>JADGMW010000335.1_pt1 | contig 22357 bp, 23 predicted proteins | sample 8641801 | NCBI WGS metagenome assembly JADGMW01 (sample SAMN16272018, study PRJNA661076) | feces metagenome | isolation source: fecal sample from diarrhoea affected cattle A | host: Bos taurus | place: South Africa: Lokaleng Village, Mahikeng | collected 2019-09
GGTCCGGCTTCTCGGGTTTGACGTCGAACTGGAGGTGATCTGTGTGACGGAACAATTCTCTCCCTTTCGTGTCGGGACTTCTGAGTCCTGCGGTGGGGAGGTACCACCGCGAAACGCGACCAAACCTCCGAGATCGTGAGATCTCCCCGGAACTGATCGGCCCGGTCGTGCATCGGACGTATCCGAGGGGGTACCCGCGTGCCACGAACCACGAGGAGACCCGGGAGGCGACTTGAAAGCGATGGTGTACCGAGGGCCCTACAAGGTCCGGGTGGAAGAGAAGGACATCCCGCGTATCGAGCACCCGAACGATGCGATCGTGCGCGTGCAGAGAGCGGCTATCTGCGGTTCGGACCTGCACCTGTACCACGGCATGATGCCCGACACGCGTGTCGGGATGACCTTCGGTCACGAGTTCATCGGCGTGGTGCACGAGGTCGGGCCGTCGGTCCGCAATCTGACGCCCGGAGACCGGGTGATGGTGCCGTTCAACGTGTACTGCGGATCCTGCTACTTCTGTGCACGCGGGCTGTATTCCAACTGCCACAACGTCAATCCGAATGCCACGGCAGTGGGCGGCATCTACGGCTACTCGCACACCTGCGGCGGATACGACGGAGGCCAGGCGGAATTCGTGCGAGTGCCGTTCGCCGACGTCGGGCCCGAACCGATCCCGGAATGGATGGACGACGAAGACGCGCTGATGTGCACCGACGCGCTGGCGACAGGCTATTTCGGTGCCCAGTTGGGTGACATCACCGAGGGCGACACCGTCGTGGTCTTCGGGGCCGGCCCGGTAGGGCTGTACGCCGCGAAGAGTTCGTGGTTCATGGGCGCCGGCCGAGTCATCGTGATCGACCACCTCGAGTATCGACTCGAGAAAGCACGCACCTTCGCTCACGCCGAGACCTACAACTTCGCGGAATACGACGACATCGTCGTGCAGATGAAGAAGGCCACCGACTATCTCGGGGCCGATGTGGTCATCGATGCGGTAGGCGCGGAAGCCGACGGCAACTTCCTCCAGCACGTGACGTCGGCGAAGTTCAAGTTGCAGGGTGGATCACCTATCGCATTGAACTGGGCGATCGACTCGGTCCGCAAGGGCGGAACGGTCTCGGTCATGGGGGCGTACGGGCCGATGTTCAGTGCCGTCAAATTCGGCGACGCGATGAACAAGGGTTTGACGCTGCGGATGAATCAGTGCCCGGTCAAACGCCAGTGGCCGCGTTTGTTCGAACATATTCGCAACGGTTACATCAAGCCCAACGAGCTTGTCACGCACAGGATTCCGCTGGAACACATCGCCGAGGGATTCCACATCTTCTCCGCGAAACTCGACGAGTGCATCAAGCCGGTCATCGTGCCGGATGCCGGATGAGAGGGCTGCGTGATGGCAGAACACGAACTTCCGACCGCCTACGTCCCGAGCGCGCCACAGCCGCCGGACACCGATGCGTTGCGCGCACGTATTCCCGGATGGGGTGTGGACATCGATCCCGCGGACCGTCCGTCGGTACCGAAAGAGCGCTTCGACCCCGAGGCATCGGGTGCGCGATGGACCTTCCCCGAGCGACAGGAGGAGAGGTGGCCACGGGAACGATCCGTCGAGCATGCCTTCGTCACCCCGGTCTTCGGCACGGCGTGCCCGCCCAAGGGCCTGTCCGGAATGATCCGCAAGTACGCCTACCGCCGTTTCAGTGAAGGCCGTGCCGCGCACTGGCTCCTGCTGCTCGGTGCCGATCGTGTCGACGCGGTCGAGTCGCATCTGCGTTCCTTCGTTTCCGGGCGACCGGACAACCCGGTGACGGAAACGGGAGTCCGGGCGGAGTTCACCCATAACGGACCGGCGGAGCGTGCGAAGAGCACGCGAGTCGACAAGTCCCACCAGTGGCTCGATCCGATCCTCGTCGGCGCGCCGTGGCTCCTGGCTCTCGGTGCGGGACTCGGCGTCGCGATACGGACGGTGTCGAAGCGGACGGTCTCCAAGGGACTCGCCCGGCGGCGCTGACACACAGCGAACGGGTCGGACCGGCGCCCGGGTTCGGCGGGCCTGGGTTTGGCGGGCCGGGCATCGGAAACCCGATATCCATGAACAGCACCGAAGGACCCGCAGACCGTTACGACCCCAGCCAGGATCCGGACGCCGATCCAGAGAATCTCCGGTCCGGCGCACCCCTGCAGCCGGACCAGGCCGAAGGGGAAGACGATCCCGAGGAGACCGATCCCGAGTGACGTACAGGGCCGCCGGGGAGCGGCTCCGCGGGGGGAAGGCACCACGATGACAACGATCGCACCGGGTAGCGACACACTCGGCCACCGCCTCGCCCGGCTTCACGGCTCGCTGAATGTCGCCGGAGGGCTGTGGCCCCTTGTACACAGGCAGAGTTTCGAAGCCGTTTTCGGGGCGAAGGTGGATCGGTGGCTGCAATACACCGTCGCCGGGCTCCTAGTGGGCAACGGGATCGCGCAATTGCGGGCCGAGGACAGTCCCGAAGGGCACCGCCATGCTCGACGGGTCGGCGTGGCCACAGCCGCGACCCTCCTGGCCGTGGACCTGATCTACGTGCCGGCAGGCAGGATCCCCAAGACCTACCTGCTCGACGCCGCGATGGAAGCCGCACTGCTGGCGGGCTGGGGGATGCACGCCGCCGGTGGGGGAGGGAAGCGTTAGCGTCCCTGCACACGAGTGGGGCCCCGAACCTTGGAAGGTTCGGGGCCCCACTCGTGATGAAACGTGCCGGTCAGTGCTTCGTGTCGGGCAGGTTCGTCGTCGTCTCGGAACCGTTCGACTCGCCGTGCACGCGCTCCTGGTACTCACGGAGCGTGGTGCGCAGTTCGGCCTCGGCCTCGTGATGAGCCGCTTCGAGTGCAGCCGTCTCCTCAGCGGGGTCCGGACGCCACCAGCTGCCGGCCCCGGGCTTACCGGCGGTACCGAGACGGTTCATCGTCTTCGGGATCGCGGCGCCCTGGTACTCGAGCGGAACCGGGTGGCCGTGCTCGTCCACCGGGCCGAGCGGCTGGTGGATCTCGACGTACTCACCGTGCGGCAGGCGACGGACGATGCCCGTCTCGATGCCGTGCTCGAGGACCTGGCGGTCGCTGCGCTGGAGGCCCAGGCAGAACCGGTAGGCGATGTAGTACGCGAGCGGCGGCAGCACGACCAGGCCGATACGGCCCATCCACGTCGTTGCGTTGATCGAGATGTCGAACTTGTACGCGATGATGTCGTTGACGCACATGATGGTCGCGACCGCGTAGAAGGCCAGGGCCATCGCGCCGATGGCGGTACGAACCGGCACGTCGCGCGGACGCTGCAGCAGGTTGTGGTGTGCGTCGTCCTTGGTGAACCGCTTCTCGATCCACGGGTAGATCGTCAGGATCACGAACACCAGGCCCATGATCAGGGCGATCCAGAAGGGCTGCGGGATCGTGTAGCGGTTGAACAGGTACAGCTCCCATGCCGGCCAGATACGTGCCAGGCCGTCCGTCCACATCATGTAGATGTCGGGCTGAGAACCTGCGGAGACTTGCGATGGGTTGTACGGGCCGATGTTCCAGACCGGGTTGATCTGGAGAAGGCCGGACATCAGCGCGAGGACCGCGAAGGTCATCGCGAAGAACGCACCGGACTTCACTGCGAAGACCGGGAGGATGCGCACGCCGACGACGTTCTGCTCGGTGCGGCCGGGGCCGGGGAACTGGGTGTGCTTCTGGTACCACACCAGCGCGAGGTGCGCGGCGATGAGCGCCAGGATGATGCCCGGAACCAGCAGGACGTGCAGGACGTAGAAGCGCGGGATGATCAGGTCACCCGGGAAGTCGCCACCGAACAGGGCCCAGTGCATCCACGTGCCGATGACCGGGATGCTCAGCGTGATGCCGGAGAACGCGGCGCGGAGACCGGTACCGGAGAGCAGGTCGTCGGGGAGCGAGTAACCGAAGAAGCCTTCGAACATCGCCAGGATGAGCAGCAGCGAGCCGATCACCCAGTTGGCCTCACGAGGACGCCGGAACGCACCGGTGAAGAAGATGCGCAGCAGGTGCACCACGATGGACGCGGCGAACATCAGGGCAGCCCAGTGGTGGATCTGCCGGACGAACAGGCCGCCACGAACCTCGAAGGACAGGTTCAGGGTGGTCTCGTAGGCACGGGACATCCCCACGCCGCGCAGCGGCTGGTAGACGCCGTCGTACACGACGTGAGCCATCGAGGGGTCGAAGAACAGGGTCAGGTAGACACCGGAGATCAGCAGGATGATGAACGCGTAGAGCGCGATCTCGCCCAGCAGGAACGACCAGTGTGTCGGGAAGACCTTGTTGATCTGCCGACGGATGCCTGCCGACAGGTGATACCGGGAATCGATGTTCTCGGCGGCCTGTGCGGCGCGGGATGGAGTTGCAGTACTCACGGGCGACGCTCCCAAAATGCCGGGCCGAGTGCCTCGGTGAAGTCACCGTTGGCGACCAGGAAGCCCTCTTCGTTCACTGTAATAGGCAGCTGCGGCAGTGCACGAGCAGCGGGACCGAAAATCGGCTTGCAGTACTCGAGTGCGTCGAACTGCGACTGGTGGCACGGGCAGAGAATGCGGTTGCTCTGCTGCTCGTACAGCGAGGTGGGGCAGCCGAGGTGGGTGCAGATCTTCGAGAAGGCGAAGTAGTCGCCGTAGTTGAAGCTCTCCTGGCCCTTGCGCTTGATGGCGCGTTCGGCATCCTCCGTGCGCAGACGGATGAGCATGACGGCGTTGCGGATGCCGCGAAGGCTCTGCAGCAGCGCGTGGTCGTCGCCACGGTCGGATTCACGGAACGGGAAGACCGTCTCCATGCCGCCGGCGTCGAGATCCTCCGGGCGAACCAGGACGATGTCCTGGGGCCGTCCGGTGTCGCGGCGCAGGTAGATGGTTTCGCCCTCGTAGTTCGGGGTCCAGCCCGAGACCCACAGCGGCGACTTGTCGCCCTGTGCCCACGGGTTCTTGATCAAGCCGCCGAGCGGCATGATCAGGCCGACGCCCAGTGCGCCGCCGCCGAAGATCGCGGTGCGCTTGATCAGCTTGCGACGCGGGAGCGTCGACGTGTCGAGCGAATCGGCGAGCTCGGCGACGATCGTCTTGCGATCGACCTCCGTCGACGGGCCGTCGTGGCGATCCTGGATCGACACCTCTTCGGGGATGAACTTCTTCGTGAACTGCACCGCGCCGACACCGATACCGAGGATCGACAGACCCAGGGTGAGGCCGAGCATCGGGGTGTACAGGTTGTACAGGGTGTAGTTCGGGTCGCCCGGGCCCTGGTACTCCCACGGCCAGAACAGGTAGATCGCGATGAACGCGATACCTGCGATGCCGGCGAGCGCGAACCAGATCGCGACGCTTCGCTCGGCGCGCTTCTCGGCGCGGGTGCCCTCGACGGGCCACCGATCCTTGCGGAATGCGACATCGACACCGTCGAGATTCGTCCCGAGCGCGACGAGGTCGTCGCGGCTCATCTGTTCGAGGTTCTCGACCGAGTGCTTGTTAGTCGGCGTTTCGCCGCCACTCATGACCTTGCTCCGATCCACAGTGCAGCGCCGACGACGGCGACAATGCCGATGACCCACATCGTCGGGCCTTCGGCGGCCGGGCCGAACCCGCCCAATCCGTAGCCGCCGGGGTTCGTCGTCTCGCTGGCCGACTTGACGTACGCGATGATGTCCTGCTTCTCCTCGACCGTCAGCTGACGGTCGGAGAACTTCGGCATGTTCTGCGGCCCGGTGAGCATGGCCGTGTAGATCTGCTGTTCATTGGCCGGATCGAGGTTCGGCGCGAACTTTCCGGACGACAGCGCGCCGCCGCGGCCGGTGAAGTTGTGGCACGAAGCGCAGTTCTGGCGGAACAGTTCCGAACCGCGGCCGATGTCGTTGCCACGGAGCGAAGACTGGGAGATCTCGCCGTCTTCGTCACGGATGACCGTCGGGCCGCCGCCGTTCGCCTGGATGTAGGCACCGAGGGCGTCGGTCTGGGCCGCGTTGAACTTCGGTTCCTTGCGGAGCGCCTGGGCCTCGTTGCGCGAGGCCGGCATGCGACCGGAGGACACCTGGAAGTAGACGGCTGCCTCACCGACACCGATCAGGGTGGGACCGCGGTCCTGCACACCCTGCAGGTTGATGCCGTGGCATGTCACGCAGGAGGTCTCGTAGAGCTGCTTGCCCTCGCGGATCAGTGCGCTCTGATCGTCCTGCGCAGTGGCCACCTGCGGGGCAGGGGTCAACGCGGAGGCGAGGAAGCCGGCGCTGAGCAAGCCGACCGCCAGAACCAGGGCGCCCGTGACGCGCCGGCGGAATTTGCGCTGGCGGCGGGACTTGGCAGCGGAAGCTGTCGAGGATCGACCGGGCATGTCACCCTCGGAACCGAGAGGTGGGGATGAACTCATCTGTATCCCTTTTTGTTTTGGGACGGACTGGACGTCAGGGGGCTGCCTGTGCGTTCAGCTGGCTAACGGATGAAATAGATCGTGGCAAACAGTGCGATCCACACGATGTCGACAAAGTGCCAGTAATACGAAACGACGATGGCTGCGGTGGCCTGCGCGGGCGTGAACTTGCTGACGCGGGTACGGACCAGCAGGAACACGAAGGCGACGAGGCCGCCGATCACGTGGAGGCCGTGGAAGCCGGTGGTGATGTAGAACACCGAGCCGTAGACGCTGCTCGAGATGGACGTGCCGTCCGAGACCAGCGTGATGTATTCGTAGCCCTGCCCGAGCACGAAGAACGTGCCCATGGCGAGGGTGATCAGGTACCACCGTCGCAGCCCGAAGACGTCGCCGCGCTCGGCAGCGAACACGCCCATCTGGCATGTGAAGGAGGAGGCGATCAGCACCGTGGTGATCGGAACCGCCAGCCACAGGTTCAAGTGGGTGGGCGGCGGGGGCCACATGCCCTCCGGCGCCTGCGCCCGTGCCACGAAATACATGGCGAAGAGCCCTGCGAAAAACATGAGCTCGCTGGACAACCACACGATGGTGCCGACGCTGACCAGGTTGGGCCGGTTCAACGAGTGCACGCGCTGTGTGATTGCAGATCCTGAAGTCCCTACTGCGCTCGTCACGCTGGCTAGTATGACCCGTCGTAGTACGTCTTGGGCAATCGGGGCCGAAATAGGCGCGTCAGTGCTGGTCGCGCCCAGATAATTTCCCTGGTGGGGTCACTGTGCGGGCCTTCGGGGGACGTGCGAACCTGGTGCTATGAGTACCGGAAGTGGCTTGTGGGACCGGCTCCGCGCGATGGTGTCCAGGCGCCGGGCCCCCCTCGACCGGGAGCGTACGGATCTCGTCGTAGTGGTGTCCTCGTTCGACGACGCCGAGGCGTGTTCGACGGCCTTGACGCGCGGTGCCGAATCGGAGCCGTATTGGACGGAATCCGACGAGGCGGTACTGCGCCACCATCTCACCCTTCCGCCCGACGCTGTCGACCGAGCCGTCGAACTGGCCGCACAGGACGGCTATACCGTCAGCGGCGCCCCGATGGAGGCGCCGGTCGCCGGGGACGCAAGCCTGACAGCACTGGTGTTGCAGCGCACCCAGGTTCTGGACGCGATGCACTGCGCCCAGGAGAAGTCCCGCATGGTCTCGCTCGCGCAGCGACTCGGTGGCACCGCGCTGGGGTGGGACGCGCTACAGCCCCCGGTATCGCCTGACTAAGCTTCGCGGCGGAGGGCACACCGGTGCCCGGTAGGGAGCGGCATGCGGCGAGGTCAGGTGCGATGAACGCGACTCGAGTGGTGGACGGGACGGGGACCACCTGGTCGTCGGTCCTCGGTGCGCTGACTGCCGGGCACGATCTCTCGCGCGAACAAGCACAGTGGGCGATGGAGGAGATCTTCTCCGACAACGCGACCGCCGCGCAGATCGCCGCCTTCGGTGTCGCGCTGAAGATGAAGGGGGAAACCCCCGACGAGCTGCGCGCGCTCGCGGACACCATGCTCGGCTACGCCCGGCTCGTGCCCGTCGACAACGACGTGGTCGACGTCGTCGGCACCGGCGGTGACCGCGCCGACACCGTGAACATCTCGACGATGGCGGCGATCGTCGTCGCGGCGTCCGGCATCCGCGTCGTCAAGCACGGCAACCGGGCGGCATCGTCGAAGAGCGGCGGCGCCGACGTGCTCGAGGCACTGGGCGTCCACATCGACCTCGGGCCGGAGGCGGTGGCCCAGTCGGTCGCCGAGGCAGGCATCGGTTTCTGCTTCGCGCCGGTCTACCACCCCGCGCTCCGGTTCGCCGCGGCCCCGCGCAAGCAGATCGGCATCCCGACAGCGTTCAACGTGCTGGGGCCGCTGACCAACCCGGCGCGCCCGCGCGCGGGTCTGATCGGATGCGCTTTCGAGAACCTCGTCGGCACGGTCGCCGGTGTGCTCGCCCAGCGCGGGAACTCCGCGCTGGTGGTACGCGGCGACGACGGCCTCGACGAACTCACCACCTCGACCACATCCACCGTCCACATCGTGCGGGACGGCGAGGTCCGGGTCGTCACCCTCGACCCGACCGATCTCGGCATCACCCGGGTACCGCTCGAGGCGCTACGCGGCGGAGACGCAGAGAAGAATGCCGCCATCGCCCGCGCGGTCCTGGCGGGGGAGACCGGGCCGGTGCGCGACGCGGTCCTGCTGAACGCGGCCGGCGCGATCGCAGCGTTCCGGGGGATCGGCGACAGTCTCGAGGAGGCACTCGCGGCCGGACTCGAGGCCGCTGCTGCCGCGATCGACACCGGCCGGGCCGAAGAAGTCCTCCGCACGTGGTCCGAGGTGACCACCCGGCTCGGTGCCGCGCCGGGAATATAAGGAGTACGCGAACGGAGTGTGGGCCCGGACTCGTCGGAGTCCGGGCCCACACTCGTCCGCCGGGCGGATCAGCTACCGATCGAGAAACCCGCGTCCACGTCCGCGCTGGAGTAGGACTGGAAAGCGATGTGCGTGACGGTCTTCGTCACGCCTTCGACCTTGTTGATGCCGCGCGTGACCACTTCGGCGATCTGCTCGTGGTCGCGGACGCGCACCAGGGCCACCAGGTCGACGTCCCCGGCGCACGAGTACACCTTGTCTACCCCGGCCAGGTCGGCCACCGCTTGCGCGGTCTCCGGAATGCGGTGCGCTTCGGCGTCGATCAGGACGATGGCGTTGATCATGAGGGCTCCTTGCCTTCCTCGGGTTCCATCAGACTAGGTGGTCGTCCGCTCGTCGGGCGCCACCGCCGATACCGCGCGGGCGTCACGTGCCTTCTCGGCCCACTCGTTCCAGCGACCGGCGCCGAGAGCCGGTTCGCACCACCCGTGGCTGGTGCGGACGATACGGACGCCCCCGGAGTCCAGCCAGCGTGCCACCAGACCCAGTTCTTCGGGCGAGGCGCCCCGGAACGGCCCCGGAATCGGTCGCACCGTCTCCGCAGACGCGACGATCGCGTCCACGACCGGCATCGGCGGCACCCCCCGAGGCGCGACCCCGGCGGAGGCGAGTCTTCCCGCCCGCACGACCGCGAACTCCCACCCGCCCTCGTCGCGTGGACGCGCCGCGACGAGTTCGTCCACCGCGGCGAGCGCGGCGAGTCGCTGGGTGCGTCGCAGGGCCAGCAGCGTGCCGGCCGCGCGGTCGCGCAGACGTGCCGCATTCTCGAACAGTTCGTCGAGAACGAGCCGGTCGAGCCGGCCGTGCAGGTCGCGGAGAACCTCGTCGTCGCTACCCCGGATCACGGCGCGGGCCCGTTCGACCTGCGTCGAGTAAGCGGCCGCGTCCTGAACTCCGAAGGTCGCGGCTGCACACGCACCCACGGCCTCGGGCAGGCACCGGTCCCCGTGCTTGCCGGTACGGCCGATCCGGCGCGTACAGGTGCGGATCCCGCACAGTTCGGCGAGGTGGGCCGCGACCTCGGACGCCGCTGTGCGCGCCGAGAACGGCCCGATCGCATCGGTCGCGGGGGTGCGGCTGACCGCGAAACGCGGGAACGGGTCGTCTGTGAGCACGATCCACCACCCGCGGGTGGGGTACTTCGAGCGGCGGTTGTAGGGCGGCGCATGCGCTGCGAGCAACCGGAGTTCGCGCACACCCGCTTCGAGGCCGTGGGCGCACTCGACGTGGTCGATGCGGGTGGTCACCGCGACCATTTCACGCAGCCGTGGACGCGTCTCCGACCCGGTGAAGTAGGAGCGGACCCGGCGGTGGAGATCGACGGCGGTGCCGACGTAGAGCACTTCGTCCGACGGTCCGCGGAACATGTAGACACCCGGTCGCCGGGGCAGGTGCGCGGCGAGCGTGCGCTTGGCCCGTTGTTCGCTGGTGACGGCCGGGATGTAGTCCCGGAGCTCGGTGAGACTGTGGACGCCGAGATTGCCGACGCGCTCGATGAGCGCGTGCAGGACGTCCACGGTGGCGCGGGCGTCGTCGAGCGCGCGGTGTGTCGGCTGCGTCGAGACGCGGAAGAGCTGGGCGAGTGCCGAGAGTTTCACCGAGGGTGCCTCGTCGCGGCCGAGGACGCGACGCGCCAGTTTGACTGTGCAGACCACGGGGAAACGCGGCCACGCCGCGCCGCAGTGGGCAGTCGCGGCCTTGAGGAAACCGACGTCGAATCCGGCGTTGTGGGCGACGAGTACCGAACCCGCGGCGAACTCGAGAAACGCCGGCAGCACCTCGTCGATCTTCGGTGCGGCGTACACCATCGCGGTGGTGATGCCGGTGAGCTGCACGATGTGCGGTGGGATCGCGCGCCCCGGGTCCACCAGCGTCGCGAACTCGCCGAGGACCTCTCCGCCCCGGATCTTGACCGCGCCGATCTCGGTGATCGCGTCGTCGCCTGCCCGGCCCCCGGTGGTTTCCAAGTCGACGACGACGAAGGTGGTGTCTCGGAGCGGGGTGTCCAATTCGTCGAAGCCGAGCTGGACTCCGCGCCCGGATTCGGTGAACCGTGGCGGCGACGTCATGCGGCGAGCCTAGGAATCGGCACCGACACGGCCTCCGGCCCCTCCGTCACGGCCCGTGCCCGGGCCGTGACATCACCTCGGAAAACGACGTCGGCAGGGGTGTGGACGGGCGCAAGAGACGAGCGTCACAGGGGTCTTTCGGTTTGGGACACAGGGCCGTTGGACTGCCTCGAAACATACCGATCGGCCCGCCGCGGGGGCCGCGCCGGCACGGGGCGGCCGCGGGGGCGCACCCGCCGGGAGAATGGGCCGGAGACCTGGGAAAGCGTCCGCACGGACGTCTTGGGAACCGGGGTGGACCCCGCCGCGGCGCGCGCGGCGCGCGAGGTAAAGCAGACCGGTCGTTATTGCTTCGTTACCGAAGGGGAGCGTCCGGCGTAAAAGTGACGAAAATTAAACCAAAAGGGACAATGCTCACGCGAGGCACTCGACTTCTCCGTTGCCGTTTCGTAATCTTCTCGAGACCAAGCGGAGAGTTTTCCGGCCCACTCCCGTGTCGGAGCCGCTCGGTCACCGCCTAATCGGAGGCTCCAGTCGCGGAGCATCCGAGCCGGGGACCCACTTAGTACCTGGGGTGAATCCCTTCAGCCGCTCGCCGGCGAAGGGTAGGGCTGACTTCCGGCCCGAACCCGTCAGCTAACTCGGTCGGCGGGTGAACGGAAGAAATGGAGCACCCCCCTCGTGGTTTCGCAGAACAACAAGCGCACCGTTCGGCGCGCGCTCGTCGCCGGAGCCATCGCGCTCGGCGCAGTTACCGTCTCGGCCGGCCCCGCCATGGCGGACACCGTCACCATCCCCGGTGTGGGATCCTTCGACCTCCCCGCCGGCGTCACCCTGCCGCCCGAGGTCGCCAACCTCATCCCCCAGCAGGCCGGAACCGCCCCCGCGCCTGCGGCATTCACCGCTCCGTACACCTCGGTCGGCCAGCGTGCGGCCGACGCCGCCCAGAGCAAGATCGGGTCCCCCTACGTGTACGGCGCCGCCGGCCCGAACTCGTTCGACTGCTCCGGTCTCGTGCAGTGGGCCTACCAGCAGGCCGGACTGAACGTTCCCCGCACCAGCTACGACCAGGCATCTGCCGGTCAGGCCGTGAACATCTCCGACCTGATGCCGGGCGATGTCGTGTCGTTCTACGGCGGAAGCCACACCGGGATCTACGTCGGTGGCGGCAACATCGTGCACGCGTCCACCTCGAGCCAGCCGGTGAAGATCGCGCCGCTCGACTCGATGCCGGTCGATGGAGCACGCCGCTTCTGATCCGTCGGTATGCAGCTACGTGAGGGTGGGTCCGGCTCAGGCCGGGCCCACCCTCACGTCGTAGTCCGGGTTGCTACCACCGGGTAGACACAAACGTATGCCGTTCCGTAACCTCATCGAGACCTTTGGAAAGGATGCGCCTTCGTGGTTTCCGATAGGACGAAGCAGGCAATTCGTGCGTTGCTGGCGGTTGCGGTCTTGATGGCACTGGCCGTCTCCACCTCGCCCGCGGGGGCGCAGCCGGTGGACGACAGCCCCACAGCAAAGCTCGAACACCTGGCGGACCTGTCCCGTCGGTCCGAACAGACCACCGAAGCCCTTCACAACGCCGGGCTGGACCTCGAGAAGAAGATCGCCGACCAGCAGTCCACCGAGGCGGTCGCCGCCGAGGACCGCGACGCGCTGGATCTGGCGCGCGCCGAGGTCGCCCGGTTCAAGCCCACCGTGGACAAACTCACGCAGGCGAACTACCGGGGTGCCCGCACCAACCGGCTCTTCGCCCTCATGGTCAGTGATTCCCCGCAGCAGATGCTCGACCAGATGGTGCTGCTCGACGTCCTCGGCGCCCAGACGGCCCGCGACGTCGAACGATTCAAGGTCGCCACGGCCGCGGCCGCCGAAGTGGCCGCCTCGTCACAGCGATCTGCGGAAGCCGCCGCCGTCGCCGCCGAGGAGGCACAGGTACTCCGGGACGATCTGCAACGCCGCAAGGCCGAACTCGAAGCCGATATCGCCGGCGTCCTCGACGCCTTCGACGCGCTGAGCGACCAGGAAAAGGAAGTGCTCGCGGGCACTCCCTTCCCGCCCGGTCTCGACGCCGACACGATCCTGCAGCACCTCGTCCCCGGCACCGGTGGGGGAGCGCTCCGCGCTGCCATGACCCGGATCGGCGACCCGTACGTGTGGGGCGCGACCGGACCGAACCAGTTCGACTGCTCGGGTCTCGTCGTGTGGGCGTACAACCAGGTGGGCAAGACCCTGCCGCGCTCGAGCCAGGCCCAGGCACAGGGTGGCATTCCCGTCTCGCGCGACAACCTTCAGCCCGGCGACGTGGTGATCTTCTACGACGACGCCTCCCACGTGGGCCTCTACGCGGGCGACGGCAACATCGTGCACGCGTCCACGTTCGGTGTGCCGGTGAAGGTGCAGTCGATGGCAAGCTTCCCTTTCCACAGCGCACGCCGCTACTGACCGGGCGGGCGGCCCCTTACACTGGCCGCCGTGCCTGCGCCTGCGTCGACAAACCGTCATCGGCGGTGGGAACGTCTCGGCTTGGCCGGGCTCGTCCTCGCCGTCGTCACTGCCGGTGTGCTGCTCGTCGTCGCACCCGCGGACTCGGCCGACACCGATCAGACGACCCGCACCGAACTGCAGTCGCTGGTCGATCGCTGGGCGGATGCGGTGCGCCGCGCCGACCGCGACGCGCTGGCGTCGGTGATCGACCCGGCCGCCACAGCGCTGCTCGAGTCCGAAACGCTGCGCGCGGAGTCGCTCCGGGCGGTGCCCCTCGCCGATTTCGGATACGAGATGGGACCCGAACCGGACCTCGACGTACCCACGACGCTCACCGCCGCGTTCGGCGCGGACCCGGTGCGCGCGCACATCGTCTATCTCCGCTACGCGGTCGACGGCGTAGACGAGGAACCGACCCGCCGTCCCGTCACGGCGTTGTTCGTCGAGCGGTCCGGCGGATGGCTGCTCGCAGACGATGCACCCGTGATCCCCGGCGCGGTCACGTGGCGCGGCCCCTGGGACCACGGACCCCTCCACGTCGCGGAGGTCGCGACCGCCGGAGGCCGCTCGCTGGTGATAGGACCCACCGACCGCCACGACCTCATCGAGGCGACGGCGACCGAACTCGACTCCGCCGTCGACGCCGTCTCCGAAGTATGGGGAGAGGAATGGTCACGGCGCGCCCTCGTCGTCGCGACGGGATCGCGGGAGGAATTCACACACCAGGTGGGAACCCGCCACGACGGCGAGGAAATCGCGGCCGTCGCCGTCTCGGACGCCGTCCGGCCGGGGACGGACACCGCGACCGGGCAGCGGATCGTCTTCGCTCCGGATGCTGGGGAACGCCTCACCCGTCAGGGTCTGCGCGCACTGCTGCGGCACGAGATGGTGCACATCGCCACCCGGACCGAGACGGTCGACGGCTCCCCGCTGTGGGTCCTCGAGGGATATGCCGACTACATCGGGTACCGCGGAACGGGCACGGACCCCGGGGGCGGCGTCACCGCGAACGACCTTCGCCGGATCGCACCGACCCTCGTCCAGGATTCCCTCCGCAACGGCCTGCCCCGTGCGCTACCCGACGATGCCGAGTTCACCGCCGGTCAGGGCGCACGCAGCGCCTACGAGAAGGCGTGGTCGGTCGCGGCATTCACCGCCGAGGAGTTCGGCGTCGACAGTTTGACGTCGCTGTACCGAGCGCTCTCGACGGGACCGGCCGAGCCGGACGAGGTCGACGACGCGCTCCGGGAGGTCGTGGGACTCGGGACCGGCGACTACGTCGGCCGGTGGGGCGACTGGGTCTCCGAACGACTCACCGTGGGCTGAGCCGACCCGTCCATCCGGACCCGGTCCGGACATCGCTACGGTGTAGCCATGTCGCGAACTCTGCTGGTCACGAATGACTTTCCGCCCCGACCCGGCGGTATCCAGTCGTACCTGCAGGCGTTCGCCGGCCAGTTGCGTGCCGAGGATCTCGTTGTCTATGCGCCTCGCTGGCGCGGGGACAGTCACGTGACGTTCGACGCGCAGCAGCCGTACGAGGTGGTGCGGCATCCCACGACGCTGATGCTCCCCACCCCGGACGTCGCTCGACGCGCCGCGCGGCTCGTGTCCGAGTACGGCTGCGACAGCGTGTGGTTCGGAGCATCCGCACCGCTGGCGCTGATGGCTCCCGCCATGCGACGCGCCGGGGCGCAGCGCGTGATCGCGAGTACCCACGGTCACGAGGTCGGCTGGTCGATGGTGCCGGGCGGACGTCAGGCGCTACGCCGGATCGGCGACCACACCGACACCATCACCTATGTGAGCCGCTACACGCGCAGCCGATTCGCGTCGGCGTTCGGCCCGCATGCCGCGCTCGAGCACCTCCCGTCGGGCGTGGACACCGACGTCTTCTGCCCGGACCCGGTCGCACGCGCCGAGTTGCGCGCCCGGTACCGGCTCGGCGACCGCCCGACGGTGCTGTGCCTGTCGCGGCTCGTGCCGCGCAAAGGCCAGGACATGCTGATCCGCGCGCTGCCCGAGATCCGGCGCCGGATCGACGGCGCGGTCCTCGTCATCGTCGGCGGTGGCCCCTACGAGGACCGGCTCCGCGACCTCGCGCACCGCACCGGTGTCACCGACCACGTCGTCTTCACCGGTGGCGTTCCCGCCGCCGAACTCGCGGCGCATCACACCATCGCCGACGTGTTCGCCATGCCGTGCCGGACCCGGGGTGGGGGACTCGATGTCGAAGGACTCGGCATCGTGTATCTCGAAGCGTCCGCGACGGGTGTCCCCGTGGTCGCGGGGCGGTCCGGGGGCGCGCCCGAAACCGTGCGGGACGGGGAGACCGGGTTCGTCGTCGACGGCACGTCCGTGACCGCGATCGCGACAGCCGTCAGCGGGATCCTCGCCGACCGGGACCGGGCCGCGACGATGGGTGCGGCGGGACGCGAATGGGTCTCGACAGAGTGGCAATGGGACGTACTGGGCGCAAAGCTGCGCCGGCTCCTCGAGGTGGACCCTGCGCCTTCGGCGACGGATCCCGATCGGCGGGGCGACGGACGGACACCCTCGGCGGATATGTGAAGCTGTCCCCGTGAGCAGCATTCAGGTGGCGGACCAAACCTTCATCGCCGCACCCCCGGAACGGATCGCGACCGCGCTGGCGTCGCCCGCGCGATGGCGCGAGTGGTGGCCCGAGCTCGCGCTCACGGTCCGGGAGGACCGAGCCGAGAAGGGCATCCGGTGGGCCGTCGCAGGCCCGCTGAACGGAACGATGGAAGTGTGGATCGAACCGGTTCTCGACGGAGCCGTCGTCCACTACTTCCTGCACTGTGAACCGACGGGTGTCGCACCGTCGCGCATCGCATCGCTGAACATCGCCGGCATCACCCGCGAGCGGCGCGTCGCGGGAAAGAAGATGGCGTTCGAGGTGAAGGCACGCCTCGAGGCGGGTCGTCCGGCGGGCGAATCCCCGCGCCTGTGAGGTCGTAGCCGCCGGATACGGTGTGTGGTAGACAACGGCGACGGCGCCGAGCGCGCCGTGTCGGGTGGACGGACGAAAGGGAGCATTCATCGCATGGCCGATAAGACCAAGAGGTCGATCACCATCGATGCGCCGGCCGATCGGGTCATGGCTGTCATCGCCGACTTCGCCGCCTACCCGACATGGGTCGAAGCCGCCAAAACCGTCGAGGTACTGAGCACCGGGCCGGACGGTCTCGCCGACCGGGTCCGCTTCGTGCTCGACGCCGGAATCGTGAAGGACACGTACGTCCTGCGATACCAGTGGGCCGAAGACGGCCGCGCCGTGAGCTGGGAACTCGAATCCGGAGAGATCCAGAAGGCGCAGTCCGGCTCGTACGTTCTCAACGACACCCCGGACGGCGGAACGGTCGTCGACTACCAGCTCACCGTGGACGTCAACATCCCGATGATCGGACTGTTCAAGCGCAAGGCGGAGAAGGTCATCACCGACACCGCGCTCAAGGAACTGAAGAAGCAGGTGGAGGGCTGAGCACCTCGAGCGAGGCCACCCCCGCGCGCGTGCGTGTGTTCTTCGGCAAGGGCGGAGCAGGCAAGACCACGCTGGCCGCGGCGACGGCGCTCGGCATCGCCCGCACCGGCGCACCGGTGCTCATCGCCTCGATCGACCAGGCGCATTCGCTGTCCGGCGTCCTCGACGTCGCCCCCGGTGAAGGTGTGCGCTCGGCAGGCGACGGAGTCGACCTGATCGAGGTCGATTCGCTCGCGTTGCTCGAGCAACGCTTCGCGAGCCTGGCGTCGCTGGCGTCCATCGCCGCGGGCCACGAGCACGGCGACCGCTTCGCTCTGCCCGCGCCCGAAGAACTCACCGGCCTTCCCGGGGTGGAGGAACTGCTCGCCCTCTCGGAAGTGGCGCGATTGGCCGACAGCGGACGCTGGCACACCGTGATCGTCGACGCCCCCGCATCGGCCGACGCGGTGCGCATGCTCGCGGCGCCGCGCACGATCTCGGATTACATGGACCGCATCTGGCCGCAGCACAGCCGCGTCGAGGCGGCGATAGGGCCGGACCCGCGCCTGACGGTCGTCGTGGCGTTGTTCGACCGGATTCTCTCCGGGATCGCGGCCACCCGCGACCTGTTCGAGAACCCGGACAGGACCACCGCCGTGCTCGTCTCCACTCCCGACCGTGCGGGTCGTGCGGAGATGGTCCGGCTCCGCTCGTGGGCCGCTCTGATCGGCCTGACACTCGAGGCCGTCGTCGCCAACGGGATCGTGCCGGCATTCGACGGCGACGGTCCGGCAGCCGGGTGGCTCGCGCGCCGGCGTGCCGACCAACTGGCGGTGCTCGACGAGATGACCTCGATCGTCACCGAGGTGCCGGTGGTCGGGTGTGAGCAACGCGACGAAGAACCGGTAGGGTGGGCGTCTCTCGGAGACCTGGCGACCGATATCCGGGATCTCTGCGATCCGGCCACCCTTCGCGACGGCGTGGAACGGGTTCGCGTACAGCACGAATCGGGGACGGGGGTGGACGCGGTGTATGCGATGCGGATGTATCTGCCGCTGGCGGACCCGGCGTCGCTGACATTGGGACGAGTCGACGACCACCTGGTGGTCGGTGCCGACGGCATCCGCCGCCGGGTGCACCTCGCCTCGGTGCTGCGCAGATGCACGGTGTCCGACGCGGAGTTCGACGGCACCGATCTGCTCGTGCGCTTCGTGCCCGACCCGGCGGTGTGGCCGCAGTGAGCAACAACGACCACGACGCCCTCCTCGCCGACTTGCGGGTCCTGGCCGACACGGTTCTCGACTACATGGACGGCGTGGCCGAACAACTTGCCGGTCGCGGCGACGTCCCGGACCCGGTTCCGGAGAAGGCGGCAGCGCACGCCGACGCAGGCGAATCCGGGCGGCCGGCGACCACCGGATGCTCCTGGTGCCCGGTGTGTGCGGTGGCGGCGCTGGTCAACGGCGAGAACCACGAGTTGCTCACACGCCTCGCGTCCCAGCTCGCGGCGTTCATCGCGCTGGTACGCGAACTGCTCGCGCGGTATCTCCCACCGCGGCCCGACCCGTCGGCGCCCACGGATCCGACGCCCCCGGAGCCTCGCGACAACGGCGGGGGATTCGTGCCGATTTCCGTCACCATCCGCCCCTGACCCCGCAGGCTGTAGGTATGAACCCGGACCCGCGGCAGCGCGATTCATCCGACCGCCACACGATCGGAATCGATGTGGGCGGCACCAGCATCCGCGCTGCGGTGGTGAACCGTGGCGGCGAAGTGGTCGATTCGGTGCGAGCGCAGACTCCCGGGTCGGCCCCCGTACTCGAGGACGCCCTGCACCGCGTCGTACGGCAGCTCGCCGAACGTAACGACGTCGCTGCGGTCGGTCTTGCGGTCGCGGGATTCCTCACGGCCGACTGCACCACCGTGCGGTTCGCGCCGCATCTCCCGTGGGTCGGTGCCCCGGTCGGGGCGACGCTCACCGAGAGATTCGGGTTGCCCGTAGTGCTCGAGCACGACGCCAACGCCGCGGCGTGGGCCGAGTACCGGTTCGGGGCGGCGGCCGGGAGCAGAGTCGCGGTGGTCGTCGCACTCGGAACCGGAATCGGTGCCGCCCTGCTCATCGACGGCCGGCTGTACCGCGGGGCCTACGGCGTCGCGCCGGAACTCGGCCATCTCCAGGTGGTGCCGGACGGGCGGCCGTGCCCGTGCGGCAAGCGCGGGTGCTGGGAAAGATACTGCAGCGGAACAGCACTCGTCGATACCGCGGTCGAGATGCTTGCCGCGGACCCCGGCAGGTCTCAGCTCGCGGCACACGTCGCCGCCGATCCCGGTTCGCTCACCGGGCGCCGGATCGCCGGCGCCGCGCAGGACGGCGACCCACTCGCGGTGGCCGCGATCGCGGAGTTCGCCCGGTGGCTCGGGCTGGGACTGGCGATGGTGGCCGACATCTACGACCCCGAAATCATCGTGGTGGGAGGCGGGGTGTCCGGCTCGGCGTCGTTGTTCCTCGACGACGCCCGAGAGCACTACGCCGCCGCGACCACCGGTGCCGGGCATCGGCCTCTCGCGCGGGTCCGCGTGACCCAACTCGGCGACGCGGCCGGGCTCGTCGGGGCGGCGGACCTCGCCCGCGCGGCGATCGAGGGGTGAGATCCTCGTCACCTCGGCGGCGTATGCGTGGGGCCGGGCACGTTGCCGATGTGCGTGTGGTGGGCGCATCGTCGTAGAGTCGACCGACGGGCCGGTTGTGCTGCCCGCACCGATCTATGTCGGGGACCGATCTATGTCGGGGAAGGATGCCATGTGGTACTGGCTGTTGAAGTACGTTCTGCTGGGCCCGCTGCTCTTGCTGATGGGACGCCCGAAATTCGAAGGCGGCGAGCATATTCCCGTCAACGGTCCGGCCATCCTGGCGAGTAATCACCGCGCGGTCCTCGACTCGTTCTACCTTCCCCTCCTGGTGCGGCGGCGGATCACCTTCCTCGCCAAGAGCGAGTACTTCACCGGCACGGGCCTCAAGGGTCGCTTCCAGCGCTGGTTCTTCTCCGCGGCCGGCCAGGTGCCCATCGACCGCACCAGCGCCGATGCCGCGCAGGACGCTCTCGCGGCCGGCATCCGCGTCCTCGGTCAGCAGAAACTCCTCGGCATCTACCCGGAGGGCACCCGCTCGCCCGACGGGCGTCTGTACAAGGGCAAGACCGGCCTCGCCCGGCTCGCGCTCGAGACCGGCGTCCCCGTCATTCCGGTTGCGATGATCGGGACCGACCAGATGAACCCCATCGGATCCAAGATGTGGCGTCCGGCGAAGGTCACCGTACGCATCGGCAAGCCCATCGACTTCTCGCGTTTCGAAGGGATGGGCGGCAACCGGTTCGTCGAGCGCACCGTCACCGACGAAGTCATGTACGCGCTCATGCAGTTGTCGGGCCAGGAGTACGTCGACATCTATGCGGCCTCCCTCAAGGAGCCGAAGCCCCAGGACATCGCGGAAGGGAAGGCTGCCGTCGAGCCTCCGGCGGCGGATCGCCTGCCCGACACCCAAGCGGGCTGATCGCGCCGCGACCCCGCGGGCACGCTCGCCGGTCCCACCGGCATAATGTGAGTACGTGCGCTACTTCTACGACTGCGAGTTCATCGAGGACGGTCGAACCATCGAACTCGTATCGATCGGTGTCGCCTGCGAAGACGGACGCGAGTTCTACGCGGTGTCAACGGAGTTCGATCCCGACCGGGCCGGGGAGTGGGTGCGCCGCAATGTTCTCCCGAAGCTGCCTCCTCGGTCGCATCCCGCGTGGCGTTCGCGCGAGCGGATCCGCGACGACCTGCTGAAGTTCCTCGTTCCCAGGCCGGGCGTCCAGCCGGAACTCTGGGCGTGGATCGGCGCATACGACCACGTCGTCCTGGTGCAATTGTGGGGAACCATGCCGGAACTGCCGGAGGTACTCCCGAGGTACACGCGCGAACTGCGCCAGCACTGGGAATACGCAGGCCGGCCCCCGCTGCCCCGGGTCCCGGACGACAACCACGACGCGCTCGCCGACGCCCGCCACAACCTCGCGAAGTTCGAGGCGATCGAGGTCGCGCGCCGCTCCCGGTGACACCGCGATACGGGGTGATCGCACGGCAGAGCGCGCCGGGTCATATCCTGGTTCTGTGAACTGGACTGTGGACGTGCCGATCGACCGCTTGCCCGAACTGCCTCCACTTCCGGCGGAGCTGCGCGACCAACTCGACGCGGCGCTCGCCAAGCCGGCGTTGCAACAGCCGAGCTGGCCGGAAGATCAGGCGGCCGCGATGCGGACCGTGCTCGAGAGCGTGCCCCCGATCACCGTGCCGAGCGAGGTCGAGGAGCTGCAGCGACAGCTCGCGTCCGTCGCCCGCGGCGAGGCCTTCCTCCTGCAGGGAGGCGACTGCGCGGAGACGTTCGCCGACAACACCGAACCGCATATCAAGGGCAACATCCGCACGCTGCTGCAGATGGCCGTCGTCCTCACCTACGGAGCGTCGACGCCCGTGGTCAAGGTCGCGCGGATCGCCGGTCAGTACGCCAAGCCCCGCTCGTCCGACACGGACGCGCTCGGCCTGAAGTCCTACCGCGGCGACATGATCAACTCTCTCGTCGCCGAGGAGAGTGTGCGCGCACACGACCCGTCGCGGCTGATACGCGCCTACGCCAACGCCAGTGCCGCGATGAACCTCGTGCGCGCCGCCACCGCCGCCGGTGAGGCCGACCTGCACCGCGTGCACGACTGGAACCGCGCCTTCGTGGCGTCGTCGCCGGCCGGTGCGCGGTACGAGGCGCTCGCCTCCGAGATCGACCGCGGCCTGCGCTTCATGGATGCCTGCGGCGTGGTCGACCCCAACCTGCGCGCCGCGACCATCTTCGCCAGCCACGAGGCACTCGTCCTCGACTACGAGCGCGCGATGTTGCGTCTCGACACCTCCGGTGACGAACCGCGTCTGTACGACCTGTCGGCCCACTTCCTGTGGATCGGCGACCGCACCCGTCAGCTCGACGGAGCGCACATCGCGTTCGCCGAACTGCTGTCGAACCCGATCGGCCTGAAGATCGGCCCGTCGACCACACCGGAGATGGCCGCCGAATACGTCGAGCGCCTCGACCCCACCAACAAGCCCGGTCGCCTGACGTTGATCTCCCGTATGGGCCACGGGAAGGTCCGGGACGTGCTGCCCGGTATCGTCGCTGCCGTCGAGGCCACCGGCCACAAGGTGATCTGGCAGTGCGATCCGATGCACGGCAACACCCACGAGGCATCGACCGGGTACAAGACCCGCCACTTCGACCGCATCGTCGACGAGGTGCAGGGCTTCTTCGAGGTGCACCGTGCGCTCGGCACCCACCCCGGCGGCATCCACATCGAACTCACCGGCGAGAACGTCACCGAGTGCCTCGGCGGCGCTCAGGACATCTCCGACCTCGA
>JADGMW010000338.1_pt1 | contig 22207 bp, 21 predicted proteins | sample 8641801 | NCBI WGS metagenome assembly JADGMW01 (sample SAMN16272018, study PRJNA661076) | feces metagenome | isolation source: fecal sample from diarrhoea affected cattle A | host: Bos taurus | place: South Africa: Lokaleng Village, Mahikeng | collected 2019-09
CGCGATGGTGCTGAAGCACCATCGCGCATGATCACCACATCGTTCGCCAGCTGGCTACGCTCCAGCGCGATCAGCGTCAGTTCCAGATCGTGGGGGTTGTCTTCCACGAGAAGTATCGGTTTCAGCATCGCTTGTCTCGTCAGGAAGAGAGAGGTGTGTAGGGCAGTTTCGGTAGCGAGAAATAGAAGGTAGCGCCCTGGCCCAACTCGCCTTCCGCCCAGACTCGCCCATCGTGGCGCTCGATGATGCGCCGCACGCTAGCCAGGCCGATGCCGGTTCCCTCGAACTCTTCCATGCGATGCAGACGCTGAAAAACACCGAACAACTTGCCGGCATATTGCATATCGAAGCCCACGCCATTGTCGCGTACATAGACGGTCACTTCGTTCGAACGTTGCTCGGCGCCGATCTCGATGATCGCCCGCTCACGGGTGCGGGTGTACTTCACCGCATTGCCGATCAGGTTGCGCAGCGCCATGTGCAGGAACGCCGCATCGGCGACGACTATCGGCATCGGTAGCAGCCGCCATTCGATCTGTCGGTCCTGGCAATCCGGCACGAGTTCGTTGCGGATCGAGGCGACCAGCGCGCCCAGATCCACGTCTGACAACCGCAGCGCGGAGCGTCCCATCTGCGAGAAGCTCAGCAGATTGTCGACCAGGGTGCCGGCAAAGCTGGCCGCGTCGGCGATGTTGTCGAGAAAGCGCATGCCGCGCTCACTGAGGCGATCGCCTTCCAGTTCGCCGAGCAGCTCCGTATAGCCGGCGATGTGCCGCAGCGGCGCACGTAGGTCGTGGGACACGCTGTAGGAGAACGACTCCAGTTCCTTGTTGCTGGCGCGCAGCTCGCCGGCCATCTGGGCCAGCTCTTCGGCCTTGCGCAGCACGATACCCAGCACGGCGTTGCGCAGTTCGAGCGCACCTTCGATCTCCACCGGCTCCCATGGCTTGGCGTAGCCACCGAGAATCTGCTGCCAGCGCTCAAAGCTGTGACGCGGGCTGAGGGCGCCGCTGTGGCGGTCCACCTGTTTTTCCGGCTTGCCCGCCCACTCGACGGTCTTGACCTGTTCGCGGCGGAACCAGATCAGGTAATGCGCGTGAATGCGGGAAATCGAGATCGCCATCACGCCGGCACAGTGCTCCGCGAGAGCGGGCAGGTTGGGGATGTCACGGCTGACGCAGTCGCTGTGATAGACGAGGCGGTCGCGTTGCTCGCCGAGCCATTGGACCAGTTGCATGATCTGGTCGTAGTCAGGAGTTTCACCGATGGTTTCGCAGCTTTCCGAGGAAATAATCGCGGCGCCGTGGGCCCCGGCAAAGGCCAGCGCGACGTGTGGCAGCTGGCGGAAGCCCTCTACGACGCTGTCATGATCGGCCATGGCCGACAGTAGCCGAACGATCTGCTGGCGCAGCTCCAGCTTGCGCTGTGTCAGGGTTTCAACCTCCCTTGCCTCGATCTGCAGTGCCAGGATGCGCCCTAGCAGTTCGCAGGAGGTGCGGGTCTGGTAGCTGACCTGGCGGGGGCCGGAATCGTGGCAGGAAATCAGCCCCCAGAGCCGGCCGCGCACGATGATGGAGATCGACAACGAGGCCAGCGTGCCCATGTTGCGCATGTACTGAAGATGTACCGGGGATACGCTGCGCAGGCCCGCAAAACTCAGGTCCAGGGGCTCGCCGCTGGCGGGATTCAGCGCCGGAATCAGCGGTGAGGGTTGATAGTTCGCGTCCTGGATCACGCGGATGAGGTTTTCCCGGTAGAGCTGGCGGGCCTGCGGCGGGATATCGGATGCCGGGAAGCACAGCCCCAGGTAGCAGGCATAGCCCGGGTCGGCTTCTTCGGCCAGCACCGTGCCATTGCCTTCAGCATCGAACTGGTAAGCCTTGACCCGGCCGAACCTGGTGATGCGCTTGACTTCCTTGACGGCCAGTCGGCAGAGGTCGAGCAGCTCGCGGGTTTCCTGCAATTGGGTCACGAAGGTGCGCATCAGCGGGTAGAGCGTGTCGTAGGCGTCGCGCGTGTTGCCGGCCTGCTCGAATTCCAGGATCAGCTGGCCATTGCGGCGGTGCGCCATCAGCGCGAAAAGCCGCTCGCCGGCACCTTCGAAGCTCACATCACCCATGTGAAAAGGGTTCTGATCATCCTCCGCCAGTGCAGCCAGGCCGGCTTCGATCCGGTCGGTATCGATCAGCGTCGAAAGTGGCTGGCCCAGCAGCGTCCGAGCATTCCGGCCCAGCCAGTGCTGAATGTTTTCGCTGACCTGTTGCACCCGTAACCCGGGTTCTTCGACTGCCAGCAGAAAGCCGTGTGGCTGGATGCTGCCAGGAATGTGAATGGGTTCTTCGGCGCATCGATCGATGGCATCCAGCAGATCCTGGGCCTCGGTGGTACTCATTGTGTGTCCTTGTTCAGGTCTTGATCCGACCGAAATGACGCGCGGGCATCAATGCGAGTTGCTACCGAAAAAGGCGGCGGCGGTGGAGGTGTTCTAAGGGTGACGGATCGTTGGACCCGATAAGAGATGGTTCTGCTTCGTCGGGCACTTTAACCCGGCGAAAACGGACGCGCCAATCCACCATGCGTCGAAAAGTGAGCGGGGAAGTGCGCAGATGAAAGGGGAGTTGGGCGCTCGGTAGCGATTTGCGGGAGTGATGGATGGATGAGGCGGACGGTATTGCACCGTCCGCCGATTGGCCTGGTCAGGTCATGAAGTAGAACGCGCCGCAGATCACCACGCCCGAGTACAACAGCATCATCAGGCAGTAACCCATGATGTCGCGGGCGCCGAGGCCGACGATGCCGAGCAGCGGCAGCGCCCAGAATGGCTGGATCATGTTGGTCCAGGCGTCGCCCCAGGCGATGGCCATGGCGGTGACGGTGGGGGAGACGCCGAGCGCCTGGGCGGCCGGCAGCATGATCGGACCCTGCACCGCCCACTGGCCGCCGCCGGAGGGCACGAAGACGTTGACCACCCCGGCGCTGAGGAAGGCCAGCAGCGGGAAGGTGTCGGGCGAGGACCAGGAGATGAATGCCTCGGAGACCTGGCGACCCAGGGAGACGCCCTCGGCGTTGGCGCCCATCATCATCCCCATGATCCCGGCGTAGAAGGGAAACAGCAGGACGATGCCGCCGATGCCGCGCACGCTGACATCCACCGCGCGCATGTAGCGTTCGGGGGTTCCGTGCAGCAGCAGGCCGCAGAACAGGAAAATTGCGATCACCACGTCCAGGCCGAGCACGAAGCCCTTGCTGCTGAAATGGTTGAACAGGTAGATCGCCGCCATGGCCACCAGTGCCAGGCCGAGGATGCGGCTGTCGTCCAGTCGCTGCGCCGGGGTTTCCCGCAGCGGCTGCTCGGCACGCGATTCCACCAGTTTGGCCGGGTCCGCCACCTTGGCATTCTGCCGCGGATGCATGGCGCGGTTGAGCAGCGGCAGGCCGATGACCAGCAAGGCGACGATGGTCAGGTTCAGCGGGGTGAACAGGGTTTCGGTAATCGGCACCGCTTCGGTCAGCACGCCGGCGGTCATCCGCGCCAGGTCCGGGCCGCCACTGGCCAGCGACAGCGGCACCGAGCCGGCCAGGCCACCATGCCAGACCAGGAAGCCGGAATAGGCCGAGGCCACCAGCAGCGGATAGTCGACGCCCGGCACCTGGCGAGCCAGGGCGCGTGCGAACACCGCGCCGATCACCAAGCCGAAGCCCCAGTTGACCCAGCAGCCGACCAGCGCCACCAGGGTGACCATGATGATGGCCTGCCCGGGGGTGCGGACCATGCCGGCCAGGCGGTCGAGCTGGCGGTTGACCAGTGGTGCGCTGGCCAGCGCATGGCCGGTGACGAAGATCAGGGCCATCTGCATGGCGAAGCCGAGCAGCGTCCAGAAGCCCGCGCTCCAGTGCTGCACCATGGCCGGCAGCGACTGGCCGGTGGAGACCATGCCGGCGGTCAGCACAGCGAATGTCAGTAGCGCGGAGAAGACGAAAGCCGAGGGCAGGTAACGTTGTACCAGCCCCACGCTCCAGCCGGTGAGAGTGTTGAACATGGATGATGCCTCTTCTTATGTTTGTGTTTTATGTTCGTTTGATCGGATGCAGTGACGCGGGCACAGCGGGTCCGCAGCCCGGTCGAAACCGGGCTGGGTTCAGTTCTGTTGGAAGGGGGTTAGCGTTCGATGGCCAGCGCCACGCCCTGACCGCCGCCGATGCACAGCGTGGCCAGCCCCTTGTGGGCGTCGCGGCGGATCATCTCGTGCAGCAGGGTGACCAGGATCCGGCAGCCGGAGGCACCGATGGGGTGGCCAAGGGCGATGGCGCCGCCATTGACGTTGACCTTGTCAGCGTCCCACTGTAGTTCCTTGCCCACCGACAGCGACTGCGCGGCGAAGGCTTCGTTGGCTTCGATCAGGTCCAGCTCGGCGATGTCCCAACCGGCCTTGGCCAGCGTGCGGCGGGTGGCGTCCACCGGGCCGATGCCCATGATCGCCGGGTCGACGCCGGCACTGGCGTAGCCGGCAATGCGTGCCAGCACCGGCAGGCCAAGGGTCTTGGCTTTTTCAGCGCTCATCAGCAGCACCGCGGCGGCGCCGTCGTTGAGGCTGGAGGCATTGCCGGCGGTGACGCTGCCGTCCTTCTTGAATGCCGGCCGGAGCTTGGCCAGCGCCTCGGCAGTGGTGCCGGCGCGCGGCTGCTCGTCGACGGAGAAAGCCACCGGCTCGCCCTTGCGCTGGGGAATCAGGATGGGGGTGATCTCGTCGGCGAAGCGCCCGGCTTCGATGGCGGCGGCGGCCTTCTGCTGCGAGGCGGCGGCGAAGGCGTCCTGCTCCTCACGGGACAGCTGGTACTTCTCCACCAGGTTCTCGGCTGTGATGCCCATGTGGTAGTCGTTGAAGGCATCCCAAAGGCCGTCCTGGATCATGGTGTCGACGATCTGGCCATGGCCCATGCGCAGGCCGGTACGCGCGCCGGGCATGACATAGGGCGCCAGGCTCATGTTCTCCATGCCACCGGCGATCACCACCTCGGCATCGCCACAACGGATCGCCTGCACGCCCAGTTGCACGGCCTTGAGGCCCGAGCCGCAGACCTTGTTCAGGGTCATAGATGGCACGCCATGGGGCAGCCCTGCCTTGACCGCCGCCTGGCGGGCGGTGTTCTGCCCGGCGCCGGCGGTGAGCACATGGCCGAGGATCACGTCATTGACCTGCGCACCTGGTACGCCGGTCTGCTCCAGCAGGCGCTGGATCACGGCGGCGCCTAAATCAACAGCGGGCACTGAGGCCAGGGCGCCCTGAAAACTGCCAATCGCGGTGCGGGTGGCGGCAACGATGACGACGTCTTGCATGGCAATTACTCCGTTCAGTCGAAGGTCATTTCCGGAACAAACTCGGGCACGATCAGACGCCCGGCGGTTTTCTCGGCGATTTCCGCGACGCTCACGCCCGGTGCGCGCTCGCGCAGGATGAAGGTACCGTTTTCGATTTCCAGGTACGCCAGGTCGGTAAGCACCTTGCGGATGCAGCCCGCACCGGTCAGCGGCAGCGAGCAGCGCTGCAGCAACTTGGATTCGCCGTTCTTGGAGGCGTGGGTCATGGTGACGATGATGTTGTCGGCGCCGGCCACCAGGTCCATCGCGCCGCCCATGCCCTTGACCAGCTTGCCGGGGATCATCCAGGAGGCGATGTTGCCCTCCACGTCCACTTCGAAGGCGCCCAGCACAGTCAGGTCGACGTGGCCGCCGCGGATCATGGCGAAGGATTCGGCCGAGTTGAAAATGGCGGCGCCGGGCAGCGCCGTGACGGTCTGCTTGCCAGCGTTGATCATGTCGGCGTCCAGTTCGGCTTCTGTCGGAAAGGCGCCCATGCCCAGCAGGCCGTTTTCAGACTGAAGCATCACCTCGATGCCGGCCGGCACATAGTTGGCCACCAGGGTGGGAATACCGATGCCTAGGTTCACGTAGTAACCGTCTTTCAATTCGCGCGCCACGCGCTGCGCCATCTGTTCGCGAGTCAGTGCCATGGGATTATTTCTCTTGTTAGGTAGTTGCCAACCAGATCGGGAAACTGCGCTTAGCTGCGCAGCGTGCGCTGTTCGATGCGTTTCTCGAAGCTGCCCAGGATGACGCGATCGACATAGATGCCCGGGGTGTGGATCTGGCTGGGCTCCAGTTCGCCGGGCTCGACGATCTCCTCAACCTCGACCACGGTGATCTTGCCGGCGGTGGCGGCCAGCGGGTTGAAGTTCTGTGCGGTATGGCGATACATCACGTTGCCAAAATGGTCGGCCTTCCAGCCTTTGACGATGGCGAAGTCGCCACGGATGGCGTGCTCGAGGATGTAGTGGCGACCGTCGATTTCGCGCACTTCCTTGCCCTCGGCCACCGGGGTGCCGTAGCCGGTCGCGGTATAGAACGCCGGGATGCCGGCGCCGCCGGCGCGCATCTTCTCCGCCAGGGTGCCTTGCGGGGTGAGTTCGACTTCCAGCTCGCCATTGAGCAGCTGCTTTTCGAACAGGGCGTTCTCACCCACGTAGGAAGCGATCATCTTGCGAATCTGGCGATCTTCCAGCAGCACGCCTAGGCCGAAACCGTCGACGCCGCAGTTGTTGGAAACCACGGTCAGGCCCTTCACGCCGCGACGGCGGATTTCCGCGATCAGGTTTTCCGGGATGCCGCACAGACCGAAGCCACCGGCCAGTACGGTCATGCCGTCCTCAAGCCCTGCCAGGGCCTCTTCGTAGGTACTGACGCGCTTGTCGAGTCCCGCCATCGTGCTTTCCTCTTTCTTGTTCTATCGAACCGACACTCGCTGCCGGACTGTGGAGCCAGCTTCACCCCAGTGAATTCATTTGTTAAGTTTGTTTTTATGATCCATTGATTTGTCGAGTAAATGAATGACCGTCAAACAGCTCCGCGCTTTCCTCGCGGTCGCGCAAACCCTGAGCTTCGCCCAGGCCTGCGAACGCCTGCATCTGTCGCAGCCGGCGCTGAGTCTGGCGATCAAGAGCCTGGAGGAATCCATGGGCGGTCAGCTGCTCCTGCGCAGCACTCGCAGCGTGCGTCTGACCCCCGAAGGTGAGGTGCTGCTGCCCATTGCCCGACGGCTGCTGACCGACTGGGACAATGCCGAAGACCTGTTGCGCCAGCACTTCACCCTGCAGCGCGGCACCGTGAGCATTGCCGCCATGCCGTCCTTCGCCGGCAACCTGCTGCCCGAAGCGCTCAAGGTTTATCGCAGCCGATACCCGAAGATCAACGTGGCGGTGCATGACCTGATCAACGAACGGGTGCTGGAAATGGTGCGCAGCCGGCAGGTCGAGCTGGGCATCGCCTTCGAGCCGGAAGCGCTCGACGGGCTGGAGTTCACGCCGTTCTACACCGACCGGTTCGTCGGCGTGGTGCCGGCCGATTCGCCGCTGGCGCAGTGCGAGCTGATTGGCTGGGACGAGTTGCTCGGGCAGACCTTCATTACCCTGCAGCGCCCTTCCGCCGTGCGCCTGCTACTAGAACGCAGCCTGCTGGCGCGGGGGCGCAAGCTGGTGGTGGGCTTCGAGAGTCATCAGTTGGCGACTGTCGGGCGGCTGGTTGCCAATGGCCTGGGCGTCAGCGCGGTGCCGTCGTTGTGCATCCGCCAGATGCAGGAACTCGGCGCCTGCTGCCTACCGCTCGACGGGCCGCAGGTGGAGCGCCGTATCGGCCTGCTGCGCCTGGCCGACCACAGCCTTTCCAGCGCCGCGCAGGGCTTGTCCGATGTGCTGGTGCAGATGAGCGACTGGCCGAACCTGGAGCAGCTGCGCCCGTCCTGAACCTTCTTCGTAGGGCCGAATTCATTCGGCCACCGGTCGCAAAGGCCGAACAAGTTCGGCTCTACGGGCGGCGCGCCCGTAGTGAAACGAGCGCAGGCCGGGGCTGCTTGCCTCAGAGCTTGGCGATGGAGACCTCGGTGGATTTGACGAAGGCAATCACCTCGCTGCCGACTCCAAGCTCCAGCTCTTTTACCGAGCGGGTGGTGATCACCGAGGTGACGATGCCTGCGGCGGTTTGTACGTCGATCTCCGACAGCACTTCGCCGAGGACGATTTCCTTGATGGTGCCTTTGAACTGGTTGCGTACGTTGATGGCTTTGATGGTCATGGCGTTACTCCTGGGTATGTTTAAAGCGCCCAACGCAGCTGCGTGGGCAAGGGATTGAGAGGTTCGGGGCGCTCGGATAGCGCTGGGCGTTGCAGCACGCGGTCGAGCACCTGGGCTTCCAGTGCGGCCAGTACAGCCGAGCCGCGGTTGCGCGGGCGCGCTAGGTCCACGGCGAGATCCAGGCCGATGGCGCCGTCTTCGATGAGGATCACCCGGTCGGCCACCGCTACCGCTTCGCTGACATCGTGGGTGACCAGCAACACGGTGAAGCCATGCTGCAGCCAGAGCCGCTCGATCAGTTGCTGCATCTCGATGCGGGTCAGCGCATCCAGCGCACCAAGCGGCTCGTCCAAGAGCAACAGGCGCGGCTGGTGGATCAGCGCCCGGGCCAGCGCCACGCGCTGCTTCTGCCCTCCGGACAGCGCGGCCGGCCATTCGTTGGCGCGGTCGGCCAAGCCCACCTCGGCCAGCACCCGTTCGGCGCCTGGCCGCCAGCGGCCTGAAAGACCCAGACCGACGTTGTCGATCACCCGCTTCCAGGGCAGCAGGCGCGAGTCCTGGAACATCATGCGGATATCGTCACGCGCCGAGTCCAGCGCCTGGTTGCCGGCAATCAGGCGGCCTCGACTCGGCTGATCCAGACCCGCCAGCAGGCGCAGCAAGGTGCTCTTACCGCAGCCGCTGCGACCGACCACGGCAACGAACTGGCCGCTGGGAATATGCAGGTCGATACCCTTGAGCACTTCGCGCGGGCCGAAGGCCTTGCCGATGCGTTCGATACCCAGCGAAACGCCTTGATGGATGCTGTGCAGCGCGGTCATCGCGCACCTCCCTGGGCCTGGTAGGCCGGATGCCAGCGCAGCCAGGCGCGCTCAAGGCCGCGGGCGGCAACATCGGCCAGCTTGCCAAGCACGGCGTAGAGCAGGATTGCCACAACCACCACATCGGTCTGCAGGAATTCGCGGGCGTTCATCGCCAGATAGCCGATGCCGGCGCTGGCCGAAATGGTCTCGGCGACGATCAGCGTAAGCCACATGAAGCCCAGGGCGAAGCGCACGCCGACCAGGATCGAGGGCAGCGCGCCGGGCAGGATCACCTGGCGGAACAGCGCGAAGCCCGACAGCCCATAACTGCGCGCCATTTCCACCAGCGCCGGGTCGACGTTGCGAATGCCGTGGTAGGTGTTGAGGTAGATCGGAAACAGCGTGCCGAGGGCGACCAGGAAGATCTTCGCGCTCTCGTCGATGCCGAACCAGAGAATCACCAGCGGGATCAGCGCCAGGTGCGGCACGTTGCGGATCATCTGCACCGAGCTGTCGAGCAAGCGTTCGCCCCAGTTCGACAGCCCGGTGATAAAGCCCAGCACCAGCCCGATGCCACCGCCGATGGCGAAGCCGATGCCGGCGCGCCAGCCACTGATGGCCAGATGGCTCCAGATTTCACCGCTGCGCAGCAGCTCCCAGCCGGCTGCGATTACTGCGCTGGGCGCCGGCAGGATGCGAGTGGATAACAGCCCGAAGGCGACCGCGCCCTGCCAGGCGACCAGCAAGGCCACCGGCAGGGCCCAGGGCGCCAGGCGCTGGGCCAGATGTTTGGACAGGTCACTCATGTTGAACCTCTGTTTGTTGTGCAGCGCCGCGTGGATAGCTCCGGCCATCCACCCTACGTTCCGTCCGATGTTCCACGTGGAGCGTCATCCTGCGGCCGCGGCCTTGGGCAGGATGTCGCTGGACATCATTTCGCCGAACGGGCTGACGTAGCCGTTGCCCTCAGCGCGTTGCGGTTGGGCGACATCCAGATGTGGGAACAGCAGCTCGGCCACGCGGTAACTCTCTTCCAGGTGTGGATAACCGGAGAAGATGAAGGTATCGATACCCAGGTCGGCGTATTCCTTGACCCGCGCCGCCACCGTCGGGCCATCGCCGACCAACGCCGTACCGGCGCCGCCGCGCACCAGGCCGACACCGGCCCAGAGGTTGGGCGCGACCACCAGCTTGTCGCGGTGACCGCCGTGCAGCGCGGCCATGCGCTGTTGGCCCATCGAGTCGAAGCGCGCCAGCGAGGCCTGGGCCTTGGCGATGGTTTCGTCATCCAGATGGCTGATCAGCCGGTCGGCGGCTGCCCAGGCTTCCTCGTTGGTTTCACGCACGATCACGTGCAGGCGAACGCCGAAACGCACGGTGCGCCCTTGCTTGGCGGCGCGGGCGCGAACGTCGGCAATCTTCTCGGCCACGGCTTCAAGCGGCTCGCCCCAGGTCAGGTACAACTCGACCTGCTCGGCGGCCAGCTCGTGTGCGGCTTCGGAAGAGCCACCGAAATACAGCGGCGGTCGCGGCTGTTGCAACGGCGGGAAGAGCAGCTTGGCGCCTTTGACCTGGATGTGCTTGCCGGCGTAATCCACCGTTTCGCCTTCCAGTACCCGGCGCCAGATGCGGGTGAATTCCACCGAGGCTTCGTAGCGTTCGGCGTGGCTGAGGTTGAGACCGTCCCCGGCCAGCTCGTCCGGGTCGCCACCGGTGACCAGGTTGAACAGCGCGCGGCCGTTGGACAGCCGATCCAGCGTCGCCGCCTGGCGCGCCGCCACGGTGGGCGAGATGATCCCAGGGCGCAGGGCGACGAGGAATTTGAGGTTCTGCGTCAGCGGAATCAGTGAAGCGGCCACCAGCCAGGAATCCTCGCAGGAGCGCCCGGTGGGAATCAGTACGCCGCCAAAGCCCAGGCGATCAGCGGCTTGGGCGATCTGCGCGAGGTAGCCATGGTCGACGGCGCGGGCGCCTTCGGCGGTACCCAGGTATTTGCCGTCACCGTGGGTGGGCAGGAACCAGAAAATGTTCAGACTCATAAGATGCTCCGTGGCGCGTCGGCTCGCCGCAGCGGGCCGGTATGGATGGGGGTTATTCCGCGTGCTGCGCGATGCTTTTAGGCGGCGTCCAGATCACGTCGCGGATGGCGAGCCTCTTCGGAATCAGCTTGAGGTCGGCGAAGGTGTCGGCGATCTTCTGTTGCTCACGCACCACGGCCGCGTCGATCGGCTTGGCGCCGTAGCCCTGGCGAATCACCGCCTTGCGGGTGATCTCGCTGGAAAGACCCAGCAAGGGTGCGACCTGCGCCGTGGCTTCGTCGACGTTGCCTTCCACCCATTGACCGATATCGCGGATCTCGTCGATCAGCGTGGTGATCACTTTTGGATGGTTTTCAGCGAAGGGACGCGCGGCCAGGTAGAACTGATGGTTGTTGACCAGGCCCTGGCCGTCGCGCAGGGTGCGCGCTTGCAACTGTTCCTCGGCGGCGGCCTGGAAGGGGTCCCAGATCACCCAGGCGTCCACGCTGACGCGCTCGAAGGCGGCCCGTGCGTCTGACGGCGGCAGGTAGATCGGTTGGATGTCGCTGTACTTCAGCCCCACCGATTCCAGCGCGCGCACCAGCAGGTAATGCACGTTGGAGCCCTTGTTCAGGGCGATCTTCTTGCCCTTGAGGTCGTTCAGTGAGCGAATCGGCGAATCTTTGGGCAACAGAATCGCCTCGCCGGAGGGCGCCGGCGGCTCATGGGCGACATAGAGCAGATCGGCACCGGCGGCCTGGGCGAACACCGGTGGCGTCTCGCCGGTTACGCCGAAGTCGATGGAGCCGACGTTAAGGCCTTCGAGCAGTTGCGGGCCGCCGGGAAACTCGGTCCAGCGCACCTCGAAGCCTTGTTTGGCCAGCTGCGTTTCCAGCGTGCCGCGGGCCTTGAGCAGCACCAGCGTGCCGTACTTCTGATAACCGATGCGCAGGACGTTCTTGTCCTGAGAAGCCGCTTGAGTCTGAGTGATGGCGCCGAAGGAGATGGCCGCTGCAAACAGGGCCACCAGTCCACGACGCAAGGTGTTGGTGCGCATGGCACTCTCCTTGACAGTCTTGAGTTGGATTTACGACCTGCTTGCCCGTTGGCGGGCGAGTAAGGCGGGAGCGGCAGATGCCGCGGGTGCTGCGTTACTACTGGGTAAAGCGGGTGTTTCAGATGCTCCAGCGGGCGCTGGTCAGGCTTGCATGTAACAGTTTCGGATCAAGCGGCTGCGGCCGGCGGGCCAGTGCGGCGTACAGCTGCTGCAAGGATTCTTCCAGCCGCTCACCCAGTTCCGGCGCCAGGCTGGCGGGCTGTCCCGCCTCGGCATAACGAATCTGCGCATCGACGGCGTACACGCCATGCAACATCTCCTGAGCCTTGAGCGCCGTCAGTACCGGCTTGAGCGCGTAATCCACCGCCAGCATGTGCGCCACGCTGCCGCCCGAAGCCATCGGCAGCACCACCTTGTGCGCCAGGGCGCGCTCGGGCAGCAGGTCCAGCAGCGTTTTCAGTGCGCCGGAAAAGGAGGCCTTGTACACCGGCGTGGTGATCAGCAGCCCCTCGGCCGCCTCGACATGCTCGATGAAGCGCTGTACCAGAGGGCTGTCGAAGCGACCGTGCAGCAGGTCCTCGGCGTCGAAGTCGCGCACGCCGTAGCGCACGACCTCGACACCACGCTGATGCAGCCAGTCGCCGGCCACATCCAGCAGAACGCCGGAACGCGAGCGTTGGCTGGGGCTACCGGCGATAGAAACGACCAACATAAGTGGCTTCCTTGCGTACGATCAGCGATTGGGCTGCGGGGTCAGGCGCAGGTACGGCTTCACCGCACGGTAGCCTTTGGGGAAGCGCCGCTTGATCTCTTCCTCGTCCTTGAGCGATGGCACGATCACCACCTCGTCGCCGTCCTGCCAGTTGGCCGGGGTGGCAACCTTGTGATTGTCGGTCAGCTGCAGCGAGTCGATCACCCGAAGGATCTCGTTGAAATTGCGCCCGGTGCTGGCCGGGTAGGTGATGGTCAGGCGCACCTTCTTGTTCGGGTCGATGACGAACAGCGAACGCACGGTCAGGGTGTCGTTGGCGTTGGGGTGGATCAGGTCGTACAGCTCGGAGACGGTGCGATCAGCGTCGGCCAGGATCGGGAAGTTCACCGCGGTATTCTGCGTTTCGTTGATGTCGTCGATCCACTTGATGTGCGAGTCCACCGGATCAACCGACAGGGCGATGGCCTTGACGCCGCGCTTGGCGAATTCGTCCTTCAGCTTGGCGGTGAAGCCGAGCTCGGTGGTGCACACCGGGGTGAAGTCGGCCGGATGGGAGAACAGCACGCCCCAGCTATCGCCAAGCCATTCATGGAAACGGATGCGGCCTTCGCTGGAATCCTGTTCGAAGTCGGGGGCGATGTCGCCGAGGCGGATGCTCATGGTGATGCTCCTTGGATGAGAGAGGACGGCGCTCACTATGTGCAGAAATGATCAGGATGAAAAAGAATATATAACGATTAATTTATTACTTTATCGTCTAACGGGAGAGAGGGTTTTTACGCCTGGCAGGCTGGTCGGCTAAAGGGAGAAGAAGGAATTTGCGCTTCGAGGCGAAGGTAGCTCGGTATCGCCAGGCCAGCGCCGGAACGGGAACTACCTTTGCAAGCGTGCTCAAAACACGACCTGCGCGTGGCTTCCAACGTTGCGCTGGAAGCCGGCATCACGGGCCACGCCGTGCGGCATGGCCCGCTCCATCTAGAACGGCTTGACTGTCATCAGCCCGTAAGCGGCAACCAGGAGCAGGATCTGCACCACCACCGCTACCATCGCCAAAGCCTTGTTGCCTGCAATCAGCGCCTTGCGGCTGCGCGCGCCGGCGATGCCATGGCCGACAACGGCGACGAGGCCCAGCCAGGGAAACAGCAGTGACATCCATGTGCTTTGCAGCAGTACCAGCATCAGGCCGGTGATGCCGGCCAGTCCGGTTGCCGCCATCGCGCCGATGTAGCACAGCCGCTGCATCCGTCCCAGGGACTGAGTCGTCCGCGGCGCCAACAACACCACCGCGGCCCAGCCTAGCGTCAGCAGCAGCGCCAGCAGGGCCAGACCCTGGTGGCTGTGATTGAACATCGTGTACATGTTGCATCCCTCGTCTTCATTCAAAGGGCGCCACTATATCCGCGACGCCGGCCGTAGCGCCGCGAAATGCTCAGCCGCGAGCGTTACGAATTCCTTCGGCCAGCTGACGGCAGTGGTTGAGCACCCCGCTGACGGCTTCCTCGGAGCTCTTGGCGTTGGCGATATGGTCGATCAGCGCAGAGCCGACCACCACGCCATCGGCCAAGCGAGCAATGGCCGCCGCCTGTTCCGGCGTGCGGATACCGAAACCGATGGACGAGCAGAGCGGTTGGCTAATTGGTTGCGGGTAGAACTGGATGCAATAGTTGGAAGGCCAGCCAAGTGGCTGGCCTTCCTTGGCACTGAGGCTTACAGCAACGGCAGGCTGTAGCTGACGATCAGGCGGTTTTCGTCCTGATCAGCCGTGTTGGCAACATTGCTGCGCAGGCTGGCGTTGCGCCAGGAGAAGCCCAGGCCCTTGAGGGAGCCTTCCTGCAGCACGTAATCGAGACGGAAGTCGCGCTCCCATTCCTTGCGATCGCTCTCGGCGCTGTCGACGTTGTCGCCCGACAGGTACACCACCGAGGCCTTCAGGCCCGGCACGCCGAGCTTGCCGAAGTCGTAGGCGTAACCGGCCAGCCAGGTGCGCTCGCCAGCGTTGAGGAACTTGCCGATCTGGCGGTCGGTGATCAGGTAGGCAGTGGAGCCGTCACCCTGGTTGAGGAAGGGGAAGGCGCTGTCGCCTTCGACCTGCTGGTAGCCGGCGCTGAGCTCGTGGCCGCTGTGGCCGTAGGTGAACAGGGCGCTCCAGGTGCGGTTGTCGACTTCGCCTTTGGTCACCCCGTTTCCGTAGTAGCCATTGCTGGTATAGCCTTCGGCGCGACCGGCAGCGCTGCCGTTCTTGCCGTCGGAACTGCTGTCGAAATAGCGCAGGTCGCTCTTCAGAGTGCCGCCGCCGAGTGCGTAGTTGTGCACCAGGCCGAGGAAGTGCTGCTTGTAGAAGTCTTCCAGGTTGCCGTAGTAGTACTGCGCGGTCAGGTCCTTGGTCAGCTTGTAGTCGCCGCCAGCGAAGTAGAATTTGTTGGCGTCGGCGTTGTTGGTTGCTCCTGCAATGCCCAGACCGATGTCGTTGGTGGAGCTGCGGGTCTTGGTGTGCTCCAGCTGGCCGGCGGTCAGGGTCAGGCCGTCGATTTCCTGCGAGGTGATCTGGCCACCCTCGTACAGTTGTGGCAGCAGGCGACCGTCGTTGTAGCTCACCACCGGCAGCTTGGGCAGCAGGGTGCCGACACGCAGTTCAGTCTTGGAAACCCGCGCCTTGGCGGTTACACCGGCCTTGCTGTAATCATGGACAGCCTTGCCGTTGCTCTCGGTGGGAAATAGCTGGCCCGGCTTGCGGCTGTCGTCAGTCTCGCCGTTACCGCCGCCATCCAGGCGCACTCCCAGCAGGCCGATGGCATCCACACCAAAGCCTACGGTGCCCTCGGTGAAGCCAGACCGGAAGTTGAGGATAAAGCCCTGACCCCACTCGCTGACTTCGCTGCGATTGTCGGCGGTGTTCTTGTCGTTACGGTCGTAATAGAAATTACGCAGGTCGAGCGAGGCCTTGCTGTCCTCGATGAATCCGGCGGCGCTGGCTTGCTGCGCGAGAATGCCGAAGGCGACGGCCAGGGCAATTGGGGTGTGCTTCATTCGTTGTGCTCCAGGTGCATTGCAGTGATGAGGTGGCATTGCACTGGGGCTCGGGCGGAACGGCGCGCCAGTGGTCATGCTCTTGTAATGCCCGTGCTAGGGGCCCGGCGCGAAAGTACGCTGTCGGCTGCGCGGCAAATCTACGAAATATTTTGTAATTTCTAAAAGATCTGTTTCTCTTCTTTTTATTCCAAAAAGTAATAACACGAGGCGCGCTTTCTCCTCGCCCAGCAGCAACTGCCGACCCGCACGCTCGCCTATGCACGGGCCTGGCCGATTATCAGCGCTACTACCTGACCAGCGCCGCGTTCGCCGAGGCGCATTCCGAGGTGCTGCAAAGCGTATTCAGCGAGCTGGGCAAGGCCGGCCAATGGCTGCGCGCCAACCCCCGCGAGGCTGATGAGCAGCTGGGCCCGCTGGGGGGCAATCTCGTTCCGCAGATGTCGAGCAGGCCAACCAGGGCCGCAGCTATGACGTGCGTGCGGTGCAGCGCGAAGGCCTGATCGAGCAACAGAAGATCGCCGATACCTTCTTCCACGAAGGGCTGCTGCCTAAACGCATCGATGCCAGCGACGTCGTGGTGTGGAAGCCGGAAGCAACGCAATGACTGCTGTGCAACAGTCGCCGCGGGTTGCGGCGGTGCAAAGGCCCGCCGCGGTCGCTGTATAGCTGAAGGAAATGACGCCTAGGGCGCTGCATCCTCGAAGCGATCCACCTGGCGCAGGCTCTTGAAAGCCAGCATCCAGCCGCCCGTGACCGCCAGGGTGCACAGGCCGCCAAGCACCGCGGCCGGCACAGTTCCGAACCAGGCAGCGCTGGTGCCGGCGCGGAATTCGCCCAGCTCGTTGGACGAGCCGATAAACAGCATGTTCACCGCGTTGACCCGCCCGCGCATGGCATCCGGCGTGCTGAACTGGATCAGCGAGGAGCGAATGTACATGCTCACCATATCCGCCCCGCCGGCCACGAACAGCGCCGCGAAGGACAGCCAGAACAGGCTGGACAGGGCGAACACCAGGTTGGCCACGCCGAAGATCGCCACGGCGATGAACATGGTCATGCCGACACGGCGATTGAATGGCCGGGTACTGAGATAGAAACCGACCATGACCTCGCCCAGAGCCATGGCGCTGCGCAGCGCGCCGAGGCCGGTCGGGCCGACTTCCAGCACTTCCTGGGCGTAGATCGGCAACAACGCCACCACGCCACCCAGCAGCACGGCGAACAGGTCCAGCGAGATGGTGCCGAGGATGATCGGCCGCGAGCGAATGAAGCGGATCCCGGCGGTGAAGCGCTGCCAGGCCGTGGTTTCCAGCGCCTGCATCTTCTCCGCATAGAGCACCGGCACCTGGCGCACCAGCAGTATCCCGGCCAGGAAGAACGCCAGGCAGGCCGCGTACGTCAGCCCGCCGCCACCCAGCGCATAGAGGCCACCGCCGAACACCGGCCCGGCAATGGTCGAACCGCGCACGATCATGCTGTTGGCGGCGATGGCTGCGGCCAGTTTTTCCCGCGGCACGATCTGTGGCAGCAGGCTGGACAGCGCCGGCCCGGTAAAGGCGCGGGCGCAGCCGTAGAACACCAGCACGATGTAGAAGTAGGCGACCGGACCCTCGCTCACCGACAGCCACAACAAGGCCGCCGCACAGAGCGCTTCCAGCGCCCAGCTGAGCATCAGGATGCGCTTGCGGTCGTAACGGTCGATCAGATCGCCGGCCGGCATCAGCAGCAACAGCATGGGGATGAACTGCGCCAGCCCAACGTAGGCCAGCGACAGCGGATCGCGGGTCATGTCGTAGACCTGCCAGGCCACCACCACGGCAAGAATCTGCACGGCGAACATGGCCAGCACGCGGCTGATCAGAAAGGGCAGAAAGCCCGGTTGACGGTATACGGAAGCAGGCAGGGCGGAAGCGTCGGGGATAGGCACGGAGAAACCCGGATAGCAGGCGGCGGAGGGCGCCGAAAGCGAGTCAATCTACTGGAGCGGGTGGGGAACAGGCAATCGGCGGCGTGGCGTCGACCGTCCTGCAGGCGAGGCCGTAAACCACCGCGCCACTGCCGCCATGGCCGCGGAGCCCGGGCAGCTGCAGCCGGGAAAGCCCGGTTCCTGAGCAATCCCCGACAGGGCTGGATCGCCAGCCCGACTCAGGCGCTTCGGCGGGCGTTGCGCTCGACGCGGCTCTGCAATCGATACAGGTAGGCGAACCCCTGCTCCCAGCGATGGTGTCCGGATTTGACGTTGATGTGACCGGCGCCGGGGAGGATCGCGATTTCGCTGCCCCAGTCCTGTCCCATCTCGACGGCCCGTGCGGCGCTGGCGGCGGTGTCGTCATCCGAGCCGATCAGCTGGCTGGCGAAGGGCAGAGGCTGGCGCGGAATCGGCGCGAAATTGCGCAAGGCTTCCGGGCAGTTGTGGCGCTGCACATCGGCTGGTGCGACCAGCAGGGCGCCGCGTACCCGGCGCAACAGTTCCGGCGCGGCCTGCTTTGCCCAATGCGCGACAGTGATGCAGCCCAGGCTGTGCGCGACCAACACCACCGGTCGAGGGTCGCTGGCCACGCAGCCGTCCAGCGCGGCCACCCAGTCCTCGCGCCGTGGCGTCAGCCAGTCGCGCTGCTCGACCCTTGAACTGTTGGGCAGGGTGCGCTGCCAGTGGCTTTGCCAGTGGTCGCCGGGCGAGCCGTGCCAGCCAGGCACGATGAGATAGCGGATGGATTCACTGCGCATGTCTGGCGCCCTCCAAAACCTGAATGGCAGCCAGTCTAGCGAGCTATATTCATTCTTTAAAAGAATAAGAAATTCTTTGCTTATTCTTTCGTGAGGAAGCGTACTCAGCCATCTCTTATTTCTGAACGATCTATAAATGTTCTTAAACAGTATTTTTAAGAATATTTTGCAGCTGCTTAATATTCGCTCCACGCCTCACTGGCTACGGCTGTCCTGGCCGTCATGAGGCTTTATGGAGATAGAAAGATGACCGCGACCATTCGCAACCTCGAAGGTCAGGACGAAGCCAGCATCCTGCGCGAAATCCACGCCGCGCTGAATGGCCTCAAGTTTGGTTCGGTGGAAATCACCGTGCACAACGGGCAGGTCGTTCAGATCGAGCGCAAGGAAAAATTCCGCCTGCAGCCGACCGGCAAGCATTCCTGATTCACACAACCCCATCATCAGCCCGACTGGACCACCGGAGGGCGTGACCATGAAAGAGAAAAACATGAACACGCACCGGTACTGCAGCTGTCGCCCGCGAATGCGGAGTTGATTGCCCAACACCCTGAACCGTTACCGCCAACACAGAACCAGTTTTTTCAGGAGCTGCACATGTCCATTCGTAACTTCACGCTCGCCGCCCTGGCCAGCGCCCTCATCGCCGGCCCAGCCGTAGCCGCCGATTCCCTGCTCAACGTGTCCTACGACCCGACCCGTGAGCTCTATGTCGAATTTAACGAAGCCTTCACCAAGCAATGGCAGGCCGAAGGCCACGAGCCGATCAAGGTTCAACAGTCCCATGGCGGTTCGGGCAAGCAGGCCCGTGCCGTGATCGATGGCCTGCGGGCCGATGTCGTGACCCTGGCCCTGGCCGGCGACATCGACGAGCTGCACAAGCTGGGCAAGTTGATCCCCGAGGATTGGCAATCCCGCCTGCCGCAGTCCAGCACACCCTACACCTCGACCATCGTGTTCCTGGTGCGCAAGGGCAACCCCGAAGGGATCAAGGATTGGGACGACCTGGTCAAGCCGGGCGTCGAGGTGATCACGCCGAACCCGAAAACCTCCGGCGGCGCGCGCTGGAACTTCCTCGCCGCCTGGGCCTATGCCCAGCAGAAGTACGGTGATGAGCAGCAGGCGCAGGCCTTCGTCGAGAAGCTCTACAAGAACGTACCGGTGCTGGATACCGGCGCGCGCGGCTCGACTATCACCTTCGTCAACAACCAGATCGGCGATGTGTTGCTGGCCTGGGAAAACGAAGCCTTCCTGGCCCTCAAGGAGCAGGGTGGCGAGAACTTCGAGATCGTCGTGCCGCCGCTGTCGATCCTGGCCGAGCCGCCAGTCGCCGTGGTGGACAAGAACGTCGCCCGCAAGGGCACCCGCGAAGTCGCCGAGGCCTACCTGAACTACCTGTATAGCGAGGAAGGCCAGCGCATCGCCGCGAAGAACTTCTATCGTCCGCGTAATGAAGCCGTGGCGGCCGAGTTCAAGGACCAGTTCCCGGCATTGAAGCTGGTCACCATCGACGATGACTTCGGCGGCTGGAAGGTCGCGCAGCCGAAGTTCTTCAACGACGGTGGCGTGTTCGACCAAATTTATCAGGCGCACTAAAGCTGCGATCGCGACGCTGCAGCCTGGACATTGCGTAGGGTGGATCACGCTTTACCGATCCACCATCGACCCTGCAGGGCATCGGTGGTGGAAGTAAAAAGCGACTTCCACCCTACGCATGAGCTGCGCTCGTGACGCTTCAGCCGACACATTGCTCGAACAGTTCGTAGGGTGGATCACGCTTCACCGAGCCACCATCGGCACCCGCGGGGCGTTGGTGGTGGAAGTAAAGGCGACTTCCACCCTGCGAGTTTCAGCCGGCCTCCATGCTCCACCAGACAGAGCCTCAACCAATGTCTAGCCGATCCTCCTCCGTCATACCCGGCTTCGGGCTGACGCTGGGTTACACCCTGGTGTACCTCAGCCTGTTAGTGCTGATTCCCCTGGGTGCGCTGTTTCTCAAGACCACCGAACTGACCTGGGACCAGTTCATCGCCATCATCAGCGCGCCGCGCGTGCTGGCGGCGCTCAAGCTCAGTTTCGGCACCGCCTTCGTCGCGGCGCTGCTCAACGGCGTCATCGGCACCCTGCTGGCCTGGGTGCTGGTGCGCTACACCTTTCCCGGCCGCAAGATCATCGAGGCGATGATCGATCTGCCATTCGCCTTGCCGACTGCCGTCGCCGGTATCGCCCTGACCGCGCTCTACGCCCCGAACGGCCTGGTTGGCCAGTGGGCCACGGCGATGGGTTTCAAGATCGCCTACAGCCCGCTGGGCATCACCCTGGCACTCACATTCGTCACGCTGCCGTTCGTGGTGCGCACGCTGCAGCCGGTGCTGGCCGATATTCCCCGCGAAGTCGAAGAGGCCGCGGCCTGCCTGGGCGCCCGCCCGCTGCAGGTGGCTCGCCACGTGCTGTTGCCGGCTTTGCTGCCGGCCTGGCTGACCGGTTTCGCCCTGGCCTTTGCCCGCGGCGTCGGCGAGTACGGCTCGGTGATCTTCATCGCCGGCAACATGCCGATGAAGACCGAGATCCTGCCGCTGCTGATCATGGTCAAGCTGGACCAGTACGACTACGCCGGCGCCACCGCCATCGGTGTACTGATGCTGGTGGTGTCCTTCATTTTGCTGCTGCTGATCAACCTGCTGCAGCGCCGCATCTCGCACCCATAAGGAGGTCGCCATGTCTTCTGTTTCGCTACCCGCGACAGCCAGCACCTCCGCCAATGCCGCGCGACGCGGCAATGCCCTCGGGCGCCGGTTGCTGATCATTTCCGCCTGGCTGGTGTTTGCGCTGTTTCTGCTGCTGCCGCTGGTGATTGTCGTCAGTGAGGCGCTGAAACTCGGTTTCGGCACATTCTTCGAGGCGATCTTCGAACCCGACGCCCTGGCCGCGCTGAAACTGACGCTGATCGCCGTGGGCATCTCGGTGCCGCTCAATCTGGTGTTCGGGGTCGCCGCCGCCTGGTGCGTGAGCAAGTATGAGTTTCGCGGCAAGAGCATCCTGGTGACGCTGATCGACCTGCCGTTCTCGGTATCGCCAGTGATCGCCGGTCTGATCTACGTGCTGTTGTTCGGCGCCCAGGGTTATTTCGGCGAGTGGCTGAGTGACCTCGATGTTCAGATCATCTTTGCCGTGCCGGGCATCGTGCTGGCCACGCTGTTCGTCACCGTGCCCTTCGTTGCGCGCGAACTGATTCCGCTGATGCAGGAGCAGGGCACCACGGAAGAGGAGGCGGCGCGGCTGCTCGGCGCCAGCGGCTGGCAGATGTTCTGGCACATCACCCTGCCCAATATCAAATGGGGCCTGGTCTACGGCGTGGTGCTCTGTACTGCGCGGGCGATGGGCGAGTTCGGCGCGGTGTCGGTGGTGTCCGGGCATATCCGCGGGCTGACTAACACCCTGCCGCTGCACGTCGAGATTCTTTACAACGAATACAACCACGTCGCCGCGTTCAGCGTGGCCAGCCTGCTGCTGGCCCTGGCGCTGGTGATCCTGCTGCTCAAGCAGTGGAGCGAGTCGCGCATCGAGCGCCAGACCGCCGAAGCCGAGGAATGAAGCCATGAGTATCCAGATCAGCAATATCAACAAGCGCTTCGGCCAGTTCCAGGTACTGAACAACATCGACCTCAACATCCAGAGCGGCGAGCTGGTGGCGCTGCTCGGCCCGTCCGGCTGCGGCAAGACCAGCCTGCTGCG
>JADGMW010000107.1_pt1 | contig 22206 bp, 20 predicted proteins | sample 8641801 | NCBI WGS metagenome assembly JADGMW01 (sample SAMN16272018, study PRJNA661076) | feces metagenome | isolation source: fecal sample from diarrhoea affected cattle A | host: Bos taurus | place: South Africa: Lokaleng Village, Mahikeng | collected 2019-09
GCGGGCGGCGGGCCGAAGGCGTCGCGGGCGTTGGTGATGGTGCGCTTCCCGATCGCACGGTTGCCCGCGCCACCGATCGCGGCACCGATTCCGGCGGGGACCAGTTTGCCCAGCACCAGTGCGCTCCGTTTGGCGAGGTACTTGCGAACGAATCCCTTCACGAGCGAGTTGTTCACGACCTTCAACTGCTTGTTGTCGAGTTGGCCGGTGAGCGCTTTCGGCAAGTTCTTCATCGACGTGCCTGTGGCCGCCGCGACGATCTCCTTGCCGGTGTCGCCGAGCGCGACCGCCAGCACGAGTGCCCGTCGCTGTTCGTGGTCGTGGGGTTCGATGCCGTGTACGGCCGCGATCGCGAGGGTGAGCAGAGCCGACGCTTCGAGAAAGAAGATCGTCTCCGCGCCCACCGCGCCGAGTGCCGCGACGGTGCCCACTCCGGGGAAGGCTGCGGTCGCGCCCACCGCGGATCCGCTGCCCGTGACGCCGAGCAGGAACTGCTTTTCGAGACGCGTGATGATCTGCGCGGGGGATTCGTCCGGATGCGCACGACGCAGGAGGTCGACGTACTTCGCAACTGCGGGTCCCTGCAGCTTGCTGCCGTTGTCGAGCAACCGCACGAGCATTTTCTCGACGGGTCCCGTGGTGTCCTTCATTCGGCTTCTGTCCTCTTTTCTGCGGGAGCTGGTTACGCTTGTCGAGTGACCGGCTCTTCTGGCGCAGTCGGGGTTTCCCAGGGTGCTCGGCAGCGGCCTGCGCCGCTGCTGAGACCGTTCGTGCGTTGGTACGAAGGATATCGGCTGGCGGGCTTTCCGCCCGGAATCCATCGCGGTATGCCGTCACCGGAAGTTACGGTAATTATCACGTTTGGCGAGCCGGTTGCCTTGCTTCCCGACGTCGGACCGCCCGACACATTCGACGCACTCGCGAGTGGTTTGTCGTCCGCGCCGGTGATCATCGCGCACACCGGATTCCAGCACGGAATCCAGTTGTCGCTCACGCCCGCCGGCGCCCGCGCCCTCCTCGGCGTACCTGCTGCCGCACTGGGGTCGTGGGCTGTCGATCTCGAGGACGTGCTGGGTGTGGACTATCGGGAATTGAACGACGGTCTGGCCGGCACGCCGACGTGGCCGGAAAGATTCGCGATTCTCGATCGCATCCTCGCCAGACGCCTCGTGGCGAGTGGCGAGGTGGGAATCGACAGCGCACTCTCGCAGGCGTGGCGGATGCTGGTGTCCGACCCCGGACGTCCGGTTCGGACAGTGGCCGACGAACTCGGCTGGAGCCGTAGGCATCTCACCGGCCGGTTCGTCGCAGAATTCGGCCTGCCACCCAAGGAGGTCGCGCGGGTCGCGCGTTTTCACCGCTCACGAAGTCTGTTGCGAACCGCGGGACCGCACCGCCTCGCAGACGTCGCCGCTGTGTGCGGCTACTACGACCAAGCCCACCTGGCCCGGGAGTGGCGCGACCTCGCCGGTGTGCCGCCGTCCCGCTGGCTGGCCGAGGAAGTGTTCCCAATCGTCCAAGACGAGTGAGCCACCGGCGCGAAGACTGGGGTCATGACAAACACATCGGAGACCACAGCAACCACGACAACCACCGGCAGCGGCCACGCCCCCGGAGTGTGGCCGTGCCTGTCCTACAGCGACGCACGGGCCGCGATCCGGTTCCTCGTCGACACCCTCGGATTCGCCGAAAGCGCCGTCTACGGGGAGGGGAACCGCGTCGACCACGCCGAACTGACGTGGCCGTACGGCGGCGGACTCATGCTCGGGTCCGTCAAGCGTGAGACCGAGTTGAGCCAGCACCCCGACGACGGCTCGGTGTATCTCGTCGTTCCCGAGGACTCCATAGCCGACGACCTGTACCGGAAGGTTGTCGACGCGGGGGCGACCATCACCGTCGGACTCCGTGACGAGGACTACGGATCACACGGGTTCACCTGCCGCGACCCGCACGGCGTGTACTTCAGCATCGGCACCTACCCCGGTCACGGATTCGGAGAGTGACGACGCGGCGCGTGGTCGGGAGGAACACTCTCGGCCACGCGCGGCGGCGGTGGCGGAGTGCCGTCGCCGAACGGCCTCCCGCCCAGGACGTCGCGTCCGTGCGGGCTGAGCCAATTCGCCAGATCGGGTCCCCGCGGAACGATCCGGCTCGGGTTGATATCGGTGTGCACCAGGTAGTAGTGCTGTTTGATCTGCACGAAATCGACGGTGTCGCCGAAACCGGGCGTCTGGAACAGGTCTCGGGCGTATCCCCACAACGCGGGAAACGCCGTGAGCGGATTCCGGTTGCACTTGAAGTGGCCGTGATAGACCGGATCGAAGCGCACCAGAGTCGTGAACAGCCGCACGTCGGCCTCGGTGATCGACTCGCCCACGAGGTAACGACGGGTGCCCAGTCGTTCCTCGAGCTGATCGAGTCGCGCGAACAGCCGGTCGAACGCCTGGTCGTACGACGCCTGCGAACCTGCGAACCCGCACCGGTACACGCCGTTGTTCACATCGCGGTACACGGCGTCGGACACCTCGTCGATCTCGTCCCGCAACCTCTCCGGATACAACTCGGGTGCACCGTCGCGGTGATACCGCGTCCACTCGGTGGAGAAGTCGAGCGTCATCTGCGCGTAGTCGTTGGTGACGACTTCGCCGGTCGGGACCTCGACGATCGCGGGAACGGTGATCCCCCGGTCGTACCCGGGGAACCGGGCGAAGTAGGCGTCCTGGAGCCGCGGGATGCCGAGTACCGGGTCGACACCGCCGGGATCGAGGTCGAAGGTCCAGCTGCGTTCGTCGTGTGTGGGACCGCACAAGCCGAGCGACAGCGCGTCTTCGAGCCCGAGCAGTCGCCGCACGATCACGGCGCGGTTCGCCCACGGGCACGCCCGTGCCGCGACGAGCCGGTAACGCCCGGGCTCGACGGGATAGCCGTCGCGGCCGTCGGCGGTGATGCGGGTGTCGATGTACCGGGTGTCACGGGTGAAGCCGGAACCCGGCTCGACGTAGGTGCCGCCGGTCTTCTTGTCTGATCCGCGGTTCTCGGCCACGGCGCACCTCGCTCTGTCTCGTGCCGACGCGTATTAGGGGTCGGCGGGTAGTCGCACGGTCATCTGTGTTCCCCATTCGGTGTACCCCGACACCGCAGCGAGTCCACGCGCGGCGGCGTTGCCCCGCCGCACACGGGACATGGGGATCAGGCCTGTGTCGAGCGCGTCGTGGGTCGCGAGCGTTGTCACCGTCGCGGCGAGTCCGATCCGCCGGTACTCGGGTGCGGAGATCACACGCACGTCGGCGAGCAGCGAATGCAGTTCGCGGTAGCCCGCTCCGGCGAGGGGCCGGCGATCGTCGTCGAGCAGAACGAACGATCGGCTCGGCCACGCGAGCGGCAGATCGGTTTCGGTCACGTCGTCGGGAGGGCAGTGGCGCAAGAGTTCGGCGAGGTCCTCGGCCTCGTGGGAGACGAGGGGGTCGCGTACGCGCGTCGCGTCCACCCAATCGGCGCACAGTCCCAGGTCCTCGATGCGTACCGCGCGCCCGCCGGTGGCGTCGCGTACCGCGGTCTCGTCGATTCGGTCGGGCGTGAGTTCCGCGATCGCCGACACGGCCGATTCGGGACCGACCACCGCGACGGCCTCGCCCACCCGCAGGATGCGAAGGGTGCGCGTCGTCGCGTCCACGCGCAGTACCGCACCCGGCGTGGTGAGTGCGTTGTCGGCGAGTCCGAGCGCACGGCACCATGCCAAGGTGGCGATGCTCGAGAGATGCGGGTCCACCGGGATACCGTAGACCTTCGAGGAGCGGAGGGGTTTTCGTGAGCGGTGTCACCGAGGGGAGCGGTACGGCCACACCGGAGGGGGCCGGCGGGCAATGGGCGGCCTTGGCCGCGCTGTGCCTCGGGTTCTTCATGATCCTGGTGGACAGCACCATCGTCGCCGTGGCGAACCCGGCGATCCTGCGTGCGTTCGACACCGACATCGACAGCGTCGTCTGGGTCACCAGCGCCTATCTGCTCGCGTATGCGGTGCCGCTACTGGTCACCGGACGCCTGGGCGATCGTTTCGGCCCCCGGCGGATGTACCTGGGCGGTCTCGTCGTGTTCACGGGAGCGTCGCTGTGGTGCGGCATGTCGTCGACGGTCGAGATGCTCATCGTGGCGCGCGTGTTCCAGGGGTTCGGCGCGGCGATGATGTCCCCGCAGACGATGACCGTGATCACCAGGATTTTCCCGCCCGACCGTCGTGGCAGTGCCATGGGGTTGTGGGGCGCGGTGGCAGGCATCGCGACGTTGGCCGGTCCCCTCGCCGGGGGCGTTCTGGTGGACACCCTGGGGTGGGAGTGGATCTTCTTCGTGAACGTCCCCGTCGGCATCGTCGGTTTCCTCCTCGCCGTACGGTATGTGCCGGTTCTGCCCACTCACGCCCACCGCCTCGACATTCCGGGCGTGATCCTGAGCGGACTGGGCTTGTTCTGTCTCGTGTTCGGCATCCAGGAAGCCAACTCGTACGACTGGTCCGCGCGGGTGTGGTTGCTGATCGGTGCCGGCATCGCGTTGCTGGTGGTGTTCGTCCGGTATCAGGCGGTCACCCGCGGCGAGCCACTCGTGCCGCTCGTGTTGTTCCGCGACCGAAACTTCTGCCTGGCGAACGTGGGAATCGCCTCGATCGGCTTCGCGATCACGTCCGTGATGCTGCCGTTCATGTTCTACGCCCAGGCGGTGCGGGGACTGAGCCCGACCGGCGCGGCAGTGCTCATGATTCCGATGGCCGTGCTGAGCGGGGTGCTCGCGCCGGGCGTGGGCCGTCTGGTCGACCGGGTGCATCCGAGGGTGATCGCGTCCGCCGGGTTCGCCCTCCTCGCCGTCGCGTTCGCGTGGCTGTCGCTGGTCATGACGCCGGACACGTCCAGTCTGCAGTTGTTGCTGCCGATCGGGCTGATGGGTGTCGCGAGCGCCGCTATCTGGTCGCCGTTGTCGGCGACCGCCACCAACCACCTCTCGCGGGACCTGGCCGGCGCGGGTTCCGGCGTGTACAACACCACCCGGCAGGTCGGGGCGGTGCTCGGCAGCGCGGCACTGGGATCGCTCATGGCAGCGCGACTGTCGGCGAACGGCTTGGGCAGTGGTGGTGCGTCCGAGATGGATGCCCTCGAGATGCCGGTCTCCTTGCACGAACCGTTCGCGGCGGCGATGGCCCAGTCCATGTGGCTGCCGACGGCAGTCCTGCTGGTGGGGCTCGTCGCGTCGCTGGCGTTCGAACGTCCGCGGAGCCAGCGACTGCGGCGCGAGGCGGGCGCGCAGACTGCAGCCGAGAGCGCCGCACTGTGACCCGGCGTGTGCGTTCTACGCCGCTTTGTCGTTCACGCCCCCCGAGTGTGACGCGCGCCATATAGTTCAACCACGCGCAGCCGTGGGAGGTGGCATGTCATTGGCGGTGGTGGAGATTCCCGCTGGGGCCGGGTGGTTGAGGGACGAGCGTGTCACGCGCCGTTCCGGAGGCATCCTCCAGTACGAAGGGCTCGAACCGTGCCTGGCGGAACTCCTCGACCGCAGTGCGCTCAGATTCTCGAACAATGTTGCGGCGGTTGATCGTTCGGGACACACCCTGACCTACCGCGAGCTGTGGTCGGCTGCCGCCAGGGTGGCGGGCGGGTTGCTCGACCAAGGTGTCGGACCGGCAGACCGGGTGGTCGTGGACTACTGCAACGGCTTCGAGTGGCTGCGAGCGTTTCTCGGCGTCGTACTCGCCGGTGCCGTACCCGTTCTGCCCGATCCGGCATGCAGCGAAGCCGAACTCGAGTGGATCGTGGCCGACAGCGGTGCGGTGCTCTGCCTCCAGGGCCCGCCGCCCGACGGCATCGCGTTCCTCGACGGCGGAGCGTCGCCGGACGAACTCGCACTGCTGTACTACGTGCGCAGATGGGGCGGAGGCATGCACGGGGTCGAACTGACCAACACCAACGTGCTGTCGACGATCGAAGCGGTTGCGCGCGCGATGAATCTGGCGGGGGAGAGTGCCCGCACGGTCATCACCGCGCCGCTGTCGACGTCGGTCGGGTGCAGCGTGCAGTTGCTGCCCACGCTGGCGTTCGGCGGCACGGTGGTCGCGTCGGGTTCGCGCGGAATCAGGGTGCCGTGGCGGCATCCTCGTGCGTCGTTCCCCTCCGCGCGATGCGTCCGCGGGTGGGGAGTGGCCGAGACGGGCGGCATCGGGCTGTTACTGCCGTCCGAGTACCGCAAGCAGCATCCCCGCAGTGTGGGTGTCCCGTTCGGGGGAATCGAGGTGGGTCTCCTCGGTCCCGGTGCCGAAAGCGGTGTAGGTGAGTTGCTGTGCCGGGGCCCCAGCGTCGCGAGACGCTATTGGAACGACCCGGTAGGGACGGCCGACACGTTCTCCGACGACGGGTGGTTCCGTACCGGCGACCAGGTGTACATCGACGACGAGGGGTTCGTCTATCCGGTGGCCGTGCGGGTGGCGTGAGCGGTGGGACACGGCATTCTCGCGACCGCCGGCGTCCGGTATACACCGGGTAACCGAATTCTCCGGCCGAGCGAGCGGGGACGGTCCGCACCCCACAACAGAAGGATGTTTTCATGTCCGACGAAGTCCTGCTCGAGCGTCGTGGCCGAGTCCTCGTCATCACCATCAACCGGCCCGACGCCCGAAACGCGGTCAACGCGGCGGTCAGTCGCGGTCTCGCCGACGCGGTCGACACCCTCGACGAGGACGCCGGACTCTCGGTCGGTGTGCTGACCGGCGCCGGCGGGAACTTCTGCGCCGGCATGGACCTCAAGGCATTCGTCGCGGGTGAGAACGTTGCGATCCCCGGCAAGGGACTCGGCTTCACCGAAGCCCCGCCCCGCAAGCCGCTCATCGCGGCAGTCGAAGGTTTCGCGCTGGCCGGCGGTACCGAACTGGTTCTCGCGACCGATCTGGTGGTCGCCGCGAAGAACGCGAAGTTCGGCATTCCCGAGGTCAAACGAGGTCTGGTCGCGGCAGGCGGTGGCCTGCTGCGGCTTCCGTCCCGCATTCCGTACCAGAAGGCGATGGAACTGGCTCTGACCGGCGACTCCTTCACCGCGGAAGAAGCCCACGGCTTCGGTTTCGTCAACACCCTGACCGAGCCCGGCGCGGCACTCGACGGCGCTCTCGCGCTTGCCGAGCGCATCACCGCCAACGGCCCGCTGGCGGTGGCGGTGACCAAGGAGATCATCGCCAAGTCGGTGGACTGGGCGTCGGACGAAGCGTTCTCGAAGCAGATGGAACTGGCCGCTCCCGTGTTCGTCTCCGAAGATGCGCGCGAAGGTGCGACGGCATTCGCGGAAAAGCGGCCACCCGTGTGGCAGGGCCGCTAGTGCCCTGAGCAGGGCCGGAAGAGCCGACAGAGAGGACACGCCCGTGACATCGAGAGACGATCTCGGCGACGTGGATCGGCACGCGTCGCCGGAAGATGCACTGGCCGAACTGCACGTGCACATCGAGGGCACGCTCGAGCCGGAACTGATGCTCGAACTGGCCGAACGCAACCACGTGACGTTGCCGCACGGAGACGTCGACTACCTCCTGTCCGGGCACGAGTTCTCGGGGTTGCAGTCGTTTCTCGATCTGTACTACGCGAACATGGAGGTTCTCCGTACCGCCGAGGACTTCTCCGATCTCGCGCGCGGCTACCTTGCGCGCGCTGCACGCGCCGGGATCACCCACGCCGAGTTCTTCTTCGATCCGCAGGCGCATGTGGTGCGCGGAGTCCCGCTCGAGGACGTGGTGGAGGGACTGTCCGATGCCGTCGCGGTGTCCCGCCGGGAGTTCGGTGTCGACGCGGCCATGATCGCCTCGATCGTGCGTGACCATCCGGTACCGGACGCCCACGCGATCTTCGGCGAGCTGATGCGGCTTCAGGCCCCGATCGTCGCGCTCGGTCTCGATTCGGCGGAGGTCGGGTACCCGCCGTCACTCTTCGAAGACGTCTTCGCGCGCGCCCGGGCGGAGGGTCTGCACATCACCGTGCACGCCGGGGAAGAGGGGCCGCCCGAGTACGTGTGGCAGGCACTCGATCTGCTCGGTGCCGAACGCATCGACCACGGGATTCGTTCGCTGGAAGACCCTGCTCTCGTCGAGCGCCTCGTCGAGGAGCAGATCCCGCTCACCACCTGCCCGTTGTCGAACGTGAGGTTGCACGTCGTCGAGTCGCTGTCAGTGCACCCGTTGCACCGGATGCTCGATGCAGGCTTGGCGGTGACCATCAACTCCGATGATCCCGCGTACTTCGGCGGTTACGTCGACGACGTGTTCGCTGCCTTGCACGACGAGCTCGGTCTCACCGAAGAGGAGCGGAAGCTCCTCGCCCGCAATTCGATCCGAGCCGCGTTCACCTGAGCGCGGCGGCGCCGGTCATGCGCCGAGCACTCGGTCGAGATACGGATTGGCGAACATGCGGGCGGGGTCCACGCGATCGCGGACAGCCAGGAAATCGTCGAATCGTGGGTAGGCCGCACGCAGGTCGGCGGCGGCGCGTCCGTGCATCTTTCCCCAGTGCGGACGGCCGTCCACGGCACGCATGATCGACTCGACCGCATCGAAGTACGCGCGGTGATCGCGCCGGTGATACTGGTGCACTGCGACGTACGCGGTCTCGCGGCCGTACGCGGTCGACAACCAGACGTCGTCCCGTGCGGCGAAGCGCACCTCCACGGGGAACCCGATCCGGGTGCCGCTTGCCTCCAGCCAGGAGTCGATCTCGTGGAGCACCTCCGGCAGGGCCTCGACCGGGACGGCGTATTCCATCTCGCGGAAGCGGACCCGGCGCGGGGACGCGAACACCCGGTAGCTGCGGTCGACGAAGGTGCGGGCGGACAGGGCACGCGAGGCGATCCGGTTGAGCTGCGGGATGGCGCCGGGAGCGCGGGTGCCGACGTGCTGGAAAGCTCCGAAGACGCCGTTGGAGAGGACCTCGTCGTCGAGCAGTCCTCTGAACCGTCCGACCGGCTGGGTGGGCGCGGCGCCGTCGAGTCGGGTGTTGTGTTTGGTCAGCACACCGTCGGTGTGGGGAAACCAGTAGAACTCGAAGTGGTCCACGCCGGTCCGCAGCGACTCGATGTCTTCGAGTGTCTCGTGCAAGGACGACGGCGCTTCGTGTGCGCGCAACCGGAACGCCGGCACGCAGTCGAGGGTGACCGTTGCGAGGATACCCAGTGCGCCGAGGCCCAGCCGTGCGGCTTCGAACAGCGCCGGGTCGTGCTCGGGTGAACATTCCGCCACGCTTCCGTCGGCGAGGACGACGGTCAATCCCTGCACCGAAGCCGCGAGGCCCGTGAAACCCGTTCCGGTGCCGTGTGTTCCGGTCGAGATGGCGCCCGCGATGGTTTGGACGTCGATGTCGCCGAGGTTGGGTACCGCCAGTCCCATCTCCCACAGCATCGCACTCAGGTCGCGCAGGCGCGTGCCGGCGGACACGGTCACGAGGGCTCCGGTGGGGGTCTGTTCCGTCGAGAGGATCCCCGAGAGAGCGCCGAGCGACACCAGCGTGCCGTCGGTGACGGCGACGCCTGTGAACGAATGGCCCGCGCCCACCGCCTTGACGTGCTCGCCGCGCCGGGACGCGCGCGCAACCACGGCGACGAGGTCGTCGATCGTGCGGGGGGTGTCGAAACGCCGGGGTGACGCCGCTTCGGTCCGCGCCCAGTTGTGCCAGGTTGCCATCACACAATCATGATCTTGGACAAGCGTTCAGGTCAATAGCCACACCGGAGTGACGCCGGGATCTACGATCGGACCATGCTGAATCGGTTGCCCGCGGATGAGCGCCGGACACAACTCGTCGAGTCGGCGCTCGCGCTCGCCGAGCAGGGAGGAGTGGGCGCGGTGACCGTCCGTGCGGTCGCCGAGAAGGCCGGCGTATCCCTCGGCGTCGTGCACTACTGCTTCGAGAACAAGGAAGCGCTCGTCGTCGCGATGGCGGAAACGCTCATCGACCAGCTGGGAGAGGCCATGAACGCGGCCTTCGACATTCCCGACGACGTGCCCGGCCCGGAGGGGCTGGGCGGACTCCGTCAGCTTCTGCACGCGGGCCTCACCGCGATGTGGCCCGCTCTCGAGTTCACGGCCGGACGCCAGCTGCTCACCTACGAGATCACCGCGTACTCGTTGCGGCACCGGCCCGCCGGGATCGCGCCCACCGGTGCGGGTTCGCCCGTTGCCAGCGGCGACATCGCGGCACTGCAGTACCAGCGGATGGACGACCATGCCGGCCGCTTCCTGCTGGCGTGCGCCGACCGATCCGGCACCGAATGGATCGAACCCGTCCCGAGCCTCGCGCGACTTGCTCTGGCGTTACTCGACGGGCTTGTGCTCCGCTGGCTCGTCGATCAGGACGACGACGCGGTAACCATCGAACTGGACAACCTGGCGGAGATCATCGCCTCCCGCGCCATCGAACGACCGTGATCGACCCGACCGACGTTTCCGACCGACAACCGGATGGATGTGCCTTGCTCCACGCTGCCCTCGACCGACTCGACGCCGCCACCACCGAGCTCGATCCGCCTTTCGCCGCACTCGACCTGCAGACCCTGCGCGGCAACGCGCGGGACTTGCTCCGGCGTGCGGGAGGCACGCCCGTCCGGGTCGCGAGCAAATCGGTGCGGTGCCGCGCGGTCCTCGAGGAGGTTCTCGGCCCCGGACTGACGGAGCGTGAGGGATTTCGGGGGATCATGGCGTACTCCCTGCGGGAGGCGTTGTGGCTCGTGGAACAAGGAGCGCGCGACGTACTGATGGGCTACCCGACTGTCGACCGGGGTGCACTGGCCGAATTGGCTTCCCGCCCTGCCGCGCTCGACTCCATCACGCTGATGATCGACTCGGACGCGCACCTGAGCATCATCCGTAATGCCATGGGGCAGGCGCGTGTACGGCCGCGGGTGTGCGTGGATGTCGACGCATCGCTTCGCGTCGGACCGGTGCACCTGGGGGTGCGGCGTTCGCCGCTGCGCACCCCGGACCAGGTGGCCGCGCTGGCGCGTCGTGCAGACTCCGCCGGCTTCGCTGTAGTCGGAGTGATGTTCTACGAAGCCCAGATCGCCGGTCTCCCGGACTCTTCGGCTCCGGTCCGCTGGGTCAAGCGCGCGTCCGCTGCCGAACTCGCCACCCGGCGCGGCGCCGTGGTCGACGCGGTGCGTGCCGTCGTCGGCGACCTCGAGATCGTCAACAGCGGTGGAACGGGTTCTCTCGAGGTCAGCTCCGCCGATGCGGTCGTCACCGAGGTCACCGCCGGATCGGGACTCTACGTCCCCACCCTGTTCGACCACTACCGGGCGTTCACGCCCCAGCCGTCGCTCTTCTTCGCGTTGCCCGCGGTGCGGAAACCCGCAGCGGCGATCACGACCTTGTTCGGCGGCGGGTACATCGCCTCGGGACCGGCCTCCACCTCGCGGGTGCCGCGCCCCGTGCGCCCTGCGGGACTGAGATTGCTCCGTAACGAGGGTGCCGGCGAGGTGCAGACACCGGTGACGGGTCGTGCGGCACGGGACATCCCGATCGGCGACCGGGTCTGGTTTCGGCACGCGAAGGCCGGTGAACTGTGTGAGCGTTTCGATCGGTTGTACGTTGTGGACGGCGAAACCCGCGTCGAGGTACCCACTTACCGTGGCGAGGGTCATTGCTGGTGAACGGCCGGCGGTGACCGGATGGAAGGATGCGCCCATGCCTTTCTTCCCGGGAAGCACCGGCCGGATGCATTGGCGGCACTGGTCCGTCGACGAACCCCGCGCCGGAGTGGTCTTCGCGCACGGGATGGGGCAGCACACCGGTCACTACCACCGATTCGCCGGAGGACTCGCCGCGCACGGCATCGCACTGTGGGGCCTCGATCTGGCAGGGCACGGATTGTCGGAAGGGCAACCGGGGCAGGTCGGAGACACAGCGGACCATGCCGCGGATCTCGCGACACTCACCGCTGTCGCCGAACCGAGTGGAGTGCCGCTCGTGCTCATGGGCCATTCGCTCGGCGCGGCGTCGTCTCTGGCACTTCTGCGCTCCGATGCCGCACGATTCCGCGGTGTGGTGCTGTGCGGCACCCCGCGCCGGGCTGCCGTTCCGGAGACCGCGGCTCTGCTCTCCGCGACCGGCCTGGCGGCCCTCGGACTACACGGCCTCGACGACAGGCTGGCTCCCGTCGGACCCGTGCGCGAGTGGGCCGCGTCGATCCCCTCCCTGCGGTGGCGGGACTTTGCCGATGCGGGGCACGACCTGCTGCACGAGCCGGGACACCGGCTCGTGACGGACGAGGTCGCCGGCTTCGTGCTCGAGGTGTCGTGAACGCGCCGGGCGGCGGCGTGCCCGATGGTGTGACCCAGGTGGTGTGAAACGCACTGTGCCCCTCGCCGGTCGGGCGAGGGGCACAGTGCGCAGTGTTGCTACGAAGCTGTCTCGATCAGTTGTAGATCGAGGCGATCTCCGAGCCGTGCTTCTCGTGGATGATGTTCCGCTTGAGCTTGAGCGTCGGCGTCAATTCGCCTGTCTCGATGCTGAAGTCGGTATCGAGAATCCGGTACTTCTTGATCGCTTCGGCCTTGGACACCTTCTTGTTGGTGTCGGCGACCGCAGTGTCGATCTCGGCGATCAGGTCCGCGTTCTTGATCAGGTCGGCGACGGGAGTCCCGGCCGGCAGGCTGTGGCGCTCGAGCCAGCCCGGCAGCGCCTCCTGATCGATGGTGATCAGTGCGCCGATGAAGGGCTTCGAATCACCGACGACGAGCACCTGGCTGATCAGCGGGTGCGCACGCAGCGAATCCTCGAGGATCGCCGGAGCGACGTTCTTGCCGCCCGCGGTGACGATGAGTTCCTTCTTGCGGCCCGTGATCGAGACGAAACCGTTCTCGTCGATCGCACCGATGTCGCCGGTGTGGAACCAGCCCTCGCGGATCGCGTCCTTGGTGGCTTCGTCGTTCTGCCAGTAACCCTCGAAGACCTGGGGGCCCTTGAGCAGCAGTTCGCCGTCTTCGGCGATCTTCGCGGCGCAGCCGTTGAACGGCTTGCCGACACTGCCGATCTTCTGTGCGGCGGGGGTGTTCATGATGATGCCGCCGGTGGTCTCGGTCAGGCCGTAGCCCTCGAGCACGTTGACGCCGACTCCGCGGAAGAAGTGTCCGAGGCGCGCGCCCAGTGCGGCGCCGCCGGCGACGGCCATGCTCGCCTTGCCGCCGAGAGCAGCACGAAGCTTGCCGTAGACGAGCCGGTCGAAGACCGCGTGCTTGATCTTCAGGCCCAGGCCCGGTCCGCCCGTCTCGAGCGCCTGGCTGTACTGGATCGCGACGTCGGAGGCCTTTTCGAAGATCTTGCCCTTGCCGCCGTCGTAGGCCTTCTGCTTCGCGGAGTTGTAGACCTTCTCGAAGACCCGGGGCACCGACAGGATGAAGTCGGGCTGGAACTCGGCGAACTTGTCGAGCAGGGTCGTCAGATCCGAGGTGTGCGCGACCGTCACCCGGCTGTCGAAGGCCGCGAACGAGATCAGACGTGCGAAGACGTGCGCGAGTGGCAGGAAGAGCAGCGTGCGACGGCCGGCTTGCATGCTCTCGGGCAGGGCGATGGCGCACGCCGTCGACTCGGCGTAGAGGTGACGATGCTTGAGCAGAACACCCTTGGGGCGGCCCGTCGTGCCCGAGGTGTAGATGAGGGTCGCGCCGGATTCCGCGACGACCTGAGCCCGGCGTTCCTCGACCTGCTCGTCGGTGATCGCCGCGCCGCGGGCGATGAGTTCCTCGACGGCGCTCTTGCCGCCGGAGCCGGGCTCGATCGTGAGCATTTCGCGAAGGGCGGGTGCGGCGTCGGCGACCTCGCGCACGACGTCGGCGTACTCGTCCTTCTCCACCACGAGAATCGAGGTGCCCGAGTCTTCGAGGATCCACTTGGACTGATCGGCGGCGGAGGTCTCGTAGATGGCCACCGTGACGCCACCCGCGGTCCAGATCGCGTAGTCCAGCAGGACCCACTCGTAGCGGGTCCCGGAGAGGATCGCGACGCGGTCACCGAACTCGACGCCCGAGGCCATCAGGCCCTTGGCGACACTGCGGACCTGGTCGGCGAACTCTCGTGCGGAGACCTTCACCCACTTGCCGTCCATGGGCCGCTCGAACGCTACGAACTCCGGGGATTCCTTCTCGTGCCGGAACACCGAATCGGCCATCGAGACGTTCTCCGGAATCGAGAACGACTGTGGTACGGCAATCTCACTCACTGCGACCCTCCATCTTTTTGAATCTGCGGTGTGCATTGCATCACAGTTCATTGGGATTTGCATCACCCGGGCGTCCGAATTGCGAATAATTTACAGTCCGATAAGCGTGATGTGCACAACACAACCTACCGCCGGGTAATGGGCACGATGCTACATGGTCGATGAGTTGCAGATCACAATCGAGTGCTGCGAAGGATCCGGACGGCCTCGTCGTCCTCGAGCTGATGGAAGTCGTCGTACGCGGCACCCACGCTGTTCGTATCGCGCGGAATCCACGGGCAGAGCACCTCGTCGGCGACCCGGGCAACCCGGCGGGCAGCCTCGGGGGAGGCGACGGGCACGGCCACGATCACGACGACGGCGCCGCTCGCACGCGCCGCCAGGCACGCCACCGCGACCGTGGCGCCGGTAGCCATCCCGTCGTCGACGATCAATGCGGTGCGGGCCGACAACTCGAGTCGCGCGTGCCCGGCGCGGAGCAGGGTGGCCCGCCGCTCGAGTTCCGTGCGCTCTCGCGCTTCGACTGCATCGATCGTGTCGTCGTCGATCCGGCTCACCCGGACGACGTCCTCGTTGAGGACGCGGAACCCGCCCTCCGCGATGGCTCCCATCGCAAGCTCGGGATGCCACGGCACCCCGAGTTTGCGCACCACCAGAACGTCGAGCGGTGCGCTCAGAGCGAGGGCGACTTCCCGCGCGACGGGGATCCCCCCGCGCGGCAGAGCCAGCACCACGGGATCCCGAGTGTCGCGCAGGTGCCTTGCCGCGCGGGCGAGCTTCCGCCCGGCGTCCTCTCGAGAGGCATACGGCACCTCTCCAGTATGGGCCGGACGGCACGTCGTGGACCGCGTGCCGCCCGGATCGGCTACCGCCCGGATCGGCTAAGTCAGGCGCCCGGAGAGATAGGCGTCGTAGGCGGGCAGGTCGAGCTGGCCGTGTCCGGACAGGCCGATCACGATGACCTCGGGCTCGGTGAGCCCCCGGGCGTAGTCGGCGGCTGCCGCGATCGCGTGGGACGCCTCGGGGGCGGGAACGATTCCCTCGTTCCGCGCGAACTCGACCGCGGCGGCGAAGGCGTCGGTCTGACGGACCGCGCGGCCTTCGACGTATCCGAGTTCGACGGTGTGGCTCAGCAGCGGCGCCATGCCGTGGTACCGGAGCCCACCCGCGTGGATCGGATCGGGAATGAAGTCCTGTCCGAGGGTGTGCATCTTCAGCAGCGGCGTCAGTCCGGCGATGTCGCCGTGGTCGTACCGGTACTCACCCTGCGTGATCGAGGGGCACGCGGTCGGCTCGACGGCCACGACACGCGTTCTCGCTCGACCGTGGATCACTTCCCGGATGAAGGGGAACGCCAGGCCGGCGAGGTTGGAACCGCCACCGGCACAGCCGAACACGACGTCGGCGTTGTCCTCGCCCGCTGCGCGTAGCTGTTCGACCGCTTCCAGCCCGATCACCGTCTGGTGGAGCACGACGTGGTTGAGCACGCTGCCGAGCGTGTACCGGGCGTGCGGGTCCTTCACCGCGACCTCGACGGCTTCGGACACGGCGATGCCGAGCGAGCCCGGGGTGTCGGGGTCCCGGGCGAGCACCGCACGCCCCGCCTCGGTCAATTCCGACGGGCTCGCGTGGACCGTGCCGCCGTAGGTCTCGATCAGGAAGCGCCGGTAGGGCTTGGAGTCGTACGAGGCGCGCACCTGCCACACCTCGAGGTCGATACCGAACTTGGCGCACGCGAACGCCAGTGCCGAGCCCCACTGCCCGGCGCCGGTCTCGGTGGTCAGCCGGGTGACCCCGTCGAGGGAGTTGTAGTAGGCCTGCGCGACGGCGGAGTTGACTTTGTGACTGCCTACAGGGCTGACACCTTCGTACTTGACGTAGATGCGGGCCGGGGTCCCCAGTGCCTTCTCGAACGAGCGGGCGCGGATCAACGGCGTGGTGCGGTAGTTCGCATACGCCTCGCGGACGGGGTCCGGGATCGCGATGTCCGTCTCGGTGGACAACTCCTGTTCGATCAAGCCTGTCGCGAACAGTGGTGCGAGATCGTCGGCGGTCACCGGTTCGCGGGTGCCGGGATGCAGGTGTGGAGGAGGCGCGACGTCCAGATCTCCGGCGATGTTGTACCAGTGGGTGGGGATGGCCTGGGAGTCCGGCACAGCGGCGGTCCTCTCGTCGTCGGGGAAGGCGTGGTCGCGTGCCCGAAGGTGTGAGCGAACACGCCCTGGCAGGGAGGTGAAAGCACTCTCATAGCCGGGGTATGGCGCGGCAAGCCGCACCGATCCGATAAACTGCTGGTCAAATGAGTGAAATCGAAGACGCCCCCAACCAGGAGACCGCAGCTATCACGTTTGCCGATCTCGACATCGACCCCCGTGTGCTGCAGGCCCTTTCGGACGTGGGTTACGAGACCCCGTCGCCGATTCAGGCGGCGACCATACCACCACTGCTGGAGGGACGGGACGTCGTCGGTCTCGCTCAGACCGGCACCGGCAAGACTGCCGCATTCGCGGTGCCGATCCTCTCGCGGATCGACACCACGAAGAAGCGGCCGCAGGCGCTGGTCCTTGCGCCGACCCGCGAGCTTGCACTGCAGGTCGCGGAAGCTTTCGGCAAGTACTCCACACACATCCCCGGGCTGCATGTGCTGCCCATCTACGGCGGCCAGGCCTACGGCGTTCAGCTGGCCGGATTGCGCCGCGGCGCACAGGTCATCGTCGGTACCCCCGGACGTGTGATCGATCACCTTGCCAAGGGCACCCTCGACATCTCGGAACTCGAATACCTCGTCCTCGACGAGGCCGACGAGATGCTGACGATGGGCTTCCAGGAAGACGTCGAGCGGATCCTCGCCGACACCCCGGAGACCAAGCAGGTCGCGTTGTTCTCGGCGACCATGCCGGGCGCGATCCGCCGTCTGTCGAAGAAGTACCTGAAGGACCCGCAGGAAATCACCGTCAAGTCGAAGACGACGACCTCTGCGAACACCACCCAGCGCTGGGTGTCGGTATCCCATCAGCGCAAGCTCGACGCCCTCACCCGGATCCTCGAGGTCGAGTCGTTCGAGGCCATGATCATCTTCGTCCGCACGAAGCAGGCCACCGAGGATCTGGCAGAGAAGCTGCGCGCCCGTGGGTTCTCCGCCGCCGCGATCAACGGCGACATCGTGCAGGCGCAGCGTGAGCGCACCATCGGCCAGCTCAAGAGCGGTGCGCTCGACATCCTCGTGGCGACCGACGTCGCGGCACGTGGCCTCGACGTCGACCGCATCAGCCACGTGGTCAACTACGACATCCCGCACGACACCGAGTCGTACGTGCACCGCATCGGCCGTACCGGTCGCGCCGGACGCACCGGTGACGCGCTGCTGTTCGTGACCCCTCGTGAACGGCATCTCCTCAAGTCGATCGAGCGGGCCACCCGCCAGCCGGTCGCCGAAATGCAGTTGCCGAGCATCGACGATGTCAACGCGCAGCGTGTGTCGAAGTTCTACGACGCGATCACCGAGGCGCTCGCGTCCGAGAACCTCCAGTTGTTCCGCACCTTCATCGAGGACTACGAGCGCGAGCACGACGTACCGCTCGCGGACATCGCGGCCGCTCTGGCCCTGATGTCGCGCGACGGCGAGTCGTTCCTCCTGGAGCACGAGCCCGAGCCCGTCGCCGCTCCGCGCCGTGAACGCGAGCCGCGCGAGCGCCCCGCGCGTCGATTCGACGACGGTCCGAAGGTCGGTCGCGACGGCCAGGAGATGGCTACCTACCGGATTTCGGTGGGCAAGCGGCACCGCGTGCAGCCGGGTGCGATCGTCGGTGCCATCGCCAACGAGGGCGGCCTCCGCCGCGGCGACTTCGGACACATCAGCATCCGCGCCGACCACAGCCTGGTGGAACTCCCGAAGGATCTGCCGGCGCAGACGCTCGACGCGCTGCGGGCAACCCGCATCTCGGGTGTGCTCATCCAGTTGCAGCCCGATTCGGGTGCACCCGGAGGCCGGCCGAGCAGCAACTACCGTGGTCGCGACGACCGCGGCGGCGACCGTCGAAGCGGTGGCGAGCGCCGCGGCAGCGGAGACTTCACCCACCGCAAGGACCGCGGCGACCGTCGCGAGCAGAGCGGCGGCGGATTCCGTGGCCGCGACTGACCGTCAGGTCACCACGTCGCACCGCTGAGCGTAGCGGCGGTCGCGCCGTCGATCGATTCACGAATGACGTCGGCATGACCGGCATGACGAGCCCACTCCTCGATCTGGTGTAGAGCAAGAAACCGGACGGTGAGTGGGCCGTCGTGTATCAGCCACCGGGCGACATCCGCCGGCAGGTCGACGACACGGTCGAGGTCGGGTTCGGCGCGCAGCACCGCGGCGAACTGTTCGGCGACGGCGTCGAGTCGTGCGAGCCGGCCTGCCGCGCTGTCGGCGTCGTCGACCAGCCACGCCGACTGCCAGTCCTCGACGGGATCGCGGTCCGGGTTCACGGTGCCCGCGATCCGGTCGGCGGCAGCGGCGTGCCCTTGCACGAGATGGTTGTGCAGTGACGCGAGGCTGAGCGACGACGCGCTCGGCACAGAACGTGCCTGTTCCTCGGTCAGGTCCGACACCGCATTGCGAAGCGCCGAGTACTGGTTGTCGAGCAGTGAGAGGATCAGTTCCGATTCGTTCGTAGTCATGACCCCAGTGTGGGAACCAACGCGGACGACTTCGGTCCTGAATCGGCAAACTGGGTTCGGTGGAGTTCTTCGTAGCGGCCCCCCGCCGCGAGGAGTTCGGCGTGGGTGCCGCGCTCGACGATTCGGCCGTCCTCGACCACCAGGATCTGGTCGGCGGCCCGGATGGTGGACAGTCTGTGCGCGATGACCACCGATGTCCGTCCCGCGAGTGCTTCGGTGAGTGCTTCCTGCACTGCGGCTTCGGACGTCGAGTCCAGGTGCGCGGTGGCCTCGTCGAGAATCACGACCTGCGGATGGGCGAGCAGCAGACGCGCAATGGTGAGCCGCTGGCGTTCGCCGCCGGACAGGCGGTAGCCCCGTTCGCCCACCACGGTGTCGAGTCCGTTGGGCAGTGACCCGATCAGGTCGGCCAGTCGCGCGCGGCGCAGGGCGTCGAACAGTTCGTCTTCGGTGGCGCCGGGCCGGGCGAGGAGCAGATTCGCTCGCACACTGTCGTGGAACAGATGTCCGTCCTGGGTCACCAGTCCCACGGTGCTGCGGATCGAATCCGTGCTCAGGTCGCGCACGTCGACCCCGCCCAGCGACACGGAGCCGGTGTCCACGTCGTAGAGACGCGGAATCAATTGTGCAACAGTCGATTTACCGGCACCGGACGATCCGACGAGGGCAACCATGTGCCCCGGCTCCACCCGGAACGACAGATCGTGCAGCACCGTCTCACCGCCGCGGGAATCGAGCACCGCGACTTCCTCGAGCGACGCGAGCGACACCTTGTCGGCAGAGGGATACGCGAAGCTCACGTCTCGGAACTCCACCGATACCGGGCCTTTGGGCACGTCGCGGGCGTCGGGGGACTGCTTGATGAGCGGTTCGAGATCGAGAATCTCGAAGACCCGCTCGAAGCTCACCATCGCGCTCATCACGTCCATGCGGGCACTGGCCAGCGCGGTGAGCGGGGCATAGAGGCGGGTGAGCAGCATGGCCATCGCGACCACCGACCCGGGGTCCAGTTGGTCGCGCAGCGCGTAGAAGCCGCCGAGCCCGTAGACGAGCGCGAGCGCGAGCGCGGACACCAGCGTCAGCGCCGTGACGAAGACGCTCTGGAGCATCGCGGTACGCACGCCGATGTTGCGCACCCGGCGCGCGCGGACGGCGAACTCGGTGGATTCCTGGGACGGCCGGCCGAACAGCTTGATCAACGTGGCGCCGGGCGCCGAGAACCGTTCGGTCATCTGGGTGTTCATCACCGAGTTGTGGTTCGCCGCTTCGCGGCTCAGTTGCGCGAGCCGAGTCCCCATGTGGCGGGCGGGCACGATGAAGATGGGGAGCAGCAGCAGTGCGAGCAGGGTGATCTGCCAGGAGATCCCGAGCATCACCACGAGGGTGATGACGAGGGTGACAAGGTTGCCGACCACCCCGGACAGGGTGTCGCTGAAGGCGCGCTGCGCGCCGATCACGTCGTTGTTCAGACGAGAGACGAGTGCGCCGGTGCGCGTGCGCGTGAAGAACGCGACGGGCATCCGCTGTACGTGGTCGAACACCGTGGTGCGCAGATCCAGGATCAGGTCTTCGCCGATGCTCGAGGACAACCACCGGTTGGCGATGCCGAGGCCGGCCTCGACGAGTGCGAGTGCGGCGATGATCACGGCGAGCCACACCACCACCGATACTGCGGCGTTGTCCACGATCGCATCGACCACGCGGCCGGCGAGGACCGGTGTCGCGACGCCGAGCGCGGCGATCGCGACGCTCAGGAGGAGGTAGATGGTGATGTTCCGCCGGTGCGGACCGGCGAACGCGGCGATCCGCTTCAGCGTGGCGCGCGAGAACGGGCGTCGATCGCTCTCTGCGTGCATCGCGTTGTACATCGCGTTCCACGCGGTGATTTCCATACTCATGGACGGGGCCTCCTCAGCTCGCACCCGACGGTAGAACCTCGAGTGCGCTAGAGGTCAAGCCTAGGGTTCCGGGCGCTCCGGGACCCAACCGTTTTTGCTCTCTCCGCCTCAGCGGGCGACGTCGATCACCACGCGCTCCGGGTCACTGAGCGAATAGACCGCGAACGGGGTGCCGGATTCGGAGACGCCGACGAACGACTGGGTGACGCCTTCGAAGACGCCGGAGCCGGTGACCTCGACCACCGAACCGCCCGGTGCGGCGAGGACGGGATCTGGCCCGGCGTACGGCTCGACACCGCTGTCGAACGGGTAGGCGGATCCGTCGATCAGGACCTGCAGGACGGCATCGCCGGCGACGGTGACCTCGTTGCCGCTCCCGTCCTGGACGGCCTCGGCCACATAGCCGACCCGCCATCCGGGTGTGCCTTCGCCGTCGAGTTCGTACACCACGCGGTCGAAGCCCTCGTGCACGCCGGTCCGGATGTCCGTGACAGTGAGTTTCGCTCCCGCACCCGCGGGGGAGACCTTCTCGGCCGCATCGGTGGGGGTGTTGGAGGAGTCCGGCTCGGGCGCTTGCGTGGTCGGCGTGTCCACCGACACGGCCGGCGAGGGTGCCGGATCGCTGTCCGAAGCGGAGCAACCCGCGAGAACCAACGCGGCGGCGGAGACGGCGAGGCCGATACGGGTGCGAATCATGGGGCACATGGTACGGCGCGCAACTCGGGAATCCGGGAAGGCGCTCGGAGGCCTTGACGTCGATCACATCACGGCGGACAGTAGGCGTAACGCATATTTCAACGCTCGATGAATTGAGTCGCGATGAATGCTCCATCGAACTCCCTCGCCGTGGATGTGCACGATCTTCGCGTTCGCCGCGGTTCCCATCTCGCCCTCGACGAGGTCTCTCTCCAGGTCACGCGCGGCTCGATCACCGGGTTGCTCGGCCCGTCGGGTTGTGGCAAGACCACGCTCATGCGCTCGATCGTGGGCGGGCAGATCGTCGAATCCGGCACGGTGACCGTGCTCGGTCTCCCCGCCGGGGCAGTCGAACTCCGCCGTCGCGTCGGGTACGTCACCCAGTCGGCGAGCGTCTACCCGGACCTGACCGTCACCGACAATGTCGCCTACTTCGCCTCCCTCTACGGCAGACCTCGCTCCACCGTCCACGAGACGATCGAGGCAGTCGGGCTCGGAAGCCACGCCCGCACCCGCGCCGACGCGCTGTCCGGTGGGCAACTCGGACGCGTGTCGCTCGCGTGCGCGCTCGTCGGTGATCCTGACCTGCTCGTACTCGACGAACCCACGGTCGGTCTCGATCCCGTGCTGAGAGTCGAACTGTGGGAACACTTCCGCTCGCTGTCCCGACGAGGAGTCACGGTACTGGTGTCCAGCCATGTGATGGACGAGGCGGACCGCTGCGACGA
>JADGMW010000339.1_pt1 | contig 22185 bp, 21 predicted proteins | sample 8641801 | NCBI WGS metagenome assembly JADGMW01 (sample SAMN16272018, study PRJNA661076) | feces metagenome | isolation source: fecal sample from diarrhoea affected cattle A | host: Bos taurus | place: South Africa: Lokaleng Village, Mahikeng | collected 2019-09
AGACGAGGAAGAACTGCGAGCCGTTGGTGTCGGGGCCGGCGTTGGCCATCGCGACCGTTCCCGCGGGGTACGCCTCGGTGCCGTCGAGTTCGTCCGCGTAGCTGTAGCCCGGGCCGCCCCTGCCCGTCGCGCTGGGGTCGCCGCACTGCAGCACGAAGATGCCCGACGTGGTGAGGCGATGGCACGTGGTGTCGGTGTAGTAGCCCTGCTCGGACAACGCGATGAAGCTGCCCACCGTGCAGGGGGCGCTGTCGGCATCGAGCGTGATGCCGATGTCGCCGGCGCTGGTGGACAGGCTCGCAGTCACGGTTCCGGTGCGCTCCGGCTCCGCCGGAGGAGCGGTCACCTCCCGGGCGGCGCTGCCGCCGGCGACGTATTCGCAGGTCCCCGATGCGGCGTCGGAGGGACTCGGGACGGCGGACTCCGCCGCGGGCCCTCCGCCCGCGCACCCGGCGAGCAGCACGAGGGCGAGCGCAGTGAGAGGGACGGAGAGGAGACGGGGACGCATGGCTTCAGCGTAACGACCGCTGCCGCGTGCCTCAGCGGGGCAGCCGCGGGACGGCGGAGATCAGAGCCCGCGCGTACGCGGTCTCCGGCGCCGAGAGGACGCGTCGGGTGGGGCCCTCTTCGACGACGCGCCCGTCGCGGAGCACCACGGTGCGGTCGCACACGGCGGCGACGGCGCTCAGGTCGTGCGAGACCATCACGAGCGCCAGACCGTGCTCACGACGCAGCCGCGCGAGGAGATCGATGACCTGCACGCGGGTCGTCACGTCCAGTGCGCTCACCGGTTCATCGGCGAGGAGCACGCGGGGACGGGAGACGACGGCGCGGGCGATGGCGATCCGCTGCCGCTGCCCGCCGGAGAACTCGTGGGGGTACCGGGTCAGCACATCGGGGTCGAGGCCCACGGAGGTGACCGCCTCCCGTACGCGCTCGCGCGCCTCATCGCCGGCGGCGAGCCGCAGGGACTGCAGGGGCTCTCCCACGATCCGGTCCACGCGCTGGCGGGGATCGAGCGAGGAGTAGGGGTCCTGGAAGACCGGTTGCACGCTCGCCCGGAACCGTCGCATGAGGTTCCGGTCGCGCAGGCGCAGGGGAGCGCCGTCGAAGAGCACCTCGCCGGAGCGGGCGGGGGCGAGACCGAGCAGCAGCCGCAGGATCGTCGACTTCCCGGCGCCCGATTCGCCGACGAGCCCGACCGCGTCGCCGCCGTCGACGGTGAGGGAGACGTCGTCGAGAACGGAGCGCGCGCCGTAGGAGTAATCCGCCTCCCGCAGTTCCAGCAGACTCATGACGCCCCTCCCGCATCCAGAGCGGAATCCAGCGCCCGTGCGCTCGCGACCAGGGCGGACGTGTAGGGATGCCGCGGGGCGCGCAGGACCCGCTCGACCGGTCCCTCCTCCACGACCGAACCGCCGCGCAGCACGACGATCCGCTCCGTCATCCGTGAGACGACCGCCAGATCGTGGCTGATGAACAGCAGCGCCATGCCGCGCTCCGCCACGAGGCGTTCCAGCAGGCTCAGCACCCCGTCCTGCACGGTGACATCCAGGGCGGTCGTCGGTTCGTCGGCGATCAGCAGCCGGGGGCGGGCGGCCAGGGCGATGGCGATCGCGACCCGCTGACGCTGGCCGCCGGACAGCTCGTGGGGGAAGGCGCGGGCGAGCCGCGGATCGTCCAGGGCGACCTCGGCGAAGGCGGCGGTCACCGCGGACTGCAGCGCGTCGCCGCGCAGGCCCAGGTGCCGGCGCAGCGGCTCCGCGACCTGACGGCCCACGCGCATGAGCGGGTCGAGCGCGGTGAGCGGCTCCTGGAAGACGATCTGGGCGACGGGCCCGCGCAGCGGCCGGAGCGACTTCTCCGCCGCCCCGACGACCTCGTGTCCGTCCAGTCGCACCGAACCGGATGCGGTGAGCCCGCGGGCGAGCAGACCCGTGATCGCGAGCGAGGTGACCGACTTCCCCGAGCCGGATTCGCCGATGATCCCGACGCGCTCGCCGGCGCGCAGGGAGAAGGACACCTCGCGGACGAGCGGGGTGTCGCCCGAGCGCACCGTGAGATCCGTGACGTCCAGGAGGTTCATCGTGTCCTCCGTCGGGTCGGATCGGCGTAGTCGCGCAGGCCGTCGGCCAGGAAGTTGACGCCGAGCACGAGGGCGACGATGGCGATGCCGGGTGCGATCGCGCCCACGGGTGCGGTGAGCACGGTGCCCTGGGCCTCCTGCAGCATCCGGCCCCAGGATGCGTTCGGCGGCGGTGCGCCCAGGCCCAGATACGACAGGCTCGCCTCGGCGAGCACGGCGATCCCGAACTGCAGCGCAAGGCTGACCCCCAGGGTCGGGGCGATGTTGGGCAGCACGTGCCGGGCGATCACCCCGGCCGTGCCGGCGCCGCTCGTGCGTGCCGCGGTGACGTACTGCTCCTGCAGGACGCGACGGGCGAGGATGCGGGTGAGCCGCGCCACGACGGCCGACATCGCGAGGCCGATGGCCAGGATGGCGGACCACAGGGACGCCCCCTGCACCGCCACCACCAGCATCGCCAGGAGCAGGACGGGGAAGGCGATCACGACGTCGAGTGCCGCGGAGAGAGTGTCGTCGAGCCAGGGACGCGCGAACGCGGCGAGCAGTCCCAGGGCGATGCCGAGCACCGCCGCCAGGAGGACCGCGCCGCCGCCGACGGCCAGCGCGATCCGCGCTCCCACCATGAGCTGGGACAGCAGATCGCGGCCGAGACGGTCGGTGCCGAGCGGATGGGCCGCGTCGGGTCCCTCCAGTCGTCCGCCGCTGGTGTCCGAGAGCGGATACGGCTGCCAGACCAGGGACAGGAGCGCGGTGAGCACGACCACGCCGACCAGGATCAGACCGATCACGAGGGTGGCGTGTCCCCGTCGTCCTCGTCGCGGCACGACCGCATCGGCCGTCGCGAGGGGGATCGGCCCGGACGCGTGCTGCCCGGCGCTCATCGGTTCCCCGAGACGCTGGTGCGCAGGCGCGGGTCCACGATGCGCTGCACGATGTCGGCCGCGAAGCCGACGAGCAGCACGAACAGCGTGCTCACGACCAGCACCCCCTGGATGTTGGCGTAGTCGTGCTGCTCGATCCCGGTGAGGAGCATGCTGCCGAGACCGGGCAGGGAGAAGACGCTCTCGACCACGACGGCGCCGAGCAACGTCGTGGACAGTTCGATGCCCAGCACGGCGATCACCGGCACGGCGCCGTTGCGCAGTCCGTGCCGCAGGAGTGCCTCGGCCAGGCCGGAACCTCCCGCTCGGGCGGTGCGGAGGTAGTCGCTGCCGAGGACGTCGAGCGTGGCGGAGCGGACGTATCGGCTGAGCGATGCGCTCATGACGATCGCGATCGCCGCCACCGGCAGCACGAGCGAGCGCAGCGCCGCCGCCGGGTCCGCCCAGTCGTCGCGCGGGAACCCGCCCGAGGGCAGCAGCCCGAGATCGAGCGCGAAGACCCAGACGAGGATCACCCCGACCCAGAACACCGGCACCGCGACGCCCAGTTGCGAGAAGCCGGAGAGGAGGATGCCGTACCAGCGGTCCGCCTTCACGGCCGCCGTGATCCCGACGACGAGGGAGATGAGCAGGGCCACGCCGAACGCGAGGAAGGTCAGCGGCAGCGTGATCGCCATCCGGGCGGCGATCTCCGGTCCGACCGGGCGCGAGCTGATGTAGGAGTCGCCGAGGTCGAGGCGCAGGAGCTGCGCGGCCCACGAGGCGAACTGCTGGATCAGCGGCTGGTCGGAACCGACCTGCGCGCGCGCCGCCGCGATCTGCTCGGGGGTCGCATCGACGGAGAGCAACGCGTTGGCGGGGTCGCCGGGCAGCAGCCGCAGGAGCACGAAGATGACGACCATGGCCACGACGAGCGACACGACGAGGAAGCCGAGGCGGCGCAGCAGGTAGGCGAGCATGTGATCCAGGGGCGGCGGATGCCGGGGGCGGACTCCCGTCCCCGGCACCCGCCTGGTGTCAGGACTTGACGATGTCGTAGGCGAAGAACTGCGAGTTGAGACCGTTCACCGGGTACCCGCTGACGTCGCTGGAGGCGACGACGATCTGGGGGTACAGGTACAGCCACACGCTAGCGGCATCCTCGGCGATCTGCCGGTTCACCTGGCGCAGGAGCTCCGTCTGCTCGTCGGTCGTCGCGGCCTGCTCGGCCTCCGCCACCCACTGCTGCACGTCGGCGTTGTCGTAGCCCCAGTAGAAGTCCGGGTTGCCGTACCAGACGACGTCGCGGTCGTTCACGTGCTCCTGCAGGGTCGCCGTGAAGTCGCGCTCCTTGAAGACCTTCGTGTACCACTCGTCCGCGCTGATCGTGTTGATCTCGACCGAGATCCCGACCTCCGCGAGCTGCGACTGCAGGAACTCCGCCACGGCCGGGTGCGGGTCGTAGCTCGGGGTGTCGAGCGTGAACTCGAACCCGTCGGCGTAGCCCGCCTGCGCCAGCAGATCCCGCGAGAGCTCGGGGTCGTACGGGTTCACGTCGGTGAGGTCCTCGTACCAGGGGTCGGTCGGGGGCACCATCGAGCCGATCAACGTGCCGTAGTCGCCCCAGATGGCGTTCCGGAGGCGATCGGTGTCGATCGCGGAGTAGACCGCCTTGCGGACGAGCGCGTCGTCGAAGGGCGCGACCCGATCGTTGAAGGCGAGGACCTCTTTGGTGGTGGAGGTCCCCTCACTCACGACGTAGTCGTCGTTCCCCTCGAACTGCGCGAGCGAGTCCGGGCTCTGGACGCTCGTGATGATGTCGATCTCCCCGGTGCGGAGGGCGTTGTCCTCGGCGGTGGCGTCCGTGAAGTAGGTGAACACGACCTCGGCGTTCTTCGCCGGTTCGCCCCAGTAGTCGTCCCAGCGGGTGAGGGTCAGCGTGCTGCCCTGACGCCATTCGTCGAGCGTGTAGGGACCGGTGCCGTCCTCGCTCTGCGTGAGGTCGCCGGCCTCGGAGTTGACGATCCAGATGTAGCTGAGGTTGTACAGGAACGAGATGGAACGCTGCGAGAGCGTGAAGACGACCGTGGTGTCGTCCGGGGTGGCGATGTCGCTGATGACCGTGAAGCTCGACCGGCGGGCGGACTGGGAGTCCTCGGCGGTGACCGCCTCGACGCTCGCCTTCACGTCGGCCGAGGTCAGCTTCTTCCCGGAGTGGAACGTGACGTCGTCACGGAGCGTGATCGTGTAGGTCAGTCCGTCGTCGCTGAGTTCCGCGTCGGCGGCCAGGAGCGGCTGGACCTCGCCGTCGTCGGCCAGCCGGTACAGGCCTTCGTACACGTTCCCGGTGAACGCCTCCGTCACGCCCTGCCCGCCGCCGCGCGTGTTGCTGAGGTTCTGCGGTTCGTAGAGCGACCCGATGTAGATGGTGGCGTCCTCGCCGCCCGCGGCGGAGCTCGATCCGCCCCCCGAGCAGCCGGCGAGCACCAGGGCGGATGCCAGGAGGGCGGCGGCGGTGGCGAGGGGACGTTTCATGGGTACTCCAGGGACAGCGGAAGGGGGATGGTGGCGGGCGGGCCCGGCTCAGTGCGCGTGGATGTCGAAGTCGTCGACGAACACCACGTTCTTCTCGCCGGCACGGATCGGCAGCGGGAAGCGGTTCGAGGCCGGGGGGAGCGGGCAGTTGTACTGCGCGGAGAACCCGCACGGCGGCACGAACGCCCGGTTGAAATCGAGCACGACCGGTCCGGGCTCGCCGAAGCCGGTGCCCTCGGCGCGCTCGACGAACAGGAAACGGCCCGAGCCGTAGGTCTCCGTGCCGTTCGTCTCGTCGCCGAACACGAGCAGGAGCACTCCGCCGTCGTCGAATGCGGAGACGGTGTACTCGGTCCCGCCGATCTCCACGATCACGTCGCCGGGGACGACGAGGTCGCGGGTGCCGCCGTTGTCGCGGATGTGCTCGAACGGGACCGTACGGTCGGCGGCGACCGGCTCGAAGCGACCCGTCAGCACCCACGCGGGATCGAACGGGTACGTGTCGATGCGGTCGAAGGCGCGGATGGCGGGGGAGTCGGCATCCCAGACGCGCAGCCCGTACTCGAGGTCCCCGTCGGGCGAGGTGGCGCGCTGGATCGGGGTGACCGTCCGACCCGGGCCCGCCTCGGCCTGAGCGGCCTCGAGGTCCGGGCGTTCCCCGGTCCAGCGGGTCTCGATCAGCGCGAGGTTCCCGGTCGGTGCGGCGACGGCGGCGAAGCGCTCGGCGCGCCAGCGGTGGTGATCGGCGGGGGAGGGCATGGCTCAGCAATTCTCGAGAAGGAGGGAGCGACGCACCAAACGCGCGTCATATGACGCAATCGGACGCCGCACCGCTTTATTCCGCGCGCGGCCGATCGGGGGCCGATCGGGTGCGTCGATAGGATGGGGTGTACCGATCGGCAATAAGCGAGGAGCTTCCATGCCAGGCATCGTGATCGTCGGAGTCCAATGGGGGGACGAGGGGAAGGGCAAGGCCACCGACCTCCTGGGCGAACGCACCGACTGGGTGGTGAAGTTCAACGGAGGCAACAACGCCGGTCACACGGTGGTGATCGGCAATGAGAAGTACGCGCTGCACCTGCTGCCCAGCGGCATCCTCTCCCCGGGTGTCAACGCCGTCATCGGCAACGGCGTGGTCGTGGACCTCGAGGTCCTCTTCGCCGAGATCGAGGCGCTCAACGCCCGGGGCCTCGACACGTCCCGCCTCCGGGTCAGCGCCAACGCGCACATCATCACGCAGTACCACCGCACCCTCGACAAGGTGACCGAGCGCTTCCTCGGCAAGCGCCAGATCGGCACCACGGGGCGCGGGATCGGTCCCGCCTACGCGGACAAGATCAACCGCGTCGGCATCCGGGTGCAGGACCTGTTCGACGAGAACATCCTGCGGCAGAAGGTGGACGGCGCCCTCGACCAGAAGAACCACCTCCTGGTGAAGGTGTTCAACCGCCGCGCCATCACCGTCGACGAGATCGTCGACGACCTGCTGTCCTACGCGGATCGGCTCCGGCCCATGGTGGCCGATACCGGCCTGCTGCTCTCCGACGCGCTCGACGCGGGCGATGTCGTGGTGTTCGAAGGCGGCCAGGCCACGATGCTGGACGTCGACCACGGAACGTATCCGTTCGTCACGTCGTCGTCGGCGACCGCGGGCGGCGCAGCCACGGGTTCGGGCGTCGGGCCGAACCGGCTCGATCGCATCGTCGGGATCGTGAAGGCGTACACGACCCGCGTCGGGTCGGGCCCGTTCCCCACCGAGCTCTTCGACGAGCAGGGCGATTTCCTGCGCTCGCGGGGCTTCGAGTTCGGCACCACGACCGGCCGGCCGCGCCGGGTCGGCTGGTACGACGCCCCGGTGACGCGGTACGCGACGCGCATCAACGGCATCACGGACCTGGTGCTCACCAAGCTCGACATCCTCACCGGGATCGAACGCATCCCGGTGTGCGTCGCCTACGACGTGGACGGTCGGCGCTTCGACGAGGTGCCGGTGAACCAGACCGACTTCCACCACGCGACGCCGATCTACGAGTACTTCCCCGGCTGGACCGAGGACATCTCCACCGCCCGCACGTTCGAGGACCTGCCCCTGGCGGCCCGCGAGTACGTGCTCGCACTCGAGGAGATGAGCGGTACGCGCATTTCGGTGATCGGCGTGGGCCCCGCCCGTGACGCCGTCATCGTGCGCCACGACCTCGTCGACTGATGCGCTTCTGGGTGGGCGGGTACGCCGCCGGGATGGGCGGCTCCGCGACCGGGATCGGCGGACTCGTCGCCGGGGAACCGGACTCCCCGCTCACCGGCGGCGAACTCGCCTTCACCGGAACGAGCGCGCCCAGCGCGGACTCGCCCTCCTGGCTCACGCCGCATCCGTCCCACGACATCGTCTATGCGGCGCTCGAGGGGGCCGGAGCGGTGCAGGCCTACCGGCGCACCGGGGAGCTGTCCCTGCGGCCGCTCGGGGCACCCGTCCCGGTGGGCGATTCGGTCTGCCACATCGCGGTCGCCCCGGATGCCTCGGCCCTCATCGCGTCGTGCTGGGGCGACGGCCGGGTGGTCCTGGTGAACCTCAACGCGGGCGGTCGTCCCGGTGCCGCGACCATCGCCCCCGCGGCGGTGGATCCGTACGCCCCGATCGATCCGGAGGCGCCGGCCGACCCCGGCGCACCGACCGTCCCGGGGGTGCCCGGTGCCGCTGAGGGCGCCGTGCTGTTCTCCTCGCCGGACGTCGACCTGGCGCTCGCCGCGCAGGCGCTCCGCGCGGCCGCCGGCTCCGAGTTCGCGCACCTGGTGCCGGACTACGCGCTTCCGCCGGACCCCGCATCGGATGGCCCGAATGACGCGGACGATCCCGTCGCGCCCGGACGCGTGTCCCATGCCCACCAGGCGGTGTTCCTGCCCGGCGGACTCCTGGCGACGACCGACATGGGCTTCGATCTCGTCCGGTTCTGGCGCCGCGCCCCCGCCGGGCTCCGCCCGGTGGGGGCGGTCCCCCTGCCGCGCGGCAGCGGTCCCCGGCACATGGTGCGCCATCCGAGCGGTCATCTGTACGTCGTGACCGAGCTGTCCTGCGAGGTGTTCGCACTCGCGCCGGACCGGACGGGTGCCTGGCGGATCGTGGGCGGCACGACCCTCGCGGCGGAGGTGCGGCCCGGGGCAGACCTCGCCGCCGAGCTCGCCCCATCCGCCGACGGCGAGTTCCTGTACGCCGGCGTCCGGGGCAGCGACACGCTGGCCGCCGTGCGGGTGCGCGGTGGCGGCGAGACGCTCGTGCCCGTGGCGCTCGCCGAGACGGGGGTCGTCTGGCCCCGCCACCATCTGATCGTCCGCGACACCGTGCTCGTGGCCGGGGAGCGCTCGGACCAGGTCTCCGCGCTCACGCTCGATCTGCGCACGGGGGTCCCTTCCCGGACGCGCCGGCGCGTCGAGGTGCCGACCCCGACCTGCCTGCTCCCCGTGCGCTGAGCCGTCAGTCCTCGGGGACGGTCTTGGCGTCCTGCCGCGGGATGACGACGGCCTTCAGAATCAGCAGCACCGACGCGGTCACCGGGATCGCGACGAGCGCGCCAAGCAGGCCCAGCAGGGTGCCGCCGACGAGCGCGCCGATGACCACGAGCGCGCCCGGGATCGAGATGGCGCGGTTCATGATGCGCGGAGTCAGGATGTATGCCTCGACCTGCATGTAGACGAGGTAGGCGATCGCGAAGATCAGCGCACCCATCGGGTCGGCGAAGAGGGCGACGACGGAGCCGATGACCCAGAAGAGCACCGTACCGACGAGCGGGATGAGGGTGATGAGGAACGCGACGACCGCGAGCAGTAGCGGGAAGGGCAGCCCCAGGATGAGGAAGAGGATCCCGACGAAGGTGGCGTTGCAGAACGCGAGGATGACCATCCCCATGAGGTAACCGCCGATGGACTCGGTGATCTTCTCGGTGAGATCGGAGACCCGCGGGCGGGTGTACGCGGGGACCAGCCGGTAGAAGGACTGCTTGATCGCCGGCAGCGACGCGAGGAAGTAGAGGCTGAGGACGAGGATGATGATGACCCCGGAGATGCCGGAGACGATCGTCATGCCCACCTGGAACACCCCGCCGCCGATCGCGGCGATGTTGGAGGGGTTCACGAGGAAGCTCTGGACGTGACTGAGGATGTCGCCGACCGAGTCGCCGAACTGGCTCTGCAGCCAGTCGTAGGTGTCCGACTTCTGGAACGTGGAGATGAGCTTCGGCACGTCCCGGACGAACTGCGCCACCTGGCGCACCACCGTCGGGATGACGAGCATGAGCACGCCCACCAGCACGAAGGCGAATCCGAGGTAGACGATGACCATGCCCCAGGTGCGGCTGAGACCGCGCCGTTCCAGCATGCGGACGATGGGGTCCAGTCCCAGCGCCGCGAACATCGCGAACACGACGTAGATGATGATGGTCGACAGGTGCGAGACCGCCAGTCCGAGCACGATGGCGATCAGACCGCCCAGGGTGAGGAAGAACCCCAGAGCGAAGGGATGGTGGATCGCACGCCACCGTCCGGGGATGGCTGCGGACGGCGTGGTGGGGGGCGTCGTCTCGCTGCTGGCCCCCGGAAGCGCTTCGGTCATGCCTCACACTCTAGGGGCGCGCCCGCGGACGATAGTCTCGAAGGGTGGAGGACGCCATGACCGAGCCCGACGACCCGACCGCGACCCTTCTGAATCTGCGCGCCAGCATCGACAACATCGATGCCGCGCTCATGTACATGCTCGCCGAGCGGTTCCGCTGCACGAAGCAGGTGGGCGAACTCAAGGCGCGACACGGGATGCCCGCCTCCGACCCCGCTCGCGAGGAGAAGCAGATCGCACGCTTGAAGACCCTCGCCGAGAACGCGGACCTCGATCCGGAGTTCGCGGAGAAGTGGTTCAACTTCGTGGTGGCCGAGGTCATCCGCCACCACACCGCCGCCGCGGAAGGCCGCTGACCGCCTCGCCGGTCGTCGGAGACGTGGGCACGGGGGAGCGCGGGTACGGGCGCGCACTGCTGACCATCGCGCGCCGGACGCGCGGAGTACGGTACGTCCGCCGCCCGGAACAGGGCGATACCCCGGCCTTCGACCTCGCCTACGTGCGTACCGGCCCCCGAGGGACGCGCCCGCCCGTGGTGGTCATCCCCGGAGGTCCGGGCCTCGGCTCGGTGCTGCCCTACCGTTCGCTGCGCTCGATCGCGGCGCGCAGAGGGCTCGACCTCATCATGGTCGAGCACCGCGGCGTCGGGCTGTCCCGCCGGGACCTCGCCGGGAACGACCTGCCGCCCGGCGCCCTGCGCATCCCGGACGTGCTCGACGACATCGCGGCGGTCCTCGATCGGGAGGGCGTGTCGCGCGCGCACATCGTGGGCTCCTCCTACGGCAGCTACCTCGCCTCCGGCTTCGGCGTCGCCCACCCCGATCGGGTCGCCGGGATGATCCTCGACTCGGCCCTGCAGTCCGCGGACGAACTGGACCTGGAACGCACCGTCATCCGCGATCTCCTCTGGGATGCGCCGAGTGAAGCCGCCCGCCTCGTGCGGCGGCTGACCGAGGCGGGCATCGACCAGCGCGTCCTCCTCGACGTCGCGCGCGCGGCGTATGAACTCGGGGGCGACCGGCTGCTGATCCCCGTGCTGCGGCGTCGCCTGCGTCATCGCCGGAGCCGGGTGTGGCGAGGCCTCGAGGCCTACGCCACGCGCGACACGGTGAACACCCGCGTGCCCGGTGTCTTCGAGTTCGACCTGGTCGGGACGATCGGGTTCCGTGAGCTGGGCTACGGCGGGGTGGCCGATGGGCTCCCGCTCGACCCGGCGCTCACGTACGCTCCGCTGGCCGGACGCTTCCCGTCGTTCGAAGGCGAGCCGTTCGATCTCGCCGAGGGCGTGCGGCGCTTCGACTGGCCGCTCGTGCTGCTCAGTGGCTCGCGGGACCTCCGCACGCCGCCCGCGATCGCTGCGCGGGTGGCGGCGGCGGCACCGCGGGCGGTGACGGTGACGATCGAGAACGGGCACAGCGCGCTGGATACCCACCCGATCGCGCTGCTCAACGCCGTCGATCGACTGGTCCGGGGAACGCAGGACTCCCTGCCGGCACTCGCGCCGCAGCTCGACCGCCTGCCGCGCCGGGGGCCGGCCGCTCGCGCGCCCGAGCTCCTCACCGCGGTCTTGGCCGCCCGCTCGTAGCCGACGCCCCGCGCGTCCGCATCCCTCTCAGCCGGCGAGCCACCCCTCTGCCACCGAGCCACCCCTCTACCAGCCGCAGGTAACGGGGCCTCTCGCCGCGACAGGGGTGGTTCGGCAGCCTGCAGGGTCAGATGCGCTGGGCGTGGACGTCGAGGAGAGCGGCGGCGTCGGCGGCGGTCATGCCGTCGATCTGCTCGCCGTTCCAGACGATGTCCTCGCTCATGGCCTTGAGGAGCTCCTCGCGGTGGCCGTGGGCCAGCTTCGCACCGTGCAGCAGCGCGGCCGGTCCCCACATCATCGCCATCGAGTCGTGCCAGCCGTGCCCGATGTCGTGCACGTGCAGCAGGTCGTGCAGCGAGGTCCCCAGGTGCGAGATGCGCTCGGTGAACGCGTCGGCGAGCACGGCGAGCCGGATCTGCCGCTCCACGCCCGGTTCGACGACCACCGGCTCCGGCGCGACGCCGTGCAGCGCCTGCAGGAACTCCGCGGTCTCGAGCAGGATGACGCCGTTCGTCGGGCGCGGGTTGCACTCGATGGCGTAGAGCTCCCCGTCGTGGTCGACGAAGTCGAACGAGAGCTGACCGGTGAAGGTCGGGTCGAGCTCATCGATGAGCCGCTGGGTGTACTCCAGGGTCTTGGTGCTGTCCTCCGCGAGGAACGTGATCCCGGTGCTGTGCGCCCACTGCTCCGGCGCACTGTAGGTGCACTGGGCCGTGACCCGGCCGTCCACGATGATGCTGTACGTGCAGATCATCGGCCCGTCGGTGAAGGGCTGCACGAGCCAGGGCTGATCGGCGGTCGGGTGGCAGTCCGCGACATCCATCTTCCCGGCGAGGGGGCCGGTGTTCGTGAGCAGCCCCACGCCCCCGCGCGAGAAGACGGCTCGCGCGAAGAACTGCGGGAAGCGGGCGATGGCGGCGTGCAGCTCGTCCTCGTCCGAGACGACGACGGTCTCGGGGATCGGAACCCCGGCCCGCTCCACGAGACGCTGGAAGCTGCCCTTGTCATGCAGCTGCGCGAGCTTGTCGAAGCCGCCCGCGAACAGCCGGACGCCCTCGGGGAGGTCATCGATCCGCGCTGCGAGGTAGAAGACCTCCTCGAACGTGGGGATGATCGTGTCGATCTCGTGCTCGGTGACGATGCGGCACACGTCGGCGATGAACCGGTCGGTCTCGAACCGTGGTGACGCGGTCACGACGTGGGCGGACAGGTACTTCGAGTGGCTGCCGATCGCCCCGGCGTACGTGTCGGCCGCGACCGCGTAGTGGCCACCCCCGCCGAGTTTCCGGATGATGTCGAGTGCGAAGGTGTTGCGGGAGCTGGTGACCAGGGCGCGCATCGGCCGTCCTCTTCAGTGTGGTTACGGGTGGCCTCAGGCTAGCGGATGCGGCTCGCCCGTCCGCAGGTCCGTCCCCCGGCGACGCCCGGGGCTGGGACGACGACGCGGGCCCCGAGGATAACCCCGGGGCCCGCGATCTGGGCGGATGCGGCTGGCCCGCTCAGGGCACCGCGCGGCGCAGCACCGGGAAGGAGACGACCGCCAGGACGGCCGCCACCCCCGCCATGAGCAGGGCGAGTCCGCCGGATCCGAGCCGCGCGAACCAGCCGAACACCTCCATCCAGGCATCCGCTTGACCGATCAGCCACAGCGCGGCCACGAACAGCACCGCGATGCAGAGGATGACGATGGTCAGCCACATCGTGCCGAACCGCTTGTACAGCGTGGCCCCGGCGAAACCGATGACGAAGAACACCATCGCGAGAGTGAAGAAGAAGAGCCCGGCGATGAGCGGTCCCTGTTCCCACAACCAGTCGAGGGCGAAGAAGTACCCGTTCATTCCCCATCCGTTCGTGGCCTTCTCGACGAGCCCGCCGATCACGAAGATGACGGCCAGCATCGCCGAGGTCAGCGCGGCGGTCAGCAGAGTACCGAGGTAGAACTCTCGCCGGGTCACGCTCATCGCCTGCGAGAACGGGAAGGTCAAGGTCAGCGCCTGCGCACCCACGACGGCGAAATACCACAGCGGCGCTTGAGCTCCGCCGCCGTACATCGCCGTCTCCACGCCGGCGTTCGCGATGATCCCGTAGATCGCCAGGGTGATGACCAGCGACCCCCCGAGCACGAGCAGCGGAACCCAGATGTAGGTCTGCCGGTTGATCAGCTGCATCCGGACGACGTTCAGTATGCGACTCATCGCAGTGCCCCTTCCGTGTGGGAAGCCGCGTCATCCGCGGCGTTCTGGGTGGCCCGCACGATCAGCTGCTGCAGGGACACCGGCGTGAGGTCGAGGCCCCGTGCGGCCAGGTCTGCGCGGTCGGCTGGGGAGAGGGTCCCCATGACCGTCACGGACGCGACGCGGCCGAGGGTCTCGCGGTGGACGACATGCCGCCCCGCCACGAAGGCGTCGACGGCGGCGCTCTCGCCCACGATGTTCGCGGCACGGTCGCGCACCGCATCCGTGTCCTCGTCCATGATGATCCGGCCATGGTCCACGACCAGGACCTTCTCGATGAGGTTCGCGACCTCGTCGATGAGGTGACTTGAGAGCACGACGGTGCGCGGGTGCTCGGCGTAGTCCTCGAGGAGGCGGTCGTAGAAGATCTGCCGGGCGACGGCGTCGAGGCCCAGATACGGCTCGTCGAAGAAGGTGATCTCGGCGCGCGCGGCGAGGCCGATCACGACGCCGACGGCGGAGAGCTGCCCGCGGGACAGCTTCTTGATCCGGGTCTTGAGCGGAATCTGGAAGTCCGCGATCAGGCGGTCCGCGACGTCCTGGTCCCAGTTCGGGAAGAAGAGCCGTGCGGTGCGGAAGGCGTGGGAGGGCAACGCGTCGTCCGGGTATTTCTGGCTCTCCCGCACGAAGCACATGCGGGAGAGGACCCGGGCGTTCTCGTACGGATCCTCGCCGAACACGCGCACGTCGCCGCTGGTGGCGAAGTTCTGCGCCGTGAGGATGGACATGATGGTGGTCTTGCCGGCGCCGTTGCGACCGAGCAGACCGTAGATGGTGTTCTTCTCGAGCGCGAAGCTGACGTCGTCGACGGCCACGGTGTCGCCGTAGCGCTTGGTGAGGCCGGTCACCTCGATCACGGGGTTCACTGCGGGTTCCCTTCGGATGAAAACGGGTGGGACCCGACCGCGGCGCGGTCGAGGATGAGGCGCGTGAGGTCGTCGGGTCCGAGCCCGAGCTTGCGCGCTTCGATGAGCAGGGGGTCGACGTACCGGTCGGCGAACGCGGTGCGCCGCTCCGTGAGGAGACGGTCACGTGCACCGGGCGCGACGAACATGCCGATCCCGCGACGCTTGTAGAGCACGCCCTTGTCGACGAGCATGTTCACTCCCTTCGCGGCCGTGGCCGGGTTGATGCGGTGGAAGGCGGCGAGTTCGTTGGTGGACGGGGCCTGGCTCTCTTCCGCCAGCGTCCCGTCGACGATCGAATCCTCGACGCTCTCCGCGATCTGGAGGAAGAGCGCTTTACCTTCTTCGATCACGCCGGCCTCCTGTTCTGTGGTTCATTACTTGACTAACTAACCATGCAACGCGGCAGGTCCCGATGTCAAGCGCAGGCCCCTTCTTCGTGTGCTGCGCGGGCGCGCGTAGGCCGTCACGGGACCGCCCGCAAATCCTTCCGGGGATTTGCGGTCCGTCGCCGGGCATGACAGGTTCGAAGAGGCCCGTCGCCGGGCCGACGACCAGTCCGCGGTCGTCCCGCCATCCCCGAATGGCGCTGGGCGAGCGTACGGTCGGCGATCGTGACCGGGCCGGATGCCCGGAGCGCCGCGTCCCGACGCAGGCACGCACGGTCGCCACCCGGGCGTGACCGATGCAGCCAGCGCACCGGGCTGCCGAGGTGCAACACAGTGTCAGGCGAACACGCAATCGAAGCAAAGAACCTGTTCAAGGTCTTCGGCCGCCACCCCGCGGCCGTGGTCGAGGGCCTCAAGGCGGGCAAGTCCCGTGCCGAGCTCGCCGAACGCGGCACCGCCGCCGTGATCGATGCGAGCTTCACGGTCGCTCCCGGCGAGATCTTCGTCATCATGGGACTCTCCGGCTCCGGCAAGTCGACCATCATCCGGATGCTGAACGGGCTCCTGCCGCCCTCCGCCGGTGAGGTCCTCGTGCAGGGCCGCAGCGTCACCCGGGCATCCGCCGCGGAACTGCGCCGCATCCGCCGGTCCTCCATCTCGATGGTGTTCCAGCACTTCGCGCTGCTGCCGCACCGCACCGTCCTCGACAACGCCGCGTACGCGCTGGAGATCCAGGGCGTCGGCCGCGAGGAGCGTCGCGCCCGGGCGCGCGAGATCCTGGCGAAGGTGGGCCTCGATCAGCGCACGGACGCCTACCCGGACGAGCTGTCCGGCGGCATGCGCCAGCGCGTGGGCCTGGCCCGTGCGCTCACGGCGGGCACCGACATCCTTCTCATGGATGAGGCGTTCTCCGCGCTCGATCCCCTCATCCGGCGCGAGATGCAGGAGCAGCTGATCGAGCTGCAGCAGGAGCTCGGCCGCACGATCGTGTTCATCACGCACGACCTCAACGAGGCGATGTTCCTCGGCGACCGGATCGCGGTCATGCGCGACGGGCGCATCGTCCAGACCGGCACCCCGGAGGAGATCCTCACCGACCCGGCGAACGACTACGTCGCCCAGTTCGTGCAGGATGTCGACCGCACCCGCGTGCTCACCGCGAGTGCCGTCATGGAGCCGCCACACCTGCGGCTGCCCGTCACCGCGGGGGTCCGCGGGGCCCTGCGTCTCCTGCGCGAACAGCAGGCGAGCGCGGTGTTCGCGCTCGAGAACCGCCGCCTCGTCGGCGTCGTCACCGATCGCGCCGTCATCCGGGCGGTCAAGGCGGGGCAGACCGATCTCCGCAAGATCGTGGACACCTCGGTGCTCACGGTCGGCCCGGACGACCTGCTCACCGACATCGTCGAGCGGGCCGTGGAATCGCCGGTGCCGCTCGCCGTCGTCGACGACAACCGCCGCCTCATCGGCGTCATCCCGCGCGTCACCCTGCTGGCCGCCCTCGGGAACGTGCCGGCCACCACTCGGGAGATGCCCATCATCCAGTCACCGATCGAGATGGTGGCGGAATTCACCCCGTTGATGGACGCCGTCGCGGCTGAGCCCGCGACCGTCCGGGCCGGAGACGTCGCCGTGCCGGTGGACGCCGCGGCGGAAGGGAGTGAGCGCTGATGGACGGTTTCTTCCGTTTGCCGATCGGTGAGATCGCCGAGCAGGCCGTGACCTGGGTGGTCGCGAACCTCAAGGGCTTCTTCGACGTCCTCCGCACGATCTTCGTGGAGATGTACGACGCCCTCTCCTGGGTGCTCTCCACACCGTCGTTCTGGGTCGTCGTCGCTGTGGCCGCGGCCATCGCCGTCCTCGCCCGTGGGTGGCTGTTCGGTGCCGGGACGGCCGTGGGGCTGCTGTTCATCGTCGCGGTGGACCAGTGGGACAACGCGATGGCGACCCTGGCCCTCATCCTCGTCGCGACGGTCTGGGCGCTCGTCATCGCCATCCCGCTCGGCATCCTCGCCGCCCAGAACGACGTGTTCTCCAAGATCATCCGGCCGGTGCTGGATTTCCTGCAGACCATGCCGGCCTTCGTGTACCTGATCCCGGCGCTGCTGCTGTTCCGCGTGGGAGTCGCCCCCGGGATCGTCGCCACGATCATCTTCGCCCTCGCCCCCGGCGTGCGGCTCACCGAACTCGGCATCCGCGGGGTCGACCGCGAGGTCGTGGAGGCCGGTCACGCCTTCGGTGCGACGGGCGGCCGCATCCTCCGGCAGATCCAGCTGCCGCTGGCACTGCCGACCATCATGGCGGGCGTCAACCAGGTGATCATGCTCGCCCTGTCGATGGTCGTCATCGCCGGGATGGTCGGAGCGGGCGGCCTCGGCGGCGACATCGTCGCGTCGCTCAACCGGCTCGACACCGCACTCGGGGTCGAAGCGGGCCTCGCCGTCGTGATCATCGCCATCATCCTGGACCGCCTCACGGGCGCGTTCGGTCGCCGGATGGGGCTCTTCTCCCGGATCGTGGGTTCGCTCGGGCACCGCCGCGCGGAGCACGCGCCGACGGACTCGGTCCCCGCCGCGGAGACCGCGCGTCCCGCCCCGGTCAGCGTCGGCTGACCGCATCAGACCTGCGGACGCCGCTCGCCGGTGTCCGTCGTCCCGGGTCCCACCGGGACAGGCGGTGGGGGAGAGACTCCCGCCGAGGAAGGAACACAGCATGAAGAAGCACGCACTCGCGTCCCTCGCTCTCGCGTCGGTCGCGGCACTCGCCCTCACCGGCTGCGCCGGCGGGACGGATGAGGACACGGCCGGGGATGCCTCGGGCGAGTCGAAGGGCGCACTGACCATCGCGGTCTTCGAAGGCTGGGAGGAGGGCATCGCCACCTCCGAGCTGTGGAAGGTCGTCCTCGAGGAGCAGGGTTACGAGGTCGAGCTGAAGCCCGTCTCCGCGGCGCCCGTCTTCCAGGGCCTCGCGGACGGGGACTACGACTTCACCACCGACGTCTGGGAGCCCGTGACGCACGCGGACTACCTGGGCCAGTACGGCGACAAGATCGAGAAGCTGGGTACCTGGAACGACGAGTCCAAGCTCACGATCGCCGTCAACGAGGACGCGCCGATCGACTCGCTCGACGAGCTCGCCGGCGCCATCGACGAATTCAACGGGAAGATCATCGGGATCGAGCCGGGCGCCGGACTCACCTCGGTGACCGAGAACGAGGTCATCCCCGGGTACGGTCTCGAGGACTTCGACTACATCACCTCGTCGACCCCCGCCATGCTCTCGGAGCTGCAGGCGGCGACCGACGCCGGTGAGAACATCGTCGTCACCCTGTGGGAGCCGCACTGGGCCTACAGCGCCTTCCCGCTGAAGAACCTCGAGGACCCGAAGGGCACCCTCGGCGGCGCGGAGACGCTGAGCTCCTACAGCCGCATCGGCTTCGCGGACGACTTCCCGGAGGTCGCCGAGTGGCTGGCGAACTTCACGATGGACACGGCGATGCTCGCCGACCTCGAGGACGTCATGTTCAACGAGAACGCGGGTGCCAAGGACTGGACCCCGATCGTGAAGGCCTGGGTCGAGGACAACCGCGACTACGTGGACGCCCTGACCAGCTGACACCCCGCCCCCTGGCGTGTTCCTTCGAGGCGCGCGCCAGGGGGCGTCCGTCTGCACGGGCGTCCGGGGATCCCGGCCGAGCGGAGGAGATCTGGCCAGGGGAGGGCCGAATCGGGTTCTGCGGCCCTCCGCCCGGCGGATATCCTCCACCCGGCAGGCGAGGGCGCCCTCTCAGCCGCGCTCGGGCGGAAGCTGCTCGGGGTGCGGAGGGTCGTGAGGCTCCGGGGCGGAGCCGGGCGAGGTCGCCGGCGCGGATGGCGGGGACAGTGGGGGTCGCTCGGATGCGGGCAGCTCCAGCGCGACCTTCCGCTCCAGCACGTCGATCGCCCCGTCCGACAGCGAGATCAGCCCGTCCAGCTCCTCGCGCACGCGCTTGTACGCGAGCTGCCGTTCCGCCGGTGTCGCCGCCTCGTCCACCGCCACGGTCAGCAACTGCTTCGCGACGTCCAGGCGCTTGCGCTCGGGAGCGGTGAACGAGGAGTCCTTGAGCCGGCGGGCGTCCCGCTCGGCCAGCTCGAACGCCACCTCGTAGTCGGTGACCGCGTTCTGGTACGCCGCGAGCTCCTGCGGCGTGGGGGCTGGACCGGATGCCGGAGGGCGCAGCCGATCGGCGACCTTCTTCGCCCGCAGGAACCCCGCCGTCAGCGGCTGGCGCCCGTCGCTCATCGCCGGGTAGGCGATCATCTTCGCCACATCCAGTTCGTACTCGAGCCAGCGCGCCGTGATGGCGTCGTGCTCGGCCTCCGTCCGGGCGAGGAGATCCGTGGCCGACGCTGCGGGTGCCGCCTCGGCGGGCGTCTCGGGCTCCGGCCTGTGCCGCGCGGCGATCTCGACCGCCTTCATCTCGCGCTTGGCCTCGAGGATCTCCAGCCGGCGCTTGTGCCGGCGCTTCGCCGAGCGTTCCCAGGCGCTGCCGACACCGCCGAGGGCCCCCATCAGGGGGAAGGCGAGCCACCAGTAGCTGCCCAGGAACTGGAAGAAATCCACGGCTCCATCGTAGGTGCGCGCTCAGCGGGGCGCGGGCGGGCGCGGGCGGCGCCCGGGCACCGGCCACACCGGCTGCGGCAGCGGATCGCGCCGGGTGCCGGACTCGCCCCGGCCATCGGCATCCGCGGGCGGGGCGGGTGCTGCCGCCGCGCGCGCCGAGGGCGCGGATCCGCCGGTGCCCGAGCCGGACTCCACCGGCGGTGTCCCGGCTGCGGCTGCGGGGCGCGGCGGCACCGCGGATGCGGGCCGGAACGTCTCCCGCGCGGCCGTGCGGGGCGGTGTCGCAGCCCGTGCGGAGGTCGCCCGCAGGGCGGCGTCCTCCGCGGCCGTGAAAGCCGCCTCCATGGTGCGGACCGCGCGACGGTACGCGACGAAGTCCCCCGGGCTCATGCGCGCGGTGGGGGCGGCGGGCCGCAGCCATTGCGCGTCGCGCTGCGCCTGGAGGAACGCCGCCGTCGTCGGATGGTGCGGGTCGGACATCTGCGGGAAGGCGAGTGCCGTCTCCACATCCGTCTCGTACTCGAGCCACCGGGCGTTCAGGGCGTCGTGCTCGCGCACGAGCTGCGCGAGCGGCAGGTCGGCCGACGTGCCGCCGTTCAGCCGCACGCGTTCGGCACGCACCCGGCTGCGCGCGGCCTTCAGCGCGAGGCCGGCGGCACGCTGGGCCTGCTTCGCCTGCTGGAGCTGGCGTCGTGCATCGGGGACGCTCGGGATGCCGGGGGCGGGAGCTCCGCGCTGTGCCTGCGCCGACAGCACCTGCGCCTGCGCGGAACGGGTGTCGGCCTTCGCGGAGACGAGGGCGCGTGCGGCGAGCTGTTCCTCGTGCCGCGCGGCGTCGAGGGCCAACCGCCGCGCACGCCGGCGACCGGTCGTCAGGCCGACATAGCTGACGGCTCCGAGACCCACGGTCGTCGGAGCGGCCCACCACCAGGCGGCGAGGAACTCGAGCAGCGGCTCCACCCTGTCATGCTAACCGCCGCGGTGGACGGTGCCGAGGTCTCAGCCGAACAGCAGCGCGATGACGGTGGATCCGCCACCGACCAGCACGAGCGCCACGATGACGACCCAGGCGACGATCTTCATCCGGGCCTGACGCTTCTGGCCGTACAGCTCGGTGTCGTCGTCGTTCATCTCGTGCCTTCCCCCTGATCCGACCACGCTCATGCGTCGATCTCCGTGACCGTGGGGCCGAAGACCGCCGGAAGCGTCGCGCGCGAGCGCTCCCGCAGCTCCGCCAGCGGCACGGTGAACAGACCCTGCACCTCGAGCGCCGGGTCGTCGCCGTCGGCGGCCGAGTCGGTCACGCCGATGCGCAGCACCGGGTAGCCGCGTCCGTCGCACAGTCCGCGGAACTTCACGTCGTCCTCGCGGGGCACGGTCACGACGACCCGGCCGGTGGACTCGGAGAACAGCGCCGTCGCGGCATCCACGCCGTCGCGCTCCATGATCTCGCGCAGCCACACGCGGGCGCCGACGCCGAAGCGCATGACACCCTCGGCGAGGGTCTGGGCGAGGCCTCCGCCCGAGACGTCGTGGGCGCTCGACACCAGCGACTGCAGGGATGCCGCGTGCAGCAGGTCGGCCAGACGCTTCTCGGCGGCGAGGTCGACCTTCGGCGGGCGGCCGCCCAGGTGCCCGTGGATCGTGCCCGCCCACTGCGAGCCGCTCAGCTCGGTGGCGGTGACACCCAGCAGGTAGATGTTCTCGCCGGCATCCTGCCAGCCGCTCGGGATGCGCCGGGCGACGTCGTCGATGATGCCGAGGACCCCGACGACGGGAGTCGGGAAGATCGGGGTGTCGCCGGTCTGGTTGTAGAACGACACGTTGCCGCCGGTGACGGGCACCCCGAGCTCGAGGCACGCGTCGGACAGACCGTCCACCGTCTGCGAGAACTGCCACATGACCTCGGGGTTCTCGGGGCTGCCGAAGTTCAGGCAGTCGGTCACCGCGGTGGGGACGGCGCCGGTGACGGCGACGTTGCGGTACGCCTCGGCCAGGGCGAGCTTCGCGCCCTCGTAGGGGTCGAGCTGGCAGAAGCGGCTGTTGCAGTCGGTGGCGATCGCGAAGCCCAGGCCCGACTCCTCATCGACGCGGATCATGCCGGCGTCGTCGGGGAAGCTCAGGGCCGTGTTGCCCATGACGTAGTAGTCGTACTGGTTGGTCACCCACGACGTGTCCGCGAGATTGGGGCTGGCCACGAGCTGCAGGAACTGCGCGCGCAGCGTCTCGGGATCGTCGGTGCGGGGGAGGACGGATGCCGAGTCCTCGCGCAGCGCGTCGATCCAGGTCGGGTAGGCGACGGGGCGCTCGTAGACGGGACCGTCGACGGCCACCGTGGACGGGTCGACGTTGACGATCTCCTCGCCGTGCCAGAAGATCTGCAGGCGGC
>JADGMW010000204.1_pt1 | contig 22120 bp, 21 predicted proteins | sample 8641801 | NCBI WGS metagenome assembly JADGMW01 (sample SAMN16272018, study PRJNA661076) | feces metagenome | isolation source: fecal sample from diarrhoea affected cattle A | host: Bos taurus | place: South Africa: Lokaleng Village, Mahikeng | collected 2019-09
CGATCTCCGCCGGATCCAGGTCCGGAATCTTCGCGAGTGCCGCGGCGACCATCTGTGTCGCCAGATCGTCGGGGCGGATCGACGCGAGCGAACCCTTGCGCGCGCGCCCGATGGGCGATCTCACGGCCGACACGATTACTGCTTCGGTCATCTTCTCTCCTCGTATTCGTTATGTAACAGGTTGGGGCCGAACGTAGTACGCCCTCAGATTTCGAGGAAATCGCGTTTCGGCGAGAGAGCTGTGGCGCGGGCGAGCGTTCCGGGCTCCTGTGCCCCACAGGGTTCGTGTGCTAACTTACCAAGCAATCGCTTGGTTTGGTACAGACGTTAGGAACATGCCATGGGCATCACCTCGACCTCCGACAGCGCCGGTATCACCACGGTCACCGTCGACTTCCCCCCTGTGAACGCCCTCCCCTCGCAGGCGTGGTTCGACCTGGCCGACGCGGTCCTCACCGCCGGTAAGGACCCGAAGACGCACGTCGTGATCCTCCGAGCCGAAGGCCGAGGCTTCAACGCGGGCGTCGACATCAAGGAAATGCAGGCCACCGAGGGTTACGAGGCCCTCATCGCCGCCAACCACGGTTGTGCCGCGGCCTTCGCAGCGGTCTACGACTGCGAGGTTCCCGTGATCGTCGCCGTGAACGGCTTCTGCGTCGGCGGCGGCGTCGGCCTCGTCGGAAACGCCGATGTCATCCTCGCGTCCGACGACGCGGTCTTCGGCCTCCCCGAGGTGGACCGGGGTGCACTCGGAGCGGCGACGCACCTCGCGCGTCTCGTGCCGCAGCACCTCATGCGCACGCTCTACTACACGGCACAGAACGTGACTGCCCAGCAACTCGAGCACTTCGGTTCCGTCTACAAGGTCGTCCCGCGTGACGAACTGGACGGGGCCGCACGCGAGGTCGCCGAGATGATCGCGGCCAAGGACACCCGCGTCATCCGCCGGGCGAAGGAAGCGATCAACCGCATCGACCCCGTCGATGTCAAGACCAGCTACCGCATCGAGCAGGGCTTCACGTTCGAGCTCAACCTCGCCGGGGTCGCCGACGAGCATCGCGACGAATTCGTCGCCACCGGAAAAGCCCGGACCAACAGCTGAAGTCCCCTCTCTCACAGGAGTTCGAAACCCATGCGTGACAAGAGAATGTCGCTCGACGATGTGGTCGGCGAGCTGCGCAGCGGAATGACCATCGGCATCGGTGGCTGGGGTTCGCGCCGCAAGCCGATGGCACTGGTCCGCGCGATCCTGCGATCGGACATCACCGACCTGACGGTCGTGACCTACGGCGGCCCGGACCTCGGCCTGCTGTGCTCGGCCGGGAAGGTCAAGAAGGCGTACTACGGTTTCGTCTCCCTCGACTCGGCACCGTTCTACGACCCGTGGTTCGCCAAGGCCCGCACAGGCGGCGAGATCATCGCGCGCGAAATGGACGAGGGAATGGTCAAATGCGGCCTCGAGGCCGCCGCCGCGCGCCTTCCCTTCCTTCCGATCCGCGCCGGACTCGGTTCGGACGTCGTCGAATTCTGGGAAGGCGAGCTGAAGACCGTCACCTCCCCCTACCCGGGGCCGGACGGCACCGAGACCTTGATCGCGATGCCCGCGCTGAACCTCGATGCGTCGCTGGTGCACCTCAATATCGGTGATGCACACGGCAACGCCGCGTACACGGGTGTCGATCCCTACTTCGACGACCTCTACTGCATGGCCGCCGAGAAGCGCTACGTCTCGGTCGAGCGGATCGTCGACACCGAAGAACTCGTCAAATCCGTTCCGCTGCAGTCCATCGTTCTCAACCGGATGATGGTCGACGGTGTTGTCGAAGCACCCGGCGGTGCGCACTTCACCCTCGCGGGTGACAGTTACGGGCGCGACGAGAAGTTCCAGCGTCATTACGCCGAGTCGGCCAAGGACCCCGAGTCCTGGCAGAAGTTCGTCGATCGCTTCCTGTCGGGCAGCGAAGACGACTACCAGGCCGCCGTCCAGAAATTCGCAGCCGAATCCAAGAGTGGGGAGCAGGCATGACCACCACCGAGACCGTCACGCGCGCCGAGTACTGCGCGATCGCGTGCGCCGAGATCTTCTCCGGCGCAGGCGAAATCATGGCCAGCCCGATGGCCACTCTCCCCCAGATCGGCGCCCGGCTCGCCAAGCTCACCACCGAGCCCGACCTGCTGATCACCGACGGGGAAGCACTCATCCTCGCCGAGGTTCCGCCGCTCGGCGCCAAGGCCCCGATCGAGGGATGGATGCCGTTCCGCAAGGTGTTCGACGTGGTCGCGTCCGGTCGGCGCCACGTGGTCATGGGTGCCAACCAGATCGATCGCCACGGTAACCAGAACCTCTCGGCCTTCGGTCCGCTCCAGCACCCCACCCGCCAGATGTTCGGCGTGCGCGGCGCCCCGGGCAACACCATCAACCACGCCACGAGTTACTGGGTCGGCCGGCACACCGCTCGGGTGTTCACCGACAAGGTCGACATCGTCTCGGGCGTCGGATACGACAAGATCGATCCCGAGAATCCGGCGTACCGGTTCCTGAGCATCCCCCGCGTCGTCACCAATCTCGGTGTCTTCGACTTCGGCGGCCCGGGCCACACGTTCCGGGCACTGTCGCTGCACCCCGGTGTCGAGGCCGCAACTGTCGCCGAGAACACCTCCTTCGAGGTTGCCGGGCTGAACGAGGCCGGCGTGACCCGCGAACCGACCGCCGAGGAACTGCGGCTCATCCGCGAGGTCCTCGACCCGAAGAGTCTGCGCGACCGCGAGGTCTCCCTGTGACAACCCTGCGCACGCCCCTCACGGAACTGGTGGGCATCGAACATCCCATCGTCCAGACGGGCATGGGATGGGTGTCCGGTCCCCGCTTGACCGCGGCAACGTCGAACGCGGGCGGCCTCGGCATCCTCGCCTCGGCAACGATGACGTACGCCGAACTCGAGGCCGCGGTTGCGAAAACCAAGTCCCTCACCGAGAAGCCGTTCGGCGTCAACATGCGCGCCGACGCCTCGGATGCGGCAGAGCGCATCGATCTGCTGATCCGGGAGAACGTCAAGGTCGCGTCGTTCGCGCTGGCCCCCAAGAAGGAACTGATCGCCAAGCTCAAGGACCACGGCATCGTCGTGATCCCGTCGATCGGCGCCGCCAAGCACGCGGTGAAGGTCGCGTCGTGGGGTGCGGACGCCGTGATCGTGCAGGGCGGTGAGGGCGGTGGGCACACCGGCCCGGTCGCCACGACACTGTTGCTGCCGAGCGTGCTCGACGCGGTCGACATCCCGGTGATCGCCGCGGGTGGTTTCTTCGACGGGCGCGGGCTCGCCGCTGCCCTCTCGTACGGCGCCGCCGGCGTCGCGATGGGCACCCGGTTCCTCCTCACGAGCGACAGCGCGGTACCGGACTCCGTCAAGCAGCAGTATCTTGCGCGGGGGCTTCAGGACACGACCGTCTCGCTCAAGGTGGACGGCATGCCGCATCGCGTGCTCAACACCGATCTCGTGGACAGCCTCGAACGGTCCAGTTACGCGAAGGGTTTGGTCGCGGCGGCACGCAATGCGACCAAGTTCAAGTCCATGACCGGGATGAAATGGTCCACTCTCGTCCGGGACGGTCTCGCGATGAAGAAGGCGAGCGATCGCACCTGGCAGCAGATCATCATGGCCGCCAACACTCCGATGCTTCTGAAAGCCGGTCTGGTCGACGGTAATACGGAAGCCGGTGTCCTCGCCTCCGGCCAGGTCGTCGGCATGGTCGACGACCTGCCGAGTTGCCAGGAACTCATCGATCGGATCGTCGCCGAGGCGGTCGAGCGAATCGACGCTCTCGGCGCCCTGCGCGAGTCGGGACGACCCGCAGCCTGATCACGCCCTCGTAGCACAGCAGCACCCGGCCACCACGTGGCCGGGTGCTGCGGCGTTTCCCGGCAAGGGGGAGCGCCGGCACGGTACCGTGCCCCGAAAAGCTGTCACGGCAGGTCGGGGGTCCCGCGTGCGAAAAGCAATGTCCCGGGTGTCGGTCGCGGTGGCGATCACGACGATCGCGCTGGCCTCGGCCGTTCCGGCAGTGGCCGACCCGTCCGGTGGTTCCGATGCGGTGGCGTGGCAAGCAAGCGTGGACGTTCCCGACGCCTATCCCGGGACCGCAGTCGATTGGGACGTCCCCATCACGCTCAGCGACGGTACTGTGCTGCGGGCGAATGTGTTCCGGCCGGCGAATGCCGACGGCTCGCCCATTGCCGAGCCGACGCCGGTGGTACTCAACCTCACGCCCTACACAAAATTGCTGTCCACGCTCGCCTCAGTGGCCATGGAGGATCCGTCCGTCGGACCGGTCGTCGAGGATCTCGGCACCACCTTGAATCTGGGTGCCCCGCTCGACGGGATCACCGAACTCGCGGCCCCCGCATCGCAACTCGGTAAGGCGTTCGGACTCAACCGCGACCTGGTGCAGAACGGGTACACCCAGGTCGTCGTCGACGTTCGCGGCACCGGATTCTCCCACGGTCAGTGGCAGATCCTGGGTCCTCGCGAACAACAGGACACCGTCGAGGTGATCGACTGGGCGGCTTCGCAACCGTGGTCCAACGGCCGCGTGGGGACGACGGGCGTGTCGTACTCGGCGATCAATCAAATCCAGGCTGCGGGGCTTCGGCCCCGTGCTCTCGACGCCGTGTTCGCGGTCGAACCCGGCAACGATCTTCTCCGCGACATCGTCGGAACGGGTGGCGCACTGGGCATCGGTTTCATGCCCGCCTGGCTCGGCCTCGTCAACGGGCTCAAGTGGTTGCCCGATGTGCAAGCGCTGATCGAGGGCCGGTTCGACGCGCAGTGGTTACGAGATCGGCTCGCCGATCCCGCCACGAAGATCCCGGAACTGCTGGAAGTCATCACAGCTCCGACTGTCGACGACGTGTCTCCCGGCGCTCTGGAGGTCGCACAGGACGGACCCTTCTACCAGGATCGGCAGGCGGACCTCGAGTCGATCACGGTGCCTACTTTCGTATTCGGGAACTGGCACGACATCTTCGCGAACAGCGAACCCGACATCTACAACCGGATTCCCGTCGAACCCGGCCGTAAGCAACTCGTCATGGGCGACGGGTACCACGCCGTGACGGGTACGAGTTTCGGCACGCCGGGGCATCCGCCGAACATCGCTGCACTGCAGCGCGCGTGGTTCGACCGGTGGCTCCGGGATATGGACAACGGAATCGAAGAGTACGGGCCCGTGACACTGTTGCAGCAGGGCGGCGGCTGGACCACCACCGAGCACTTTCCCCGCGCCGGAGTCCGCCACCAGAAGCTGTTTCTGGCGGCGGCGCCGAGCGGGAGTGCGGGGCATGCGGCACACGACGGGACACTCGTGTCCACTCCCCCGGTCGACGCGCGACGCCTCACCGTGACGCCGGGATTGCGCGGGTTCTGTTCGCGGGAAGGCGCGCAGGGCACGGCCGGCATCACGGTGTTGCTCGGCTCGGCGTGCAGCAAGGACTCCCGGTTCCACGAGGCCGAGGCACTGACGTTCACCACCGATGTGCTCACCGAGCCGATCGTGCTGTCGGGACCGATCAACGTGCACCTCAACACCACCCTCGACGCCACGGACGGATTCTGGTCGGTGTCGGTCAACGACGTTGCCCCGGACGGGCGCTCCACGGTCCTTTCCAGTGGTTCGCTGGTCGCCTCCCTGCGCGCGATCGACGATTCCCTGAGTGAGTTCACGGCCGACGGCGACTACGCCGAGGCACACCCGAGCCTCACTCTGGCGACGAGACAGCCCGTTTTTCCGGGCGAGCCGACATCGCTCGACATCACCACCATCCCCACGGATGCGGTGGTCGCACCGGGGCACCGACTGCGCATCGATGTGTATGCCGCGAACGTTCCGCGGTCACTTCCACTGGGACCGATGACAAGAGAGAGTGGACTGCGTCCGCAGCACCTCGAGCTCGACCCGACCGCACCGAGTTTCGTCACTCTGCCGACGGCGGGCTGACCCAACTGGGAGAATGAGTCGTCAGCACCGCCCGGGTGGTCGCGCAACCACGACGCGGTGTGAAGTGTGCAGCCACCACCGTGAAGGGTGCCTCGATGCCGAAACTGACGCCGTTCTATGAGAACGTCCAATCCCATTACGACCTGTCCGACGACTTCTTCGACCTGTTCCTGGACCCGACGCGCACCTACAGTTGTGCGTTCTTCGAGACCGACGACATGTCGCTCGAGGATGCCCAGAAGGCGAAGATCGACCTCTCCCTTGGTAAGTGCGACCTCCGGCCGGGCATGACGCTGCTCGACATCGGGTGCGGATGGGGGTCGACGATGCGGCGGGCGATCGAGCGGTACGACGTCAATGTCATCGGCCTGACCCTGAGCCGCAACCAGTACGAGCACGTCTCCGAGATGATTTCCGGGCTCGCGCTGGGGCGCCGCTCCGCGGAAGTCCGATTACAGGGCTGGGAGGATTTCGACGAGCCGGTGGACCGCATCGTGAGCATCGGTGCTTTCGAGCATTTCCGCCGGCGGCGCTACGACGCGTTCTTCGAGCGCACCTCGCGCATGCTGCCCCCGGACGGCCGGATGCTGCTGCACACCATCGTCGGCCACTCGCGGCAGTTGCTCGAGGACATGGATGTGGAGGTGAACCGGGACGACGCGCTGTTCCTGCGGTTCATCCTCAGAGAGATTTTTCCCGGTGGGCAGCTTCCGGAACGGGACATGATCATCACCGGCGCCCAGCGCCACGGCTACTGGGTGCAGAACATCGAATCGCTGCAACCGCACTACGCGCACACACTGGATCTGTGGGCGCGCGCACTGAAAGCGCGCCATGACAAGGCAGTCGAACTGGCCTCCGAAGAGGTCTATCAGCGGTACATGCGATACCTCACCGGCTGCGCGGAGAATTTCCGGCGGGGCCTGATCGATCTCCAACAGTTCACCCTCGTCAAGCACAACCGGAGCCGAGCGGGCAGCCACCGTTCAGGATGACGACGATCACAGAAATCTGCATTGGTCGCTGTAGACATTCCGGTTTGTCGGTTGTAGATTATGTGTTGTAAGTGAGAGCGAGTCCGAAAGAGGGCGAGAACGAACTGCCCGCTCAGGAGTCGAAAAGGCTTGGAGTAGGGCGCGTCGAGGCAGTGAGTTGAGTAGGTAAACCTCGAAGCGTCCGACTCCATCGGGGCCGGAGTTGGTGCGGCCCCAGGACATAAGGAATTACCCGGCTTGGAGGTGGTGCGCGGTCAGTTATCGAGATCAGGTTCCGTCCACCGAGGCGGGACACAGGTAGAAAGGCCGACCGACCAGTTGGCCCGTGCAAGTAGATATCTACGAACGTAAACCCCTGGACCCCGGCGCCGTAGGCGCCGGGGTCCCCGTCCATGTATACGAAGGGCGACACGCACACCTCGTGAAACAGAACAACGACGCCGAAGACAAGTTCGACGACGAGAACTTCCCTGCGTACAGCATGGGACGCGCCGCCGAGCTGCTCGGCGTCACCCAAGCCTTCCTCCGGAGTCTCGACACCGCGAACCTGGTCAATCCGATGCGGTCGGAAGGCGGGCACCGGCGGTATTCGCGATATCAGCTCCGCATCGCCGCCCGCGCGAGGGAACTCGTCGACCAGGGCACCGCACTCGATGCGGCGTGCCGGATCATCATCCTGGAGGATCAGCTCACCGAAGCCCTCCGCATCAACGACGAACTGCGCCGAAGCAAACACGACGAGTAACCGGCAACGCGGTCAGCAGCACCTCGCGCCGGGGTTCGCGTCCGCGTCCGCGTGACGCTCCCGCCAGTACTGACGCTCGCTCGGGACAGGACATCCCGGGTGGAGCCTGCGGTGCAGTTCCACGTAGCGCGCATAGTCGTGGTCACCCATCAACGCTCCGAGCCACCACCACACTCGGCGCAGTACCGCGGTCATGAGGTGCCCGTCTTCTCGTGAGCGTGCCGGCGCAACGGGCCGTCCCGCGTCACCGCCGCACCGGGAGGCCGGACCTTGCCCGACGCGATCAGTTCGTCCCACTGCTTCTGCAACTCCCGCTCGGCGGGGGTCGGAACGAACCCAGCGGGAGCGAAGATCTTGGACGGTACGTCCGGCGACTCCGTCGTCGGAAGCCCACCCGCACGTACGGCCTTGACGCACACGACGAGACCCGCCGCTACCACGACGAGCACGAGTCCCGCGAACACGATCGACAACGTGCCCTGGATGAACGTGTTCCGGATGACCGCGTCGATCTCGTCGAGGCTGTCCGCCGACCCGAACGCGGTCGCGCCCGAGTTCTTTGCGTCGACGAAGGCGCGGTGCTGTGCCCAGTACCCCACCGCACGGTCCGAGGAGAAGATCTTCTGCCAGGACGCGGTCATCGTCACGATCAGGTCCCACACCAGCGGAACACCGGGAATCCACGCCCACTTCGTCATTCCCTTCTTCACCACGATCGTGAGAACGACGGTCAGCGCGATCGCCGCGAGCAACTGGTTGGCGATGCCGAACAGCGGGAAGAGGGTGTTGATGCCGCCGAGCGGATCGGTCACGCCCATCAGCAGGATCGCGCCCCACGCGGCGACGACGACCAGCGAGCAGAACCATGCGCCGGGCCGCCAGGACGGATCCTTGAAGCGGCGGGCCGGACCACCGAAGTTGCCGAGCGAGTCCGAGAGCATGAAGCGGGCGACGCGGGTTCCCGCATCCACGGTGGTGAGAATGAACAGCGCTTCGAACATGATCGCGAAGTGGTACCAGAACGACTTGAGAGCGTCGCCACCGAACAGGTCGCTGAGCACCTGGGACATACCGAACGCGAGCGTCGGCGCACCACCTGTGCGGGAGATGATCGATTCCTCCCCGACCGCTGCCGCGGCCCCGGCGATCTGCTCGGGAGTGATATCCGGCGACGACAGGCCGAGTCCGTTGACGTAGGCCGCCGCGGTCTCCGGGGTGCCTCCGGTGAGCACTGCGGGGGCATTGAGCGCGAAGTACAGGTGCTGATCGATGATGCAGGCCGTGACCAGCGCCATGATCGCGACGAACGACTCGGTGAGCATTCCGCCGTATCCGATCAGCCGGATCTGCTTCTCTTTCTCGAGCATCTTCGGGGTGGTGCCCGACGAGATCAGGGCGTGGAAACCGGACAGTGCGCCGCACGCGATGGTGATGAACAAGAACGGGAACAGCGAACCTGCGAACGCGGGTCCGTTCCCGGCGACCGCGAACGACGAGACGGCCGGCATCTCGATCACGGGACGGGCGACGAGGATGCCCACGGCGAGCAGGATGATCGTGCCGACCTTCATGAACGTCGAAAGGTAATCGCGCGGCGCGAGCAGCAGCCAGACCGGTAGTACCGACGCCGCGAACCCGTAGGCGATCATCAGCCATGCGATGGTGACCGGAGAAAGGGTGAACCATTCCGTGCCCCAGTTCGTTTCGGCGACCCAGCCGCCGGAGATGATCGCCAGCAGCAACAGGGCCACTCCGATGAGCGAGACCTCCGCGACTTTGCCGGGTCGCAGGAACCGCAGGTACACGCCCATGAACAGGGCGATCGGGATGGTCATCGCGATGGAGAACAGCCCCCACGGGCTCTCGGCCAGGGCATTGACCACGACGAGTGCGAGTACCGCGATGAGAATGACCATGATGACGAAAACCGCGATCAGGGCGGCGGTTCCGCCGACAACGCCGAGTTCTTCGCGCGCCATCTGTCCCAGGCTGCGCCCACGGCGCCGCGTCGAGATCCACAACACGAGGAAGTCCTGGACCGCTCCGGCGAAGACCACTCCGACGACGATCCAGATCGTGCCGGGCAGATAACCCATCTGCGCGGCGAGAACCGGACCGACGAGCGGTCCCGCGCCTGCGATCGCGGCGAAATGATGACCGAACAACACCCGCCGGTCGGTCGGCATGTAGTCCTTGCCGTTCTCGAGCACCTCGGCAGGAGTGGCACGATCGTCGCGCGGTTGCACGATCTTTCGCTCGATGAACTTGGCATAGAACCTGTACGCGATCAGATAGGTACAGACCGCCGCGATGACGAACCACACGGCGTTGACGTCCTCGCCGCGCACCAGCGCGATCACGGCCCAGGCGACGGCACCGGCGACCGCCAAGAGGACGAACACGATGCGCGCGGTCAGCGACATCGGAGTTCGATCGACGACGCCGACCGGCGGCAGATCCGGGTCCGTACGGAGATATTCGACGTACTCGCGGCTGTGCGGCGACTGCTCGACGGCCATTTCGGCTCCTCACCGGGTCGGCGCGGGACCGTGCGCGACGCCACGGTGGTCCGCGTCGTCGCGCACGATGCTGGCCTGCGTCACGCTACTCGCGCGAAGCCGGTGAGAACCGGGAAAATGGTCCGAATGCAGAGGTTCGGGTGCGTACTGCTGCGGGGCTCTACGGCGTCAGCCGCGCGCCGCCATCCGCGCCCGGACCTCCGGACGCCGCAACGGCGGAACGGTGCGGGGAGGCTGTCTCCGTTCGGGCAGCGACGCCAGCAGCCTGGTGGTCGTCGCGGCAACCTCGGCGACAGCCCGGTCGAACGGCTCCCGGGTCGCGTCGGACAAGGACTGGATTCCGGTGACCTTACGGACGTACTGCCGGGCGGCCGCCTCGATTTCCTCGGCGGTCGCTGCCGGTTCGAGTCCGCGCAGCTCTGTGATGTTCCGGCACATATTCCGAAGGGTAGTCCCGAACCACCGTTCCGACAGCGCCTAGCACGTTACGGACGTGTACCGGCAGCGCATCCCCGAACCGTCGCGTCGGTAACACGCGCGCGGTGTCCGCCCCGGCCGGCAACCGGGGCGGACACCGAGGACGTCAGGAGTCGAGACGCTCGATGATCGTCACGTTGGCGGTGCCGCCGCCTTCACAGATCGTGAGCAGTCCGTAACGACCACCGGTGCGCTCGAGTTCGTTCAGGAGCGTCGACATCAACTTGGTGCCGGTCGCGCCGAGGGGATGACCGAGCGCGATCGCGCCGCCGTTGACGTTGACCTTCGCCGGATCGGCGCCGATCTCCTTGATCCAGGCCAGCACCACCGGTGCGAACGCCTCGTTGATCTCGATCAGGTCGATGTCGTCGATCGTCAGGCCGGTCTTCTCGAGGGCGTACTGCGTCGCCGGAATCGGCGCGGTCAGCATGAAGATCGGGTCGTCACCGCGTGCGCTGAGGTGGTGGATCCGCGCGCGGGGCTTCAGGTTGTACTTCTTCACGGCCTCGTCCGACGCGAGCAACACCGCGGAGGCACCGTCGGAGATCTGGCTCGCGACGGCTGCGGTGAGGCGGCCGCCTTCCACGAGCGGCTGCAGCGACGCCATCTTCTCGAGGCTGGTCTCGCGCGGCCCCTCGTCGACGGTCGCGTCACCGAGCGGCACGGTCTCGCTGTCGAAGCGGCCTGCCGCGATGGCTGCCTTGGCGCGCTCGTGACTCTGCAGAGCCCACTGCTCGAGTTCTTCGCGGCTGATGTCCCACTTGTCGGCGATCATCTCGGCGCCCTTGAACTGCGACACCTCGTCGCTGCCGTAGCGCTCTGTCCAGCCCGTGGACCCGCCGAAGGGCGTGTCGAAGCCGTACTGCTGCCCGGCGGTCATCGCCGACGAGATCGGGATCTGCGACATGTTCTGCACGCCGCCCGCAATGATGAGGTCGGCGGTATTGCTCATGATCGCCTGAGCGCCGAAGTGCAGCGCCTGCTGGCTCGACCCGCACTGGCGGTCGACGGTCACCCCGGGCACGTGCTGCGGGTACCCGGCAGCGAGCCAGGCGGTACGGGCGATGTTGCCGGCCTGACCGCCGATGGCGTCGACGCAGCCGAACACCACGTCGTCCACGTCGCCCGGATCGATTCCGGTGCGCTCGACGACGGCCTTGATGACGTGCGCGCCGAGATCGGCCGGGTGCACGCCGGACAGTCCGCCCTTCTTCTTGCCGATCGGTGTGCGCACCGCGTCGACGATGTAGGCCTCGGTCATGATTGCTCCTTATGCAGATCCGGGTTCGACAGTCCGTCGAGAACGATGGAAAGGTACTGCTGCGCAACTTGTTCTACGGTGAGGGCGCCGCCGGGGCGATACCACCGCACCGCGACCCACACGGTGTCGCGGACGAACCGGAAGACGAGTTCGACATCGAGATGCGGCCGGAACGTTCCGTCGGCCACGCCACGCTCGAGGACACCGATCCACAACTCCCGGAATTCGGTGTTCCGTTCGGCGATGTACGCGAAGCGTTCGCCCTCGAGGTGCTTGGCCTCGTCCTGGTAGATCGCCACCGCCGAATGCGACCTGTCGATCGACTCGTACGAGGTGGTCACCAGAGCCTCGAGTGTCGCACGGGAGTCCAGCCCCGACGCGACGATCTTGTGATACCGGTCGAACAGGTCGTCGAGGAATCCGCGCAGGATCTCGTCGACCATCGATTCCTTGGAATCGAAATGGTGGTAGAGGCTTCCCGAGAGAATCCCGGCCGCGTCGGCGATGTCGCGCACGGTGGTCGCGCGGACGCCCCGCGAAGCGAAGAGATCGGCAGCAATGGCGAGCAGTTCGGCGCGGCGTCCCGACTTACCGTTGCTGTCGTCGCGAGGTGGAGTCATGGAGACATCCTTTCAAGCTGCCGCGCGCGGTCCCCGGTGCGGGGAGCCGCGCACGGGCGCATCAGGCGCGCTGCGAGGAGACGGAGACGACCTCGCCGGTCAGGTATGTGGTGTAGTCGCTCGCGAGCATCGCGATGGTGGCTGCGACTTCCCACACCTCCGCGGCCCGGCCGAAGGCTTCGCCCGCGGCAAGCTGGTCGAGCAGTTCCTCGCTGGTCACCTTCGCGAGGAAGGCGTGCCGTGCGATGGACGGTGCGACCGCGTTGATCCGCACTCCGTACTCGGCGGCCTCGATCGCCGAGCAGCGGGTGAGCGCCATGACGCCGGCCTTCGCCGCGGCGTAATGCGCCTGCGAGTGCTGGGCACGCCAGCCGAGCACCGACGCGTTGTTGACGAGCACGCCGCCGTGATCGACCGAGCGGAAGTAGCGCAGCGCAGCGCGGGTCGCGCGGAAGGTGCTGGTGAGGGTGATATCGAGGACGCGGTCCCACTGGTCGTCGGTCATGTCCACGATCGGGGTTTCCCCGCCGAGACCCGCGTTGTTGATGAGCACGTCGATGCGGCCGAGTTGTTCGGCGGCACCGGAGATCAGGGCATCGACCTGTTCGGTGGACGAGACGTCGCACACGATCGACGCGACCTGCTGCTCGGGAAACTCCGCCGCGAGCTTGTCGGCGGCCTCACCGAGACGACGCTCGTGGAAGTCGGAGACCAGCACGTCGGCGCCCTCGAGCAGAGCGCGCCGCGCCGAGGAGAATCCGATTCCGGTACCCGCGGCGGCGGTGACGACGACCTTCTTCCCCGTCAGCAGACCGTGGCCCGGTGTTTCGACGGGCGCGGTGGCCAGGGGTGAAATGGCGCTGGGCGAAGTGGTCACGGACGTGCCTCCCGGGGAAGGCCGAGCACGCGCTCGGCGATGATGTTGCGCTGGATCTCGTTGGATCCGCCGTAGATGGTGTCGGCGCGGGTGAACAGGAACAGTCGCTGCCACTCCGCGAGTTCGAGGTGTTCGGGGTCCGTGAGGACGGACGGCGTGCCGGCGTGGTCGTGGTCGGGACCCACCAGCGAGGCCGCACCTTCCACGTCCATCGCCAGTGCGCCCAGGTCGCGGTGCCAGTTGGCCCAGAACAGCTTCGCGACGGATGCCTGTCCCGGATCTGCGTCGTCCAGGGTACGCACCGCGTGCGCCCGCATCACCCGTAGTCCGATGCGGGCACGGGCGATCTTCTCGCGGACGGCAGGATCGTCGAGCGCGCCGTTCGCCGCGGCGACATCGGTGATGGTCCGGAGTTCGCGCGCGAACCCGATCTGCTGGCCGAGGGTCGAGACACCACGCTCGAAGGTCAGCAGGCCCATGGCGACCTTCCAGCCGTCGCCGGGTGTGCCCACCACGAGGTCTGCGTCGGTCACGGCGTCGTCGAAGAACACTTCGTTGAATTCGGACGTGCCGGTGAGTTGCTGAATGGGACGCACCGTCACGCCGGGCTGGTCGAGCGGTACGAGCAGGAAGCTCAGGCCGTGGTGCCGGGACGATCCCGGTTCGGTGCGGGCGACGACGAAAGCCCACTGCGCGACGTGCGCGAGGGAAGTCCATACCTTCTGGCCGTTGATGACCCACTTGTCGCCGTCGAGACGGGCGGTGGTGGAGACGTTCGCCAGATCGGAGCCGGCGCCGGGTTCGGAATAACCCTGCGCCCACAACTCGGTGACGTTGCGGATTCCGGGAAGGAAGCGCTGCTTCTGTTCCTCGGTTCCGAATGCGATGAGGGTGGGACCGAGCAGTTCCTCGCCGAGGTGGTTGACGCGCGCGGGGGCGTCGGCTTTCGCGTATTCCTCGTGGAAGATGACGCGCTGTTCCATCGTCGCGCCCCGCCCGCCGTATTCGGTGGGCCAGCCGATGCAGGTCCAGCCCGACGCCGCGAGGTGGCGATCCCACGCGAGTCGTTGTTCGAAGAATTCGTGTTCGCTACCGGGTCCGCCTTTGCCTCTGAGCCCGGCGAACTCGCCGGTCAGATTCTCTTCGAGCCACTGTCGTACGGTGGCCGCGAACTCCGCATTGTCCAGGCTCTCGCTCTCGTGCACGTCTGTACGATAACCTACCAAGCAATTGCTAGGTAGGGAGCTACGTGAACACAACACCCGGAACCACGCCGGCCGCCCTCATCCGTGCCGTCGGCGACCACGCGAACGGACTCGCCGTCGTCGACGGCGATACCCGTCTGACCTTCTCTGAATTGCACGACCGTGTACGGGACTTCGCTGCCGCACTCGTGGCCCGCGGATTCCGGCCCGGTGACCGCGCCGCTATCTGGTCCCCCAACACTTTCCACTGGGAGATCGCCGCTTTGGGCGTGCACTGGGCGGGCGGAGTCGTCGTCCCCGTCAACACCCGCTACACAGGCAGCGAAGCCGCCGACATCGTCGAGCGAGTGCACGCCGCAGCCCTCGTCGTGGCCGGGGAATTCCTCGGCAGCGACCGTTTCACCCAGTTGCGCAACGCTGCACCCGAACTCGTCCTTCCGACCGTCGTGCGGGTCCCGCTGGGCGGGAACGACGCTCCCCGCGACGACGTATTCGAGTGGGACGACTTCCTGGCAACCGCGACCGAGGATCTGCGCACCGAGGCCGACGCTCGCGCGAACGCCGTGCAACCCGACGATGTGGCCGACATCCTTTTCACTTCCGGCACCACCGGCCGCAGTAAAGGCGTACTGAGCGCGCATCGCCAGACCATCGGTGTCGCCGACGCCTGGGGTGACTGCGCCGAACTGTCTCCCGACGACAACTATCTGATCATCAACCCGTTCTTCCACAGCTTCGGCTACAAGGCCGGCTTCATGGCGGCACTGCTCGAGGGTGCGACGGTGATCCCCATGGCGGTGTTCGACACCGAGAAGGTCATGGAGATCGTGTCACGGGAGAACATCAGCGTGCTTCCCGGAGCACCCACGATCTACCAGTCGATTCTCGATCACCCCCGGCGCGACGAGTACGACATGTCGACGCTCCGCATCGCCATCACGGGAGCCGCGCCGGTGCCCGTCTCCCTGGTCGAGCGGATGCAGCGGGAACTGAGCTTCGACGCGGTACTCACCGCGTACGGGCAGACCGAAGCCGTGGTCGCCACGATGTGCCGGGTCGACGACGATCCGGTGACCGTGTCCACCTCCTCGGGCCGCGCCACCGCCGGCTTCGAGGTACGCATCGGTGAGAAGGACGAGATCCTGCTCCGCGGACCCAACGTGATGCTCGGATACCTCGACGATCCCGAGGCGACCGCCGCCACCATCGACCCGGACGGCTGGCTGCACACGGGCGATGTCGGCGTGCTCGACGAGCGCGGTTACCTCGACATCACCGACCGGCTCAAGGACATGTACATCAGCGGCGGGTTCAACGTGTACCCGGCCGAAGTCGAAGCCGCGTTGCTCCGTGTTCCCGGGGTACACGAGGTGGCGGTCATCGGGGTGCCCGACCCGCGCATGGGCGAGGTCGGGCGGGCGTTCGTCGTCCCACTGGACGGGCAGCAGCCCACAGAGGACGACATCATCGCGTATGCCAAAGAGAAACTCGCCAACTTCAAGGTTCCGCGGTCGGTCCGGTTCGTGGACGCACTGCCCCGAAACCCGTCCGGCAAGGTACTGAAAAACGTTCTGCGTGAGGAGAAGTCATGACCGTCCCGTTCGAACCCGACGTCGTCACCTACGAGGTGCGCGACGGCGTCGCGATCGTCACTCTCAACCGTCCCGACTACCGCAACGCGCAGAACTCGGTCATGACCTACGCCTTGGACGCCGCATTCGAGCGGGCTGTCGAAGACGACGAGGTGAAGGTGATCGTGCTGGCCGGCAACGGTAAGCACTTCTCCGCCGGCCACGATCTCGGCACCCCGGGCCGCGACCACCACGTGCACTACGACAACAAGGCCGTCATGTGGTGGGACCACGTGGACAAGGCCGGCGGCGACCAGCGTTACGCCCGCGAGATGGAGGTGTATCTCGGGATGTGCCGCCGTTGGCGTGAGATCCCGAAGCCGACCATCGCGTCGGTGCAGGGAGCGTGCATCGCCGGCGGCCTCATGCTCGCGTGGGTGTGCGATCTGATCGTCGCCTCGGAGGACGCGTTCTTCTCCGATCCCGTGGTGCGCATGGGTATCCCGGGCGTCGAGTACTTCGCGCATCCGTGGATTCTGGGAACGCGGTTCGCGAAGGAGATCCTCTACACCGGTGATCGCTTCAGCGCGCAGCGCGCCTACGAGGTGGGCATGGTCAGCCGGGTCGTTCCGCGTGAAGAACTCGAATCCGAAACCCTCTCTCTCGCCTCGCGTATCGCCGAGATGCCGCGCTTCGGCCTGGCGCTGACCAAGCGCGCCGTGAACCAGTGCGAAGACCAGATGGGGATGCGCAACGGCATGGATTCCGTCTTCGGCCTGCACCACTTCGCGCACGCGCACAACGCCGAAGTGGGCGCCGACTCGCTCGGTGGCATGAACGCCAAGTCGATGGCCGCGAGCGCGCGGCCCACCCAGGAAGGGAAGTAGTGGACCTCGAACTCGACGACGACACCCTCGCGTTCCGCGACGAGGTGCGCGCGTTCCTGAAAGAGAACGTGCCGCAGACTCCGCTGAAGTCCATGGACACCGCGGAAGGTTTCGAAGAACACCGCCGGTGGGAGCAGCAACTCGCCGATGCGCGGATGTCGGTCGTGTCCTGGCCGGCCGAACTCGGTGGCCGCGATGCGAATTTGCAGCAGTGGGTCGTGTTCGAAGAGGAGTACTACCGTGCCGGTGCGCCCGGGCGCGTGAGCCAGAACGGCATCTTCCTGCTCGCCCCCACGCTCTTCGAACACGCGCACCCCGACCAGCTCGCACGGATCATGCCGCGCATGGCACGCGCCGACGACATCTGGGCCCAGGCCTGGTCCGAACCCGAGTCGGGCAGCGACCTCGCGTCGTTGCGCTCCACCGCGACCCGGGTCGACGGCGGCTGGCTGCTCAACGGCCAGAAGACCTGGAGCTCGCGTGCCTCGTACGCGGACATGGGTTTCGGTCTCTTCCGGTCCGACCCGGATGCGCAGCGACACAAGGGCATCACGTACTACATGTTCGATCTGCGGGCCGAGGGCGTCACCGTCAGGCCCATTCCCCAGCTCGACGGTGAGCCGGGGTTCGCGGAGATCTTCCTCGAGAACGTCTTCGTGCCCGACGATCCGGCGAACCCCGGCGAGTCCGGAGTGATCGGCGCGGTCAACGAGGGCTGGCGGGTTGCGATGAGCACCGCGTCCAACGAGCGCGGGCTGTCGCTGCGCTCCCCCGGCCGGTTCCTCGCGGCCACCGATCGCCTGCTGCGCAGCTACCGTGACTCCGACCTGCACGGCGACACGGCGACGCGCAACCGCGTGGCCGACGCGTGGATCGGCGCACGTGCCTACGAGCTGTCCACGTGGGCAACGGTCACCCGTCTGCAGAGTGGTGGCCAGCTGGGCGCGGAATCGTCGATCAACAAGGTGTTCTGGTCCGAGTGGGACATCGCGACCCACGAGACCGCTCTCGGCCTGCAGGGACCGGACGCCGAACTCGTCGACGGCTGGACCGACGGTTACCTGTTCTCGCTGTCGGGCCCGATCTACGCCGGCACCAACGAAATCCAGAAGAACGTCATCGCCGAGCGGCTGCTCGGCCTTCCGAGGGGTGACCGATGAGATTCGCACTCGACGAGTCGCACGAAGACTTCGCGTCCAGCATCGACGCCCTGCTCACCAAGTCGGATATGCCCGCGGTGATCCGGGCCTGGAACACCGGCGACACCACCGCCGGTCTCGCAGTGTGGCAGCGGCTCGCCGACACCGGCGTCAACGGGTTGCTCGTCCCCGAGGAGCACGACGGTCTCGGTGCCGACGCGGTCGACCTCGTCGTTGCCCTCGAGCAACTGGGCCGCCACGCCGTTCCCGGACCGGTCGTCGAGACCGTCGCGGTGGCGCCGGCGTTGCTCTCCGCCGTGGCACCCGAGAAACTCGCCGCGCTCGCCGGCGGGTCGCTCGCCACCGTCGCTTTCGCACCGCATGTCCCCTATGCGGTGGACACCGACGTCGCGGCCCTGGTGCTGCACGTCGCCGACGGAACCGTGTCGGTGGGCACTGCCGGACCTGCGCGCGAGTCGGTCGATCGGTCACGCCGCCTGTCCGAAGTCTCGCCGTCCGAGACGCTCGGCACGACCGATACGGCCGCGGCGTTCGACATCGGCGTACTCGCGTCGGCCGCTCAGTTGCAGGGTCTCGGCCGGACGTTGCTCGAGACGACCGTCGAATACGCGCAGCAGCGCAAGCAGTTCGGACGGGCGATCGGCTCCTTCCAGGCGATCAAGCACCACCTCGCCGAGGTGGCCGTGGGTCTGGAGATGGCCCGGCCTCTCCTGCACGGCGCCGCACTCGCGATGCGCGACGGGCTTCCGACCGCGTCGCGCGACGTCTCGGCCGCCAAGGTGGCCTGCGGGGACGCCGCGTACCGGGCCGCTCGCACCGCACTGCAAGTGCACGGCGCGATCGGCTACACCCAGGAATACGACCTGTCGTTGTGGATCACCAAGGTCCGTGCCCTCGTCACCGCCTGGGGCACGCCGGACGCACACCGGGCGCGGATCGTCGACGCGCTGGAGAAGGCCGAGGTGGCGTCGTGACGTTCGAATCCGAAGACCGCGCTGCACTGCGCGAGTCGGTGCGGATGCTGCTCGCCAAGCACTCCGACTCCGCCGCGGTGCGCAAAGCGATCGCCTCGCCCGACGGGTACGACGCCGACCTGTGGACACGGCTCGTCGAGCAGGTGGGCGTGGCCGCGCTTGCGATCCCGGAAGAATACGACGGTGTCGGCGCGTCTCTCGCCGAAACCCACGTGGTCCTCGAAGAACTCGGCCGCACGCTCGCACCCACGCCGTTCCTCGGCTCCGCGGTTCTCGCCGCGCAGGCGCTGCTGCTGTCCGGTGACGCCGACGCCGCAGGGCGGCTGTTGCCCGGAATCGCCGCCGGCGAGATCGTGGCCGTGTGCTGGGCGTCGAAGTCCGGCTGGGACACCCCCGGTGTCGTCGCCGACGGCGACGTCCTGACCGGCACCGCTCACTACGTGCTCGGCGGAGACGTCGCATCGGCACTGCTCGTGCTGGCCACCGACGGCGACACGACCGCGTTGTTCGAGGTGGACCCCGCCGCGGAGGGGGTGACGCGGCGCCGGGTACCCACGATGGATCCCACCCGCAGTCTGGCGGAGGTCTCGTTCTCCGGGGTCACCGGTACCCGTGTGCCGTGCCCTTCCGACCTCGTCGAGCGATTGCGGTCGGTCGCGGTGATCGCGGTGTCGGCCGAGCAGGTCGGGGCTGCGCAGGCAGCGCTCGATCTCACGGTCGAGTATGCCAAGAACCGCAAGCAGTTCGGCCGGGTGATCGGGTCGTTCCAGGCGCTCAAGCACCGCATGGCCGACATGTACGCGCTGGTCGAGACCGCGCGGTCGATGTCGTACGCCGCTGCACTGTCACAGGATCCGCAGGACGCGTACGCCGCCAAGGTCTACTGTTCGGAGGCCTTCGAGCAGGTCGCGTCGGAAACGATCCAGTTGCACGGCGGTATCGCCATCACGTGGGAGCACGACGCGCAGTTGTACTTCAAGCGTGCCCACGGCACCGCCCAGTTGTTCGGTCCGCCACGCGCGTACCTGCAGGCGATCGCGGGCTGACCGGGAATTCGTCTTTCGTCCGTGCCGATTCTCCATGCCGGGACCGCGCCACCTCGTAGCCCTGCACCAGGGCTCGGGGTGGCGCACCCGTCCCGCACGGATGATTGAGCCGGAGCCGCAGTGGTTAGCCTTGAGGGATGACGACTCCCGACATCACGCTGAATTCCGGAACCACGATCCCGCAGCTCGGCCTGGGAGTGTGGCAGGCCGACAACGAGGAAACCGAGAGCGCAGTCCGATTCGCGCTCGACGAGGCCGGATACCGGCACATCGACACGGCAGCCGCGTACGGCAACGAAGAAGGCGTCGGTCGGGGTCTCGCCTCGTCGTCCGTCCCGCGTGAGGACATCTTCCTCACGACGAAGCTCTGGAATTCCGACCAAGGCTACGACCGGGCGCTGGCAGCGTTCGACGAGAGCCTCACCCGTCTGGGCACCGACTACGTGGATCTGTACCTCATCCACTGGCCCCTGCAGGACAACGACCGGCTGCTGCGCACCTGGGAGGCGCTCGAGAAGATCGCCGAATCCGGTAAGGCGAAAGCAATCGGTGTGTGCAACTTCGAGCCGCATCATCTCCAGTTGCTCGTCGACCGCGGCGGCATGCTTCCCGCGGTCGATCAGGTGGAACTCCACCCGCATCTCCCCCAGCACGAAATCCGCACCTTCGCATCCGAGCACGACATCGCCGTCGAATCGTGGAGCCCTCTCGGCGGCACCAGCAACGCCGGCTGGGGCCCGCTCTCGAAGCCGAACACCCTTCTCACCGACCCGATCATCACGCGGATCGCGGACCGGCACAGCGTGTCGCCGGCACAGGTGCTCATCCGCTGGCACCTGCAGAACGGACTCATCGTCATCCCGAAGTCGGTCCACAACGATCGCATCGCCCAGAACATCGACGTGTTCGATTTCGAACTCGACGACCTCGATCTGAGCGAGATCGCGACGCTCGACGACGGTGTCCGGGTCGGGATGCATCCGGACGAGATGAACATGGGTGCCCCTGCCTGATCCCTTCCCTTCCGGGAGTAGAACGTGTTCTCATTGCTGCACGCGTTCCACGTCGGAGAGGCAGCGATGAGCGACACGACCACCCATTCGATCCTGGGAACTCCGGTCGAGATGCCGGTACAGGTCCGGACCGCGACCGCATTCATGGGCGTGTTCTCGGTTCCTGCGGCACGTGCGCAAGCCCTGATCGCCCCCACGGGCCTCGATATCCTCCGGTACCGGCCGGGTCGAGGACTGTGCACGCTGGTGTTCGTCGACTACGTCGACGGTGATCTCGGGCCGTACAACGAGTTCGGAGTCTGCTTTCTCGTCCGCGATCACGAGCGAGCCGGTGGGGGCGTGGTGCAGGACGTACGGCAGTTGGTGACCGGCGGTGCCGGCGCGCTGATCCATCGCCTGCCCGTGGACGGAGAGTTCACGCTCGCGGCCGGTCGCGGCATATGGGGTTTCCCGAAGACCTTGGCCGACTTCGACGCCGATCACCGGGGCAACATCAAGCGAGGTTCGGTGAGCGCCGACGGAGCGCTCATCGCGAAGCTGACCGTCGCGCCCGGGATCGGGCTTCCCGGCAAGGGGATCGCCGCCTCTCTCGCCGCCTACTCCCACCTCGACGGGACGACGCGACGCACCACCTGGTCGATGAATCCCAGTGGGGTGCGCACCCGGCCGGGAGGGGCCACACTCGAACTCGGATCGCATCCCATCGCGGACGAACTGCGGTCGCTCGGCCTGCCTCGTCGCGCGCTCGTCACCTCGTCCATTCCGGATCTGAAGATGAC
>JADGMW010000341.1_pt1 | contig 22112 bp, 22 predicted proteins | sample 8641801 | NCBI WGS metagenome assembly JADGMW01 (sample SAMN16272018, study PRJNA661076) | feces metagenome | isolation source: fecal sample from diarrhoea affected cattle A | host: Bos taurus | place: South Africa: Lokaleng Village, Mahikeng | collected 2019-09
CTCCGATGACGGCCAGGATCGTCCACACAGAGTTCTTCGTCATCCCCCCACCCTAGGACCGACGGATCACGCTGGGCCCCTGCGGCGTCGCTTCCACGATGAGTCTCGCGGGAAGCTGCTCCTTCATCGCCTCCACATGGCTGATCACTCCCACCGTGCGCCCGCCGGCGCGCAGCTCGTCGAGCGCACGCATCGCGAGTTCGAGCGTCTCGGGGTCCAGCGAGCCGAACCCCTCGTCGACGAAGAGGGTGTCCAGCCGGATGCCACCCGCGCGGCTGGTGACGACCTCGGCGAGCCCGAGGGCGAGGGCCAGCGAGGCGAGGAACGTCTCGCCGCCGGAGAGGGACTGGGGCGAGCGGGACTGCCCGGTGTGCGCGTCCATGACCGCGATGCCGAGCCCCGAGGCCGCGCCCCGCGCGGCGAGCGAGTCGGTGTGCTGCAGGGTGTACCGGCCCGACGACATCTCCCCCAGCCGCACGTTCGCCGCGGCGACGATCTCTTCGAGCTCCGCGGCCAGCACGAACGTCTCCAGGGTCATGCGCTTGGTGTTGGGCGCCTTGCCCTGCAGCGTGTCGGCGAGGCGCACGACTGCGGTCGCGTCGGCGTCCAGAGCCGCGACATCGGCGTACGCGGCGTCCGCGCGCTCGACGAGGTCCCGCAACCTCTCGGCTGTGGAGCGGGCCACGCTCACCGCCGTGATCGCCGCCGAGCGCGCAGCGGCGGCAGCCGCGCGTGCCGTGTCGGCGTCGCTCGGATCGACGAGTTCGTCCGGGGCTCCGACGAGTTCGAGCTGCAGGTCGAGCAGCCGCGCCTTCTCGACGGCCGTCTCCTGTTCGTGCGCGGCGATGCGTTCGCGCAGCTCCTTCGCCGCGCCCGGTGCGAGGAGCGCCGCCCGGCACTCTTCGGCCGTCCGGAACGACGAGGCCGCGAGGGCCTCTGCGAGGGCGGCGTCCGCCGTCGCCGCCGCCGTCGCCGCGGCGAGCCGGACGCGCTGCGCGTCGCGGAGGGTCCGCGCGCGCTCCCGCCGGGCCGTGGCCTCGCTCACCCGGTCGGCGACGCTGGCATGCGCACCCCGGGCTGCGGCTACCGTCTCCCGCAGGCGCTGCGTGGTCGCGGCGACACCGGCGGCGGCGGCCCCGATCCGTGCGGCCTCCGCGGCGAGGGCGTCGTGCTCGCGCCCGAGCTGATCATCGAGCCGTACCAGCGCCTCCCGCCGTTCACGCAGCTCAGCGCTCCGGCGCTCGGCGGCGAGCGCATCGGCGAGCACGGTCTCGGCGTTCTCGAGACGTGCCTCGAGTTCCGCGGCGGCCTCGCCCCCCGCTCGCGCCGTCAGCGCCGCATGCTCCGCACGCAGCCGGCGCGCCTCCTCGGCGGAGCTCCGCTCGGCGGCCACCGCACGTTCCCGGCGCGCCTCGGCGTCGGCGATCATCTCGTCGGTCACCGGATCGCCGGTCGGGCGTGCCGGGTCCGGATGCGTGGGGGAACCGCACACCGCGCAGGCCTCGCCCTCGACGAGTGCGGAGGCGAGCTCCCCGGCATGATCGGCCAGTCGGCGGCGCAGGTGGTCCGTGAGCGCGGCCCCCGCCTCTCCCGCCGCCACCACCGCATCGGCGTACGCGGACTCCGCGGCCGTCACACGCGGGGCGAGCGCGTCGGCGGCACGGGCGGCCTCGAGTCGGGTCCGCATCCTGTCACGGACGACGAGGGCGGCCGGCGCGCCGCCCGCGACGGACCGCACCCGATCGGATTCCTCGGTGATGCGCTCCCGCTCCGCCGGGAGCGCGGCCCGGCGTTCCGCGAGTCCGGCGAGCGCCGTCTCCTCCTCCGCGAGGCGCCGTACGAGGTCCGCGTGCTCCGCCTCGGCGGCGGCGAGTTCGGCTTCGGCCGCGCGGGCGACCCGCCAACGCGCGAGGTCGCCGGTGATCTCCTCGTCGATGCGGTCGAGGTCCGCGTCGGCGGCCTCACCGGACGCCACCCAGGCGTCCCGGGCGACGTCCTCCGCGCGCGCGGCCTCGTCGAGCGCCTCCCGGGCGCGGGCGGCGGCGTCGAGGGGAGCACGCAGCGCCTCCGCCTCGGACGCCCGCTCCGCCCGCAGGCGATCGATCGCGAGCTCCGGCTCCGCTGCCTCCAGTTCGGCGAGACGGGCCTCCGCCGAGATGCGCGCCGTCTGCTTCACGCGGATCGCGCTGACCCGCGTGAACTCCGCCGCGGCCGCCTCTGCGGCGCTCTCCGCCGCTCGCCGCTCCTGCTCGAGTGACTCCACCCGGTACTCGGCACGCTGCACGGCCAGCACCGCAGCCTCCAGCCGTGCACCCAGATCCGTCTCCGGGGGCGGGGCGTGATCGCCTCGCAGGTCCGCTTCCTCGATCAGGCGCTCCGCCTCGGCCATCAGCGCATCGACACCGACCCGGCGGTCCCGGAGCACCTGCGTCGCCTCCTTGCGGCGGGCGTCGACCGCATCCGCGTACTCCTGGTACCTGCGGGTCCCGAACAGCGTCCGCAGCAGAGTCTGACGCTCGTCGTTCTTCGCGAGCAGGAAACGGGAGAACTTGTTCTGCGCGAGGAGGATGACCTGCTGGAACTGCTGCAGGTTCACGCCCAGCACACCGTCCAGGACCTCGGCGACGTCGCGCGGCTTGCCGGCCCGTCCGACCCATTCGTCGCCCACCCGCTCGAACAGCTCGGCACGGGCGGTCTCCACCGTCATGCCGTCGCCGCGCAGCTTGGGACGCTCGTACTCCGGCGAGCGCACCACGCGCCATCGCTTCTCGCCGACCGTGAACTCCAGCCGGACCTCGGTCGGGTCCTGCGGGCGACAGTGATCACTGCGCAGGCGCTTGTCGGGGCCGTCGTATCGCGGCACGTTGCCGTACAGCGCGAAGCACACGCCGTCGAGGACACTGGATTTGCCGGCGCCGGTCCGTCCGGAGATCAGGAAGATGCCGTCGGCTTCGAAGGCGTCGAAGTCGACCGTCTGCGTCTCCCGGAAGGGGCCGAAACCGGTGAGCTCCAGCCGGTGGAGTCTCACGAGCGCGCCTCGGCGAGCACCTTCTCGATCGGGCGGTCATCGGCGATGAGGTCGGCGATGAGGTCGCGCTCCCGCTCCGTCGCGCCCTCGCCCTCCCGCACGTGCACGAGGAAGGCGTCCAGCAACTCGCGGTCGCTGCGGGCCGCGCGGACGCGCTCGACGTAGCTGAGGGTGCCCGGCGCGCCGACCCGCTCCGGCATGTGACTGACCGTGGCGCAGTGCGGGAACCGCTCCTGCAGGCGGCGCATGACGTCGCGCTGCGGCAGCGTGTCGGTGTACTCCGCGCAGACCCAGTCGGCCTCGGCGTCGGAGAAGCGCTCGTCGGTCAGGAGCTCCTCCAGCGGCGCACGGAGCACCCGGAGCGCGCGCGGCACCGGCAGATCGAGCCAGGTGACGTCGGCGAGGCCCGTGGCGTCCAGGTCGACGAGCCACGAGCCGCGCAGCCGCCCCTTCTCACCGAAGCTGTAGTGCAGCGGCGCCCCCGCGTAGCGCACCCGCTCGGAGAGACGCTGCCGCCCGTGGATGTGGCCGAGCGCGATGTAGTCGGGACCGTCGAACACCGAGAGCGGCACGACGTCGAGGTTGCCCTGCCGGATCTCCCGCTCCACGCCCGGGGTCGCCTCGATCCCGGCGGCGAAGCAGTGCGCGACGGCGACGGAACGACCGCCGCGCACGGCCTGGTCCGCGCGCACGAGGTCCATGGCGTGTGCGAGGGTCTGCGCCTGCGTGCGCAGCTCGACCTCGCTCCACAGGTGCCGCACCCGGGCGGGCTCGAGATACGGGATGCCGTACACGTGCACGGGGCCGTGGGCGTCGGTGAGGGTCAGCGGCGTGCCCACCGACAGCGGGTCGGTGATCACGTGGATGCCGTCGCGCAGGAGCCCGGCCTGGAATCCGAGCCGCGCGGCGGAGTCGTGGTTGCCGCTGGTCACGATGACCCGGGCGCCGGTGTCGGCGAGGCCGCGCAGGGTGTCGCTGAGCAGCGTGTAGCACTCGGCGGCCGGGGTCGCGGAATCGAAGACGTCGCCGGCCACGATCACCGCGTCGACCTCGTGCTCGCGCACCTGCTCGACGAGGACGGCGAGCACTCCGCGCAACGCCTCGAGCGTCGAGTACCCGTGGAAGGTACGCCCGATGTGCCAGTCGGAGGTGTGCAGGATCCGCATGCTGACAAGGCTAGGCGGCACCTCCGACACGGCGTCCAGCCGCGCCACAGAGTCGAAACATAGCGGGCGTAGGGTGCCCGTCATGGCTCTTCCCGACGTCTGCGTCGTCTACATCCTCCGCGAGGGCGCCACGGGGACGGAGGTGCTGCTGGGATACAAGCGCACCGGCCTCGGCCTCGGCCGGGTGGTGGGCATCGGCGGCAAGGTGGAACCGGGCGAGGGGATCCTCGCTGCCGCCGTCCGCGAGGTGCGCGAGGAGACCGAGCTGAGGATCGCACCGGCGGATCTGGAGCCGGCCGGGGTGTTCGACTACCTCTTCCCTTCCCGCCCGGCGTGGTCGCAGCGCTCTCATGTGTTCCTGTGCCGGCGGTACCGCGGCCGGCCCGCCGAGACCGAGGAGATCGTGCCCGCCTGGTTCCCGGTGTCGGAGATCCCGCTCGAGCGGATGTGGGACGACGCCCGCAGATGGCTCCCGCAGGTCCTCCGCGGCGAGCGGGCCGGGGCCACCTACGTGTTCGGCGACGACCTCGCGACCGTCGCCTCCGAGACGGCGGGACTGCCCGGGGGGACGACCGGGATCCGCTAACGTCGCTGGGATGCCCCGACACACACCGCCCCAGCCGGCAGCGGACGGACCGCCCCTCGCCTTCTCCTTCGCCGGGGCCACGCTCGTCGCCGACGAGCAGGGCGCTCCCCCGCGCACCTTCCTGCTCGTGCACGGGATCGGGATGGGACGGACCGTCTTCGGGGGCCTCGCCGAGCATCTCGTCGGGCACGGGCGGATCGTGCGGGTGGATCTTCCCGGCTACGGCGAAGCCCCGGAACCGGAACGCACCCTCACCATCGAGCGCACCGCGGACCTGCTCGCCGCGTTCATCCGTGAGCGCGGCTACCCGGGAGAGCCCGGCGGCCTCGTCCTGGTCGGGCACTCCATGGGCACGCAGGTGGTCGCCGAGGTCGCCGCGCGCCATCCGGGGCTCGCGGACCGCGTCGTGATGATCGCCCCCACGGTCGACGCCCGGGCCCGATCCGTCGGCCGCCAGCTGCTGCGCCTCCTGCAGGACCTGGCCGTGGAGAGCCCTCGCGTGATCGCGATCGGTGCGCGCGAATACCTGCGCGCCGGGCCGAATCTGCGCGGCAAGATGCGGGCGATGCTCGCCCACCGGCCCGAGGAGGCCTACCCGCGGGTCACGGTGCCGACGCTCGTGCTGCGCGGCGGACAGGACACCGTCTGCCCGCCGGTGTGGTGCCGGGAAGTCGTGGCCCTCCTCCCCGACGGCTACCTCACAGAGATCGACGCCCACGGGCACGAGACGATGATCCGGGATGCGGAGCCTGCCGCATCCCGGATCATCCGGTTCGTCGAAGAGTACTGATCAGTCCTGGGTGACCTGCCGGCCGAGGTCCTCGATCAGCCGGTCGTCGGCGGAGATCCCCGCGTTGACGAGACGCTGCCGGAGGACGTCCACGATGCGCTCGTGCGGCTCGCCGCCGACGTCCACCCTCGTCTGCGCGACGATGCCGTCGATCTTCTCCTGGATGCTGGGCTGGTTCATGTCCATCGCCGGGGCGTCCTGCGTCTCGCCGGGCCGCACCGGGGCCTCCTGCGCCTCCGGATCGGGATCAGGCTCGGAACGGTTCGGATCCGAGTACGTGGGCTCCGGGATCGGGTCGCCGGAGTCCGTCCCGTCGCCGGCCACGTCCTCCTCGCGCGCGCTCACCGGTCGTCTCCCACGGCGAGGTCGGGGTCCACGTCCTTGCCGGGCTCGTCCGAGGAGACGAGGTCGGGGGAATCGATCGCGGCGGCGTTCTGCTCGGCCGTCTCGCCGTCCGCGGCATCGGAGCTCTCCCATCCGCCGGGCGGGTCGGCGTCGATGACGCCCTCGGGAAGGTCACGGTCGTCCATGGGCACGTCCTTTCGTCGCCTCCAGCTTGCGCGGGCGGTGCACCAGGGCGCAGGGGATTGACGATGCCCGACGGCGGGGCTAGATGTCAGCGGGGCTGCGGGGCGCCGGGCGCGGGGCGCCGCTCCTCGAGGATCCCGGCCCGTTCCGGGTGCGCCGCGAACCAGTCCGCCACATACCAGCACACCGGCAGCACGCGGCGGTCCCCGCGCTCCTCGAGCAGGGCCACCGCGCGGTCCACGACGATCGCGGCGTACCCGTGCCCGCGGAAGGTCGGGATCGTGAAGGCGCGGGTCATCGCCACGGTACGGCCGTCGTCGCGGTAGTCCAGCACGCTCACGAGGTCGTCCCCGCGATGGAGCGTGTAGCGCGACGCGTCCTCGTCATCGGTGAATCGCAGATCGGTCACCCGCCCAGCGTAAGCCGTGCACCGGCGCCCCGGGCCGCCGTCACACTTCGTCACAGAGCACCCGGCACGCCCCGACGAATTGACGCGACACGCCCGGCTCCGCGATAATCGGGCCCATGACTGACAACGCACGTCTTATGTCCGCCTTGGAGGCGAACGGGACTGCCGGCACCATGATGGCCGGTCGCGTTGTTCTGTGTTGTCGAATGTGCCGCTGAATCGGTGATCCCGTCAGACTCGCCAGCTGGATCTGAATCGCTGCGAGTCACCGGCGCCTCTCCCGAGGGGATGCGCCGCGCACCCGGTCCCACCATGGACCGCGACCAACAACACGAAGAGTCGGGCACAGCGCGCCGGCTCCCTCTCGCAAGGACTTCTCGCATGTCGACCACCGCTCTCCTCGACCGCACCCCCCGATCCCCTCGTCCGGCGCTGCGCATCGTCGACGACGCCCCCGCGTCGACCCCGCCCGCCGACCGCAGCATCCCGGCCGGCACCGCTCCGCGCGGCTTCGCGCTCTACGTCGGATTCGACGAGGCGAAGGCCGCCGCCTCGGGCGTCTCACTGGCCACCATCGTGGAGGCGCTCCGGCGCACCCTGCACGAGGTCGCCCCGGAAGCGGAGACCTACGCGACGGTCGCCCTCGCCCCCGTCGGTGCGGGCGGGCGCGACGTCGACGTCGTCCGCCTCGCGCTGCACGAGCCCTCGGCCGTCGCACGCACGAAGCCCGAGATCGAGGTCGACGAGCGCGCAGAGGCGGGCGTCGTCGTGGACATCTCCCGCAAGCGCGTGCTCATCGACGGCGAGTCCGCCTCCTTCACCTTCAAGGAGTTCGAGCTGCTCCAGTACCTCGTCCTCCGCGAGGGGCGCACGATCGAGCGGGCCGAGCTCGTCGGCTCGCTGTGGCAGATCGGCGAAGAGGGAGCGCCGGGCGAGCGCACCATCGATGTGCACGTGCGGCGGCTGCGCGCGAAGCTCGGCCGCTTCGAAGACATCGTGCGCACGGTGCGGGGGGTCGGCTACCGCTTCGACCGTCACGCCGACGTCGCCATCCGGTACGGACACGGCACGCCCTCGCCCGACCGGTTCTGACGCAGCGCACCCAGCCGATGTCGGAGGATGCCGCGTAGGGTGATGCGGTGTTCTCCCCCCGTCCCGCCACCGCGCAGCGGGATCCGCGCGCGCATCCGGGACGCGGCACGACGTCCCTCCGCCGCGCCCGGCGCTCGAGACGACCTACACCCCGCGGCACCCGCTGGATCTGCACCGCACGGTGGTCTTCCAGCGCCACGGCGCGAACGACCCCACCCTGGTGGTCGAGGGGAACGTCATCTGGCGCGCGAGCCGCACCCCGCGGGGAGTCGCCACGCTCGCCCTGCGCTCGGTCGGCGGCACGGTGCGCGCGGCCGCGTGGGGCCCCGGGGCCGAATGGGCCGTCGCCCACGTCCCCGCCCTCTGCGGCGCCGAGGACGACCCGAGCGGGTTCGACGCGACGCGTCACCCGCTGATCGCCTCTGCCGCCCACCGCAACCCCGGGCTCCGGCTCGGCCGCACCGACGAGGTCTTCGATGCCCTCGCGAGCGCGATCTTCGAGCAGAAGGTCACCGCCCTCCAGGCGTTCTCCGCCTGGAGGCGCATCGTGACCTGGTTCGGGGAACGTGCTCCCGGGCCCACACCCCGCCCGATGTTCGCCCCGCCCTCCCTCGAGGGCTGGCGCCGCATCCCCTCCTGGTCCTGGCACCGCGCGGGGCTCGAGCCGCCGCAGTCCCGCACGGTCGTGGCGGCCGCGGCCCGCGGCGAATCGCTCGTGCGCGTCCTGGATGCGGCCGCCGACGGCCTCGCACGGGAGGCGGTTCTCACGAGCCTGCGCGGGATCGGTCCGTGGACGTCGGCGGAGACCCGCATCCGGGCATACGGGGACCCGGACGCGGTCAGCGTGGGCGATTACCACCTGGCGCATCAGGTCGGCCACGCCCTCGCCGGCGCACGCACGGACGATGCCGGGATGCTGGAGCTGCTGGCCCCGTGGTCGGGTCAGCGTCAACGCGTCATCCGGCTCCTCGCCGCCAGCGGCGTGAGCGAACCGCGACGCGGGCCGCGCCTGCACCCCGAGGACCACCGCCGCCGCTGACGGTGTCCGTGTCCCGCCGATCCGGCATGGCCGCCCCAAGTTCGGCACGGGATGATCGCCGCCGGGCGTGAGACGGCTCGCTCCCCCTACGCTGTGAGCATGACGACACCCGGAACCGGCTGGCCCCGCGGCCGCACCACCTGGATCCTCGGCACGGTCCTGCTGTTCGCCGCGGGGGTCCTCATCGGCATCCTGCTCGGCAGCGTCTGGATCGGCGTGCTCATCGCCGCCGCGGTCTCCGTGGGCTGGCTGCTCGCCTACGAGTCATGGCGGGGGCGCAACGTGGGGATCTACGACCGCGACGACGACGGCGCCCAGCTCTGAGCCGCCCCGGCTAGAACTCCTCGTGGGTGTCCGGGTCCCCGTCCCACAGCCGGCCTCGTTCGAGCGCCGACAGCGCCGCGACCTCCTCGTCGGCGAGCGCGAAATCGAAGATCTCGGCGTTCTCGCGCTGGCGTGAGGCATCGGCCGACTTCGGGATCGGCGTGCTGCCCAGTTGCACGTGCCACCGGAGCACGACCTGCGTCGGCGAGACCCGGTGGCGTCCGGCGATCTCCTGCACGACGGGCTCGGTGAGCAGCTCGCTGCGGCGGGCGAGCGGGCTCCAGCTCTCGGTGCGGATGTCGTTGCGGGCGTGGAAGGCGCGCAGCTCCTGCTGTGGGAAGTAGGGGTGCAGTTCGACCTGGTTGATCGCCGGCACGACCCCGGTCTCGTCGATGAGCCGGGTCAGCAGCGGGATCGTGAAGTTGGAGACGCCGATGGTGCGTACGAGCCCTTCGTCGCGCAGGGCGATCATGGCGCGCCACGTGTCGACGAAGCGGTCGACCCGGGGGTTGGGCCAGTGGATCAGGTAGACGTCGATGCGGTCGAGCCCCAGGCGCTGCAGGGACCCCCTCGCGCTCGCGATGGTCTCGTCGTAACCGTGATCGCGGCCGGGGATCTTCGTGGCGACGAGCAGGTCGTCGCGGTCGAGTCCGCTGCGGCGCACCGCCTCGCCGACCTCGTGCTCGTTCTCGTAGTTCACGGCGGAATCGAGCAGGCGGTATCCGGTCTGGATCGCGGACACGACGGAGGCGATCCCGGACTCCCCGGTGAGCCGGTACGTGCCGAACCCCAGCTCGGGGAAGGCGGTCTGGTCGTTCAGGGTGACGGCGGGGATGTTGACCATGCCCCCATCCTGCTCCCTAGGATGGTGCGGTGACGACCCCGGACAGTGCACTTCCCCCCTCCCCTCCTGCCGCCACCGAACCCGCCCTGCGTCTGACCGGGCTCGTCAAGCGCTTCGGGGAGAAGGTCGCTGTCGACGGGATCGATCTGACCGTCCCGGCCGGATCGTTCTACGGCCTGGTCGGCCCGAACGGCGCGGGGAAGACGACGACCCTCTCGATGGCGACCGGCCTGCTGCGGCCGGACGGCGGATCGGCCGTGCTGCACGGCGTGGACGTGTGGACGGATCCGGTGACCGCGAAGGCGATGATCGGCAACCTGGCCGACGGGGTGCGCCTGTTCGACCGCCTCACCGGCGAGCAGCTGATCACGTACACCGGCATGATGTTCGGTCTGCCGCGCGAGGAGATCACGGCCCGCACCGCAGACCTGCTCGCACTGATGGATCTCCGCGAGGCGGCGGGCACGCCCGTGGTCGACTACTCGGCCGGTATGACGAAGAAGGTGTCGCTGGCCTGCGCCCTGGTGCATGCTCCGCGCATCCTCGTCCTCGACGAGCCCTTCGAATCGGTGGACCCGGTGTCGGCCGCCAACATCGAGGACGTGCTGCGCGGGTACGCGGGCAGCGGCGGGACCGTCATCGTCTCCAGCCACTCCATGGACCTCGTGCAGCGCATGTGCGACCACGTGGCGGTCATCGCCGCCGGACGGGTCCTGGCCGCCGGCACCGTGGACGAGGTCCGCGGCGGACAGACGCTGCAGGACCGTTTCGTCGAGCTCGTCGGCGGACGCCACCACTCGGAGGGACCGCAGTGGTTGCGACTCTCCTGAGGATCCGGTTCCGCGTCCTCGGTAACACCCTCGCCTCCAGCCCCTGGCAGCTCGTCGGCTTCATCCTGGGCGCCCTCGGCATGGCGGGCATGCTCCTGTTCGCCTGGACCGGATTGTTCTTCCTGGGGTTCACCGGGCCCGAGGTGACCGGGACCGTCGTCACGATCGCCGGCGCCCTCCTGCTGCTCGGCTGGGCCATCGGTCCGGTGTTCGTCGCCGGCGTCGACACGACGCTCGACCCGGCCAAGCTGGCGCCGTTCCCGATCACGACCCGCCAGATGATGCGGGCGCTGACGGCCGCCGGGCTCACCGGGGTGCCGGGCATCGCGACGGTGGCCGGGACGCTGGGTCTCCTGCTCGTGTTCATCCGCTGGCCGGCCGCCTCGGCGGTCGCGCTCCTGTGCATCCCCGTCGGGGTGCTCACCTGCGTGGTCGCCTCGCGTCTGGTCGCCGCGCTCTCGAGCGGGATGGGGGGCAACCGCCGTACGCGCGAGCTCGTGGGGGCTGTCCTCTTCCTCGTCGTCCTCCTCGCCGGTCCGATCTCGATCGGCATCGTGGAACTCATCGAGGCCGGGGTGTCGTCCTCGTCCGATCCGCTCGGGCGCATCCAGGGTGTGGTCGGAGCCCTCTCCTGGACCCCTCTGGCGGCGGCCTGGGCGGTCCCCGGGGACGTGGCCGTCGGGGCGTTCCTGCCGGCGGCGGCGAAGTTCCTGATCGCGGTCGCGACGCTCCTCGTGCTCTGGTGGCTCTGGCGGCGAGCGCTCGAGGCGGCACTGACCTCTCCCGCTCGGGCGCGCAGCGCACGGGCCAAGGCCGGCAAACTGGGCTGGTTCGGACGGATGCCGACCGGCCCGACCGGCGCGACCTGGGCACGCGCCCAGACGTACTGGCTGCACGACGGGCGGTACCTCCGTCAGCTCCTGGTCGTGCCCATCTTCCCGGCGCTCATGATCTTCTACTCGGGCGGCAGCACCTCGAACCCGCTGCTGTGGTTCTCCGGGGTCATGGTGGCGTACATCCTGGCGGCCGTCTCCTACGTCGATGTGTCCTACGACGGCACGGCGTTCGCCGGAGTCCTGGCGACGGGCATCCGCGGCCGCGCCGACCGCGCCGGCCGCATCCTCGCCGCCGGAGCCATCGGCGTGCCGCTGTTCCTCGCGGTCGCGGTGCTCACGCTGGCGATCGCCGGCGAATGGCGGTTGCTGCCCGCCGTGACGGGCGCGGGCCTCGGGCTCCTCCTCGCCGGCTACGGGGTCTGCGCGATCAGCTCCGCGCTCCTGGTCGTGCCGGTCGCCGCGCCCGGCTCCAGTCCGTTCGCGCGCGTCCCCGGCAGCGGAGCGATCACCACCCTGGCGATGCTCGCGGTCTGGGTGATCGTCGCCGTGCTCGGGTCCCCCGCGCTGGTGCTCGCCTTCCTCGCCGCGGCGACCGGCGAGGCACTGTACGGATGGTTGGCGCTCGTGGTGGGCGTACTCCTCGGCTCGGCGGTGCTCGTGGCGGGGACCGTGATCGGAGGGCGGATCTTCGATCGGAACGCTCCGGCCCTGCTGGCCCGGCTCCGCACCTTCAAGACGTCCTGATCCGCGCGCGGCGCCGCGACGGCCCCGCGGCGCTCAGCGACCGAGGAGACCCTCGATCACCCGGATGACTCCGTGCTCCCGGTTGGAGGGCGCACGGTGCCGAGCGCGGGCGACGACATCCGCGTGGGCGTTCGCCATCGCATAGGAGTGCTCGGCCGCGTCCATCATCTCGAGGTCGTTGAGGTAATCGCCGAAGGCCATGGTCTGGGCGGCCGTGATGCCCAGCGCTTCCTGCAGGCGCCGCAGCGCGCGGCCCTTGTTGACGTCGGGATTCATGATGTCCACCCAGTGGGCGCCGGAGACGACCACCTGGTGCGACGCGGCGAATCCGGCGAGGGCGGGGGCCGTCGTCGTCTCCGCATCCGCGAAGTCGAACACCGCGATCTTCAGGATGTCGTCCTCGACCTCGTCGAGGTCGGCCACCTCGTCCAGCCGGGCGTAGTACCGATCGGCCTCGGCCCGGAACGCCTCGTCCGTGCGCTCGATGTAGGCGGAGCGCTTGCCGCAGAGCACGACGCCCACGTCGTGGGTGAGCGTCCGGGCGAGGGCGACCACCTCGCGTACGACGGATCGGTCCATGACGTCGGAGCTCAGCTCCTCGTCGTCGCGCACCACGTAGGTCCCGTTCTCGGCGATGAACACCATGTCGTCCCCGTGCCCGCCGAACTCACGGCGGAGCGTGGCGTACTGCCGCCCACTGGAGGGCGCGAAGAGGATCCCACGCTCGCGCAGGCGGTCGAGCAGCGGCCACAGGTCCTCCGGGACCCGGCCGTGCTCGTCGAGCAGGGTCCCGTCCATGTCGACGGCGATCAGTCGGATGTCGAGGGAGGTCAGGACGGGAGCGCTCATCCCTCCATCCTCTCCCGATTCCCCCCGTCCCGGCCCCGGCCGGCGCGCTCAGGCCGGCAGCGGACCGTCGGCCAGCGGAGCCGGGGTCGACGCGTACGACGCGGAGAGTCGCCGGTACGGGGCGGACAGGAGCGCGAGCACGACGACGACGAGCATCACGAGACTCGCGGCGGTGAACACGAGAGCGATCCCGCGCGCCTCGCCCTCCCCGAGCAGCCACCCCCAGGTGCGCTGTCCGTCGGCGGTGTTCATGTAGGGAATGAGCCAGAACTGCGCGAGCGGGCCGATGAGGAAGGCCGACACCGGCGACGCCGCCGCCTCGATGCTCGCGGCGAAACCGAACACGCGCCCCTGGGTCTCGTACGGCACCACCCGCTGGATGATGGTCTGCTCGGCGGCCTCGGCGACCGGCATCAGGCACATGAAGACGAACAGCCCCGCCGCGTAGAGCCACCACCACTCGCGGAGCCCGAACGTCAGTCCCAGGACGGACACCCCGACATTGACCCACAGGAGGGTGCGGACCGGGTTCTTGCCCAAGCCGAACTTCGCCACGAGAGCGCCGCCGACGATGAAGCCGACGCTCGTGACACCGAGGACGATGCCCCACAGCTCCACGGAGAACAGCGTGAGCCCGTACGGGTCCATCAGCGCCATGAAGACGCCGCCGATGAGGTTGTTGAACGTCGTGAAGACGATCAGCGGCATCAGACCCGGGACCGACCGGATGGCCGGGATCGCGCCCCGGAAGCTGATCTTCGCGGGAGCCGCACCCGGAGCGCGCACGACACCGCGCTCGGGGATGGACACGAACAGGATGTGGGCGAACGCCACGGCCGTCGCGGCGATCGCGATGAGCACGGTCGGCCCCATCCCGAGCAGCCCGATCGACAGTCCCGAGAAGACGCTCGTCACGAGGAAGGCGAGCCCCTGCACGGTGCCCACGAGTCCGTTGGCGCGGTCCCGCCGGTCCGCCGGCACGAGCAGCGTCACGGTGGTGGACAAGGCGATGTTGCGCAGGTTCTCGACCACGCCGCCGATCAGGATGACCCCCGCGAACAGCCAGAACCACGGCCGCCCCCAGTCGACGAGGGTGGACTCGGGGAAGGCGAGGTAGAGCGCCCCGGCGAGCAGGTACGTCGCGAGCGTGACGGCGCTCGAGAGGACCATCACCGCCTTCTTCTTCATGTGGTCGACGATGGCGCCGAACACGACACCGAAGACCGCGACCAGCAGCATGTAGCTCCCGCCTATGATCGAGGTCGCCAGCACGGAGCGGGTCTCGAGGTACGCCCAGAACGTCAGAGCGAACCACAGATAGCTCGTCGTGACGTTCGCGACGAGCGTGTTCAGCAGCACCTGGTAGAAGTTGCGCAGAGTGGTGCGGTCGGGACGGATGGCATGGTCGGTCATGGCGCGGTCCTCCGGGATGCGACAATCATCGCCCCGACCTCCCCCATCCGTCGAGGAGGTCCGCGGATTCGGGTTTTCCCGAAGCCGGATGTCGGGATGGCTCGGGTGTGCGTCCCCGGTCGCGGTCCTAGCGTGGAGACATGACTTCCGCCGCCCTCCCGTCCCCGACACGCACGTGGACCTTCTCCCCCGGCCCGGTGGCCGGCGCCATCGCCCAGCTCGCCGCCCTGGCGCTCGTCGGGCCCATCGTCTTCACCGTCCTGTTCACCCTCCTCGCGACCGGGCTCGGTCTCATCCCCGTGCTCGGGATCGGCCTCGTCCTGCTCATCGGCGTCGTGTACGCGCTGTTCGGCGTCGCCTGGCTCGAGGTCGCCCGCGTCGACGGCCTCTACGACCTCGGGCTCCCCGCCCTCCGCCCCCGTGCGCGCACCCGCCCCGGGTTCGGCGGGTTCCTGCTCGTGCTGTGGCAGCAGTTCATCGACCCGCAGATGTGGCGGGCCGTCGCCAACTTCTCGATCGCCACGGTGCTCGGCTTCATCGTGCTGCCGCTGGTCTCGGTGTTCGCCGCATCCGTCTCGCTCGCCTTCGCCCCGCTCTACGCCGGCGGCGAGGGGGCCGTGGAGGTGTGGCTGACCGGGTTCGAGGTCGTCGTCGCGTGGGCTCCGCTGATCGGGATCCTCGGTGCGCTCGTCTCGCTCGCGGCGATCGTGGGACTCGGGATGCTGCACGGCGTGCTCTCCCGCGCGATCATGGTGCCCTCCCGCGAGGCGCAGTACGGCGAGGCCGCCCGCACCTCCGACGCCCAGCGCGCCGGCGCCCTGCGCGCCTCCGACGTGGAACGGACCCGCATCGAACGCGACCTGCACGACGGCGTCCAGCCCCGCCTGGTCTCGGTCGGCATGACGCTCGGGCTCGCCCAGCAGAAGATCGACGAGGATCCCGCGGCCGCGAAGTCGCTGATCGAGGAGGCGCACACCTCCACCAAGGCGGCCATCACCGAACTGCGCCAGCTCGCCCGCGGCATCCACGCGTCCGTCCTCGACGACCGCGGGCTCGACGCCGCATTGTCCGCCCTTGCGGCCCGCTCCCACGTTCCCGTGCACCTCGACGTCCGTCTGGACGGCAGATGCTCGCGCGAGGCGGAGACGGCCGTGTACTTCGCGATCGCCGAGTCCCTCACCAACGCCGCCAAGCATTCACGCGCCGCGGAGTGCCGCGTCGTCGTCCGTCTCCGGGACGAGAACGTCCTGTGGGCGCGGATCGAGGACAACGGCATCGGCGGGGCCCGGGTCCTGCCCGGCGGCGGGCTCGACGGCATCTCCAACCGGGTGCTCGCCGCCGGCGGCACCTTCCGGCTGGACAGCCCGCAGGGCGGTCCCACGGCCCTGGAGGTGAGCGTCCCGTGCGCATCCTGATCTGCGAGGACTCGGTCCTGCTGCGCGAAGGCCTCGTCCGTCTCCTGGAGGACGCCGGCCACCAGGTGGTCGCGGCCCTCCCCGACGCCACCGCCCTCGACGAGACCGCGGCGGAGCTCGCCCCGGAGCTCTGCATCCTCGATGTGCGCCTCCCCCCGACGTTCACCGACGAGGGCATCCGGGCCGCCCTGCGACTGCGTTCGGCCCACCCGGACCTGCCCGTGCTCGTCCTCTCGCAGTACGTCGAGGAACGCTACGCCAGCGAACTCGTGATCGGGCGCGGCGGTGCCCTCGGCTACCTCCTCAAGGACCGCGTCGCGGACGTACGCGACTTCCTGGAGACGATCGAACGGATCGGCTCCGGCGCGACGGTCCTCGATCCCGAGGTCGTGGCGCAGCTGCTCAACCGGCGCACCCGCGACGAGCGGATGCAGCGGCTCACCCAGCGGGAGGCGACCGTGCTCGCCCTCATCGCGGAGGGGAAGTCGAACCAGGCGATCGCCGGGACGCTGTTCCTCTCCGAGGCATCCGTCGAGAAGCACATCACCGCCATCTTCCAGAAGCTCGAGCTCGAGCCCGACGAATCCGGCAACCGCCGCGTCCTCGCCGCCCTCGCGCACGTCGAACACGGCTCGTCTCCCGCGGACGCGCCCCACCCGCCCCAGACAGGAGCAGCACGATGACCACCCTCACTCCCCCGCCCGAGACGCCCGCCGTGGCCGAGGTCCCGGCTCCGCGGCCCCCGCGCAACGGCTCCGCCCGCGTCATCGCCATTCTCACGATCGCCCTCGGCGCGGCGCTCATCCTCGGCGCCGTCACGGCGGGGATCGTCCGCACCGTGGCCGCCTCCGCCACGACGTCGGAGACCCGCACGCTCGCGGTGGACGGCGTCTCCGACCTCGACATCGTGGCGAGCGCGGTCGACCTCACGGTCGTCTTCGCGGACGTCGACGAGGCGACGCTCGACATCGTCGAAGGCCGGGGCGGATGGCGCTTCGAACGCGAGGACGACGAGCTGCGGGTGGAGAGCCCGCGCGGACCCTGGTTCGGCGGCTTCTGGTTCGGCGGGAACGGACGGGCGACCCTGACCCTGCCCACCGAGCTGGACGGCTCGGACGCGGCGATGCGCCTGTCGGCCGGCTCCCTCACCGCCGACGGCTCGTTCGGCGACCTCGACCTCAAGGTGTCGGCGGGCGACCTCAGCGTGACCGGCGAAGCGCGCTCCCTCTCGACCGACCTCAACGCGGGCAGCGCGGACCTGCGTCTGGACGGCGTGACGGAGGCGGACTTCTCCCTGTCCGCCGGCCGCGTGGACGCCCGGCTGGCCGGGACCGTCCCCCGGTCCGTGCAGATCGACGTGAGCGCGGGATCCCTGTCCCTGGGGCTGCCGTCCGGCGATTACGACGTGCGCTCCGATGTGAGCGCGGGGAACCTCGACAACAGGCTCGAGCGCGGTTCCGGGGCCCGGGGCACGATCGATGTCACCCTCTCCGCCGGCGAGGTGCGACTGGGCTCCGCCCGCTGACCCGGGCCCGGACGCGTCCACGACGCGGGATGCCGCATCCCGCGTCGTGGACGTCGCTCGTCCTGCGCCGCCCCGGATGGGTGCGGCGCTCAGTCGATCCGGTGGTGGCGTCCGATCGGGAGCATGAGCGGCTTCCCGGACACCGGATCGGCGATCACCCTGCTGTCCAGACCGAACACGGCGCGCACGCAGTCCTCCGTCAGCACCCGCTCCGGCGCTCCCGCGGCGTGGATCGCCCCGCCCTGGATCGCCACGAGGTGATCGGCGTACCGGGCCGCGAGGTTCAGGTCGTGCAGCACCATCACGATGGTGGTCCCCCGCGAGCGGTTGAGGTCGGTCAGGAGATCGAGCACCTCGACCTGGTGGCTCACGTCGAGGAACGTGGTCGGCTCGTCCAGCAGCAGCACATCGGTGCGCTGGGCGAGCGCCATCGCGATCCAGACCCGCTGACGCTGTCCGCCGGAGAGCTCGTCCACCGCGCGGTCGGCGAGCCCGGTGGTGTCCGTGGCGTCCAGCGCGTCGGCAACCGCGGCATCGTCCTCGCGGGTCCACCGCGAGAGGATGCCCTGATGGGGGTGCCTTCCGCGGCCGACCAGGTCGGCGACGGTGATCCCCTCGGGCGCGATCGGCGACTGCGGCAGCAGGCCGAGCGTCCGGGCGAGCTCCTTCGCCGGCATCCGGTGCACGTCCGCGCCGTCGAGCAGCACGTGACCGCCCTTCGGCGCGAGCAGGCGCGACATGGAACGCAGCAACGTGGACTTCCCGCAGGCGTTGGCACCGACGACGGCGGTGATGCGTCCGGGCGGCACGACGAGGTCGAGGTCGCTGATCACCGTGCGATCGGCGTACCCGAGGGAGAGCCGTTCGGCGACGAGCGTGTGGTCGGCGGTCATAGCGAGCCTCCCGCGCGGTTGGTACGGATGATGAGGTAGACGAGGTAGGGGGCGCCCAGCACACCGGTGACGATCCCGACCGGATAGCGCAGCCCCAGCAGGTGCTGGCCGACCAGATCGCCGACGAGCACGAGCAGCGCACCGACGAGAGCGGCGGGGATGAGTGGGGAGCCGTCGGGACCGACGATGCGGGCGGCGATCGGCCCCGCGAGGAACGCGACGAAGGCGATCGGGCCGGTCGCCGCCGTCGCGAAGGCGATGAGGCCCACGGCCGCGACGATGACGATGAGCCGGGTGCGCTCCACCCGGACGCCCAGCGCGCCCGCCGTGTCATCGCCGAGCTGCAGCACGGAGAGGTCCCGGGTGCGCGCCAGCAGCACCGGTCCGAGCACCAGCAGCGCGACGAGCACGGGCCAGGTCTGCTCCCACCCGACACCGTTGAGGCTCCCGGTCAGCCAGCGCGCGGCCTCCTGCAGGTCCCACTGGCCGGCCTGCGAGAGGACGTACTGCGTCACGCTCTCGAGCATGGCCGCCATGCCGATCCCGATGAGGATGAGGCGGGTGCCGGCACCCCCGCGGTGCGACGCGAGCAGGTGGATGAGGAGGGCGACGCCGAGGCCGGCGACGATCGCGAGCGCGGAAACGGCCGCTCCGCTGAGCCCCAGCATGACGATCGCGAACGCGGCGGCGGCGCTCGAACCGGCGCTGATCCCGATGATGTCGGGGCTGGCGAGCGGGTTCCGCAGCATCGTCTGGAACGTGACGCCGGCCAGCCCGAAGCACAGTCCGACGAGCACCGCCAGGACAGCCCGGGGCAGCCGCAGCCTGCCCACCGTGAAGGTCGCCCCGGGGATGTCCTGACCGAGGATCACCCCGATGACGTCGCTCGGCGGGTAGAACGTGTTGCCCACCATCAGACTCGTCGCGAAGAGCACCACGATGAGCGCGAGCAGCGTCGCCATGACGCGGCGACGGCGCCGGGCGCGCCGGACGCGGCCGGCGGCCACCTCGTCGGTGCGCGCCACCGCGACCCCGAGCGCGCTCACAGCGACCTGACCTTCCGCGACCGCACGATCCAGATGAAGAAGGGCGCGCCGATCAGGGAGGTGATGATGCCCACGTCGATCTCGCTGGGCCGGGCGACGATGCGGCCGACGATGTCGGAGGCGACGAGCAGACCCGCGCCGGTCAGCGCCGAGAAGGGCAGCAGCCAGCGGTGATCGATGCCCACGAGCAGCCGGCAGGCGTGCGGGACGAGCAGGCCGACGAAGGCGATCGGGCCGGCCACCGCCGTCGCCGCGCCGCACAGCAGGACCGCGCCGAGGGCGGCGATCGCCCGGACGACCGCGACCCGTTCGCCGAGCCCGGCGGCGAGGTCGTCACCGAGCGCCAGGGAGTTCAGGCTCCGCGCCGAGAGCAGGCTGATCACGAAGCCCGCGACGACGAACGGCAGGACGAGCATCGTGGTGTCCCAGGTCGCACCCCCCACTCCGCCGATGAGCCAGGACCGCACGGACCCGGCGATGTCACCGCGAGGCAGCCATACCGCCGTGACGAACGAGGCCAGCGCGGCGGAGGTGGCGGCGCCGGCGAGGGCCAGCTTCAGCGGAGTGGCGCCGCCACGTCCGAGGGAACCGACCGTGTAGACGAAGACGGCTGCGAGCGCGGCGCCGAGGATGGCGACCCAGACGAAACCGGCGGCGCTCGCCAGACCGAACCAGGCGATCCCGATGACGACGGCCAGTGCCGCGCCGAGGTTCACCCCCAGGATGCCGGGGTCCGCGAGCGGATTGCGGGTCACGCCCTGCATCACGGCGCCCGAGACGCCGAGCGCCGCTCCCACGATCAGGGCGAGGACGGTGCGGGGCACACGGGTGACGACCGCCGCCTGTCCGAGGTTCTCGGTTCCGCCCAGCACCCCGGCGACCGCGTCCGTCCAGGACACCTCCCGGGAACCCACGAGGATGGACGCGACGCAGAGCAGCAGCAGGACGAGGACGACCGCGCCGAGCCACAGCAGGCGCACGCGATTCGGGCGCCGCACGATGGCGACGCCCGAATCGGACCGGGGGGAGGTCGTGGTCACTTCACCTTGTCGGCGGCAGCCGCGAGAAGCGCGAGGTAGTCGTCGAGCACCCAGGAGATGGCGAGCGGGGTCGGGTTCGCGGCGGTGCCGAGGGGGCCCGCGCCGTCGAGCGAGACGATCGCGCCGTTGGCCACGGCCGGCATCTGTGCCAGCAGGGGGCTCGACTCGAGGGTGCTGATGAGCGTCTCGTCACCGTAGGTCACGATCAGATCCACGTCGGCGAACTGGTCGATCTGTTCGGCGCTGATCGTTCCGGAGAACTTCTCGTTGTCCGCCGACGCGTCCGCGACGCTCTGCGGCGTCGTGAGCCCGAGGTCGGTGAAGAACGCGGCGCGGGTGTCGTGCGCGGTGTAGAAACTGACCTCGCTGAGATCGCTCGGGTCGACGTGGGTGAGGAACATCGTGGAGGTCCCCTCCAGTTGCGGGTACTCGGCGACCGCATCCGAGATCTGCGACTCGATGTCGGTCACGAGCGCCTCACCCTCGGCGGCCATGCCCATGCCCGCGGCGTTCAACTCGATCGTGTCCCGCCAGGAGGTCGCCCACGGCTGCTCCGGGTAGGCGATCACCGGCGCGATCTCGCTCAGCGTGTCGTAGTCCTCCTGGGTGAGGCCGGAGTAGGCGGCGAGGATCACGTCGGGTGCGGTGTCCGCGACGGCCTCGAAATCGATCCCGTCGGTCTCGTCGAACAGCACCGGGGTGTCCCCACCGAGCTCCTCGAGCTTCTCCTCCACCCAGGGCAGCATGCCGTCGCCGTCGTCGTCGCCGAAGTTGGCGGCGGCCATGCCCACCGGCACGATGCCCAGGGCGAGCGGGACCTCGTGGTTCGCCCACTGCACGGTCGCCACGCGCTCCGGCCTCTCGGCGAGCGTGGTGGTGCCGAGCGCGTGCTCGATCGTGATCGGGTACTCGTCGCCGGAGCCCGCGGTGGCGGCCTCCGTGTCGGACGATCCGGCGCAGGCACTGAGCAGGAGGGCGGCTGTGGCCGTGGCGGCGACGGCCGCGAAGCGACGTGAACGCATGGGTGGACTCCAGGATGTGGGGGATGTCTCACCCGTGTGCCGGATCCTGCAAGAGCGTTCCGGTTAGGTGAGCCTTACCTGACCACCGTAGACCGCGGCTGCGGCGCGGCGCAAACCGGCCCGTCCATCCCGTTTCCCTGCCACGGCCCACGGGACGCACCGCGGTGGCAGGATGTCGGCACGACGACGACGGGAGAGACGATGACGTTCTTCGCGCAGGACCTCTGGAATGGCCGGGGCTATTCGGGCGGCTGGGTGCACTTCGACGAGGCCGTGGAAGTGACCTCCCCCTCGACCGGCGCAGCGCTGGCCGAGGTCGGCATCGGTAGCCCGGAGGACATGGCCGACGCCGTCGGTCGCGCCGACGCCGCCCAGCCCGCGTGGGCGGCGATGTCGGCGGAGGACCGCGCCACGGTGATGCGGCGTGCCGCGGCGCTCGTCGAGCAGCACGCCGACGTGCTCATCGGCTGGCTCGTCGCCGAGGCCGGATCGGCCCAGGGGAAGGCCGCGTTCGAGACCGGACTCGTCACAGCCGAGCTGCACCAGGCCGCGGCGACCGCGCTCATGCCCTACGGGCAGTTGCTCACGTCCGCCCAGCCGCGGCTGAGCATGGCACGTCGCCGACCGGTCGGCGTGGTCGGGGTGATCTCGCCGTTCAACTTCCCGGCGATCCTCGCCGCCCGCTCGGTGTTC
>JADGMW010000343.1_pt1 | contig 22062 bp, 25 predicted proteins | sample 8641801 | NCBI WGS metagenome assembly JADGMW01 (sample SAMN16272018, study PRJNA661076) | feces metagenome | isolation source: fecal sample from diarrhoea affected cattle A | host: Bos taurus | place: South Africa: Lokaleng Village, Mahikeng | collected 2019-09
CCTGCAACTCCGGTCCCGCGTTGGCGGCCGCAGCGAACTCTGCGCTCGGCGGATAAGAATTGGGGAGTGAGTGGCAGACTCTCACTTCGGTCGTGTCTCCTTCTGTGCGCATGTTCATCGTGTCCGGGTGACGGTTCGATCGACGCCGAGCGCTCGACCCAATACTGTCAACGCTTCCTGGAATTCCCGTTGACTGATCGCTGCGTCCTTCGCCAGTCCCGATCCGTGGAAAGTGCCGGGAAACAGGTGTACCTCTACGGATACTCCAGCATCGAGAAGCGCTTGAGCGTACGCAATATTCTCGTCGCGTAGAGGATCGTATTGCATGACCGAAATGTAGGTCGGCGGCAAACCTGACAGCTCGGATGCTCGCGCGGGTGCTGCGTAGGCGGAGACGGCGTCAGTGCCGCGAACGCCGGCGCCGAGGTAGGCGTCCCAGCTCTGTTCGGCGGCCTGCCGGTTCCAGAGCGGTGTGTCGGTGAATGCCAGCATGCTTTTCGTGACGAGCCTGTCGTCGATCTCGGGTACGCCGAGAAACTGGAATACGGGGACGGGGCCACCTCGGTCTCGTGTCAGCAGGGCAAGCGCTGCGCAGAGCCCGCCTCCTGCGCTATCGCCTTGGATCACAATGTTTTCGGGGTCGATTCCCAGAACGTCAGCGTTTTTCGCTACCCACAGCAGTCCGGCGTAGCAGTCTTCCAGGCCTGCTGGGAACGGATCCTCCGGTGCAAGTCGGTATTCGACAGACACCACGACGACACCGAGTTCTCGGGCCACGACGACATTGGCGTCGTCGCGCATCGAAGCAAAGCCCACAGTGAACCCGCCGCCGTGAATGTAGTACACAGCGCCGGTGCCCTTTCGTGCATGGGGAGTAATGACCCTCAGTGCGATGTCGGGAGAGTCAGGCGGGCCTGGCACACATTGGTCATGGATCCACACACCTGAGGTGTCGATTTCTCCACCGTGTGCCGAATGATCGGCGAGTTGCTCGCGAATCTCTGAAACGGACAACGCTGGTGAACTCTGATCTGGCAGCGCGGCGAGCATCGGAACAAGTTCAGGATCGAATTCGTAAGTCATGCAGGCAATCCTGCGTGAGTGGTGCGGACGGTGCACCCGCCGGATGTCGGAAAAGGCAGACTCACCTCCGACAACTGTGCGAGTACACAACCTCGATCAAACGGTCACCAGCGTCGCAGTGATGGGAGACAGCGGCGGAGGAGAAATCGCGGCAGGCACCGCATTTCTTGCCCGCGATCTGGAATGCAGTTCTCGGAGACGACCTGGGTGGGGACTCGGTCTCGCCGGCGTGCGCCTCGGGGTCGGCTGACCGACTTCGCAGGGTTGCCCGGCACGTACATCGAAGTAGGAGAACTCGATATCGTCCGTGACGAGAGTGTCACGTTCGTTCAGTGCCGCGTCAAGGCCGGGGTTTCCTGTGAGCTGCATATTCTTCCTGGCGTCATGCACGGCCACGACAGAATGACTATCGGCATCGGCATCGGCATCGGCATCGGCATCGGCGTCGGCATCGGGGTCTCTCGGCGAACTCTCGCGACCCGTTGCAGAATCATCATTGACCTGAAGTTCACAACGGCCCCGCCGCCCGTCGGACAATTTGCCCCTATGTTCCTACACGCTGCCGATGACGCAAATCACAATCAAGGACATGATTGGTCCATGCCACAATTTCCTACGCTCGATCCAGAGCTTGCAGCTGCCGTCACCATGCTTCCCGAAGGTGACTTTTCCGATCTGGCCACGTCGCGGTCCACGTTGAACGGCATGGTCGACACGTTGTTGGCGGGCCTGTCATTCGACGGAGTTCGTTTGCAAGAGTTGACGGTACCCGGGTCCGGCGGCGATCCGGACATTGATCTTCGGCTCTTCACTCCGATGGATGCGGAAGGTCTCCTCCCGGTTCTGCTCTGGATTCACGGTGGTGGGTTCGCGGTGGGTACAGCCGAATCGTGTGATCCCTACTGCATCGACGTGGTACGAGCTCTCGGATTTGCCGTCGTGAGCGTCGACTATCGACTCGCTCCCGAAACTCCGTTCCCGGGCCCACTCGATGATTGTTATGCCGCACTGATCTATATCCATTCCCATGCAGATGAATTGGGAATCGATCGTGATCGCATCGCAGTCGGTGGACAGAGTGCCGGAGGAGGGCTGGCAGCAGGCACCACGCTCAAGGCGCGAGACGAAGGGGTTGTTCCAGTCGCATTTCAGTTGCTCGAAATCCCAGAGCTCGACGACAGGCTCAACACAGTTTCCATGACCGAGTTCACCGACACACCACTGTGGAATCGACCGAATGCGATCATGTCGTGGCGGTACTACCTTGGTGAGACCTACGCCGGCCCAGAGGATCCGGATGTTTCCATCTACGCCGCGCCCTCGCGGGCAGTTGATCTGACGAACCTACCGCCGACATATCTCTGCACCATGGAGCTCGATCCGCTCCGTGACGAGGGAATCGAGTACGCGCTCCGGCTGCTTCAAGCGGGGGTCAGCGTCGAACTCCATTCGTTCCCCGGCACGTTTCACGGATCGGGGATGGTTGCGACGGCCGAGGTCAGCAAGCGCTGCGTCACGGAATCACTCAACGCGTTGAAAAGGGGTCTTCGTGTTCTTGCTCCGACTTTGTAGCGAAAATCGATGCAGGGGTTGATGTACCGGCTTGCCGAATTGGATGCGGACTCGGCGGGCTTGGTACGAGTCATCGACTATTTCGACACCCTGGTTCGGCACGGGGCAGACATTGCGTCTTTGCTCCGCGCGAGTGCCACCCTTGCGGATTGTGTGGTCGGTATCGAGACATCCGGAAAATTCGGAAGCCGTGACACCCGTCGCTACGACCCGCGTGGACAGTGGTCGCCATGGCCTCAGCGAACTCGAACCACCGCCAAGGAGATCGTGATCGGTGATGTCGTCGCCGGACGAGTCTGGATCGAACGTCTCGGTGATCGAGTTCCTCTCGACGAAATGCTGGTCGACCGAATGGCTCTCACTGCCGCATCGATTCTTCAGCCACGCCGTCCCTTGACTGACGCCGAGCATTCTCGGAATCTGCTTCTGCCCATGGACGAGTTCGCGGTACTCACTGCGTGCACAGCGCTGCGGATCGATCCGTCGACGTGCGTGCGCGTGGTAGTCACCAAGTCAGGTGCTGACCCGCGTCTCTCCGTTTTCGCAGACGCTACGCCCGGCCGTGCGACCGGCGTCGAGATCGACGGGGACTCCTTGCGTCTCATCTTGGATCCCGGACCATCGAGGACGATATCGTCCGACGGCAATACCGCTCGCCTGACCTACGCGGGGATATCTTTGGCTTCGAAGGCATCGGAAGCGCATTTGGTGATCGGCACTGCGCGATTCGCCCGAGACCAAGCGTCGAAGTGCACTCCGGTGGTGAACGCCGACGATCTCGGAGCGCTGGTACTTCTTGCGCCTGGTCCCAAGGTCGACCACGTACGCGTCAAAGACATGACTAATGCCGTGGGCTTGCAGACATCCGAAACCGGCGTGCAACTGCTGGCGACGCTGAGAGCGTACCTACGATGCGGCACGTTGCGGGCTACCGCGGATTCGATGCATCTTCACCACAGCAGTGTTGCGCACCGACTGACGAAGTTGTCGGATCATTTCGGATTCGGTGTCGATGCACTCGAGAACCGCGCCCGCGCGACTGCCATGATCATGTTGTTGGAGAGTGCCTAGGCTCGGTCTCCGCGTTCCGATTGTTCCGAAAAGTTCGGAGGTTCCGGCGACGCCTCGATCAACGTCCGGCGGTTTGCCAGGTGTGAGTTTGTTGGGCGGCGATGTCGACCAGACGATCGAGTCCGAAGTTGAGGTCGAGTAGGTGGGTGTCGAACAGCGGTAGTTCGTTGATCGGTTGAGGAACGGTCATCTCGATTCGGTATCGGTGGAATCCGTTGGTGTCGACGCATTCTCCGCCTCCTCGCCCTTTGCTGGTGGTCCAGGACGAAGTGGAGGTGGGAAGTGGCTCGGGCAACGTCGTGTAGTCCATGAGCACCGAGATGATGCCGAAGGAGTAGGGCGCACTCGGAATGGTCACTCCCACGGGTTGCGGGTCACCACTCAAGAGCGCTGGGTCTGTGCAGGCGACTTGGAATCCGGGTCCGTTGGGTAGACCCATCCGGGTCGACAGGAGGTCGTACGAGCTGTTGCCGAACAATGACGGGAGTCCGATGAGTTCGGTGGAATAGGCGGTGATGCAACCGGTCTCACCCTGCTGAGTGCACAGTGGAATGTTCGCGAAGTCGCCGCCGGTGGTCTTCCCGGCTGCGGTGGTCACGTTTCCGCCCATGAGAAAGGCGCCGACCAGTTGTGTACGTAGTTGCGGGTTCGGATCGATCTGCTCTCGAATGAGTTTGCGTGCCATCATCGTTCCTTGGGAATGGCTGACGAAGATCACCCCGCGACCGTTGTTGTCGTTCTCAAGGTAGTCGTTCCAGGCGGCGAGCACGTCGCCGTACGCGAGTTCTAATGGGCCGTCCAGACCGGCGAGTGCGGCGGGCAACCCGAGCAAGGGAACCTGTCGGTAGACGGGTGCGAACACCCTACAGACGTCGGAGAATCGGGCTGCTTGGAATCGCGCGATCGACTGCACTTCCGGTGATGCGGCAGGGTCGGCATTGAGCGCAACCTGGTTGCTGACTGTCGGATAGAGGTAGAAGCAGTCGACGGGCTTCTCGGTGGCACTGTCTGCCTTCGGTGGTTGGACTTCACCGGTCAGGAGATCGGTGGTGTCGGAGGGGAGATCGCACGGGTCGGAAGTGAGGTCGGGCGTGCAAAGCCACTGTGTGCCGGAGTTCGGTTCTGCGGTTGCCGGTGACGTCGCGCTGACAGCAAAGGCCGGCGCCACGAGGATTGTTGCCATAGCGATAAAGAGTGATCGACGTGCACGAACGTGGGATTTTCTGGTGCGCAAACAGTTCGACGTTCCTTGTCCGGTCTTCATGCATCCTCCGTCGTGTTTGGCTCACACAGGTCGTCTACTGTGAGGTAGACCATACAAATGATTCGCACTGCTGACTATAGGTACTGCGAAGTAAATCGTGCGAGCTCGCGGGATCTCGCCGGGAGGAGCTGTGTCGATGGAACCGTTGGTGCCGGATTCGGTGGCCGTTCATCCGGGGTGTTTGCTGGTCAAGCTCGGTCAGGTGGCGTTTCGATTGACCGAGAATCGGTTGGCTCCATTGGGTATGCGGACCCGGCACTACACACTGCTCAAGGTGCTTGTCGCCGTGGGACCGCTGTCGCAGTCGGAGCTCGGTCGACGAAGCCGGATAGATCCGACGACTGTGGTGGCGGTCATCGACGATTTGGAAGCGAAGGAGTTCGCAACTCGGACGCGTGACGCTACTGATCGTCGGCGCAGCTTGGTGGTTGCCACCGATGCTGGGCGACTGGCAGCGGCAGAGGCTGACGCTCTGCTCGACGGACTGGGCGCAGAGATGTTCGCGGACTTGACCGACGATCAAACCCGGGACCTGGCGGGCATCCTCGGCGCGATCAATGCTGGTGCGGCTCTGTCACAGGCTGCGGAGAACCTTCGCGTCTGAGCGATGTGACAGTTCATGCTGGTGCGTCACCCCTCGCGGGTGATGCACGGTTGCGAAGCCGGTACCTATGGTCAGCGGTGTAACTGGTGACGGGCCGCGTCAGGAGGGCACGATGAGTGAATCGTATCGGTATGTAGGTGGCTATCCCACCGAGGAAACCGTTCGTCGGGCGTACGACGAGGCCGATCTGAACCGAGCGATATCGGCGTACCGATTCTTCTATCCCACAGTCTCTCTCGAAGCGACGTGGCGGGGGAACCTGTCCGGCGGGGTGGTGCCGAATCGGGTCTACCCCCTTCTCGAGGGCACTCCGCAGCAGTTCGTGTTCACCCCCAATTCCGACACCCCGTATTCAGGGTTGACCATCGACTTGTCCGATGGGCCGATCGTGGTGGAATTGCCGCCCGGGCCCTTGATGGGTACCGCCAACGATCTCAATCAGTTGTGGATCCTCGACATCGGTCTCCCGGGGCCTGCAGGTCCGCGCGGTGGCAAGCATCTACTGCTTCCGCCGGGCTACGAGGGTGATGTGCCCGATGGCTACTACGTCGGGCGATCCACTACCAACCGGGTATTGGTGCTGGTGCGAGCGATGCCTGTCGAGAACGACGTGCAGGGCGCTATCGCTTTGATGCAGAAGGTCAAAACCTATCCATTGCATGCCGATGCGGACTGGTCAGACCCGGAATGGATCGATCTGACAGTCCAGAAGGGCCTCGATTTCTCCCCTGTGAGGTGGGAAAACACCTTCGAATATTGGGAGGTGCTGCATGAGATTCTGCAAAGCGAGCCGCCGAACCCAGATTATCGATATCACTACGGGGAGCTCGCAGCACTAGGCATCGCCAAGGGGAAGTCGCTGGACCTCGACGACCGTATGACCACGATTCTCACGTCCGCCGCAGAGATGGGACACGCTCAGCTATGTGTGCAGTCCTTTGCCGACCGTCGGCCAGATCGTGAAGTCTGGGCGGAAACCAAGTGGGAATGGGCAGTGTTGCGTTCGGAGAACGGAACGTTCGACGCCGAGCATTACACCGACCTCTACGCCCGAGAGAAGTGGTTCTATCAGGCGCAGATCGAATCCCCGGCGATGTTCCACCGGAGTCCGGGGGCGGGATCACTGTACTGGCTTGGTCTCCGCGACGCCGACGGTAGCTATTTGGACGGTGCGCACCCGTACACTCTCGATGTCCCACAACCTGCTCCGGCGAAATTGTTCTGGTCGATCACGGTCTACGACGCCGAGACTCGCAGCGAAATTCTCACCGAACAAGGAAACGCAGCGCTGCGTTCGATGAACGAGCTTTCCGACGTCGACACAACCGCGCCCGTCAGGCTGCATTTCGGACCCACTGCTCCTGCCTCCGGCTCCGACCGATGGATCCGAACGATCCCGGGAAAAGGGTGGTTCGTGTACTTCCGGATTTACGGGCCCGACGAACCGGCATTCGACGGTACGTGGCAGTTGCCCGACTTCATCCGGCGCTGAAGGGATGCGGCTCGGTGAGCGGTCATGGTCCGGGTGGGCTGTCGCCGCCGGTCGCCTGCGTCGGACACAGTCTCTCCGTCAGAGTCCGTCAGAATGTGGACGTGTCGATGGGATGCGTCACCGTGTATCACCGAGAACGGAGTAGCTGATTCGGGGTCGGCGGCCGGAATGACTGACCTCGTCAGATATCCGCCGTCGACCCCGATACTCAGTTGTCAGTCGAGAAGTTTCAGGTCGCTGGGCTTCCAGGATTGATCGAAGAAGGCTTGCTGCGGCCCGTACAACCGAACGATCACGAAGTAGCCCTTGCCTGGCACCGTGCGTAGCCAGTTGCTGTCATCGGCTGCAGCGGGCCGGTTCGGACCGAAGTAGATGTCGTGGGAACCATCCTGATTGTAGGTGGGCTTGTCCATGGTGTTGATCGACGGGAACGGTTGGCCGTTGTCCAATCCCGACGCAGAAACATTGTCGTACAGGGCAACTGACCAGAACAGCGCTGCCGGTATCTTGGGTGGCAAATGTAGTGAATACGATTTTGCGCCGTCAAGCCAATTGCCGTCGGCGTCCTTCATCGTCGCGGGATACTTCGCGCCCTTGTCCACGATGTTCATGACCATACCGGGAGAATCCGAGTAGGCCGCGGTGAAGAAGGCGGTCCTCTGCTCGAGGTTGGTAAAAGTCTCACTGGATTGGAACTCGGTGTTTTCTCCGGCAAAGGTGTTCACCCATCGCAGTCCGTCGTAGTACGTCCCGCCGGGTTCCAGGGCGAGGAGATGCGTGACGGTCACCTTCGAGATCTTGAATGCAGTCCGTGCTGCCTTGTCGAGGAGTTCGCGGTCATGCTCGTCGGGTGTGAACGGTGTGCCCTTCTCGATTCCGATGGTGTGGAGGAAACCTCGGAGATCGAGATCGGATCGGTCGACAGCTTCGTTCTGGATGAATCTGTCGAGCATCTCGAAGTATGTGCCGTCACTGGGGAAGAGCATGTTGCACTCGACGCCGGATGCGTGTGGGAAATTCATCGCGAGTGCACGATCTTTACCGCCGAGGGGGTAGATCACGGTGGACTCGAGCTTGTCGACCGCCGGAGTCAAGTCGTGAGGGTCGGAGAAGAACGCTCGCCAGAAGAGAAAGACATTGCGGGTACGCGAACGATAGACATATCCGGATTCGGGATTCGGGCCGTCGTAATCGGGTGGCAGGAGGATAAACGTTCCACCTTCGCCGGCGTCCGGACCTGCGAGTCCGACATCGCCTTTCCACGTGTGCCCGTCGATGGTAGGACCTTCGATCGGGCGTTGCCAGAAATCGTCGAACATTCCGAGGACCCCTGACGGGGCTTCGACGACGAGTGGTCCGTGCTCGTCCAGATCCAGGTATCCCATCGCATAGACGACGTCGAAATTGGGAGTCGTGACCAATGTTTTCGCGTCGATCCTGTTCTGCCAGATCGGAAGGACGTTGTAGCCGCTACCGAATTGTTTCTCCGAGCCTTCTTTCATTGCCCAGATGTTGATTGCGGGTAGTGACCACAGGTAGGCCTGCACGGCACGTTGGAAGAACAGTTCGTCTCGTAGAGTCGAGATCGTTTCCTCTGTCGGGAATCCTTGTGCGAATTCCGAAGCGGAGAGATCGTCGTATCGGGTCATGGTCTACCTTTCGCTTCGAATCGGGGAGATCGACTTCACGGACTTCACCATGGCCTCGGTTCGGCGGCGGCACATCACCCACCGCGGATGAATGCGCCCCGGGCCTCCGAGGGGCGAAGCCTTGAATCGCAATGTTCCCGTCGATTTCCTCCGAGAACCGTGAGAGCCCGTATGGAAGCCGCCGGAGCCGCCGAAGGGGCGAGAACACATGCAACTGATGACGACGCGGACGAGGCGAAGGAGGGCGGAAACGATTCTTCTGTAACGGAATTCCCCATCGTGGAACCGGATCAGGCGTTGGCCCGGCATCCCGCCTGCCTGGACTCCCATCAGCATCGAGGGCGTTCCGCCCGCAGTCGGCTTTCACGCCGGAGGCCGCTGCAGAGTCCGCGGCCACTGATCAGGTCACGGTCGGCCACTATCGTGATGCGATCGAGCAGGTGAGCGCGAAGGTCGCTGCTGCTGAACGCCGCGGCCTGCCGAGCGGGGACGAACCCCACGTACGCTCCGTCGAGCCTTCACGGGGTTACGGGTCAACTGCGTCCTTGCGCGAAAGTTGAAGCGGAAGAGCAGAGTTCAGGTGATGGTTCGGGTACGTGTCGCTGACTGACGAGCAGGTCGGCTTCGTTGCGTGCAGGATAGTCGACGCTGGGTAGGTGCAGAGTTGACGCCCGACATTCAGGCAGCTGTCGCTGTCACCCTTCAGCGTCAGCGGCCCAGCGTCCGAGCGCGACGATTGCCCCGCGTAGGGCATGCCCACGGTCGGTGAGTGCGTACGCCCGTGTGTTGTGCCGCAGGGGCAGACGGGTCAGTACGCCGGCCGTTTCGAGCTCGCGTAGGCGGGTCGCGAGCATGTTGGTTGGCACTCCGAGATCGCGCTGCAGATCGCCATAGCGCTGCGGCCCGTCGAGCAGCCGCTCCACGATCAGCAGCGCCCACCGTGCTCCTACGACTTCGAGGGCCGCTGCGAGGTCGCTCACGCGGTCGTATCGGTGTCCGGCTTCATCCAGAACGGCGAGTAGTGGTAGCCGTCGGGGTCGTCGAACTGGCGCTGGTACATGAAGGGGTAGTCGTCTGTGTCACCGATGCACCCACCGGCGGCGCCGGCGCGGTCGACGAGTTTGTCGACCTCCTCGCGGCTTCCGAGGTCGAACGAAACCGTCACCTTCGAAGGCGTTCGGGGACCGCCGACCAGTTCCTCGACGCCGCCGACGCTCGCGTACATCTCGCGGCTGCCGAGCATGACGTACTGCTCGGGCGCGATCGCGAAGCACGACACATTGTGATCGGACATATCGGTGTTGAGGGTCCAGCCCAGGGCGGTGTAAAAGGTGGTCGCGCGCTCGACGCTCTCGACCGGGCATGTGATGAACAGGCTCATGTGATCCACACTTGCAAAATGCAAGTACGCTGTCAAGGGTCAGGTTGTGCACTCTGGCTGAGTCGGTGTCGCTGGGGAGCAGTCACCCAACTGCGTTGTCCGTCTTTCCGGGAAGGTCTGCGGCCTGCAGTCCCGGTATTGGGGCGCGAGTTTGGTCGCTTCTCGAAAATCTCAAACATCATGGTAGGCAACCGCATTACCGCACCAACCCGCCTGATCCCCTTCGGGCGGAACTATGAATATCTACGCCGTTGACACTCAGGCTGCTGCCGCAGTCGACCCCTTCGGCGTCGCTATCACCGCCGAACTGGTTGCTGTGATCACCACTGCCGGACAAAATCGGCTACCTCCCGTTCGGCGACCTCGCCGGTCCGGCCCTCACTTTCGACGGGGTCGAGTATGCGCCAGTCGAGACGTCGACCGGTCCGCAGGTGCGGAGCGCACCGGCAAGAACCGTGGCACCGCGGCAACAGAACCGCTGACGAAGTTAACCTGCTTGGTCGCCACACTGATAAAGAGTTGCAACACATTTGGTGAAGGCTGAGCTTGGCCCGACGTGCTGGCGCGGCTTAATTCACCGATCGAAGTCTCCTGGAATGAAAATCGGTTTCCCGCGAGAGCGCTCTTCATTTCCCTCTGCCGCCTCTACCGAGATGGAAGGAGGTTTATGAATGAATGACTTTGATTCAAAAATTTGGACTGAGCAGCTGCGGCAGAGAAAAACCCTGAACGCCTGACACTTTCAGAATACAACGACGGTGGGGGCTTGCGGCAAGGCCCCGGTGATGCGGCACACTTGCTCGTCCCACCCGATTGACGAGAGGATTCAAGGTGTCTGAGCTACTCGATGAGGGCCCGTTCTTCCATGGCACGATCGCGGACCTACGCGTAGGTGAGCTCCTGACCGCAGGGCGCCGATCGAACTACCGTCCCGAGATCGTGATGAACCACATTTACTTCACCGCTCTTGTCGATGGCGCCGGTCTTGCAGCTGAGATCGCAGCAGAACTCTCACGCAGTGAGGCACCCCCACGCGTATACGCGGTAGCGCCCACCGGGCCGTTCGAGAACGACCCGAATGTGACCGACAAGAAATTCCCCGGCAACCCCACCCGGTCCTACCGCAGTAGCGCCCCTTTGCGCATCGTCGACGAGATCACCGACTGGACGCGATTGACTCCCGAGCAGCTGCAGATCTGGCGCCAACGGTTGACTGCGATTCTCTCGAGCGAACGTGGCGAGATCCTCAACTGAGGTGCGCATAGAAGCGTCGATAGGTCCTCGATCTGGCAGCTAGCGTCTTGGTGCCACCTCGACGATGATGGATTTATTGATTTCGAGTGGCGACAACTCCCATGCGACGCCGTCACGTGCCGAGCCTGCTGTCGTGTATGGCGGGGGAAATCCTGCGGTGTAGGCGGACGAGGAAACGGTGACAGCGACGAGCGCGCTCGTGCAGGGATTACCATGCCGCCTCCAATAATCTGAGGATGTCGCTCTCGGTGATGGGGCGGGGGTTGGCAGAAATGGTGTGGTCGAGCATTACGTGGGCTGCAATTGCGGGGAGAGCATCGCGCCGTCCACCCGCGCAAGAGATGGTGGCAGGCACACCGACACTCGTGACGAGTTCCCGAACGGCGTCGTGTGCTGCATCTGCTGCGGTGATCCCAGGATGGATCGTTCGGCCGAATGCGCTCGCTATTCGTTGCGCCTTTTCCTGAATTGATCTGGCGTTGAAGGCAATTACGTGTGGCAGCATTATTGCTGAGGTCACGCCATGGGTGATGTCGAATTCTGCGGCTAGCTGGTGCCCAATCGCGTGGGAGAGTCCGACACCGGAATTGGTGATGGCGAAACTCGCTAACCACGCGCCGAGCAAGCACTGGTACCGAGCGTCAGTGTCTCGTGGGTTTCGGACGCTGTGTGCAAGGTTGGTGTTGAGGAGTTCGAGGGCTTCGGTACACAACGCATCGGACACTGGCGTACTGCCCGCCGAAAGAATGCTCTCCACGGCGTGATCAACGGCCCGGATTCCCGACGCACCCCACAACCAGTCGGGGGTGGTCGTGGTCATCGCCGGATCGAGTACTACGGCAGTGGGTGCCAGCAAGGGTGAGCGGTACGTGTGCTTCTCCCGGGTTCGCATATCGGTGATACCCACGAGATCTGTGTTCTCTGCACCTGAGAGAGTGGTGGGTATCGCGAAATGAGGGACAACTGCGTCGGAAACCTGCGGCACGACAAACGTGTTCGGGTAGGTGAAGCGGATGCGGTGGCGGTCGAAGCCGGCGTCGTCGGTGACATCGGCGGCCAGGCACATCGCCACTGCCTTTGCTGCATCGATCTGGGTTCCGCCGCCCACACTGATCACGCAGTCGACGTTGCGGGATCGGGCGATGTCGGCGGCAGCGAGTACGGCCTCGCGGGGTACGTGCTGTGGTGTGGCGGAGAATACCTCGGCGACGGTGTTGCCGAGGTGGACTCGTAGTTCCTGCTCGGCCGAGGATCCGGCCAGTGAACCTGACATCATCACCAACGCTCTGCTGGCTCCCTTTCGTGCCATGACGTCGGGAAGTGCCCCCAGCGCGTCCTTGCCGTAGACGATCGCGTTGGTGGTGGGCATTGTGAATTCTCTTGGCATCGCTGCAATTTCCTTACAGTAGAGAACATTGGCTGTGCTCGGTGCCTGACGGCACGAAACCGTCACTGACGAGTTTCCTCGTAAGCGGGTTGTAGAAGGCTATAAGATTGCCGCTTCCACCTTGGAGGATTGAACAATGCTGACGGCGAGGGCAGGGAAACGATGGCAATGGATGAGCGAGATGTTTTGGTCGACCGCGTGGTTGATCGCCTGACCGACCAAGTCGAGGCGATCACTCAGGAAGCGGTCGAGGTGGGTTCATTGGACATCGCGTCCTATGGCGTTGTTCCGATGGCGGATCTCCGTCTTGCCATCGAACGCAACGTCGTAGTCGCGGTCCAGGCGATCCGGGATGGTTCGTTGCCTGAGCCGGAGGACATTCTCGATGTGAGTGTCGCCCGGGCGCGGCTCGAGCTCGGCGTGTCCGTCGATGACATGATCAGGGCTTATCGGCTGTGCATCAACGTCATCCGGGGACGCTTCGAGCAGGAGTGCATGGCCCTCGGTGTGCCTGCGGAGGCAATCTTGCGCTTCTCGAACCTGTTGTGGGCCGTCACCGACATCGCGTCGACTCGAATATCTCGCGTGTACTACGAGCTGGAAGTGGCCGAGGTGCTTCGCGACGTGCGGTTGCGTGACAGCTTTGTCCGGCGGCTGTCATTGGGAATGCTGGGTGGACCGGAGCTGGCGCGTCACGCTGCTGCGTTCGGGTTGGACCTTGGTTGCAACTATGTCGCGGTCCGGGCGAGGCTGCTCGACGGTCACGATCCGGAACTGACGGAACGGCTCAGGCGATCGCTGGAAACCGATGTCGGACAAACGAACACAGTCTCCGTTGTCGGCATCGTCGGCGACGACTGCGTAGGCGTGATCGGCATCCGCCGTCCGTTGTTGCCTCGTCCTGTCGCTGCAGTTATCGGGTTGGGCCCACCGGTGCGCTTGGGCGAGATAAGCAATTCGTTCGACGTCGCTGCCCACGTGTTGGAGGTCGGGCTGCGGCGCGGCCGGCCGGCGGTCATGAGCTTGGACGATGTGTCATGGCGGACGGCAGTCGAGGATCACGGCGAGTTGGTCGAATTGCTGCGTCGCCGGTATCTCGAGCCACTGGGCGAGGATGCTGGATTTCGGCCTGTGCTCATCGAGACGCTGCGAGCGTATCTGGCAAACGGCCGGAGCGTGCGTGCGACAGCGCACGAGTTGTTCGTCCATGAAAACACGCTGCGCTATCGACTTGCTCGATTCGAAGAACTCACCGGATGCTCGTTGAACTCGACAGACGTTCTTATCGAGATTTCGTGGGTCATCGAGGCGACAGGACGTGCCGAACGCTGACCTCTTCAGAGAGATCTCTAATGACGTTCCCCCGGCCTCGGAGAATTCTCCATAGGACCCGGGCTCGTGGCGATTTACGGTGATGACAGTCACAATCGCAACACGAGGGCGGTACACGCATGAACGATGAAGTCTGGATCGCCGGGGTTGGTATGACACCTTTCGGCATTCACCGGAACACTTCAGTCAAACAATTGGTCCGCTCGGCAATCGAGGACGCACGTGCTGACGCGGGGACACCTGTCGGAAACTTTGATGCCGCCGTCTTCGGTAACGTGGTTCAGGGGCTGAACGAAGGCCAGAGCAGTATCGCAGGCCAGGTTGCGTTGCGGGAGTTGGGAATCGAGGGAATTCCCGTATACAACGTCGAAAATGCTTGTGCTACTGGATCGTCGGCCTTCAATCTGGCGGTCAACCTGATCCGCAGTGGAAGTGCCGACGTCGCGGTCGCCGTCGGGGTCGAGAAAATGAACATCGGTGACCCGACCCGCACCATGGCAAACTTCGTCGGTGGAACCGACGTGCACGACCCGGTGAGCCTTCAACGCACACTTCACGAATTAGGCGGTGATGCGGATGGGGATGGCGCCGGACGCCGCTCGGTGTTCATGGACATATACGCAGCTATGGCACGCGCACACATGCGGAACTTCGGACTGACGGCACACCAAATAGCTGCGGCTGCAGCAAAGAATCACGCTCATTCCGTTTCGAATCCCCGGGCGCACTATCGCATCGCAATGTCCATTGACGAAGTACTTGCCGGACGCCGACTGGCGGAACCGCTGACGGTGCCGATGTGCGCTCCCATTACAGATGGCGCTGCTGCTGTAATTGTCTGCAATACTGCCGGACTCGGTCGCCTCGCGGCGCAGGCGCCGATTCGGGTCTTGGCGTCCGTCGTGGGAACGGGCACCGATCGTCCACTCGACGATTATGAACGACACATCACCCGCAGGCTCTCGGCGCGGGCGTATGAGGAGGCCGGCGTCGGACCGCGCGATATCTCGGTGGCCGAAGTCCACGACGCCACGGCGTTCGCAGAGATCCTGCAGTCCGAGATGCTGGGGTTCGCCGCTCTCGGCGAAGGTGGAGCGCTCGCAGAAAGGGGTGAAACCACAATCGGTGGCCGGATACCACTGAATCCCTCGGGCGGGCTCATGTCGAAAGGGCACCCATTGGGCGCCACCGGAATTGGGCAGATATTCGAACTCGTCGAACAACTTCGTGGCCGTGCAGGCGATCGGCAAGTCGACGGCGCGCGAATGGCATTGGCGGAGAACGGCGGTGGGTTCCATAGAGGCGAAGAAGCCGTCGCCGTCGTCACCATCTTGGGTATTTGAGAGGACACGATCTACGTGATAATCGATTTCTTTGATCGAGGCTGGGCCGCGAATGCCCGCGGGACAGCGTTTCAAATGGGCGAGCAGGCGTGGTCCTATGACGACGCTGGGAAGCTGAGCTGCCAGATCGCGAACGCCTTGCTGGCAGAAGGAGTCAACGGCGAGACCAAGGTCGCGGTGCTGACGTCGAATGACGTCACGGCCTGGTTGTGCGTGCTCGGAATCTGGCGGGCGGGAGGCGTGTGGGTACCACTGAATGCGGCCAACCCGATCACCGAAAGTGTAGAACTACTCGACGCGTTCGATTGCGAAATCTTGATCGTGCACCCATCGAAAGCGCAGCTCGTTGCACAGGTGCGGACACGACTGCACAAGGTACGCGAGATCATCATCCTCGGCGATGTCTGCGAAAGCCTTCCCGATGCCATCCCATTCGAGGACTGGATAGCCGGTATATCGACTGACCCCCCGGCGATCCAGCGCGCCCCGGACGACGTCGCGCTGATTTCACCGACGGGCGGCACGACCGGAAAACCCAAGGGTGTGATGAACACACACCGCAGTATGTCCGTGATGCTGATGCATCTGATGCATGCGTTCAGGTACAACGAGAACGAACACATCGTGCATCTGGCGGCGGCACCGATGACCCATTCGGCTGGCGCGTTCAGCCTCGCCGCCAGCGCCCGCGGCGGTACCGTAGTGCTGATTCCCTCCCCAGAATCCGGCGAAATTCTCAGCACTATCGAAAAGTGCCGCGTGACAGAGGTTTTCCTGCCTCCCACAGTGATCTATCGACTACTCGATCACCCCGGGGTAACAGAACGCAATTTTTCTTCGCTGCGGCATCTGTGCTACGGGGCGGCGCCGATGTCGTTGGACAAACTCAAGCGTTCGCTAGCGGTGTTCGGCCCTGTGATGATCGAGGCTTACGGGCAGACCGAGGCGCCGATCACCATCGCCACTCTCCGTCCGGAAGAGCACTTCGTGGATGGTCAATTGGCTCCCGACGCTCGCCTCACCTCCTGCGGGCGACCATCGCCGCTCGCCAAAGTATCCACATTCGACGCCGAAGGAAACCAGACGAAGCCAGGCATCGCAGGTGAAATCCGCGTGCGAGGTGATCTGGTGATGGCTGGCTACTACAAAGATGAGGAACGAACCCGGGAGGCGATTGTCGACGGGTGGCTGCGGACAGGCGACGTGGGCGTGTTCGACGATCACGGCTATCTGACCATTACCGACCGGGTGAAAGACATGATCGTCTCAGGCGGTTTCAACATCTACCCCAGCGAAATTGAACAAGTCCTGTGGTCCCATCCTGCAGTACGTGACTGCTCTGTCGTTGGTGCTCCCGACGACGATTGGGGCGAAGCAGTCACCGCCGTTGTGGAACTCACCTCCGACGGATCTGTGACCGCGGATGAACTGATCGCGTTGTGCAAGAGCAGGCTTGGCAGTGTCCGAGCGCCGAAACGAGTCGATTTCGTCGACTGCTTGCCGCGGAGCAATAACGGAAAAGTGCTGAAAAAAGACGTCCGTGCGACCTACTGGTCCGGCGTCTCCCGACAGATTTGAGGAGAGCAATGAACAGGTTGGATAATTGTGTCGCAGTGGTCATGGGTGCAGGAAGTATCGCCCCTGGTTGGGGCAACGGTAAAGCGACGGCAGTGACCTTCGCTCGGGAAGGGGCCGTGGTCGCCTGTGTCGACGCGAATATGTCTGCTGCACAGGAAACAGCCGAGATTATCTGCAGCGAAGGCGGCAAGGCGCACGCGTACTGCGCAGATGTCAGCATCGACGCTGACATCGCTCGCGTCATCGCCGAGATCAATCAAAAGTTCGGCAAAATAGACGTTCTCGACAACAACGTCGGAATCGCTCGTCTCGGTGGAGTGACCGACACGTCAGAGGCAGACTGGGATCTGGTGATGGCGGTCAACCTGAAGAGTGCCTACCTCGCGATGAAACACGTCATCCCGATCATGGTCGACAATGGTGGCGGTTCGATCATCAACATTTCCTCACTGGCAAGCATCAGCTACAGCGGCATCCCGTATGTGGGATACAGCGCCTCCAAGGCAGCACTGAACCATCTCACTCGTGTCACTGCGGCGGAATTCGCCGCACGTAAGGTCCGCGTGAATGCGATCCTGCCCGGGCTGATGAAAACCCCGATGGTGTCCTCTGCACCCGAGGTGGTCGAGGCCTACGCGGGCGGACTCGACGTCGAAGCTATGTGGGCAGTCCGCGCCGCGCAGGTCCCGATGGGCCATATGGGCGACGCCTGGGATGTGGCGAATGCCGCGTTATTCCTCGCGTGCGATGAGTCTCGCTTCATCACCGGTGCGGAGCTGGTAGTGGACGGCGGCACATCTCTTTAGCGCGCACTCCTGTTATTTCCCTCTTCGAAGAAACCGATATGGCGGAAGATATGAGTTTTGAACATCTGAACACCCTCTTCAAAGCGGCAGCGGAAGCGAAAACAGTGCCAGCGGTCGCCGGTATCGTAATGGACAGAAGCGGAAAAGTTCTCTACGAGGGGGCATTTGGAGTCACCAACCTCGATAGCGACACGGCCGTTCCGTACACGTTATCGACAATGACACCAATATTTTCCTGCACCAAGCCCATCACATCGGTAGCCGCTCTGCAACTGGTGGAGCGGGGACTTATGGGGATCGACGACCCCGCTGAAATGTACGTTCCCGAGATTGCCGACATCAAGCTCTTGGATGGGTTCGACGATTGCGGTTCACCCAACTTACGCGAACCAAAGAACAAGATCACCATTCGGCACCTGCTATCGCATTCATCCGGGTTCACCTACGACTTCCTGGACGAAAACACATACCGGTGGAGGATTACGGACGGCCAGGCACCAGCCGAATATCTTGCCGCAGAATCGATGAAGGCAATGTCCACTCCGCTGGCTTTCGAACCAGGCACTCGATGCTGCTACGGAGCCAGCACCGACTGGCTGGGATTTGTTATCGAAGGCGCAACAGGTCTTGGACTGCACGAGGTCATCGAGAGAAACATCCTCGTTCCACTGGGGATGAATTCCACAGGGCGAGAGATCACTCCGGGAGCTGTTGGACTCGCAATGCACACTCTGGTAGATGGTGTCCTCGCCGCGAGCCCCGAACTAGTGCCCAGTGGCATTGCCGAAAAAGACTGTGGCGGACAATATCTGTACTCGAGCCTGCACGATTTCGCCACCTTCCTTCTGACTCTGCTCAACGAGGGGACGCACCCCCTGTCCGGCGTCACGATCCTCGAGAAGGAGACTGTCAAGAACCTTGTGTTCACCGATCTTCTTTCACAGGAATGTGATTCGAGCCTGGCAGGGTTCCTGACGACTCAGATGCCTGAGTTGACCGGTAGTGCGGAGTTTCTCCCCGGAATCACCAAGGGTTGGTCCGGGACGTGGATGATGAATCATGAGCAGAGCCCTCGTGGGCGTTCCGCAGGTAGCGGTGGCTGGTTGGCAATTCCAAATCACTACTACTGGGTCGACCCCACCAAAGGAATACTTGGCCTGGTGATGTCCGGCATTCTTCCGCTGGCAAACCGAGAGGTACTGGGGCTGTTCGATAATTTGGAGCGGACGGCCTACGGCCATGCGCCCGCCACCCAGTTCGGTGAACCAGGTTCCAACGTCACACTCGACATCAAGGACGACCTGACGCCGACCGAGGGCAGCAGATGAGTGCGCGCCACCCTGCCCAGGCCTCGACGAAACTCGAACGAACCAAACGCACGTCTGACCTCGGCGACCTGAAATCGGGTTCGACCACGACCGAAAGAGGTACCCACGCATGAGCGCTATCAGCCCCGGCGAGACGTCGACGACCCTTTCGCCCGTACGCCGACTCGATCGGCTTCCCGTTACGTCCTCGCACCTGTTTTGGGTGGCTCTGCTCGGGCTTGCCTATCTTATCGAGACATTCGACAATATTGCGTTCGGCTTTCTGGCGCCCGCGATCCGTGCCGAGTGGGGACTGTCTCTCGGTCAGATTGGGCTCATCACCTCGGCTGTTTTCGTGGGAATGTTGGTCGGCGCCGTCGGCGGCGGGCGACTGTCCGACGCGCATGGACGAAAACCGGTTCTCGTGTGGGCATCGGTGTTCTATTCGGCAGCCTCGCTGATGTCGGCGCTCGCGCCCAACATCGAGGTACTGTTCGCGAGCCGTGTGCTGACCGGAATCGGCGTACAAGCAGCTACCGGCGTGATCATGGTCTACCTCACCGAGATGTTCCCCAGCCACGCCAGGGGCCGATTCTTCAGCGCTGTATCGTTCTTCGGGTTCCTCGCCTCCCCACTCGCTTCGATGACGGCGCTGACCGTAGTACCAACGGGGCCTGGGGCCTGGCGTTGGGTTTTCGCCCTCGGCGCAGTGGGCGTGGTTATCGCGGTCACGGTGGCCGTGGGTCTACCCGAGACTGTGCGATGGCTTGACTCACATGGCCGTCAGGACGAAGCGCTGCGCGTCGTCGAGCGCATGGAAGCTGCGGCGAGTAAGAACAACCCCCTGCCTCCGGCCTCTCCCGTCGAAGGGCCGATCGACCAAGAAAACGGCAGCATCCGAGATTTGTTTCAGCACGGATACGCCCGTCGTCTGGTAGTCCTGGCTTCCACATTCGCGATACTGGTCTATTGCTTCTACGGTTTCGTGTCCTGGGTGGCCACAGTCCTCGTCGGCCGAGGGATGCCGCAAAGCGAGGCACTCGAGATCGTACGAAACATCAGCCTCGGATCTATTTTCTCCCCGTTGATCTTGTATACCGTCGCTGACCGCATCGAGCGCAAGACGGCAATCCTCATCGCTGGCTCGATAACCGGCATAGCGATGATGGTGTTCGGATCCACCACCGACCGCGGCCTGACGATCGCATCTGGCTTCGTGGTGATTGTCGGGCTCGGTGCGTTGACTACAAGCTTCTACATGTACCTGCCCGAGGTTTTCCCCACCGCAATCCGCGGAGTGGGCGCGGGGATCACCGCCGGAGTCGGTCGCATCGCTGGCATCGTGTCGGGAGTAACTATTGCCGCGATCTACGCCAGTCAGGGCGATGGTCCGCTCTACATGGGTTTAGGTGCGGGCCTTGTTGTAATGGGTGTAATCACAGCAGCGCTCGGGCCGAAGACGACTCGACGCTCTCTGGAAGCGATCTCTCACAAGTCATAGAATGCAGCCCCCACGACGCGGGCGGGTGACAAGGTTAACTTACCGTCGCGTGAGGCCAGTGCGGCGATACCCTGAGCGTCTGCGCAACAGAGGGATTCGCCGGACCTCTCACGGCGTAGTAAGCGCCGGAGCCATCCTCGTTATCCAGAGATTAGCAACGGGGTCTCGCCGTCGGGCCGGCGCGCACAGCCTTGGTGCGCGGTTGCTCTCGTCCTGATGTGTCTCCGCATGAAGACACATCCGTGAGGAGTGTCGATGTCCTTGGCAGTACACACTCTCAAGCTCGGCAGAGCGGCCATGGATTCGCTGATGTCGTGAGTGCCGTGTTACGCCCTGGCGGCGCGACGGTGACTGCGGGTCGGTTAAGCAAGCGCAGTGGCCACCCAGGGATGCGGGCTGCTGCAAACGACATCTGCGATCCCTCGGTGAGGACGCCGGACGATCTCCGGCCGATCGCGACAGCCTATGCGAAGGCGCTCAAAGCCTCGCCGCTGGGTGAGCGAATGTTTGCCGTTTACGTTGCGAGTTAGCAAGTTGCCGGCAAGGACGTGAAGAACGAAGTGAAGATCAAAGTTTCTGATTTTCAGTTGCATCTCTGGAATGGGAAGCCTTCCGCAGCAGCAGAGTTGAAGACCTGGGACGTTGTCGTCGGCTAAGTCGTCCATCGGGCGACTGGAAACGCTTCCGGTCCCTTTGTAGGCCGACGCATTTCCCTGCCGCAAGGTCTTCGTTCTCGCAACATCTGGAGCTTGGGCTTTCGAGATTGACGCACAAGGCATTTGGTCCCTACTTCAATTGAAGCGCCCTCTTCCCTAGACCATACCGATCGTACTGTTTAAGGTCGAATTGTAGGGTCGGACATGAGGTCTGCTCGACACGGAAAATGGGTCGTCGTGCCGTGTGCTCGGCACGGGAGGCGTACGGAACCCTCGACTGGGTGATCTGGCCGGGGGTTTCGTTTCACGGAAACATGGTTCCGCCATGGCCAGGTCGTTGACGCCATGTGGATGTTGACACGGCAAACCAGCGAAGCCCCCCAACCTCGTGGGTTGGGGGGCTTCGCTGGTTTGCCGTGTGTGCGGTCATTCAACTGACCGTGTGGCGTTTGTGTGGATGGTTACAGCGAATCCGACGCCGCCCAGAAGTGCAGATCGACCATTTCGCCTGAGGGGACGGTGACAGGTATTAACGCACTGTGGGGCATGTTCACGTCGCCGTTGGGAGGTAGTTCCACGCGTGAGTGACGCCCCGCTGTATGCCGTTGACGTAGGCGGCGACATTCATTGTTTCCGTCCCCGACCATCGTCGTGTTCCGGTGTGAGCGGCAGGCCAAATCTCAGTTCAGCGTAGTGTGGCGACGGCTAGGCTGCTGCTTGGCGGCGTGGATTGAAGTGCTCACGGCTCTGACCGCCGGATCGGACGTTCCTCTCCGTGGGAC
>JADGMW010000342.1_pt1 | contig 22049 bp, 20 predicted proteins | sample 8641801 | NCBI WGS metagenome assembly JADGMW01 (sample SAMN16272018, study PRJNA661076) | feces metagenome | isolation source: fecal sample from diarrhoea affected cattle A | host: Bos taurus | place: South Africa: Lokaleng Village, Mahikeng | collected 2019-09
CGGTTGCCACTCAGGCGGCCTGACCCAACCTGTCACCTACTCGTGCAGCAGACCCCTCGACCCGCTGCCGTGGTGGCGCGTGGTGCGCTCGGACGGCTCGCTGCTCGACGCTGCGCAGATCACGGGCCCCCGCGCGCAGTGGGTCGGCTGGGCGCTCGACCGGCTCGCGAGCGAGGGTGTGCCGCTGGCCGGTGAGGGCGTCAGCCGCCGCGTCGCGATGGACCGAGCGAAGCGCATGCCGATTCCAGGTGGCATCGCGCCGTATGTTCCAGCGGCTCGTGCACGGGAAAGCCGCGCCAAGGCGCGTGCCGCCGTGCCCTGCTGGAAGCACGACAAGGTGCAGTACACATGTCGCGACTGCACCGGGTGACCGACATAGCTGGCAGATTCGCCCATTCTCAGGACAGAAAGTGTCAGCTGCGCCAAGATCGGATCAGAGCCCGCAGGAGACCCGAGACTCCTGCGGGCTCTTCATGTCAGAGCTACCTGTCTGATCGTCGTCGTAGTCTGTCCTGGTGCGATTCGGAGGCAAGCCACCCCGCCCTCCGTGGCGGGAGTTGGTCACGGATCGGAGCCGCAATGGCTCACTCACCTCATCGGCAGCACAAGGGCTGCCAGCTCTGTAAGCCCCACAAGAACGTCTCAACGGCCGCGCCGTGCGCGAGCCCTGGTCGGCGCTTCGCAGGACCGGCAAGAAGCGCCGTATCCGGCGTGGCGACCTCGGCGACGCAAGCGACTGACGGTCACGTCACTGGCAGGGGGCGCTCCCTGCCACCGGTCGGACTACCGGTCCCTATACGGGCCAGCTAGGTGACGAGCTTCAGCTCTGGGCGGGGATCATCTTCCTGGCCCAGCAACTCCCGCACTCGGGAGGTCTTCCACCTCAGTTGCTCGGCCAGGGTCGCGACGGTTATCCCTCGTTGACTTGCGAGCTCGAAGGCTGAATTCAGCATGGACGGGACCTCTCCGTCATACAGGCGGATCGGACGGCGCTCCTGCGGCGACTGCGCGAGTCGGATGTAGGCGCGCCGCGCTGTGCTCTCTGAGATGATTCCGAGTTCCTGGCTCCGATAGACGAGGCTTCGCACTTCGACACCCCAGCGTTCGCTCAATTTGAAGAGCCGAGCGAAGTCGAGCCGGTCGGGCAACTCCTCGATGAGCGATGCACGTGGCGTGAGGAACTCTGCGGCAAAGGCGTCAGCCTCGCGCTCCAGCCACAGCTCCCCGGATGCGGAACCGCCGTGCAGCACGAGGTGCCCTAACTCGTGGGCCGCGCTGAACCGGTGGCGGAGGACATCGTCGGCCCGGTCGGCGGTCAGAACGACGAGCGGTCGTCGGAATGCCAAGGTCGAATAGGCGTCGATCCGCGCGGTGGCGTCGTTCTCCGCAGGAGGAGCCATCGCGCAGACGATGCCGCGAGTCTCGAGCTGTGCGACGAGGTGACCGATCGGCTCGCTACCGAGTCCCCACAGCTTTCGGGTCTCGAGCGCCGCATCCTGCGGGGTGTACTGCGTAGTCGTGTCGCCGAAGATGTCGGGCAGGCTGATTTGCGGGAACCGGACGTGACCCTCCAACGCGAAGGAAAGTTCCCACACCTGCTCTGCGAACGACGTGGCACGCGACCGCTGCTTCGCAGTCGTCGCCCGCAAACTCTCGAAGTAGGTCTCGCTCGTCTCAAGCCTCTGGAGTGGGCGCCCGGGCGCGAAGAATTCGGTCGGGACATCTAGGGCGACAGCAAGTCGTTCGATGGTAGACGCCCGGGGTACGGAGATCCCTGCCTCGTATTGCCCGACGGCCGCCGCCGAGATCCCTGCAGCGTCAGCCACTTCCTTCTTCGTCAGAAGCGCCAGTTGGCGTGCTTGGCGAAGGCGGTCGGGCTCGAAGGTGATGCTCGAAGCCATCGATCTACTCAGGCGCGTTAGTGCCGGCGTCGTCGCCGTTGGCGGTCATATCGTCCTCGACGGCCTCGAGGAGCGGCTTGGGACGCGGCGCGGCGTCGAACGACTCTCCAATAACAGGCTTGGGCTTCGCCATCGGGGTCTGCGACCGGGTCAACGGCAACTGCTCGCTGTCGGTGAAGTTGATGTGGCCCTCGGCATCAAACGTCGCAAGCCCGACCTTGACGACGCGGAGCCCGCTCGTCGGGTTGCACGCGTACGCCGCGACGACCATCTTCGAAGCGATGTTCCCGATGGCAGTTCGAGCGGCTTCTGCTGCCTTGCGTGCCTGCTCGTCGTGCTCGTCGAGCGCGAACGCGTCATCGAAGAGCGTCGGCTCCGGTGCCGCCGCGACGTTGATCTTGGTGAGCCGGGCGCGCAGATCAGAGAGCCGCGCACGCATGCGGCCGCCGCGTTTGCCGGTCTCCATGACCTTGACCGGCAGGATCGCGATGTCGCGCCAGACCAGCAAGTCGTACGGCGAGCCGGCGGGCGGGAAGGGCGCGGCGCCTTCCAGGATCGGCATCAGGCGCGCGACGACCTCGTGCGGGAGCGCTAGCCAGAACGTGCTTCCGTAGGCATGGTTGGTGGCCAGCCTCGAACCGGTCTTGGCGTCCAGCGACCGCGAGTGGGCCTCGCTGCCAGCGGCAACGAGAGCGTCACCAACGGCCTCCGCGGCCTCGCCAAAGTGGCGTTCCATGAACGTGAGGCTCAGTGTCTCGGTCACGCGCGGCGTCCTTCCCCCAGGTGGTCTACGTTGAAGAGGACGATACACCAAACTTTAGTTGCAGGCGCCCATTCCGTCATTTCGCGCCTCATCCGAGTGTCGCGACACGCCAGAACAGCGTCAGAATGTCGCCTTGGCTAGCCGAGTGAGAGGTCGACGTGTTGCCAGGCTCGTTCACCGATCGGGGGCGTGCCAAGGGCATCTGGTGCATACCGGGACGCCGCATCCTCCGAAGGGCCAAAGTCCGCCGGACCGGAACGCGCACCTAGTTGATGAGATCCATCGACCGAGGAGCCACCGATGCCTACCTTCAACGATCCGGTCGCCGACGCTGACGAATTCCGGGAAGCAGTCCGCGGACTTGCCCACGCGACGCGGTCCATCGAGGACCCAACCACCATCTACCCGATGCTGGGCTCGATCAGCTCGGCGCTCGCGTCCTTGACGCAGTCGTTGCACCAACTGGGCGAGTTCCACGATGGTCCCGCGACGAAGATCGCGTGGATGAACGGCGATCCGCACGCGGGTCGCGCGTCGTCGTACCGCGTCTCGTGGGAACTGCACCGGGCTGCGGAGATGATCCACCAGGTCGCCGAAACGGTCGGCCGTGCCCATGAGATCGAGGCGACAATCGCGTACGACGTCGGCGACTTCCCTCCCGCAGGGGTCCCGAGCTCCCGAGAGCACGGGTTGTCGCTATGACCGGATGGAAGGACGGGCAACTCCATTCGTCAGTCCTCGTGTCCCCCGGCCGAGAACGGCGAAAGGATCGCAAGCTCCGGAAGGCTGCCGCGCGTGCTCGCATGGCGGAGGACCGAGAAGCTCGCCGGACCGAGGCGAAGCGGAAGGCGGACGAGCTCACCCGAGAGCGCCGTGCGACGGTCACGCTCCCCCGCGACGGCGAACCGGGACCTGCGGCACTGCGCACGCCTGGCCGCTTCCGGATACCGCGTCACCAGGACACGTCCGCGACGCTGGCCGGCGCCTATCCGTTCCTCGCCGAAGGAGGTCTCGGTAGCGAGGGCGTGTTCGTCGGCCAGGACCTGTACTCCGGGAGCTCGTTCGTCTACGACCCGTGGATCCTCTACGCGCGTGGGCTAATCACCGCGCCAAACCTCGTTCTGGCCGGCATCGTCGGCTCCGGCAAGTCCTGTCTCGCCAAGAGCCTCTACACGCGCTCGATCCCGTTCGGCCGGCGCGTCTACGTGCCCGGTGACCCCAAGGGCGAACACACGGCCGTCGCCGAAGCAGTCGGCGGCCGGGCCATTGCGCTCGGCCACGGGATGGCGAACCGCCTCAACCCACTGGATGAGGGACACCGACCCTCGGGCCTCGACGACGCCCAGTGGGCCAACCAGATCGCTTCCCGCCGCCGCGACCTCGTCGGCGCCCTAGCCGAGACGGTCTTGGACCGTCGTCTGAGCCCGCTGGAGCACACCGCGGTCGACATCGCGATCGACCGGACGGTCCGCGGGGCTGACGTACCGGTCCTGCCGATGGTCGTCGACCGCCTGCTTGCGCCGGAGCCCGGCGACGACCCCGATCGCCGGCTTGCCGAGGACGGGCGCCTCGTCGGCCACGCACTGCGGCGTCTCGTCGCCGGAGACCTGGCCGGGTTGTTCGACGGTCCCTCGACGGTGACGTTCGACCCGACGCTGCCGATGATCTCCCTGGACCTGTCGCGCGTGACCGAGAACGCCACGCTCATCTCGGTCCTGATGACCTGTGCGTCGGCCTGGATGGAGTCGGCGCTGCTCGACCCGGCCGGCGGCCAGCGATGGGTCGTGTACGACGAGGCCTGGCGCCTGATGTCGCATCCCGCGCTGCTGCGCCGCATGGACGCGCACTGGCGCCTCGCACGCCACTACGGCATCGCGAACATGCTGATCTTCCACAAGCTCACCGACCTCGACAACGTCGGCGACCAAGGCTCCGCCATGCGCGCGCTCGCGTCGTCGCTCCTCGCGAACGCGGAGACACGGATCGTCTACCGGCAGGAGTCCGACCAGCTCGGCGCGACCTCGGCAGCGCTCGGCCTCACCGGCACCGAGCAGTCACTCATCCCCACCCTCGGCACCGGCCAGGGACTGTGGCGGATCAAGCACCGATCGTTCGTCGTCCAGCACCAGATGCACCCCGACGAGCTCACGCTCTTCGACACCACCGGTCGCATGACAGGAGGCACCGCGTCATGACCACTCAAGTTCGAGGACGGGCGGCCCGCGAAGCCAGGCTCGAGGCGCTCCAGGAACAACTCTCGGAGTCGGTCGCAGCACTTGCGACCGGCGAGGACTGGAAACGGGCGCTGACCTTCGCGGCACAGTTCCGGGGGCGCAGCTTCGGGAACTCGATGCTGATCGCGGCACAACACTTCGCGGCGTACAACGAAGGCAGGGTGCCCGACCCGATGCCGACGTACGTTGCCGGCTTCCACCAATGGCTCTCGCTGGGGCGCAGCGTCGCGAAGGGCCAGCACGGGTACGGCATCCTCGCGCCGGTCACCGGCCGGTTCGCCTCGTTCACACCGGACGACCCGAACTCGTGGCGGCGCCTGGCCCGCAACGAGAAGCCGAGTCCAGGCGAGCACGCCCGGACCCGCATGATCGGCGTCAAGCCCACGTACGTCTGGGACATCTCGCAGACCGCCGGGGACCCGGTGCCCGAACTCCCCCGCCCGGTCCTGCTCCAGGGCCAGGCACCTACCGGGCTGTGGGACGGCATCGCCGACCAGATCACGGCCCGTGGATTCGAGCTTCGCCTCGTGTCCTCCGCCGCCGCGATAGGCGGTGCCAACGGTCTGACCGACTTCCTGGCGCGAGAGGTATCCATCCGGGTCGACATGGACGACGCCGCCCAGGTGAAGACACTCGTGCACGAACTCGGTCACGTCCTCCTCCACGCCCCGCGCGAGGACGTCCTGTCGACCGACGCCGCCGCGGATGCGACCCTGCATCGCGGTGTCGCCGAGGTGGAAGCTGAGTCGGTCGCGCTGATGGTCGCTGCGGCACACGGCCTCGACACATCGACCTACACCGTGCCGTACGTGTCGACCTGGGCAGCGAGCGTCCCGGGCAAGAGTCCGGTCGAGGTCGTTCAGTCGACTGCCGAGCGCGTGCGCGGCACTGCGCTCGGCATCCTCGACCCACTCGACACCCAGATGGTCGGTGACGGGAACCCACCGGGCCTCGACCGCGAAGCGCTCAGCCACCGGGCGGGAGCATCTCCGATCACGACCGGCACGCGCCGGGACGGAACAGCGATCCGGCTATGAACATCCCCATCGTCCTCAGCGTCGTCCACATCGAGGTCACCGGCGACGGCCACCTCGTGGTCGACATCGACGGCAAGCCGTACGCCGACGACCGGAAACTCACCCGAGGCGACCTGCGCGCGATCGTCGACGAGATCAGCGGCGAACTCGGAACCGCCGTACGCGTCGAAGTCCGGGAGGCCGATGGCTCGACGTACTCCGACATCGAAACACCCCAAGATCGACCGGCGCCGGAAGCGGAAGACCAGGCCAGCGAACCCGAGACCGCGACACCTGCCCTGACCGGCGCCGGGTTCCACCCCGGCGAGGAGGTCGCGCTGGCGTACGTCGTCGTACGACAGGTCGCCGACAAGGACGGCAACGCATCCGTGAACCTCCCTCCGGCTCTCGTGACTGCCGCCCGGGAGGGACTCGTCCTCCTCGGGCTCGGATCGCTGACGGTCGCGCCGCTGGAGTCGGCATGAACTACCCCACGGGCCGCAACGCGAACGACGAGCTCGTCAACCTCGCCCTCATCTGCGTCGTCGGGATCTTCACCGTCGCGATCGCGCTCGGGTTCGCGGGCGAAGTCGCCACGTTCATCGCCGGTCAGCCGGGACCGACTGGCGGTGTCGCCGATGGACTCCGTGTTGTCGTTGACCCTGCCCATCCAGGCCGAGCGCTCGGAGCACCGCACCTCTCGGGGGTCGCGTACTGGCTCGTCGTCGCGGCCATGCTCGGGCTCGTCTCCACCGCAGCGTGGACTGCCTGGAGGGTGATCGGCGGGTTCCGTCACCGCAGCTCACACGACCCTCGGCGCATCCAAGGGATCGCCACGCGTCGTGACATCGACGTATCGGCTTCGAAGGGCGCGCTGGTACGCCGAGGCCGCACCCTGCGGCCATCGATCGATGACCCACGGGCCGAACACGTCGGGTACCTGCTCGGCCGGAGCTGCGGCCGAGAGATCTGGGCTTCGGTTGAGGACTCCATCCTCGTGATAGGCCCGCCTCGGTCGGGCAAGGGCCTGCACCTCGTGATCAACGCCATCCTCGACTCCCCCGGCGCCGTCGTCACGACCTCCACAAGACCCGACAACGTCGTTGCCACCATCGAGGCCCGCCGTGCGCGTGGAGCCGTGGCCGTCTTCGATCCCCAGAACCTGACCGCCGGGCTGCCGGGCGTCGACCGCAACGCGGTCCGCTGGTCGCCCATCCGTGGATGCGAGCGCCCGCTCACAGCCATGATCCGCGCGGCGGGTCTCGCCTCCACCACTGGACTCTCGTCCGGCGGTGTCGAGTCGGGCGGGTTCTGGGAGGGCAAGGCCAGATCAGCTCTCCAGTCGCTGCTCCACGCCGCCGCAATCGAGCGACTGCCAACCCGCGCCCTGTTCGAGTGGTCCCTGTCCCCTTCAGCAGCGACAGATGCGGTGGGCATCCTGGCCAGCCGACCGCAAGCCGCAGCCGGCTGGGCCGACGCACTCGACGGGATGATCAACTCCGACCCCCGAACCCGTGACTCGATCTGGATGGCAGTCAGCCAGGCACTCGCCTCACTGGCCGACCCTGCCGTCCTCGACGCGGTCAGCCCAGCCACCGACGAGGCCTTCGACCCCACTGCCTTCCTCGAGCAGAACGGCGCCCTCTACCTGCTCGCCACCGGCGCAGGGGCGGGAGCATCGTGGCCACTGGTCGCAGCGTTCGTCGAGGACCTGACCGAAGCCGCTCGCCACAGAGCAGCTGAGTCGGCGGGATCCCGACTGGATCCCCCGCTGCTGCTGGCACTCGACGAGATCGGCAACCTCGCGCCACTCCCCTCGCTCCCGGTCCTGATGGCCGAAGGAGGCGGCACCGGAATCACGACCATGCCCGTCCTCCAGTCGCTGTCCCAGGCCCGGAGCAAGTGGGGCGACCACGCGGCCAGCACGATCTGGGACGCGTCCATCGTCAAGGTCATCCTCGGCGGCGCATCTGCATCGAAGGATCTCCAAGAGCTCTCTGTGCTCATCGGCGAGCGCGACGAGCGCTCCGACACTGTCACGATCAGCGACTACGGCGCGAGGTCGCTCCAGCGGTCGATCCGGCGTGTGTCCGTGATGCCTCCAGAGCGGATCCGGACCTTGCCGTTCGGCGTGGGGCTGACCCTGTTCCGGAGCGCGCCCCCAATGGTCACAGATCTTCGTCCGTGGACCGACCGCTAACGCGAGAAGGTCACCTCCGAATGCCCTAACCCTCCACGTCGACATACTTCGGGAAGTATCGGTACACCGCCGCGTACTTGTTCGATTGCGTGAGCGGAATGCCAACGTTCGTTGCATCTGGCGGAGTGCCAGACGGCAGAAGCGCGTCGAGGTGACGGACCTCCTTAGGGGTAAGCCGCGGAAGCTTGATCCGATAGGCATAAGCGTCAGGCTTGAAGAACTCAAACTCTTCGAAGTTGCAGCTTCGGAAGTGGCTCGCGTCCGACTGGTTCAGGATGACGCCGCCGACCGTCATCATCTTGACGCCATCTGCGTACTCGAAGTTGACCAACTGGCTGTACGCCACTTGCACGCTGTCCGATCGACCAGTGTTCCTATCGCGGATGGCGCCGTTGATGCGCTCGTCGATGATCTGGCGGTAGTGGCGAGCAATGTCCCACCCGCCGAGGTCGTCCACGGTCAGCTCCGGAGGCACGAAGGCCTCGAGGTTCTCCTTGAACTCCGCAAACCGCGTCTCGGGATCAGCGTCGAGTTGAGCTCGCGCCGACACGATGAGCACGCTGCCGGACGGAAGTCGATCCACGCACAGAGCGATGTCGTTGAGCATGGCGGTATCAAGCGGGTCGTCATAGTCGAGCCACACGATGCTCCGCTGCTCCCAGTCAAGCTGTGGAAGAACCTCAGCCGACTCACCGAACATCAGCTCCACGGCACCGAACGGCCGGTTGAACTCGAAACGCGGCCGGTCGTCCACCTCGCGCTCGATAGACACCATGGACTGGATGTCGAGCGCGCGGTGGAACAGCACGAAGTCCGCGAAGTAGGGGGAGCCGAATCCGACGTAGCGGTAGTGCTTCAGCGCCGCCGCTCGGTCAAGCCGACGAAAGAGCTCGGCCAGCATCTTCCGCTCGATCGCCTTGGCCGGGCGCAGGTTGTAGTCGATGGCGTCGTAGCTGGCACTACTCATCGCTGTCGTCACACTCGCGTCGGAAGTAGTAGTCGAACGTCTTCTCGCCCACCTCTCGGGCGGAGCTGACCTTCAGCTTCTTCTTCACTGCGTTGATCTGCGCGATGGGTCGCGAGAACTGGATCGACTGCGTCTGCGGTTTCTTCGGTGCGGGCGTTCGGGGCGGCGAGACGAACTTGTCCGAGCTGCCGACACTCGTGATCGGGACCGCTCCACTCTTCTCGGCCGAGGCAACCACAGTCTCGAGCGAGATCACGTCGCGCGGCGGCCGGTCCTTCTCGCTGTCCAGGGCGTTGAGGAAGTCGATGATCGGACGCGCGACCTCGAGCATGCGCGGACGCACTGCCCGAAAGACCCGGTGATCCTGGTCGATGCCTTCCTTGGTGGTCGTCCACGGAAGCTTCTCAACGTCGGCGCTCTCGAAGAAGACGTAACCCTTAAAACGGGCGAACTGGTTGTGGTACTGCGGGAGCGTCTTGCCTTTACCCTCGCCCCAGCCGGTGACCTCGGAGCGATCAGGACCGAGGATGAGACGGCCGTTGCAGTAGATGTACCAGCCTGCGTCGGCTGGCGACGATACGTCGATGCCAGCCACGATCTCGACATGCACGGGCCGGTCGGTGTCCGCGTCCAGCGTTTCCGAGATCCGCGCGGGCTTCAGCTGATCTGTGCTGAGGAGCGTCTGGACATTGACATTGATCGGCACGTTGTTGAGCGTGATAGCCAGCCCGTCGTTGATGGTGGCCTGGTGGGCCCGCGCCAGCTCGAGTGTCAAGTTGTTGCGGAAGCGCGTCTCGGTGAAGGTGTCCGAGACCGATGGGTGCAGCGGCTTCACCTTGATGACAGTGCCGCAGGCGTCGAGCGAGGTCTCCTTCGCCTCGTAGGTCACGTCCGGAAAGACCCACTTCTTCGTCTTCGCCCACTCGTTGACGTTGACCTTCAGCAGGAAGCTCTCGCCAGTCGTGCTCGAGTCGACGCTGAACGCGCTGCCCAGCTTGAACAGGGCTCGTTTCATGCCGATACCGAACTGACCGATCGAATTGGGGGACGCGGGAGCATCGTCAGGGCGACCGAACCGGAAGGCGTAGTCCCGCGCGATCTCCCACGGAATGCCACCACAGTTGTCGCTGATCTCGAAGCCCGCCTCCGTCGTGCGGACGTTGATCCAGAGCCCCTCGAACCGAGGTGAGTCTGATGCAGTCTCAGAGGCCTCAGTCGGCGCCGGCCGAGGTCGCAGGCGCCGAGCGCCGTCCACGGAGTTGTCGACGAGGTCGACGATGGCAGGAACGAGACTGATGTCGCGCACGAGCATGGAGATGAAGAACGTCTTCGTCGGGTCGGCATTTACGACCTTGGGCTCATCCGCCATGCCACGCCCTTTCATGTCTGAAGTCCAACGTAAGGTAGTCGCTGCAGCGCCCCACCGCTGGTTGACTCGGTAAAGAGGGGGTTCTACCCGCTTCTGTCGGAACCCTGCCCTAGGCTTACCTCCAGGTCACCGGCAGGCGGGAACGAGGAGTGAGGTCTGTTAGCAGCTCGGACGGGACGTCTGACGTCCGTCCTGTAGCCGTCGACCTCTACTCAGGTGCCGGTGGTCTATCACTCGGCCTCGAACAGGCTGGCTTCAAGCTTGCCGCCGCGGCCGAGTTCGATCCGATCCATGCGCTGACGCACCGCTTCAACTTCCCATCGACGCCCGTGATCGCGCGCGACCTCGGAGCGGCCTCCCTGCAGGAGACCGCCGACGAGATCCGGGCCACCGTGGAGACCCACGAGATCGATGCGTTGGTCGGGGGGCCGCCCTGCCAAGGGTTCTCTGTGGGCGGGGTCCGTGACGAGACCGATGAGCGCAACAACCAGCTCCTGCGGTTCGTCGACCTCGTCGTCGAGCTGCAACCGAAGGTCTTCTGTCTTGAGAATGTGGCCGGGCTGCTTGAGCCGCGCTTCGAGTCCCTCCGGAAGGAGGCGATTCGGCGGCTGACCATCGACGGCCAGTTCGAGGTAAGTGGGTTCGGTGCACCGGTCAACGCCGCCGACTACGGCGTGCCACAGACCCGCCGGAGAGTGCTAGTCATGGGCTCGCGCGTGAGCGAGGTACCCCAGCTCGGCGAGCCACTGAGCACCCGCGTGACGGTCCGCGAGGCACTCGAGGGTCTGCCCAGCATCGCTCGCTACGGACGGCTCCTGAAGTCGGACGAGGTCGAGTTGGCCGAGGATGATCTCCGACGCATGTACGCCGCACGCTCGTTGTACGCGAGGCGCCTCATCGGGCTTGAGACGGACCCCCAGGATCGAAGCTGGATGCGGGCTCACAGCGACACGATCCTGACCAACTCGCTCCGCACCGTCCACACCAGCAAGAGCGTTCAGCGATTCACCCGTACCCCGCAGGGTGGAGTCGAGAAGATCAGCAGGCTGTTTCGTCTTGACCCCGACGGCCAGGCGCGGACACTTCGCGCCGGGACTGGCTCGGATCGCGGATCACATACGTCGCCGCGCCCAATCCACCCCGAGAAGGCCCGCGTCATCACCGTGCGAGAGGCAGCACGCCTGCATGGCTATCCGGACTGGTTCCGTTTCCACGCAACGAACTGGCACGGGCACCGCCAGGTGGGCAACAGTGTCCCTCCTCCTCTTGCCGCCGCTGCGGCCCGCGCATTGCTCGCCGCTCTCGGTATCCCTGTGCCGGCACGCCCGGCAGAGACGCTCCCCCTCGGCGACCCAGAATGGCTGCGGTACGGCCGCACCGAGGCTCAAGCGTTCCTCGCGGCCGAGGCGTCAAGCTGAAGCCAGGCTCGAATCTTGACGCTTGACTCGGACGACGAGCATGCACCCGGCGACGATGCCGATCGCAGGTTCCGCTCACTGCACGGCCACAACTCGCGTCGCCGCGGCCGCTAATCCGCAGTGCTGGTGCGCTGCGGAAGCTGGGAGTCCTCTCACACCTATCTCCTGAAGCGGTGCCATCGGGCCACCGCCCGAACCCAGGAGTCAGGATGTCCATCCCCACACAGATGAGCCTCGTCGGCTTCATCGCCTCACCACCGGAACTCCACTTCACCAAGGCCGGCGACGAGTGCTGCCGCACGCGCGTCGGCATCGAGCAGTGGCGCAAGGAGGTCGACGGGAGCTTCACGAAGCTCGACCCGACCTTCCACGACATGGTCGCCTTCGAGAGCACGGCCCGCGAAACCTACGCACGATTCCGCAAGGGCGACTCGTTCGTGGCGAGCGGCTACGTCCACGAGTACGAGGTCGACGGCCGCGAGCGCAGCGTCATCAAAGAAGAGTTCGTCGCCCGCAAGATCGGCCACAACGTCAACAAGACCGACTACAGCGTGCAGCGTGGTCGGCACGCCGCGGAACGCTCGCTCAGCTCGGTTCCACAGCCGCCCGCCGTCGGACTCTGATCAGGCGCTGTCGTGAGTCCCTACCAGGACGAACCCGACGACCGAGCCGTCACTGACCTGTTCGATCGTCCGCCTGAGCCGATCAACTGGAACGCCCTCGACGCCGAGCACGCCGACATCGAGTGGCATGACCTCGACCGCTGGGTGAAGTGGCTCAAGGTGACGTTCGGTCTCCCGCCCAACATCGTGCCGCCGTACTGGCACCGCCACGACGAGCTCGTCTGGGAGCTCTCCGCCCTGCACTGTCACTGGCTCAGCTGCTACCACGACTCAGCGCCCCCTTCGGCGCCGATCAACTGGATGCGGGAGTTCGCCGAGGCCCGCCACCGTCTGCGCGACTGGGTTTCGATCTGCGGCACTCGGCTCGACCGGGACCGCCCGACACGGCAGACCGCCTGGCCCGGCGAGTCTCCGGCAGAGTCCGGGCCCGAGATCGAGATCCGCGACCGGGACGCGGACTTCGAGCAGTTCGTCCGCGAGGACCTGCGCCAGCGCCTACGCATCGAGGCAATCGCCCACCGGCAGGTCATCGGGTGAGCCATGACCACGCCATGGCCTCGTCGGCCGCAACCCCTTCCACAGCAATCGAGGCATTCGCGGCAACGCAACGTCAGGCCGCGCACGGTCGAAACCCGACCTCCCGAAGGACCCACCATGCTGCTCCCCCACGCACAGACACTCGCTCAGGCCAGGTCGTACGTCGCGGCGCTCGCCGACTGCGCGCTCAGCATCGAGGCCTCGTCCGCATACGAACGCGTCCTGCTCGAACTGGACCGCGTCCACGAAGACGAGTGCCCCGCGCTCGACACCGACGACCTGACAGACGACCGCGACATCCTGTTCGCGGTCGCCGGCAGCGCCATCGAGGAACTCGAGCACTTCGGCGTTGACGCCTTGTCGGTCGAACTGATCCTCGCCATGCTCGTCGACGCACGCGACCTGGACATCGGCTGATGTACGGCGAGAACGGCGCGCAGATGCGCACGGAGTTGGCGGCGCTACTTCGCCAGCACCGGGTGATGCATCGCCTCGACGCTGACTCTGTCGCTGAACGGGCAGAGGTCGGTCGGCAGGTCCTGCGGTTCCGGCAGAGCATCCTCGTGTGGTGCGCGCAGGCCGTCGGCGTGGCACGACCCCTCGCGTTCGCCAACGTCCCGGCCAAGCCAGCGGACCCATTCCGCGCGTCCGCCGAGCACGGCGCGGCGATCGGAGAACTCGCGCGGACGCTCGCGTACGCACGTGCTGAGTCGCAGACCAAGACCGCCTCGAGCATCGAGCTCACGACGCCGAGCCCCAACGTGCTGGTCGAGCACTGGCGGCTGGCTGCGCGCGCCGCGGCACTGGCCGAGCACGACACCGCACCTGACCGAGCTGTACATCTGACTGCAGCCCAGGGCCGCGCCGTCGCAGGCGACGTCGCGGCAGTGAGTCAGGCGCTCGTCGTCCTTGACCGGCGCTACCGGAACACTCCCAAATGGGAATCTCTCGCTGGGTGCGACCGCCTCGGATGGGCCGCACTTGCCACGGCACTCGACGTCAGCCTCGGACAGCCCGACTACAGCGTGGACCAGACGGGATGGCGTCCCCGGACGAAGCCGATCCGGGGGCCGGCGAAACCCGGCGTCCTCGGCGTACTCCAGGCCGAGCACAACCTGCTCGTCAGACTGAAGACGTTCCCGAACGCGATGAATCTCCGCCTGATCGTCGACTCGCAACGCCTCCTCACAACCGCCCTCATCCCGTACGCGCAGCGGATAGACCCCGACCTCGCCGGCCGATGGCGGGAACGCGCCGCCACCTACTCGCAGATCCAGCGGGAGCTTCGCAACGTCGGTGGACGGCTCGGTAACGGGGCGGCCGCGACAGCAGAAGCCGCGAACGCAGTAGGCCGGGTGAAGGCCCTACCAGCCGACGCCGTCCTCGAGCCTCGGATGCTGGGCGGGTTCAACGTCCTCTTCGACCGAGTCGACTCGCGCATCACCGACATCCTTGAAGCAGGGGTCGAGCGCGGAGCTTTCGTGGAGCGCGTGACCGTCCCTCGGCTGGTGAGCGGCGACGGGCGACTCGTTCATCCAGTCCGCGAACGTTTCGTTCCGGTCGCTCGACCCGGCGACCTCGATGTCATCCGAACCGCCCGTGAGCGCCTTCGACCGGCTGCAAGCCCCGTGTCGGACTCGCCTGGAGTCAGTCGGGTCGACCTCCACGCCGCATTGATTCACCGTCCACCCGATAAGGGGGCGCCCAATGTCCCGTACCTCTAGCGCGCGGAAGCCTCCGAGGCAGGGGCGCGCGATGGAACGCCTTCTCACGGCCGACGAAGTTGCTGAGTTCCTGGGCATCCCGGTCGCCACCCTGTACCAATGGCGCCACAAGGGCTGCGGTCCGGAGGCCTACCGCGTCGGACGTCACCTGCGTTACGAACCCTCAACGCTGCGGTCCTGGCTGGACGAGCACCTGGAGAGGCGTCATGGCGTGGGTTGAGCGTCGCGAACGCACCTCGACCGATGGAAAGCGGACCATCACCTACCGCGTCCGTTGGCGAGAGTCCGACGGCAGGGCCAGGGCCAAGACTTTCCGACGCAAGGTCGAGGCAGATCGGTTCGCAGCCATGGTGTCAGCGGACCTCGTTCGCGGCCACTACATCGATCCCGACGCCGGGAAGGTGCGCTTCGAGGAGTACGCGAATCAGTGGCTCGCCGCTCAGACCTTCGAGGAGGGCACGGTCGAGATGGTGGAGCTCCGATTCCGCCTGCACGTCATGCCGCACCTGGGGGCCCGCAACCTTTCAGATGTGCAGCCCTCGACCATCCAGGGATGGCTCCGAACGCTCACCGGCCTATCCGGGAACTACCAGAAGGTCATCTACGCCAACGTCTCCTCCGTGTTCACGGCTGCAGTCGACGACGGACTCATTCCCAAGAACCCCTGCAAGGCCCCGTCGGTGCGACGTCCGAAGTCCGATCCGCGAAAGTTCCGGCCATGGACTCGCGAGCGCGTCCTGGCCGTGCGTGAGGAACTGCCGGACCGATTCAAGCTCGTCGTTGATCTCGGCGCCGGTCTCGGCTTGCGTCAGGGTGAGATCTTCGGCCTCTCGCTCGACGACATCGATCTCAACACCGGCGAGATCGAGATAAGGCGTCAGGTGAAGCTGCTCGGCAACAACCTCCAGCTCTTCGGACTGCCGAAGGGTCGGAAGATCCGCACGGTGCCGCTGCCCGATCGCGTGCTGGAACTCATCAACGACCACGTCACGCGCTACCCGCCGCGGAGCGTGACCCTTCCCTGGGACAGGAGCGATGGGGCGTCGCGGTCCGTCGATCTGGTCCTCTTCTCACGGGAGTCCGGCGCTCTCAACCGCAACTACTTCAACCCCAAGATCTGGCGACCAGCGCTCGTCGCAGCCGGCGTCGAACCGAAGCGCGAGAACGGCTGTCACGCCCTGCGCCACTTCTACGCGAGTACGCTCCTTGATGCGGGAGAGTCGATCCTGGCGCTCAGCGAGTACCTCGGCCATGCGGATCCGGGTTTCACGCTCAGAACCTATACACATCTGATGCCGTCCTCCACGGAGCGCACCAAGGCCGCAATCGACGAGATGCTGAGCGTACCGAGTGCACCCCACGAGCACTCGTAGGAGCTGTTTCCGCAGGTCAGCGCGCGGAGGTACTCACTACTACGACATCTGATCCTTCGTTGATCGAGTAGCCGCCGAGGAACGAGGCGGCGTATCGAGATCACCAGGACGGCATCACTGGCCCCGCCCTCTCCTGAGGTCGGGGCCAGTGATGTCTCTGGCGGTGACGGCCGCGAGCTCGGAGCCTCACCGGCCACCAGGGGCGCGGCTCAGCGCTGGAGTACCAACTGCCAGGCGAACCCCACGCGGTTGAAGGGTTCTCGGTCACAGAGCTCCAGCTCGAGCGCGAGCAGTTCCTCGAAGAAGGCTGGGTCGTGCTTGGACGTGTGGTCGACGAGCAGGTCGTTGGCGATCCGGTTGCCGTAGACCCCGACGGAGGTCATGCCCGCCTCGGTTGCTTCGCTGGCGATGGCGTCGACGCTGACCTTCCTGGCGTCCGTCTGAAACGTCTCGACCTTGGCTCGCTCAGCCTGCAGTTCGGCGAGTGCCGCAGCGGGGCCTCCGTTCAGCAACTCGCGAAGGACGCGGCCGTCGGGGTTGACGTCCATGATCGAGAGCCGGCCGCCGGGACGGACCCGACTCGCAAGCGCAGCGACATCATCGTCGCCGCCGCTGCGGTAGCGCAGCACGAAATGACACATCACGAGGTCCCATTCACCGGCTGGCAGGTCATCGAGGCCACCTCGGATCGTCGCAACGCTGGTGCCCGCGGCCGCTGCTCGACGAGTGGCTTCGGCGAGCCACTGCGCGGAGGGATCCACGATGGTCACGTCGTGCCCCGCCAGCGCGAGCGGCAGTGCGTCCATGCCGTCGCCACCCCCGACATCGAGGACGCGGATCTTCACACCGAGGTGCTCGGCCTGTCGGCGCAGGACAGCGCCGACCACGCCGTATCGGATCCGCGCCCACGGAGTCTCGGTGTAGTCGCGCCAGGCTGCCAACTTCTCGCTGAACACGTCAGTCACGTGGCCAGTCTGCCCGCCCCAGGCTCGGCAACAGACCAGGAGGTCGTTGCGGTCTGGAACCCGCCGGACCCGAGTCCGGCGGATCCCGATGACCGTGATGTCCAGGCTACGAGGCGGCGATGGCCGAGCGCACGGCGTCAGCCGGGGTGGTGGTCGGTCGTCCGATGAGCGTGCGCAGGTCATTGCCCTGGGCCAAGAGCTCGCCGCGGGCGAGTCCCTGATCGGAGTCCGCGATGATCTCGGCGAGGGCCTGCGGCATGCCGAACGACGTCAGCAGGGCCACGTACTCCGCGGCGGGGAGGTCCTTGTAGACGACGCTGGTGCCGGTGACGGCCGTGATCTCCGCGGCGAACTCGGACAGCGTGAACGTGACGTCGCCGCCGAGCTCGTAGACCTTGCCCGCGTGGTCATCACCGAGCAGGACGGCCACGGCGGCCTCGGCGAGGTCACGTCGGGTGGCCGCGTTGACCCGGCCGTCGCCGGCGCTGCCCACGAGCGCACCCTGCGCGAGGGTCCCCTGGATCTGGTCGGTCCAGTTCTCGAAGTAGTAGCCGTTGCGCAGCAGGGTGTAGGGAACCCCGGCGTCCGCGAGAATCGCTTCGGTCGCCTTGTGGTCCTTGCCCAGCACGGTCCCATTGATGTCGGCGTTCACGGTGCTCGTGTACGCGAGCAGCTCGACACCCTGCGCCTTCGCGGCCTCGATCACGGTGCGGTGCTGCCCCGGGCGGTCCTTGCCCACCTCGGAGCCGGCGATCAGGAGGACCTTGCGTGCGCCGACGAGGGCCGCGGCAACGGAGGCCGGGTCGTCGTAGTCCATCGCCGTGACCCGGACGCCCTGGGCGGCGAAGTCCTCGAGCTTCTCGAGGGAGCGGCCTGCGGCGACGATCTCGTCCGCGGGGACGTTGCGCTCCAGCAGCACCTGGAGAACGTGGCGGCCGAGGTTGCCGGTCGCGCCGGTGATGACGATGGTCATGGTGTTCCTTTCGAGGTTCGTACCTGGTCACCGGTGACAACGGCCGCGCCGAACATGTACTTCCCAAAAGTTAGTACGCACTTTGAAGTAAGGTGCATACATGACAGTGAGCACCTCGTCCGCGAGCCTTCCCTCGACCTTCAGCGACAGCGTCTTCGTGGCGGGCTGCCCCAGTCGGACGGTGCTGGAGCACGTCACCAGCAAGTGGGGCCTCCTCCTGCTGATCGCCCTGTCCGAGGGCGAGCAGCGATGGAGCACGCTGCGCCGGCGTGCGGACGGCATCAGCGAGAAGATGCTGGCCCAGACGCTGAAGACCCTCGAGCGAGACGGTCTCGTCAGCCGACACGCCCAGGCCACCATCCCACCGCGCGTCGACTACAGCCTGACCGCCCGCGGCCGCGAGGTGAGCGCGCTGCTCGTTCCCCTCACTGCCTGGGCCATCCAGAACGCAGACGACATCATCGGCGGGCAGGAGGGTCTGCCGCACCACTAGGTCCAGCAGACCCTGGCGCCGGGTGGTGGTCGCGCTGGCGCCTCAGATCCAGTCGTCCTTCGGCTCGCTGAGGGCGCCGCCTCCGGAGCGAATCCGCGCGCACAAGGCGGTGATCAGCGGAAGCTCGCGCTCGACCCAGATCCGCGCGAGGGTCGCCTTCATGGCGAGGAACCGCTCGTCACCCACGTTCGCCGCCGCCCGCACGCACTCCGCCCAGGTCCACGCGACCGCCAGGGTGCCGAACGCGGTGAGCAGGTCGTAGGCGACACCGCTCGCGTCCACCTCGTCGGCCTGGACGACGATCGCGACTGCGTCGCGCAACTCCGCTGCGGCCCGGCTGATCGGGTCGAGGATCCCGTTCAGCACGGCCAACTCCCGTGGCGCCTCTGCGATGAAGGCGTCGATGCCGTCGAAGAACGCGTCCGTGGTCGCGCGCCCGTTCGAGACAAGCCGGTTGCGGACCAGGTCACGTGCCTGGATGCCGTTGGCGCCTTCGTAGATCTGCCCGATGCGGGCGTTGCGCACCCACTGCTCGATGGGGTGGTCCCGCGTGTAGCCGTGCCCGCCGAGCACCTGCTGGCAGTCGAGTGCGGATTGCATCCCCTTGTCGGTGAAGTAGGCCTTGATCACCGGCGAGAGCAGCTTGACCAGGTCGGCAGCCGTTGGGGAACCAGCATCGGCCTCCAGCTGCCACATCGCCAGCCGCGCGGCCAGCGCTCGTCCCCCCTCGGCGAATGCCCGCGTCGAGAGCAGCAGGCGGCGGACGTCGGGATGGGCGACGATCGGGTCGGCGTGCAGGTCGGGTCGGCGTACCCGACCCGGGGCACGGCCCGACAGCCGCTCGTGGGCGTAGGCGCTCGCGTACTGGTAGGACATCTCGGCATAGGCCACGCCGGACAATGCCGTGCCCATGCGCGCCTTGTTCATCATGAAGAACATCGGTCCCATCGACGCGGCGACGCCACTCTGGGACTGGTCGACGAGGCGCCAACCGCGCGCATCCTCGAACCGGAGCGCACAGGTGGCGCTCGCCTCGATGCCCATCTTGTGCTCGATGGAGTCGACGTGCACTCCGTTGCTCCCGCCGAGCACCCCCGTGGCCGGATCGAGGGTGCGTGCCGGCACCAGGAACACCCCGACGCCGGCGAGGCCCTCGGGCACCGTGCCGTCGTCGCCGACGACCTTGGCCAGCACGATGTGCACGATATTCTCGGTGAGGTCGTGGTCGCCGCCCGAGATGAAGATCTTCGCGCCGCTCAGCAGCCACGCGCCGTCGGTCTGCTGAACGGCGCGCGTGCGCAGCTCCCGCAGGTCGGAGCCGGCGTGGCTCTCGGTCATGCACATGGTCGCGGTCCAGTCGCCCTCGATCAGGCGGGGTACGACGTGCGCGCGCATCCAGTCCTCGCCCAGGGCTGCGATCATCGTCCCGGCAACGCCGCAGAAGGCGCCGTACATCGCGAACGACTGCGCGGTCGCGCTGCGCAGCTCGCCGAGCGCCAGGGTGACCACGCTCGGAAGGCCACCGCCCCCTAGGTCGGCCGGGACGTTGAGCACGTGCCACCCCGCCTGGCGGTACTGGTCCCACGCCTTCACGAAACCAGCCGGCGTCCGGACGCGACCGTCGACGAGACGGGCGCCCTCCCGGTCGGCGGGCACGTTGAGCGGCGCCAGCACCTCCTCGTGGAACCGGGCGCCCTCCACCAGCAGGTCGCGCAGGTCGCTGGTGGACAGGTCGTCGCGACCGAGCAGGTCGGCGCGGTCGTCGAGCCGCAGGAGGTCCTTGAGGACGAAGAGCCAGTCCGAGACCGGGAAGCGGTAGGTGGTCGTCACGTGGTCATCCCTCCGCGGGCGTGGTGTCGTCGGGACCGACGGTGCAGTCGAGGAGGCGGCCCCCGCTCTCGGCGAGGCGCACCAGCAGCGGCACGGGCGCGAAGCTCTCGCCATGCCGCGCGGCCAGGGCGGTGAGCTGCTCCACCACCGCGGGGATCCCGAGTCGGTCGGCGTAGTAGACGGGCCCGCCCTTCCAGTCCGGCCAGCCATAGCCGTGGCGCCACACCACGTCGATGTCGCTCGGCCGGGTGACCACACCCTCCTCGATGATCCGGGCGGCCTCGTTGATCATGGGCAGGATGAGCCGGTTGCGGATCTCGGCGTCCGGGATCCGGCGTCGCTCGATCCCCGCGCGGGCCGAGGCCTCGGCGACCACGGCCGCCACCTCCGGGTCCGGGATCGGCCGGCGAGAGCCCTCCTCGTAGCGGTAGTAGCCCTTGCCGCTGCGCTGACCGCGGTGGCCGCGGCGGTAGAGCTCGTCGACCAGCCAGTTCTCCTGGCCGGTCTCCTGGCGTCGTCGGTAGCTGAGCTCGATCCCGCCACCGAGGTCCAGCATCTCGTAGGGCCCCATGGGGAGGCCGAACTCGCGCAGCACCCGGTCCACCTGCTCCGGCAGCGCGCCCTGGAGCAGCAGGCTCTCGGCCTGGCGGTTGCGGGCGAACATCAGGCGGTTCCCGACGAATCCTGGGCACACGCCGACTGCCACCGGGGTCTTGCCGACTCCTCGGACCATCTCCAAGGCGGTGGCAAGGACCCCCGGGTCGGTGCGCCGGCCACGGACCACCTCGACCAGCCTCATGACGTGCGCGGGGCTGAAGAAGTGCAGGCCCAGCACGCGCTCGGGCCGGGTCGTCGCGTCGGCGAGGTCGTCCACGTCGAGGCTGGAGGTGTTGGTCGCCAGGATGCAGTCCGGCCCGGTCACCGCGTCGGCCTCGGCCAGGATGGCGCGCTTGAGGGTCGCCTGCTCCCAGACCGCCTCGATCACCAGGTCGACGTCGCTCAGGCCGGCGATCGCCTCGCTGAGCCGGAGGCGGTCGTGGGGAAGGTCGAGCCGGTCGAGGTGGGCCTCGATGTCGGCCCGGGCGCGCTCGCGCGCTGCGGCGTCGGTGTCGACGAGGGTGACCTGCAGGCCTCCGCCCAGCAGGGCCTTGGTGATGCCGGTGCCCATGGTGCCGGCGCCGACGACGCCCACCTTCGCCACCGGTCGCGCCAGCGCGAGGTCGACGCCGGGAACGTCCCTGGACGCCTCGAGGGAGGCCTGCGAGTAGTCCCGCGCACGGTCCGCCGCGACGGTGGTGAAGACCGGCAGCCGCGTGCCGTCCTCGGCGGCCTCGAACGCCACTCGCACCTCGTCCCCGATGGCGACCTCGTGGACGTCGCAGTCGGCGAGGGCGGTGTTGATCCGCAGGCCCTCGGCGAGCTCGACCACCGCGGCGGCGCGCGGCTTGCGCGATCCCGCGACGATGGCGAAGGAGTAGAGGATCCCGCGGCCGCTCGCGGCCTCCCAGACGGTGTTGTCGGAGCCGCAGAACGGGCAGCGGCGTCGGGGGTACCAGTGGGCGCGGCTGCAGTCCTCGCACCGCTTGATCGAGAGCTCGCCCCTGGCGGTCGCCTCCCAGTAGGGCTCGTCGTGCGGCAGCCGCACGGGCGCAGGAATGCCGGG
>JADGMW010000345.1_pt1 | contig 21828 bp, 21 predicted proteins | sample 8641801 | NCBI WGS metagenome assembly JADGMW01 (sample SAMN16272018, study PRJNA661076) | feces metagenome | isolation source: fecal sample from diarrhoea affected cattle A | host: Bos taurus | place: South Africa: Lokaleng Village, Mahikeng | collected 2019-09
TCAAGATCGACAAGCACGACTACGAGACCAAGCGCAAGCGCGCCGAGGGCTTCCTCAAGCAGGGCGACAAGGTCAAGGCCATGATCCTGTTCCGCGGTCGCGAGCAGTCGCGTCCCGAGCAGGGTGTTCGCCTCCTGCAGCGCTTCGCGGAGGACGTCGCGGAGCTCGGCACGGTCGAGTCCACCCCGACGATCGACGGTCGCAACATGGTCATGGTCATCGGCCCGCACAAGACGAAGGCCGAGATCAAGATCGAGACGGATGCCCGCAAGGCGTCGTCCAAGGAGCCCCGCGAGGCCAAGGACGAGTCCAGCGAGGCAACGCCTGCGGAGTAGTCCGCACCCCAGTCTTCGCCCGCACGGGCGTGATGAAGCACGACAGTGAACAAGGAGAGAGATGCCTAAGCAGAAGAGCCACTCAGGGGCCAAGAAGCGTTTCAAGGTCACCGGTAGCGGCAAGGTCATGAAGCAGCAGGCCGGCATGCGCCACAACCTCGAGGTCAAGTCGGGGCAGCGCAAGCGCCGCCTCAACGCCGACCAGGTGCTGGCACCCCAGGACGCGAAGGTCATCAAGCGCCTTCTTGGCAAGGCCGGCCGCTGAGCCGCCCCCGCATTCGGAACTAAGGAACAGAGAAAATGGCAAGAGTAAAGCGGGCAGTCAACGCCCACAAGAAGCGTCGGGTCATCCTCGAGCGCGCCAGCGGCTACCGCGGCCAGCGTTCGCGCCTCTACCGCAAGGCGAAGGAGCAGGTCACCCACTCGCTCGTCTACGCGTACCGTGACCGTCGTGCCCGCAAGGGTGACTTCCGTCGCCTGTGGATCCAGCGCATCAACGCTGCGTCGCGCGCCAACGGCCTCACGTACAACCGCTTCATCCAGGGCCTTGGCCTCGCGGGTGTGCAGGTTGACCGTCGCATGCTCGCCGACATGGCAGTGAACGACCCCAAGACGTTCGCGGCCATTGTCGCGACCGCCAAGGCGGCGCTGCCGGCCGACACGTCGGCTCCCAAGGTGTCGGCATAGCCGCACACCCGGCCTAGACTTAGGCCATGCTTGACAACCCGCGCTCACCCCGTGTGCGTGGCGTAGCGAAACTTCGCAAGAGAGACGCCCGGTCTGAGACCGGGCTCTTTCTTTTGGAGGGCCCGCAGGCTGTGTCGGAGGCGCTCATCTGGCGCCCCGAACTCCTGCAGGAGCTCTACGCCACGCCCACGGCGTTCGAGCGGCACTCAGACCTCGCTGCTGCGGCGGAGGAGGCGGATGTCACGGTCGAGTTCGTGACGGAGCAGGTGCTCGAGGCGATGGCCGACACGGTCACGCCGCAGGGCGTCGTGGCCGTCTGTCGACAGTTCCCCGTCTCGGTGCGCGAGCTGCTCGCCCCGGGGGAGTCCGGCGCGGCGCGGCTCATCGTCGTGCTCGAGGAGGTCCGCGACCCTGGCAACGCGGGCACGATCATCCGTGCTGCGGATGCCGCGGGCGCGGATGGCGTGATCTTCAGCGGTCGCACGGTCGACCTCTACAACCCGAAGGTGGTCCGTTCGACGACGGGCTCGCTCTTCCACATCCCCGTCGCGGTGGGCGCGGAGTTCCCCGCGCTGCGGGAGCGCCTGCGCGATGCGGGATTGAACGTCCTCGCCGCCGACATCAAGGGCGACGACCTGCTCGCAGCCCGGCAGGAGGGCGTGCTGTCGCAGCCGACCGCGTGGCTGTTCGGCAACGAGGCCCGGGGCCTCAGCGATGACTACCTCGCCCTGGCTGACCGTGCCGTCTCGGTGCCGATCTACGGGCGGGCCGAGTCGATGAACCTCGCGACCGCAGCATCCGTCTGTCTCTATGAGAGCGCATTCGCACAGCGGATCTCGTCGGTTACGAACAAGTAACGGCGCGGCGGATCTCCCCGACGGGGGTCCGACCGGACTACCTTGGGCACATGACCTCGAGTTTTGAGACCACGAGCAACCCGATCCACGCGGCACATGGTGAACCTCTCGTCGTCCTGGAGAACGTAGAGAAGCACTACGGTGACTTCCACGCGTTGAAGAACATCAACATGACGGTCAACAAGGGCGAGGTCGTCGTGGTCATCGGGCCCTCGGGCTCAGGCAAGTCGACCCTGTGCCGCACGATCAACCGCCTCGAGACCATCACCTCGGGTGAGATCCGCATCGACGGCAAGGCACTGCCCAAGGAGGGCAAGGCACTGGCTGCACTCCGTGCCGATGTCGGGATGGTCTTCCAGTCGTTCAACCTCTTCGCACACAAGACGATCCTTGAGAACGTCACGCTCGGCCCCATCAAGGTGCGCCGCCGGGCGAAGGCAGAGGCGGAGAAGGATGCCCGTGCGCTTCTCGAGCGCGTCGGCGTGGCGGTGCAGGCAGACAAGATGCCGGCCCAGCTCTCGGGCGGCCAACAGCAGCGTGTCGCGATCGCGCGTTCGCTCGCGATGAAACCGAAGGTCATGCTCTTCGATGAGCCGACCTCTGCGCTCGACCCCGAGATGATCAACGAGGTGCTCGACGTCATGGTGCACCTCGCGGCCGAGGGCATGACGATGATCGTCGTCACCCACGAGATGGGCTTCGCGCGCAAGGCGGCCGACCGGGTCGTGTTCATGGCGGACGGTGAGATCGTCGAGGAGGCCGCGCCGGAGGAGTTCTTCAGCAACCCGAAGAGCGACCGCGCGAAGGACTTCCTCTCCAAGCTCCTGACCCACTGAGACCTGCACACAGGGCGGGGTCGCGCTTCGGCGCGACTCCTTACGAAAGGAACAACATGCACAAGAGATCAACACTTGTGGCCACGCTCGCCGCGGCTGCGCTCGTCCTGACCGGATGCGCCGGCGGCGACAGCGGCAACGGAGGCGGCACGACCGACGGCGAGGGCACAGCATCGGGTTCGATCACGATCGGTGTCAAGGAGGATCAGCCGGGTCTCGGTTACCTCGATGCAGCGACCGGTGAGCGCAGCGGCTTCGACATCGAGATCGCGAAGTGGGTCGCCGAGGAGCTCGGCTACGCCGAGGACCAGATCGAATGGGAGGCAATCCCGAGCGCCAACCGCGAGTCTGCCCTCGTGAACGGAGATGTCGACCTCTACGTCGGCACCTACTCGATCACCGACAGCCGCAAGGAGCAGATCGACTTCGCTGGTCCGTACTTCGTCACGGGCCAGGGCCTCCTAGTGGCTGCGGATGAAGAGTCCATCCAGAGCGAGGAAGATCTCGCGGGCACAACTGTGTGCTCGGCAACTGGTTCGACGCCCATCCAGAACATCAAGGACAACTTCCCCGACACCGAGACTGTCGAGTTCGACACCTACTCGCAGTGTGTCGAGGCGCTCCTCGACGGGCAGGTCGACGCAGTGACGACCGACCAGGCGATCCTTCTTGGTTATGCCTCGCAGGACCCCGACAACCTCAAGGTCGTCGGTGAGCCGTTCACGGTGGAGAAGTATGGCGTTGGCCTGCCGAAGGGCTCCGAGCTCCGCGGCCAGATCAACGACATGTTCACCGAGGGTGGCGACCGTTGGCAGGAGATCTACGACGCGACGCTCGGCCAGTCCGGCACCGAGGTCGAGCAGCCTGAGATCGAGGACTACTAAGCCCTCAACGGATGGCGGCGCCGCTGAGGCGGCGCCGCCATTCCTTCCCGCCGTTTCCCGCACTTCGAAAGGACTGTCGCTGACGTGGATCCCCTGATCAACAATCTCGACATCTTCGTTCCCGCATTCAGGAACACGATCATCCTGTTCGTGGTGTCAGGCGTTGCGGCGCTCATCCTCGGCACGGTCGTCGGCGGCATGAGGGTCTCGCCCGTGCCGATCATGCGTGGCGTCGGCACGGTCTACGTCAACTTCATCCGCAACACCCCGCTCACCCTGCTCATGTTCTTCTTCGCCTTTGGGTATCCGAAGCTTGAGCTCGGGAACCTCTCGTATATGACGCTCGCGATCATCGCGCTGAGCCTCTACACGGCGACGTATGTCGCCGAGGTCATCCGCTCGGGTTTCAACACGGTTCCCGTGGGCCAGGCCGAGGCCGCGAGGGCGATCGGCCTTCCCTTCGGACAGACCATGTCGCTCGTGATCCTGCCGCAGGCGTTCCGGGCGGTCATACCGCCCCTCATGAGCGTGTTCATCGCGCTCCTCAAGAACACGACGGTTGCAGCCGGCTTCTCGGTCTTCGAGGCCGGCGCCATTCGCGCGTACCTCTCCGAGCGCGGCGAACCGGCGATCGTCGTGCTGCTGTGGGTCGCCGCGATCTTCGTTGTGCTGGTGACGGTCCTGTCGCTCGTGCAGCGACGACTCGAGAACAAGTGGAGGGTGGCCCGATGAGCAGCGTGCTCTATGACGTCCCCGGACCGAAGGCGATCGTGCGCAACCGCATCCTCGCGGTCGTCACGGTACTCGTCGTCGGCGGGATGCTCGCCTTCATCATCTACCGCCTCGCGGTGACTGGCCAGTTCACCGCGGAGAAGTGGCGCATCTTCACCTTCCCGCTCGTTCACCAGAACATCATCGACGCGACGCTGCGTACCCTCTCGGCCTTCGCTGTCGCAGCTGTCGCGAGCCTCGTGCTCGGACTGCTGCTGTCGATCGGTCGCCTGAGTGATCACGCGATCATCCGCGTGCCGGTCATGCTCTTCACGGAGCTCTTCCGTGCGATCCCCGTGCTGATCCTCATGATGATCATGTACTACGGGCTCCCGCCGCTCGGCGTCACGTTCATGACCCCGTTCCTGGCAGTTGTGATCGCGCTCACCCTCTACAACGGCTCGGTGCTCGCCGAGGTCTTCCGAGCTGGTATTGAGTCGCTGCCCAAGGGCCAGACCGAAGCCGGGTACGCGATCGGGATGCGCAAGTCCGCCGTCATGCTGCTGATCCAGTACCCGCAGGCGATCCGCGCAATGATGCCCGTCATCATCTCGCAGCTCGTCGTGGTGCTGAAGGACACAGCGCTCGGCTTCATCGTGACGTTCCAGGAGCTGCTGTACCTCGCCAAGTTCTACGGCGGACAGGTGACCTACGGCTCGCCGATCATCCCGTCGACGATCGTTTTCGGCACGATCTACATTCTGCTCTGCCTCGCGCTCTCCGCGGTCGCGAAGTGGGTCGAGGTGCGCTCGCGGCGCAACCCGAGGATCACGAAGGTCGCGCCGGCCGTCCAGGCAACCAACCAGGGCGAGATCAAGTAGACGGGGGCTCGGCACGAGGCAGACTAAACTTGGCTCTCGTGTCTGAACCCCTGATCACCGAGTCCAGTGTCGCCGAGGCGGTGGATGCCGCCCTTGCCGCGATCGCGGAGGCCAGCGACACTGCCGCGCTCAAGTCGGTCCGCTCCGCCCACCTCGGCGAGGCATCCGCGCTCGCCAGGCTGAACGGCGAGCTGCGCAACGTGCCCAACGACCAGAAGGCCGCCCTCGGCAAGCTCGTCGGCCAGGCCCGCGGCCGCGTGAACCAGGCGTTCACGGCACGTGAGCACGAGGTTGCGGCTGCCGAGGAGACGGCGCGGCTTGCAGCTGAGGCGGTGGATGTCACGGCCCTCGGTTCCCGCTGGACTCCCGGGGCGCGGCATCCGCTCACCCTCCTCATGGAGCAGATGTCGGATGTCTTCGTCGGCATGGGCTGGGAGGTCGCGGAGGGCCCCGAGCTCGAGAACGAGTGGTTCAACTTCGACGCGCTCAACTTCGATGAGGACCACCCCGCGCGCGCGATGCAGGACACCTTCTTCATCGACCCGGTCGACTCGCACCTCGTGATGCGCACGCACACTTCGCCCGTGCAGATCCGTTCTCTGCTGGAGCGCCCGCTGCCCGTCTACGTTGTGGCACCGGGCCGCACCTTCCGCACGGATGAGCTCGACGCGACCCACACCCCGGTCTTCAACCAGATCGAGGGCATCGCGATCGACAAAGGCCTGACGATGGCGCACCTGCGCGGCACGCTCGAGCACCTCGCCCGCGCGATGTTCGGCGAGGAGGCGAAGATCCGCCTGCGCCCCAACTACTTCCCCTTCACTGAGCCGAGCGCCGAGATGGACGTGTGGCAGCCCAATGCAAAGGGCGGCGCCCGCTGGGTCGAGTGGGGCGGATGCGGCATGGTCAATCGCAACGTGCTCCGCGCGGCCGGCATCGACCCCGAGGAGTATCAGGGCTTCGCCTTCGGAATGGGCATCGAGCGCACGCTCCAGTTCCGCAACGACATGAATGACATGCGCGACATGGTCGAGGGCGACATCCGCTTCTCGCAGCAGTTCGGAATGGTGGTCTGATGCGCGTCCCAGCCTCGTGGCTTCGTGAATTCGTCGAGGTCCCCGCAAGCTCGACCCCCGAGGACATCCACGCCGCGCTCGTGCGCGTGGGGCTCGAGGAGGAGGACATCCACCGCGCCGAGCTGAGCGGCCCCATCGTGGTCGGCACCGTGCTCGAGTTCGTCGATGAGCCGCAGAAGAACGGCAAGACAATCCGCTGGTGCCAGGTCGACGTGGGGGAGGCGGAGCCGCGCGGCATCGTCTGCGGCGCCCACAACTTCTTCGCCGGCGACAAGGTCGTCGTGTCGCTCCCCGGCGCCGTACTCCCAGGCCCCTTCCCGATCTCGGCGCGCAAGACCTACGGTCACGTGAGTGACGGCATGATCGCCTCCGCCAAGGAGCTGAGTCTCGGCGACGAGCACGGCGGCATCCTGCGCCTGACCGAGCTCGGCCTCGACCCGGAGCCCGGCACCGACGCGATCGCGCTCCTCGGCCTCGACGACTATGCGGTCGAGGTCAATGTCACGCCCGACCGTGGCTACGCCTTCTCGATCCGCGGCATCGCCCGCGAGTACTCCAACTCGACGGGGGCGGCCTTCCGCGACCCCGCGCTCTCGCCCAAGCTGCTCGAACTCGTCGAGGCCACGCACGAGGGCTTCCCGGTGACAGTTGACGACCAAGCACCGATCCGCGGCAACGTCGGATGCTCGGTCTTCGTCACGCGCGTCGTGCGCGGCATCGACCCGACCCGGCCGACCCCGGCATGGATGGTCTCGCGACTCAAGCTCGCGGGCGTCCGCTCCATCTCCCTCGCGGTCGACATCACGAACTACGTCATGTTCGAGCTCGGCCAGCCGATCCACGGCTACGACCTCGCCAAGCTCACGGGCGGCATCACGGTGCGTCGCGCGACCCAGGGGGAGACCCTCACGACGCTCGACGACCAGGTGCGCAAGCTCAGCACGGAAGACCTCCTGATCACCGACGATTCCGGCCCGATCGGCCTCGCGGGCGTCATGGGCGGCGCGACGACCGAGATCTCGGATGCCACGAGCGACGTGTTGATCGAGGCCGCGAACTTCGACCCCGTCTCGATCGCGCGCACGGCCCGCCGGCACAAGCTGCCGAGCGAGGCATCCAAGCGCTTCGAGCGTGGAGTGGACCCGCAGGTCGCCGAGGCGGCCGCGGCGCGCGTCGCGCAGCTTCTCGTCGAGCTCGCGGGCGGCACTGTCGACACCCTTGGCTCAACGCTGTTCGAGGCATCCGCTCCGTCGGCCATCATGCTGCGCGACGGGCTCACGACCTCGCTGCTCGGCGTCGAGTACACGGCCGAGGAGGTGCGCTCCTCGCTTGAGGCGATCGGCGCCAGCATCGATGATGTCGATGGTGGGCTCTCCGTGACGCCGCCGTCGTGGCGCCCCGACCTCACCGACGAGCCGACCCTCGCGGAGGAGGTCGCCCGACTCATCGGTTACGACCGCATCCCGTCGATCCTGCCTGTGGCTCCTCCCGGCCGTGGCCTGTCCCGATCGCAGCGCCTGCGTCGCGCGGCGTCGAACATGCTCGCGGCGAATGGCTTGACCGAGGTGCAGTCCTACCCCTTCCTCTCGGAGGCGGCGCACGCCCGCTTCTCGGGAGATGCGCCCGCCATGCGGCTCGCAAACGCACTCGACGCGAGCGTGCCGCTGCTGCGCCGCAGCCTCGTGCCCGGCCTGCTCGAGACGGCGCGCCGCAACCTCTCCCGCGGCCTCACCGACCTCGCACTGTTCGAGGTCGGCACGGTGTTCCTGCCCGAGGCCGGTCGCTCCTACGGCAGCGGCCCCCTGCCCGTTGGCAACGCTCACCCGGGTGACGAGGTCGTCGCGGCGCTGAACGCCGGCATCCCGTCGCAGCCGTGGCACGTCGCCGCGCTCTTCGTCGGCGACCGCGTCGTGCGCCAGCCGGGGGTCGGCGCGGTGCCATCGTCCGTCTCCGACGCGATCGATGCGGCCCGCCAGCTCGCACTTGCCCTCGCGGTCGACATCCGCGTCGAGCAGGGCAACCACCCCGCCTACCACCCCGGTCGCACGGCCGAGATCTTTGCGGGCGACCGCGTGGTCGGCATCGCGGGCGAGCTGCTCCCGGCGATCGCCGACGATCTCGACCTGCCCCGAGTGGTCGCGCTTCTGGAGCTCGACCTCAACGCGCTGATCGAGCTCGGCGCCCGCGAGGTCGTCACCTCACCGATTTCCGGCTATCCCGCCGCGACGCAGGACGTGTCGCTCGTGGTTCCCGTCGAGGTGCCCGCAGGCGATGTGCTTGCGGCGCTCACGGAGGGCGCGGGCGCGCTGCTCGAGAGTGCGCAACTGGTCGACGACTACCGAGGCCAGGGCATTCCTGAGGGCAGCCGTTCGCTCACCTTCGCGCTGCGCTTCCGGGCAGCCGACCGCACGCTGACGGCGGCCGAGGCATCCGATGCTCGTCTTGCGGGCGTCGCCGTCGCGACGGAGCGATTCGGCGCGACCCTGCGCGAGTAGTCGAGAGGGGCGCGGTTCGCGCTACAGTGTTCGGGTGGACATGATCCGTGGAACCCTGCTCGGCGAGCGTCGCCTCGAGCTGTTCCGCGCGCGCCGACTCGCGGCGACGTCGCCTCGCTGAGCCCTTCGCTCAGCCGCCGCGTCGCCGCCTCCGGCCTTTCATCGTCCGTTCCTCATTTAAGGTAGAACCCATGACCCTCTCCGTTGCCGTCGCCGGCGCGAGCGGCTATGCGGGTGGCGAGCTGCTGCGCATCCTCGCTCACCATCCGGATGTCACGATCACGACCGTCACCGCCCACTCCAATGCCGGTCAGCCGCTCATTGCGGCGCAACCGCATCTCCGCTCCCTCCAGCACCTCACGCTGGTCGACACGACCCCCGAGAACCTTGCGGGTCACGACGTTGTCTTCGTCGCCCTCCCGCACGGCAAGTCGGGGGAACTGACCGACCACCTCGGTGACGACGCCCTCGTGATCGACTGCGGCGCCGACCACCGCCTCACGTCCGAGGCAGACTGGACCAAGTTCTACGGCGGCGAGTTCTACGGCGCCTGGACCTACGGCATGCCAGAACTCCTGCTCGTTGACGGCTCGCGCCAGCGGGAACGGATCGTCGGCGCGCGCCGCATCGCGGTGCCCGGATGCAACGTCACGGCGATCACGCTGGGCCTGGCACCCGGCATCCAGGCCGGGCTCGTGCATCCGCAGGACCTGGTCTCGGTGCTCGCGGTCGGCACGAGCGGCGCCGGCAAGAGCCTGAAGACACACCTCCTGGCAAGCGAGATCCACGGTTCGGCCATGCCGTATGCGGTCGGGGGAACGCACCGGCACACCCCCGAGATCGTGCAGAACCTCACGGTCGCCGGCGCGGAGGGAGCCACGGTCTCGTTCACGCCCGTGCTGGTGCCGATGTCGCGGGGCATCCTCGCGACGAGCACGGCGCAGCTGCTGCCGGGTGTCAGCCTTTCGGATGCTCGGGCTGCCTGGGATTTCGCCTACGGCACGGAACCCTTCGTGCACGTGCTGCCGGAGGGCCAGTTCCCGAAGACGGCCGACGTGCTGGGCGCGAACACCGCGGTCATGGGACTCGCTGTCGATGAGGCGGCCAACCGGCTTGTCGTCGTGAGCGCGATTGACAATCTCGTGAAGGGCACGGCGGGCGCCGCCGTGCAGTCGATGAACATCGCCCTCGGGCTGCCCGAGACAACGGGTCTTGAGACGAACGGAGTGGCGCCATGAGGCAGCCGGTGGAGAGTGGCGTCGGGGGAGTGACCGAGCCCGCGGGCTTCGAGGCTGCGGGTGTCGAGGCCGGCCTCAAGGATTCGGGTGGGCTCGACCTCGCGCTCGTCGTGAACCGCGGCCCCCTGCAGTCGGCGGCCGCCGTCTTCACCTCCAACCGGGCCGTCGCCAACCCGATCATCTGGTCGCGGCAGGTCATCCAGGATGGTGTCGTCTCTGCGATCGTGCTCAACTCGGGCGGGGCGAACTGCTTCACGGGCTCCTTCGGTTTCCAGACGACGCACGCGACCGCCGAGGCGGTCGGCAAGGCGCTCGATGTCTCGGCGGGTGACGTGCTCGTCTGCTCGACGGGCCTCATCGGCGTGGGCGACCAGACCTTCCGCGACCGCGTGCTCGCGGGCGTCGATGTCGCGGCGAAGGCGCTCAGCGCGACGGGCGGCGACGACGCCTCCCGCGCCATCATGACGACCGACACCCAGCCCAAGCGCGCGACGGTGCGGGGCGACGGATACACGATCGGCGGCATGGCGAAGGGCGCCGGGATGCTCGCGCCCGGGCTCGCGACCATGCTCGTCGTCATCACGACGGATGCCGAACTCACGAGTGCCGAACTCGACGAGGCCCTGCGCGCAGCCACACGCATCAGCTTCGATCGGCTCGACTCCGACGGCTGCATGTCGACCAACGACCAGGTGACGATCATGGCGAGCGGGGCATCCGGGGTCCGTCCCGACCTGTCGATGTTCACGGTGCAGTTGCAGGGATTGTGCGTGGACCTCGCCTTCCAGTTGCAGCGGGATGCCGAGGGCGCGAGCCACGACATCGTGATCGAGGTCATGGGCGCCGCGAGCGAGGACGACGCCGTCGAGGTCGGTCGTTCGATCGCCCGCAACAATCTCTTCAAGGCAGCCATCTTCGGAAACGACCCGAACTGGGGCCGCGTGCTGGCCGCGATCGGCACGACCTCGGCCGAGTTCGACCCCTACAACGTCGACGTCTCCATGAACGGCGTGCGGGTCTGCACCAAGGGTGGCCCGGACCGGCCGCGCGAGGAAGTCGACCTGAGCGGTCGCGATGTGCTGCTGCAACTCGACCTTCACGCTGGCCACGCGGGCGCGATGATCCTCACGAACGACCTCACGCACGACTACGTGCACGAGAACAGCGCGTACTCAAGCTGATGGCCGAGCCGACCGACCTCAACGCCGTGCAGGCGCAGACGCTCATCGATTCCCTGCCGTGGCTGACCCTCTTCCGTGACCGCATCATCGTCGTGAAGTTCGGTGGCAACGCGATGGTCGACGATGAGCTCAAGAGGGCCTTCGCGGCCGACATGGTCTACCTGCACCACGTGGGCATCCGTCCCGTCGTCGTGCACGGTGGCGGCCCGCAGATCTCGCGCGCCCTCAAGGAGCGCGGCATCGAGAGCGAGTTCCGCGGTGGCCTGCGGGTGACGAGCCCCGAGGCGATGGAGGTCGTGCGCGACGTGCTGACGCGGGAGGTCAGCGGGGAGCTCGCGGCGCTCATCAACGAGCACGGTGACCTGGCGCAGCCGGTCTCGGGTGAGACGCAGGGCCTCTTCCGCGGCCGTCGGCGCGGCACGGTCGTCGACGGGGAAGAGGTCGATCTCGGGCTCGTCGGTGAGGTCGTCGATGTCGATCCCTCCGTGCTCCACGCCCTCCTCGACGCGGGCAAGATCCCCGTCGTATCCTCCGTCGCACCCGATGGTGAGGTGCCGGGGCAGGTACTCAACGTCAATGCGGACTCGGCTGCGGCATCCGTCGCCGTCGCGCTCGGCGCCGTCAAGCTGGTGGTACTGACGGATGTCGCGGGGCTCTACTCCGACTGGCCGAACCGCGACTCGCTCGTGTCTCGGATCACGGCGTCTGAGCTCTCCGCGATGCTCCTGTCGCTCGAGTCCGGCATGATCCCCAAGATGACGGCCTGCCTCGAAGCCGTCGCGGGCGGGGTGGACAAGGCCGCCATCATCGACGGGCGCGTCGCCCACTCGATCCTCCTCGAGGTGTTCCGCAGCAGCGGCGTGGGCACGGAGGTCGTGCCCGACGCCACCCCACACGACAACGACTCGACAGCGAAGGCAGGGTAGTGGTGAATCACGACTGGAGCAGCAGGTTCGGTGCGGCCATGATGGGCTCGCACGCGACGCCCCTCACGATGCTCGAGCGGGGTGAGGGCTGCTACGTGTGGGGAACCAACGGCAAGCGATACCTGGACTTCCTCGCCGGCATCGCCGTGAACTCGCTGGGGCACGCGCATCCGGCGCTCGTCGACGCGGTCTCGAGCCAGGTCGCGACACTCGCGCACGTCTCCAACTACTTCGCGACGCCGCCGCAGATCGAGCTCGCAGAGCGGCTCAAGCGCATCACGGGGGCGGGGGAGCGCGGCCGCGTCTACTTCGGCAACTCGGGGACAGAGGCGATGGAGGCCGCGTTCAAGCTCGCGCGCCTCAACAACGACGGCGGCAAGCGGCGCCGCATCCTCGCCCTCACGAATGCCTTCCACGGCCGCACCATGGGGGCCCTGTCGCTCACCGGCAAGGCCGCCCTGCGCGATCCCTTCGGCCCGCTCCTCGACGGTGTCGAGCACATCGACAGCACGATCGAGGCGCTCGAAGCGGCAATGGACGACACCGTCGCCGCCGTCGTGTTCGAACCCATCAAGGGCGAGGCCGGCGTCGTCGACCTGCCGGAGGGCTTCATCGTGCGGGCCCGCGAGCTCACGCGGGAGCACGGCGCGCTGCTCATCCTCGATGAGATCCAGACGGGCGTCGGCCGCACGGGCACCTGGTTCACCTACCAGCAGTTCGACATCGAGCCCGATGCCGTCACGATCGCGAAGGGCATCGCCGGAGGCATGCCCATCAGCGCCCTCGTGACCTTCGGCGAGGCATCCGAGCTCTTCAAGCGGGGCCACCACGGCAGCACCTTCGGCGGCAACCCGCTTGCGACCGCGGCGGCCAACGCGGTGCTCGGCGAGATCGAGGCATCCGACCTGATCGGCAACGCGGAGCAGCGCGGCACGCAGCTGCGGGAACTGATCCGCGAGATGGGCTCCCCGCTCGTCGACGAGGTGCGCGGACGCGGCCTGCTGATCGGCGTCGGCCTCACTGAGCCGGTGGCGAACAAGGTGTCTGCGGCCGCGCTCGAAGCAGGCCTCATCGTCAACGCGGCAAACGAGTACAGCGTGCGGATCGCGCCGCCCCTCATCGTCGGCGACGTCGAGATCGACGAGTTCGGCAGACTCTTCAGCACGGCATTGGAGGCCGCACAGTGACCAGGCATTTCCTTCGCGACGACGACCTGAGCCAGGCGGAGCAGCGCGAGATCCTCGACCTCGCTGTCGCCCTGAAGGCCGAGCGCTTCTCGCGGCGCCCCCTTGAGGGCCCGCAGACGGTCGCCGTGATTTTCGACAAGTCGTCGACGCGCACCCGCGTCTCCTTCGCAGTCGGCATCGCCGATCTTGGGGGAGTGCCCCTCATCATCAGCACGGCCAACAGCCAGCTCGGTGGCAAGGAGACTGCGTCCGACACCGCGAGGGTGCTCGAGCGCATGGTCGCCGCGATCGTGTGGCGCACCTACGGCCAGGCCGGGCTCGAGGAGATGGCGGAGGGCACGACCGTCCCCGTCGTCAACGCGCTGTCCGACGATTTCCACCCGTGCCAGCTGCTGGCAGACCTGCTCACCATTCGCGAGCACCGCGGAGCCCTCGAGGGTCAGACCGTGACCTTCATCGGCGACGGCGCCTGCAACATGGCGCAGTCCTATGCGCTCGCGGGTGCGACGGCGGGCATGCACGTCCGCATCGCGGCACCGGAGGGCTTCCACCCGACGCAGTCCGTCATCGACGCCGCGGTGGAGATCGCGGCAACGACGGGCGGTTCGGTCGAGTGCTTCTACGACCCTAAGGAGGCCGTCACGGGGGCGGATGTCGTCGTGACCGACACCTGGGTGTCCATGGGCAAGGAGGAGGAGAAGGCCGAGCGCGTCAAGCTCCTCGGAGGCTACCGAGTCGATGCGGAGCTGATGGCGCTCGCGAAGGACGATGCGATCTTCATGCACTGCCTCCCGGCCGATCGCGGCTACGAGGTCACGGCCGACGTGATCGACGGTGGCCAGAGTGTCATCTGGGACGAGGCGGAGAACCGCCTGCACGCCCAGAAGGCGCTGCTCGTCTGGCTCCTGGAGCGCAATGGGGTGCAGGGCTGATGGCGGGCGAGACCAACACGGGCTCCCTCTGGGGCGGCCGGTTCAGCGACGGGCCTTCGCCCGAGCTCGCACGCCTCAGCAAGTCGACCCACTTCGACTGGCAGCTCGCGGCCTACGACATCCTCGGCTCCAAGGCCCACGCCAAGGCGCTCGCGGCGGCGGGCTACCTCGACCAGGACGAGCTTGCGCGGATGCTCGCGGCCCTTGACCGCCTCGCCTCCGAGGTCGAGTCGGGGCAGATCACGGCGGAGGAGTCTGACGAGGATGTCCACGGCGCCCTTGAGCGTCACCTCATCACGATCGCGGGGCCGGAACTCGGCGGCAAGCTCCGGGCGGGCCGCAGCCGCAACGACCAGATCGCGACGCTCGTGCGCCTCTACCTGCTCGACCACGCGGCGAACATCCGTCACCTCGTCGTGCAGCTGATCGACGCGCTCGCCGCCCAGGCGGATGCGCACCCCAGGGCGATCATGCCGGGACGCACACACCTGCAGCATGCGCAGCCCGTGCTGCTCGCGCACCACCTCTTGGCTCACGCTTGGCCGCTCGTGCGCGACCTCGAGCGCCTGCGGGACTGGGGCGTGCGGGCATCCGCCTCTCCCTACGGCTCGGGCGCGCTCGCGGGCAGCTCCCTCGGGCTCGACCCCGCCCTTGTGGCGAAGGAACTTGGTCTCTCCGCGCCGACCGAGAACTCGATCGACGCGACCGCGAGCCGCGATGTCGTCGCCGAGTTCGCCTTCATCGCGTCGACGATCGGCATCAACCTGTCGCGCCTGGCGGAGGAGATCATCCTCTGGAACACGCGCGAGTTCGACTTCGTCACGCTCGACGACGGCTACTCGACGGGATCGTCGATCATGCCGCAGAAGAAGAACCCCGACATCGCGGAACTCGCGCGCGGCAAGTCCGGCAGACTCATCGGCAACCTCACGGGGCTCCTGACGACCCTCAAGGGCCTCCCGCTCGCCTACAACCGCGACCTCCAGGAAGACAAGGAGCCGGTCTTCGACTCCGTCGAGACGCTCGAGGTCCTCCTGCCGGCCTTCACGGGGATGCTCGCGACCCTGCGCTTCAATACCGAGCGCATGGCGGAGCTCGCGCCGCAGGGCTTCTCCCTGGCGACGGATGTCGCGGAGTGGCTCGTGCGCCAGCATGTGCCCTTCCGCGAGGCGCACGAGATCAGCGGTGCGCTCGTCTCCTTCTGCGAGGCACGCGGGCTCGAGCTGCACGAGCCGAGCGACGATGACTATGCGTCGATCGACCCCCGCCTCACGGGGCAGGTGCGCGAGGTCCTCTCGATCGACGGTGCCGTCTCGAGTCGCAACGGCGTCGGTGGCACAGCGCCGGAACGCGTCGCGGAGCAACTCGCCGCACTCACAGCACGGGTGCGCGACCTGACAGTGCGGTGATGTCGGACGAACTCGCGAGCGTCCTCGCGCAGGACGCCGTGCAGGCGGCCCCACGCCTGCTCGGCTCCCTCCTGTCGGTCGACTCGCCCGAGGGTCGCGTGACGCTCCGAATCACGGAGCTGGAGGCGTACCACGGCGCGGATGACCCCGGGTCGCACGCCTTCCGCGGCCAGACCCCGCGCAACTCCGTCATGTTCGGTCCGGCCGGGCACCTCTACACGTACTTCACCTACGGCATGCACACGTGCTCGAACATCGTCTGCGGCACGGAGGGCGTGGCATCCGGATGCCTCATCCGAGCGGGCGAGATCGTCGAGGGCATCGAGCTGGCCCGCGCGCGTCGGCACACCTCCCGCGTCGACGCCGACCTTGCCCGGGGCCCTGGCCGGGTCTGCGTGGCGCTCGGCATCACGCTCGCCGATGGCGGTGCTGACCTGTCGGCCTCGCGTATCCGCTTGTCCCTCGGGCGCGAGCAGCCGGATGTCGCGACCGGGCCCCGCACGGGAGTCTCCGGGCCCGGCGGCACGGATGCCTTCCCCTGGCGCTTCTGGATCCCGGGCGACCCCACGGTGTCGCCCTACAAGCGGCACGTGCCGAAGTCGCGGAATACATCGCGAGGATGACGCAGGATGCGCCGCCCGACCGATGTGGTCGCGCGGTACGTCGACGAGGCTGGAAGCATGAATTCTTCCGCCTCAACTCCTCTCCTCTCGGCATCGCGCGTCTCGATGACGTACCCAGGAACCCGCGCCCTTGACGGGGTCGACCTCGCGATCTATCCCGGCGAGTCCGTCGCGATCATGGGCCCGTCCGGATCGGGCAAGACGACGCTCCTCCACGCACTTGCGGGCATCATCACGCCGACGAGCGGCGAGGTCGTCGTGCACACGCCGCACGGTGCGATTGCCGTGAATGCCCTCGCGGAGTCTGAACGGTCGAGACTGCGTCGCGAGGAGTTCGGCTTCGTGTTCCAGCAGGGCCTCCTGATCCCCGAGCTCACGGTCGTCGAGAATGTCGCCCTTCCCCTCCTCCTGGCTGGGCGCACGCGGGCGACCGCCGAGGCGCACGCTGTCGAGTGGCTCGGCCGGCTCGGCCTCGGCGGCCTCGAGCGGCGCCGCATCGGCGAACTCTCGGGTGGCCAGGCGCAGCGCGTCGCGATCGCCCGCGCCCAGGTCACGGGCGCTCGGGTGATCTTCGCCGACGAGCCGACGGGAGCCCTCGATTCCGTGACCTCGACCGAGACGATGACGGCGCTCCTCGAGGCCGCGACGGAAGACGGCCGTGCGCTCGTCGTCGTCACGCACGATGACCAGGTCGCCGCCCGCTGCTCCCGCGTCGTGCGGCTGCGCGACGGGCGGCTCGACGTCCAGGCCGCGACGACCGTCTCGGGGGCCTCCGCATGAGCAGCATGACGGATGTCCGCGCTCCTGCCCCGGGGCGCCTCGCGCCGTCGAGGCGTCGCGCACCCATCGCAACCCTGACGTGGATGCTCGCCCGGCCCAGCGCCGACTCGGTCTCGACGCTCATGCTCCCCGGGATCGCCTTCGCCATCACGACCGCCCTGCTCCTGACGGTCGCGGGCGGTGGCGTGATGTTCTGGAACTGGCCCGACGAGTTGAATGCGGCCACCTACCAGGTGCTGAGCGGGCTCGCCCTGGCGCTGCTCGTGATTCCGCTCGCGAGCCTGAGTGGCGCTGCCGCCAGGCTCTCGGCGCGTCGGCGTGACGACCGCCTGGCGACACTGCGCCTGCTCGGTGCGACACCCGGCAACGTCGTCGCCATCACGGTCCTCGAGTCAGTCATGGTGGCCGCGGCGGGCGCGCTCGTGGGCGTCGTCCTGTACCTCGCCGCCGCTCCGTTGGTCGGCCTCATCCCCTTCGGCGGGGCGGCCATCGGCGCGGCGTCGATCATCCTGAACCCGCTCGCAATCCTCGGCGTCATCGCAGGCATCGTGCTGCTCGCCGCAGTGAGTGCCGTCGTCGGCCTTCGCAAGGTCGTCATCTCGCCGCTGGGCGTGAGGCTGAAGCAGAGCGCACCACGCATGAGCTGGCTTCGCGGCCTCATCGGGGGAGTCGTTGTCGTCATCGCCGTCGTCGTGCTGCAGAGCTTCGGCGTGCTGCCCGACTACACGGCGGTCGCGGTGGCCATCGCCGCCACCTTCGCGGTCGGCGTCGCCGTGCTCAACCTGGTCGGCCCGTGGCTCATCTGGGTCTTTGCGCGGATGCAGGTCGGCCGCGCCCGCACGGCGGCACGCCTCATCGCCGCTCGCACGACGCTCGAGGCGCCCAAGGTCGCGTGGCGTCAGGTCAGTGGACTCGCAATGACCAGTTTCGTCGCGGTCGTGGGCGGCACCGGCGTCTCGTTCCTGATCGAGGAGGGCGGACCGGCCAACGAGCTGGCGCTCTACGTCGACGTGCGCACGGGCATCATCATCACCCTCGTCGCATCCTTCCTCATGGTTGCGTGCTCTGTCGGGGTCAACCAGGCATCCGCTGTGCTCGACCGCCGTGACCTCTACGTCGGGCTCGACCGGGTGGGCATGCCGAGGGAGGTGCAGGAGCAGGCGCGGGCGCGCGCCATCCTCGTGCCGTTGTGCTGGGTCTCGCTGGGATCGGCGGCCCTCGGCGGACTGCTCGTCTTCCCGCTCGCGGGGTACGCGCTCATCGTCGCCCCCACGTCGCTGCTCGTGATCGCGCTCGCGTTCGTCGCCGGCATCGCGCTCGTGGCCCTGTCGCTCGTCGCAACGCGGCCGGTCGTGACGAGCGTGCTGCGCAGCCCCGAGCGCGCGCAGTAGCCTGCGACGTCAGGGGTTTCCATGCGGCCGGCGGTGGGTACCGTCGGCCGCTTGGTGCACGGCGCTCGTCGACTCCGGCGAGTGAGGCGGGGTCTCCCGCCGCTGGTACCCTTGGTCGGGTGTCAGCGAGCGTGCAGAACCTAGAACAGCAGAGCAACGACGAGTCATTCGAGTCCCTGTGGGACGAGCTGACCTGGCGAGGACTCGTCCACGTCTCGACCGACCCTGAGGCGCTCAAGACCCTGCTGGATGGCCCGCCCATCGTCTACTACTGCGGCTTCGACCCGACGGCTCCGAGCCTGCACCTCGGCAACCTCGTGCAGGTGCTGCTGCTGCGTCGCATCCAGCTGGCGGGTCACAGGCCGCTCGCGCTCGTCGGCGGCTCGACGGGACTCATCGGCGACCCGAAGCCCACCGCTGAGCGCACCCTCAATACTCCCGAGGTCGTTGCGGAGTGGGTCGGCAAGATCCAGGGCCAGGTCTCGCGGTTCCTGGACTTCGAGGGCGACAATGCGGCACGCCTGGTGAACAACCTCGACTGGACCGCGCCGATGTCGGCCATCGACTTCCTGCGCGACGTCGGCAAGTACTTCCGTGTGGGCTCCATGCTCAAGAAGGACGCGGTGACCGCCCGGCTGAATTCCGACGCTGGCATCAGCTACACCGAGTTCAGCTACCAGGTGCTCCAGGGAATGGATTTCCTCGAGCTGTACCGCAACTACGACTGCGTGCTCCAGACGGGCGGCTCCGACCAGTGGGGCAACCTGACGAGCGGCTCCGACCTGATCCACAAGGCCGAGGGCGTGAGTGTCCATGCGATCGGCACCCCGCTCATCACGAACTCCGACGGCACCAAGTTCGGCAAGAGCGAGGGCAATGCGGTGTGGCTGGATGCCTCGCTCACGAGCCCCTACGCGATGTACCAGTTCTGGCTCAACACCGACGACGCGGATGTCATCGCTCGGCTCAAGGTCTTCACCTTCCTGTCGCGTGCGCGCATCGAGCAGCTGGCAGAGTCGGTCGCGAATGAACCCTTCCGCCGCGAGGCGCAGCGCACGCTGGCCTTCGAGGTGACCTCGCTCGTGCACGGCGCAGAGGCCACGCATGCGGCCATCGCCGCGGCCGAGGCGCTCTTCGGCCAGGGTGAGCTCACGGCGCTCGACGAGTCCACGCTTTTCGCGGCGCTCGCCGAGCTTCCGCAGGCCGAGGCGACGGCCGAATCCTCCCTCGCCCAGCTGCTCGTCGACACTGGGCTCACCAAGAGCCTGGGGGAGTCCCGACGGGCGATCGAGCAGGGCGGCGTCTACTGCAACAACGTGAAGGTGACGGATGTGGGCGAGTCGATCGGCGACCGCTTCCTGTTCTCCCGCTTCGCCGTCCTGCGTCGCGGCAAGAAGACCCTCGCGGGCGTCATCGCACGGTAAGCACAGTCTCGCCTCGTTAGGATGGGGCGAACTTTTGAGGGGAGAGCGTGGACGATAAGCCTGATGTCGGTCAGGGGACTGGTGCCCCGAGCAGTCCCGACGGTGGACTTCGTCGCGATCGCAGGCGACTCCGCGAGAGCGCCCGCGTAGAGGCAGAAGAGACCGTCTCTCGCGAACAGCCTGAGGAATCGCCGGCGCTCCCTGACACAGGAGGTTTCAGCGCATTCGAGGCGCTGGGCTTCGAACGCCGTTCCTTCGAGCCACCGGCCCAGGAGTCGGCTCCCGTCGACGCCTCGCGCTCCCGCGACGTCCCCGCGCCAGCGTCTCCCGCGGCTGCTGAGCCCCTGACACCGCCGCAGTCCTCTGGCGTGACCCCGCCCGCGTATGGCTCCGAGCCCGCGCGACCCGTTGCCCCGGCACAGGCCTCCGCGCCGATTGCCGCTCAGCCGACCAGTGCCGAGTCGAATGCATCCGCGCCGCATGCTTCCGCGACGCCGCCCCTGCAGCCGCCGCCCCTTGAGGAGCCGCCGCGCCCCGCCGTTCCGCCCGTGACCCACGCTTTCGCTACGCCCGGGCTCTTCTCGCAGGCGACGCAACCGCCCGTCCCTCCGCAGGACCCGTCCATCGCCGGCCTGCCCGTGGCACCTGCCCCAGGTGCAGCTGTTCCGGGTGCGGTTCCTCCGCGTCCCGACGCCGAGACGCCAACCCAGGCTCTCTCGGCTGCCGAGCTGTACGCACCGCCCGCTGCGGCCGCCCCCGTGGTGTCGCCAGCCCCGATGCCGCCCACCGACGCCCCGACCTCGGCCTTCGAAGCGGCACCGGTTTCGGCAGGGGCACCCCCGTTGCCAGAGGCAAACCCGTCTGTCGCATTGTCGGCCCCACTTCGTTCTCCCGCCGCTCCGACGCAGGAACCAGCGCCAACGTCTTCCGCGGGAGCGGCCGTCACGCCGACCACGGCGGCTGAGTCTCCCGCCGGCCACCCTGTTCTCGGACCGCTGGCTCCCCGCCCCCACGAGACTCCGCAGGAGGTGGTGCTCCTCGACCGCATCGCCCTCGCCGCCGCCATCGTGCTCCCGCCCGTCGGGTTCGTGCTCGGCCTGGTGGCATCCGCGCGCGGTCGCGCCTACCGAGGGTGGGCATCCGCCATGGCGCGGGCCTCACTCTGGGTGGCCGTCGGAATGACCTTCGTGTTCATCGTTGCCGGTGTCTTCCTCTGGTCTGAACAGCAGAAGCGGCTCGCCGATGAGGAGAGCGCGCAAGCCGCCGCCGAAGCACACGCGGCGCTGGTCGAGGAGAGCGCCGCGTTCTGCGGGGCCTTGGCAGGATCGCCCGTGCTGGCGACGGATGCCGCGGACTTCGGTTGGCCTGCGGCAGACGACCCTGCCGGCTACGTCCCCGCGATCTCCGCCTATGCCGCGTCTTGGCAGGGCCTCGTTCCTCTTGCGCCGGCGGTCATCGCGGAGCAGGTGACGTCGGCCAGCGCGCAGATCGACCAGATCGTCGCGAGAGCCGCGAGCTTCCCCGAGACGAATCGCGCAGGGGACATCCTCGACCTGCAGGCGGTGCCGGAGATCGCTGCAGTCCAGGCGCACGTCTCGGAGTACTGCGCGCCCGCCGGCACGGGGGAGTGAGGCGCGACACGCCCGGGGTGCACCATGATTTGGCGCCGGTCCGGAAGCCTGCGTAAAGTAATCACTCGTCACCCCAAAGGTGCGGAAAGCCGCAGAGCTTCCCGGCCTCACGTGGGACACAATCCGAAGGCGCAAGCCGCCGAAGATTCCGAACAGCAACTCATGTTGCAAGTCACGATCTTCGGGTCTAGGATAAAAAGCCCTTCCCACTCTCGACTCCATCACGGAGTACGCAGCGGGTCTGCATGGCCACTGGGCCGTCAGAACTCCAGCGCAGAGGGTGGTAAGTTTGGAAAGTTGCCTCGGCAGCTGCCGCCGGAAGGTGGGGCACCGGGAGCGTCCGT
>JADGMW010000346.1_pt1 | contig 21827 bp, 16 predicted proteins | sample 8641801 | NCBI WGS metagenome assembly JADGMW01 (sample SAMN16272018, study PRJNA661076) | feces metagenome | isolation source: fecal sample from diarrhoea affected cattle A | host: Bos taurus | place: South Africa: Lokaleng Village, Mahikeng | collected 2019-09
GCCTCAGATCGACCCAGCGTACCGTTCACACCACCAGGGGCAGGGTACTGCCGGCACCGTCGCGGCCGGCGCACCACCCCCCGACTCCGAGCGAACGGTACGTCCGTCGCCTCAGATCGACCGAACGTACCGTTCGCACGATCAGGGCAGGGCAGGGCAGGGCAGGTGAACGGCTGGACAGAACCGACAGGCGTTATCGCAGAGCCGCCTGCAGCACCTCGCAGAGCACGTCCAGCGTCCTCGAGTACTGCGACTGCGTCGGCGTGCTGTAGCCGACGACGATGCCGTCACCGCCGACTGACGACACGTCGGGATGTCGGAAGACGGACAGCCCTTCGAGCCCGAGATCGCGCGCCTTGGCTGCTGCAAGCACAGATTGTTCGGTGCCGGAGGGAAGACGGATCACAGCGTGAAGCCCCGCAGAGATCCCCTCGACCCTGACCTGGGGTACTCGCTGCGCAAGGGTCGCAACCAGTTGATCACGTCGTCGTCGGTACGAGGTCCGCATCTTTCGAATATGACTGTCGAATCTTCCGGACTCGATGAAGTCCGCCAAGGTCAATTGATCCGTTGAACTGACCCAGCGTTCGTAGGGTCCCTTTATCGCGAGGACGGGATCGATCAGCCTGTCCGGCAACACCATCCATCCGATGCGAATGGCCGGCGACAGTGTCTTGCTGACAGTGCCCAGGTACGCAACGTGCTGCGGCGCAATTCCTTGGAGTGCGCCGACAGGCTTTCTGTCGTAACGGAATTCGCCGTCATAGTCGTCCTCGATGATGACGCCGCCGGTAGTCGCGGCCCATTCGAGAGCGGTCGCGCGCCTCGCCGGTGTGAGGGGGCCTCCGAGGGGGAACTGATGGGTCGGTGTCAGCAGAACACTCTCAGCAGATGTTGACACCAATTCGTCTGTGCAAGTGCCTGATTCGTCGACCGATATGGGAATCGTCAGAAGCCCTTCGTCGACAAGTAGCTGCCGGTGCAGGTGAAGGCAGAAGGCGTCGACGGCAATCGTTCCTCCGAGTGCGCGGGCAAGGAGGGAGATCCCGTGACCCGAGCTGGCACTGATCACAATGCGGTTCGGATCGACGCGAACGCCTCTGGTGCGGCTCAGGTATGTGGTGAGGGCGTTTCGGAGTTCTACTCGGCCCCTGGGATCAGTGGTCGCGAATGCGTCGGTCGGCGCGGTGATCAAAGCACGTCTGGCGGACGAAATCCATGCAGTGCGGGGAAACGCAGACGCGTCCGGCGATCCGGGGAGAAGGCTGTGGGTCAAGCGCCGTCGGGTCGGTGACGGCTCGACCTCGCGACTGTGTGTGCTGGCGAGTGTGGCGACCACGGTTCCGGAACCCGGCCGTGTGACAAGCCACCCAGCTGCGGCGAGCTCGGCGTAACAGTCCGCAACAGTGTTTCGGGCAACTCCGAGGTCGACGGCGAGGGTGCGGGAAGGTGGGAGTCTGGTGCCGGGCTTCAACAGTCCACTGTCGATCGCGTCGCGAAGCGTCTGAAGCAGCGCAGTGCGAACCCCGATTCCCTGTGGCAACTCGATATGTAGATCGAACCCAAGATTGGCCCATGAATTCATCACCGGATTGAACCATGTTTCGGGGTCTTTCCGGGATTACGGTTTGAGTATGACTACAGCAACAGGACAACGACTGGATATCGCAAAGCTGGCGCCCGAGGTCTACAAGGCGATGATTGCGTTGGATGCCGCTGCGCGAAAGGGGCTGGAGCCGACGCTCGTCGAGCTGGTACTCACGCGCGCGTCGCAGCTGAATCATTGTGCGTGGTGCTTGGACATGCATACGCGAGACGCTCGGAAGGTCGGAGTGACGGAGCAGAAGCTCTACCTACTGAACGCGTGGGAAGAGGCGCGAGGGATGTACTCCGATCGCGAACGCGCCGCACTCGCTTTGACCGAGGCCGTGACAGTCCTTACCGACGGTTTCGTTCCGGACGAGGTGTACAGCGAGGCGGCCGCAGAGTTCTCGGACGAGGAACTGGCCCAGCTCATCAGCGTCATCTTGACGATCAATGCGTGGAATCGCATCGCGGTGACCACGAGGAAGGCGCCGCCGGTACGGAGCTGACCCCGAGCCGCATTCGTCACGTGCGATCGGCGACCGGCTGTCTCGGTCGGAGATCTGGGCAATCACTCCAAAGAGGACCAAAAGATTGCTTTCTACTGTGAACAAAACCGACTGAATCTTTGAATGTGATGCAAATCACATAGTCTTGGTCGGAAGGCTGTGCCGGACGCCCGCAGATTGTCGGGATTCCGACAAAGCAGTCTCTGTTGAATTATCCACTGAAGGGGCCCGCCATGCGGGCCCCTTCTTTTGTGTGCGGACCGAAAGCGCCCCTTCCTGTGGGTTTCCCGGGAAACCGTGAGTTATCGACTGGCTAGCAGTCGAGGATTGCCGTGATCTTCGGGGTTGTGTGAGCCATTTTTGGGTTGATCGTGACGGTTGTGCGGTTGGACAAGATTCCAGTCACCGACTTGGCTAACTTGTCGACCGTAGTGCCTCGCGACGTTCGCCTGCTCGGAGCATGGGTGGACTTTCTTGAAACATGCACTACATTGCCATCTAGTAACTGGCCGGTTGCCAAAAGTAGCTGGCCGATCCTCTCGGAAGTGAGTGCTGGACGGCGTGGTCTTGGAATTCCAGGCAACCTCCCCGCTACCGAAATGTCTTGAAAGGGAAGCTTTGATGACTGTGTCTGGTTCACGGCGGAGGCCGCTTGCTCTCCGACTCTCGCTAACCGCAGCTATTGCCGTAACGGTGGCCGGCAGTAGCGTTGCTTTTGCTTCGCCGGCCGTCTCCGCGCCACTGCCGGTGCGAACCGCTGCCGCTCCGGCGTTCACCGCCGGGTTGTGCGAGGGCACCGAGTACACACCCTCGGAGCAGATGCTCGACATCTCCGGCGTTCGACTGGACCATTACAACGACGGCAACATCGTGCCGATGTACGGCACCACCGATCGAGGTACCTCGACGGCGGTGGATGCTCCGGTCTGCGGTGTCCGCGACGTCGACGGAATTGCGAAGTCGGAATGGATGTACTGCACGGACTTCGATCTCGATCCGTGTTCCGGCGTCGACGAAAATGGTTTGCCGGTCGACAAGCACAACGACGAGATGGGCGCGACGGTGCCGTCTTCGGGCAATCCCGATTTGTCGGCCGACGATCTCGCTGTCATCAGTTGGTTGCTGCAAAATCCCGCCAAACTCGACGGCACTGTTTCGGGCAATGGCAGTGAGAATGCACGTTCGGCGCGCCAGACGCTGGTGTGGTGTGTCTCGGACTACGACAATCCGCTGATGGCCGACTTCAAAGGCCTGTGCGACAGGAACATCGGCGCCGACGAGCGAGCTCGCATCGTCGAGATCATGAACGTGACGCAAACGCTTGACCTTGCCCGCAAGACGCCGGCGACGGGCACTCTGAAGGCCGGGGAGACCGCCGTCTTCACTCTGAACACGAATATGTACCGGAAGCCGATCACTGTTCAGTCCTCGGCGGGAACGGAACTCACTGTCTGTGGTGACAATGCCAAGGCGACGCTGAGTGGAAACCAGTTGACCGTTGACGGTCGCGGAGATGCACCGACTGCCGTTGATCTTTGCCTCGCCGCCGCAAACGCCGGGGACTACTCCGTGACCGCAAGTGTCATTCCGGATTCGGTCGAGAACCTGCACTGGAACACCGCCGGGGCAGAGTGCCAGATCTTCGCGTCGTTCGACACCGTTCGGCCGGCTTCGATGAATGCGTCTGCCAGCGTCGGATATGCCGCAGCGCCCACGACGACACCCGCAACAACGACACCTGCAACCACGACACCGTCGACGACGACCCCGGCCACTACGACGCCTGTAACCCCGGTCGTTCCGATCGTGCCGATTGTTCCGATCGTGCCCATCGTTCCGATTGTGCCGGTCGTGCCGGTAGTTCCGGGTGTCCCTGTTCCCTCGCAGCCCGTTGCCACGCCGGCAACTCCGGCGCCGACGACTCCGAAGCCTGCCACCGGACCTCGCCCGGTTGCCATCGACGGTGGTGCTGCTGAACAGAATTCGGGCCGTAACGTCGCCGTCGCAGTGACCGGCCTCGGGCTTGTCGGAATGGCTGCTGCCGGAGCAGTTGCTCTCCGACGTAAGCGTTCCTGACACCAGGCACATGCAGTAGACGTCGGCACCGATCACAGGCTGTGTGATCGGTGCCGGCACTGATCAGACGCAGGGGGGCGTCAATTCGCAAGAGGTGCCGGGGGCACCTCATCCCGCAGGAGACAGTTCGATGACCATGTACGAGTCGGATCCCAATCCATCCAATCCATACGACGATCCCAACGATGATCGGCCCGCGAACACCGGCAAGGGGCGTCGTGTCGCGTACATCCTGGCCGTTGTCGCGGTGCTTGTCGCTGGTGCTTTCATGGCCTTCGTCGGCCTGCGATCATCCGATGACAGTGGCGCGATCCCGCTGAGTCCGGGAGTTGTCATGTCGCACTCCGCGAATCCGGCAGCGCCCACTGATGAGTTGATGACTCCCAACACCCTTTCGCTCGACCCGGTCGGGGTTCAGGCGCCGATCGTGGACGCCACCGTGCCGGAAGGAGTTCTCACTCCGCCGGAGAACGTCAAGAACGTCGGAATCTGGCTCGATGGTGCAGCTCTCGATTCCGCCACCGGCACGACCTTGATTGCCGGACACGTCAATCTGACCGGCCAGGGTAACGGTGCGCTGTTCGACCTGGGCACGATCGAGCCGGGTGAAGTGATCCGTACATCAGACGCGACGGGCAAGAGCACGTCGTGGAAGGTGACTGCGGTTACGACGCGCCCGAAGGCCGATGGTGTGGAGGAAAGCGTGCTGGCCGGCCCGGAAGGCCCTCGCAAGTTGGCAGTCGTAACCTGCGGCGGCGAACTGCAATTCGAGGATGGTGTGGGCAACTACGCCGACAACGTCTATCTGTACGCGGACCTGATGGTCTGACGCATTGGAAATCGTGCCCGTTGGATAGTGTCGCAGGTATGGATCTTCACCTGTCTGGAAAGCGTGCGATCGTTGCCGGTGGTAGCAAGGGGATCGGTCTGGCAATCGCCAGGGGTCTGGCCGCTGAAGGTGTCGACATCGCGATACTCGCACGCACTGAGCAAACGGTCGAAAGCGTTGCACGAGATTTGGTTTCGGAGTTCGGAATTCGTGCGATCGGAGTCGTGACGGATACACGCGACGACGACGCGGTTCAGGCGTCGGTGCGGCAAGTAGTAAAGGAGTTCGGCGGTGTCGACATTCTGGTCAACTCCGCAGCGACTCCGTTCAGCGCCGGAAAGCCGACGGATTTCGAGGCGACCACCGACGACGTCGTGCGAGACGAAGTCGAAGTGAAAGTACTCGGGTACCTGCGAACCGCACGGGCTGTGGCGCCGTATCTGATCGATCAGGGTTGGGGTCGGATCATCAACATCAGTGGGTTGGGCGCGAGGCAGGCCACCTCGATCGCCCACACGATCCGCAACGTCAGTGTTTCTGCGCTGACCAAGAATCTTGCAGACGAGCTGGGCCCCAAGGGAATCAACGTCACCGTCGTCCATCCGGGTGTGACGAGAACCGAAAGGTTGACCGCACGGATTACCCGCGAGTCGGAAGAGTCGGGCCGCTCGGCGGCCGAGGTGGAGCGGGGTATCGCGACGAACTCGATACACCGGATCATCGACGCGGAAGAGGTGGCTGACGTCGTGACCTTCCTGGCATCGCCGCGAAGCATCGCTATCGCCGGTGACGCAGTGGCAGCGGGCGGAGGAGTGCCGGGGCCGGTCTACTACTGAAAACTCGCGTGCTGCTACCTGCTCGCGGTGGTGACGATCGTGTGCACGCGTCCGCCGCCGAGTCTCTTGCTTTCGTACATCGCCGAATCGGCGACTTTCTGCATATCCGTGAACGCGGTTGCCCGCGCCTCACCTGCGGTCAATTTGTGTGTGCGCACGGCGATTCCGATGCTCGACGTCGACGGGATCTCGTCGGTATTCGAGTGCATGGCAGGCCCGATCGAGTCGAGCATCGGACCGATTGCCGGCACGGAAAGTCTTTGAGCGAGGATGAATTCGTCGCCGCCGACCCGCGCGACGACAGCATCAGCATGCGCCCAGGCCGACAAGCGCTGTGCCACCCGAAGAATGATGCGATCGCCTACGTCATGACCGTGGACGTCGTTGATCGTCTTGAACCTGTCGATGTCGATTGCGATCACCAGTAGGGCTGCCGATTCCTGGCGCTGGAACTCCGCGAGTACCTTCTCGACGTGGCGATCGAGGCCGCGACGGTTCAGGAGGCCGGTCAGGGGGTCGAGGTCGGAGCTGGATGCGTCCATGCTGAGCATCGTCAGCACGATCTGTGAGATGAACGCGCAGACCACAAGTGCGGTGACGACGACCAGCACTTTCGAAGCACCCAGTGCCGGATCGCGGTCCGGGCCGAACAGTATCGGCTGCGCCGCGATCCCGATTATCGTTACTGAAAAGACCAGGTGGGCAACCTGCAGCTTCGGGTTGTGAAAATAGGCGATGTAGATGCCGATCAGCGCAAAAATGACGCAGGTGAGCAATCGTGCAAGCTGCGAGGAATCCCCGACCACGGAGATCGTGACTGCGATATCGCAGAACACCACGAATCCGAACGAACGCCGCTTGGTCGGGCCGAAGACCCACCAGGAGACTCCGACCACGAAGCACGAGATCACGACGACAGAGTTGAAGAACAGCGCGATAGTGCTCGTCGGACCGGCGGGGCTGAACCTGTTGAGTAGCGCGCACACGCCCAACCCGATGACGATGATGCCAAGTAATAGCCGGGTGGCAGTGGTGAGGCCGTTGTCGCGAAGATAGCGAGTGAAGCGGTCGTATTGATCGGGAAGAGCTAACCACTCGCGGGTCAGCGTCCTCATGGACTTCATCTGCGACGTCATGAGTGCTTCAGTCTGCGAAGGCGGGAGCGTGCGCCAATCATCGCGAACTGACTCCTCGGCTGTCTGGCACCTTGCAATGCTAACTGGATCGATGCCGCATTGGACCGAGATGTTCGGATCGGCGACCCGCATGTCTGGGTTGGGCCAGCGTGGAGTATAAATACATCTTGTGTCTATGTTGTATTCCGCTTCCGAAACCGTCTTCCGCGAAGTCAAGGAACTGATCCTGTCCGGCGAGCTCGCCGGAGGGGAGTTGATCAGTGAGGGTGACATCGCCGCACGGACCAATGTGAGCCGAACGCCGGTGCGTGAGGCATTTCTGCGACTGGAAGCGGAAGGCTGGATGCGCCTCTACCCGAAGAAGGGGGCGTTGATCGTCCCGGTCGCGGACGGGGAGGCGGAACATGTGGTCAGTGCCAGGCAACTCGTCGAGACTCAGAGTGTTCGAGTGGTGTCGGTCCGACCGCACGCACGCGAAGCGCTTGTCGCAGCGTTGCGCGCGAATCTGATCGAGCAACGTGAGGTTGCTGATCGCGGGGACGTTGCCGCGTTCAGCGCGATCGATGCGGATTTTCACAAGATGATCGTTGCCGCCGGTGGGAACCCACTGCTCGACTCGTTCTACGCGAGTCTGCGCGACAGGCAACGGCGGATGACAGCGCGGTCGATCTCACGCGACCCCGGCCAACTCTCTCGCATCCTTGTCGATCACACCGCGCTGACCGACCTTGTCGAAACAGGCGATGCCGACGGATACAACACTGCCGTACTCACGCACATGCGCCAGGTGCATGGACTCGGCTTCGAAGGAACTCTGTGATGAGCACCCAAACGATGGGCGCTGGGACCGCGGCCGAACCTCGTCTCGACAGTGCACGCGCCGACGGCGGAAAATGGCTGTGGCTGACCGTCGCCGCCAGCATGTTCGCTGCAGCGTGGGGTGGTAACGAGTTCACGCCACTGCTGGTGATGTACCGACTCGACCACGGCTATTCGCCGGTGATGGTCGACTTCTTCCTTTTCGCCTACGTGGTCGGGATCGTGCCGGCTCTCCTGCTCGGCGGACCGCTGTCCGATCGATTGGGCCGACGCCCGATCATGCTTCCGGCGCCGATCATCGCGATCGCCGGGTCGACGCTCCTCGCTTTCGGTGCCGACTCCGCCGCTGTCCTGATTCTGGGAAGGATCCTCTGCGGAATCGCCTTGGGGATCGGAATGGCCGTCGGCGGTTCGTGGGTGAAGGAGTTGTCCACGCAGCCCTGGGATTCGGCGGCGTCGGAAGGTGCGGGCGCCCGACGAGCGGCGATGAGTCTGACCGCCGGCTTCGCTTTGGGTGCGGGTGCTGCGGGAATCTTGGCGCAGTGGGCGCCCATGCCGAGTGCGTTGGCGTACGTGCTGCACATCGTGATCACCGTGGTTGCGGGCGTGGCGCTGTGGCGTGCGCCCGAAACCCGGCCGGCGCAGGAGAAATCCGAGCGACGCAGGTTGATCGACGACCTCAAGATCCCCTCGGCAGGTCATCGCAGATTCCTCTACGTCGTTGTTCCCTTGGCCCCGTGGGTGTTCGGTGCTGCCAGTGTCGCGTATGCAGTGATTCCATCGCTGATGACCGGGCACAGTGGCGATGCGCCCGTGGCCTTTTCGGCTCTGCTGTGCATGGTCGCGCTGACGTGCGGGTTCGCGATTCAGTCATTGGGGCGCAAGATCGATACCGACCGCAGCGCGCGGGGCGCTCTGGTGGCGCTGGTGTTTCTGGTGGTCGGTATGGCGGCTGCCGCTCTGGTCGCGTCGACGCTGACCGTGGCGGTTGCGATCGTCGCTGCAGCGATTCTCGGCTGTGGGTATGGCATGGCATTGGTGTCCGGATTGCTGGAGATCCAGCGAATTGCGGGGCCGGATGATCTGGCAGGGCTGACGGCAGTGTTCTACTCGATCACCTATATCGGGTTTGCCGTGCCGGCACTGCTGGCGATGCTGTCGGAAAGCATTCCGGCGCTGAGCTATACGGTGACGCTCCTGTTCGGATCCGTTGCCGCGGCTGCTTGCCTTGTGCTGATCCTCTTCAAGTCACGTTCGCATCTTCCGGCTCTCTGATGCCGCCGGCCCGCCGACTCCGGTGAGAGTCGGCGGACCGGGATCAATCACGCGTCTACAGTTGCGGACCCGTTCTCAGAACTGTGAACCGAACTGTGTGCCGTACCAGCCGGAACCGATGCGGTCTTGTTCAGGCCGTTGAGCAATCCGGTGATATCGACGCCTGAGCTCTCCAGAGTTTCGATGACGCCGGCAATCACCTGGGGGCTGATGCCCAGGATCGAGCCGATCGAACCCTGCGCCCCGTCACTTCCCCCGACGATGGAGATGCGATCGATGTCGCCGACCGGCTTCGCTGCCGCCGCGGTGGCGTCGACCAGCGCCGCCAGAACGTCAGGCAGAGTGAGCAACTGCGCGGCCTGCGGGGTGTAGGAGTTGAGTGCCTCGGCGATCTGACGCTTACCCGCAGCCTCCGCTTCGAGTTTGGCGCGCAAACCATCTGCCTCGGCTTGCTGCTCGGCGCGAACTGCGTCGGCCGCTACCTTGCGGCCGTCAGCTTCGGCTTCCAGACGTGCTCGCAGACCGTCTGCGTCAGCCTGCTGCTCGGAGCGAACGGCGTCGGCGACGAGCTTTCGTGCATCGGCCTGAGCGCCACCGGCCTGCCTCGCGGACTCGGCCTGTGCCTGGGCGCGGAGGATCGCAGCCTGTCGCTCGCCCTCTGCGCGTGCGATGGAAGCTTGCCGTTCGGCCTCGGCCGGCGCGATGACGTCTGCCTGCAATGCGGCTTCCGATTGCTGGGCGCGTCGACGCTCGACCTCGGTGCGAGCTTCGACGCGGGCCGCCTCGGCCTGCTCACGTGCGATGCCGACGGCCTTCTCCGCTGTTGCCTGCGCGAGAGGTCCGGCCTGGTCGGCTTCGGCGTTCTCGGCTTCGGTCTGTGCTCGCAGACGAGCGAGTTCGACGTCGCGCTTCTGATTCGCGCTCGCGATCGCGGTGTCGGCTTCGGCCTGGGCGACGGACCCTGCCTGGCGCGCCTTTGCCGACTGGATCTGCGAATCACGTTCGGCTTCAGCGGTTCCGATCGCGGCGTCACGCTTGACCTCGGCGATTCGACGCTGACCGAGCGATTCGAGATACCCGTTGAAGTCGGAGATTCCCGCGATCTTGATGACATCGACTTCCATGCCGATGCGGGCGAGGTCGCCGCCGGCCTCCTCGACCACACTGCGGGCGAGGGAGTCGCGGTTGGAGTTCAGGTCCTCGACGGTCATGGTTGCGGTGATTCCACGCAGGCTACCTGCGAGGATTTCGTTGATCTGCTGCTGGAGTTCGTCGAGGTCGGAGGTCAGGAATCGTTGCACGGCAGTCTGAACCGCTTCGTCAGCGGAGCCGATCCGTACCAGTCCGACTGCTTCGACGTTGACCGGAACACCGTCGTTGGAGAGCGCGTTCTTGAGGTTGATGCTGACGTTGAACGGCTCGAGCGACATGATGTCGACGCGTTCGATGCCGGGAATCTTGAACCGGGCACCGCCGCGTACCACTTTCGGCTTGCCTCGACCGGTGAAGACCGCCACTTCGTTCGGCGGGACCTTGACGTAGTTCTTCACGTAGATCGCGGGGAGAACGATGAAGATGATTACCGCGACTACAACCGCAATGATGATGATTGGCAGCATGTATCGAGTCCTTAGATCGCGTCGTCAACCGTGACGACGTGAAGGTATTGATCGTCTACATCGGCGATGTAGACGGTGGTGCCGGTGGTGAGCGCGATCGGCTGTGCACTGACGGCCTTGGCCTGCACGCGATTGCCTTCGGCGTCGACGAACGAGACTTCTCCCCAACCTTCGGCTGCGATGGTGAGGGTGACCGTGCCCAACAGCCCGGAGTATGAAGCTCGCCCGATGTGCGAATTATCTTGTTGTTCAAGGAGATAGGGAAGGAGAAGGCCGCGCGTGACGACAACGAGAACGGCGGCGAGTGCGAGTGCTGCAGTCACTGTTGCCAACGTCGGAGCGTCCGCGAGAGTGGCAGCAACGCCGCCGGCGCCGAAGCCGAAAAGTGCTGTGGCCAACGTTGTCAGGCTCAGAAATGGCAGCCCGTCTGCGTGGCCGCCTCCCGGATCCGCAACCTCGCCGACGGCAAAGGCTCCGATCAGAGCGACAACTCCGATCACGAAACATATTGTGAATACAACGAACATCGATCCCCCGATCTACCTGTCGAGGAAGCGCGCCCTGAAGTTTTTGTTGTCGGGGTCGTCCCTCGGCCCATCTATATAGTAAAGGTAAGACAAAGCCAATCGGCGCATTCGGAATGTTTCGGCGTGGTGTGCAGCGGCTCGTTGCGGAACGGAAATCAGGTCACCCCGGTCGACTGTTGCCCGGCGATGCTCGACATTGCGTCAGGTCGTGCCGATGCCGCTGGTGTGAGTGCATCGATGGACTTCGTGAACAGCGAAGTGCTGGATCTTCCGAAAGGGATCGGCGCACTGCCTGCCGTGATGGCGCCGGTCGCCGACGGCGCGCTGGCCGTACATGCACACCGCCCGACTGTTTCAGATCATCGGGCGGCGCGCGTCGAGGTCCGTTCGTCGAAGCCTGTTCGTCAAAAACCAGTGCGTCACAGCCGCGGTAACAGGCGTTGATTCAGCCAAGCGTCCCACAGAGGCCGCAGTGGAGTATCGGTGAAACGTGAAGCGAGATCGGTGAATTGCTCGGTACTGACCGTGCTGTGTCGATGCTTCGTGGTCCACTGGCGGATCAGTTCGAAGAACTTCTCGTCTCCGAGAACGCCGCGCAGGGCGTGCAGAGTCAACGCGCCCCGCTTGTAGATTCGATCGTCGAACATGTGGGCGGGACCGGGATTGCCGATGATCAAGAACTGGGGTTTCCGCCGGAGTCCCTGATAGGCGTTGGCGGCCAGTTGGTCAGAGGACGGGCCACCGGAATTCTCGGACCAGATCCACTCCGCGTAACAGGCAAAGCCTTCGTGTAGCCAGATGTCGCACCACTGTCCGAGGGTGAGACTGTTACCGAACCACTGGTGGGCAAGCTCGTGCGCGACAAGACGTTCGGAGCCGCGCCTACCTGTGCAATGGTTGGCTCCGAAGATCGAAAGCCCCTGCGCTTCGATGGGGATTTCGAGCTCGTCGTCGGTGACGACAGCCGTGTAGTCGGCAAAAGGATACGGGCCGAACAGTTTTCCGAAGACTTCCAACATTTGTGGCTGACGACCGAAATCGATGTCGAACGCTGCGCGTAGCCGCGGCGGGTGAACGGCGAAGACCGGCACCGGGCCGGCGCTCACCTGCCGATGCTCGTACTGGCCGATCTGAATGGTGGCCAGGTAGGTTGCCATCGGTTCGGTCTGCTCGTAGACCCACGTCGTCTGACTCGCGCGGGTCTGCTTGCGGATCAGCTTGCCGTTGGCGAGAGCGTAGAACGGTGAATCGGTGGTGATCGAAATGCGGTACGACGCTTTGGAAATCGGGTGGTCGTCGCAGGGGAACCAGGACGCCGCGCCGTTGGGCTGACTTGCGACCAGGATTCCTTCGTCGAGTTCCTCCCAGCCGACTTCGCCCCACAGACTCCTGATCGGCTCGGGATTGCCGTTGTAGGCGATGGTGACCGACAATGCACCGCCGGCGGGGATCTTGGCGGACGGCGTGACGGTCAGCTTGTTGTTCTGGTGCGCGTACTTCGTGCCGCGGGCACCGTTGACCGACACCTTCGACACCTGCAGGTTCTGTGCGAGGTCGAAGCTGAACTTGGATCTGCTCTCGGTGGTGACTGCGGTGATGACAGCTTTGCCGGCGAGCCGGTTGCTGAAGACCTTGTAGGTCAGTTCCAGTTCGTACCGAGACACGCGGTAACCGCGGTTGCCGTTGTGTGGCAGGTACGGATCGATGGGCTCCTCGAGCATTCTGTTCGGCTTCACGACGCCACCCACGGCGCAATCGGATTGCCCTGCCAGCGGGTGGAGGGCGGAACGGTGTCACCTCGCATCACCAGAGATGCAGGCCCTACCGTCGCTCCCGCGCCGATGCCGGCTGCGGGTAGCGCGACACAGTGCGGTCCCAGCGTTGCTCCTGCTCCCAGGGTGACGGTATCCATGGACATGATCCGATCATGGAAGAGGTGAGTTTGCACGACGCACCCCCGTTCCACCGTTGCTCCGTCGCCCAAAGTCACAAGATCTGCCTCGGGTAGCCAGTACGACTCACACCAAACGCCCTTGCCGATCTTTGCCCCGAGCCCACGTAGGAAGATGTTCAGTACGGCGGTACCAGTCGCCGCCCGCGCGAACCACGGCGCTGCGACGGTCTCGACGAATGCGTCGGCTACCTCGTTGCGCCAGACGAACGAACTCCACAGCGGATGCTCGACCTTGGCGATGCGTCCGACGACGATCCACTTGGCGGCGATGGTGATCGCGCCCGCCACTGCTCCGGCGACGAGCAGAACTACCCCGCTCAGCAGCGCAGCGAACCAGAATCCGACTGCACCGACCAGTGCTTCGAGGGCGAACAGAACACCGAGACCGATGCCGAACGTGACCATCACGGGGAGCAGTCGGCAGGTTTCGACCACTCCGCGGGCGATCTTGAGGCGCATCGGCGGATTGAACGTACGGGCGGCGTCGGTGTCCCCGGCAGCCCTTCTCAGTCGTACCGGTGGACTACCCAGCCACGATGACCCGGACTTCGCCTTGGACGGGGTAGCCGACAGAACCGCCACCAGACCGTTCTTGGGGACGCGTCGACCGGGAGCGGTCATACCGGAGTTGCCGAGGAACGCGCGCTTGCCGATCTTCGCCTGTTCGATGTGCATCCAGCCGCCGCCGAGGCCGTAGCTCGCAACCATGGTGTCGTCGGCGAGGAATGCGCCGTCGGCGACCGTCGTGAACTTGGGAAGGAGGAGCACGGTGGATGCTTCGACGTTCTTGCCGATCTTGGCGCCGAGGAGGCGGAGCCATCCCGGCGTCAGCAGGCTCGCGTAGAGCGGGAAGAGGAAGGTTCTGGCCGAGTCGAGCAGGCGTTCGGTCGCCCACACCTGCCAGCCGATGCGGCTGCGGACAGGGTGGTAACCGGGGGTCAGCCCGATCGAGAGAAGACGAACGGCCACCAGTGTTATGACTGCGAAGACGAGCAAACTCAAGATGGTCGCGACCGGAAGCATGATCAGCGATTGGAGCACGGCACTCGCGAGCGTGTCGGTGTCGCGAATCCACCAACCGATCAACGCGATTCCCGCCATCAGAGCGAAGATCGGCATTCCGGCCAGGAAGACCGAGGTGACGCCGTATACCGGTACCCAACCGGGTGCGCGCTTCGGATGTTCGGCCGGCCACGGATGATTCGCTTTCCCGACCTTGGTGGCGGGGGAGCCGGCCCACTGCTGGTTTGCCTTCACCCGACCGAACACCGCAGATCCGGGTTCGACGACGGCGTCCCGACCGATACGCGCGCCGGGCAGAAGAGTCGAGCGTGAACCGACGGAGGCGCCGTCGCCGATCTTGATCTCGCCGATGTGAATGACGTCGCCGTCGATCCAGTGGCCGGAGAGGTCGACTTCGGGTTCGACGGAGCAGCCGTCACCGAGTTCGAGCATGCCGGTGATCGGGGGAAGCGTGTGGAGATCGACGCCGCTGCCGATGTCGGCGCCGAGGGCACGTGCGTAGTAGAGCATCCACGGAGCACCCGAAAGATTGGCTGCGCCACTGGCTTCGGTGAGCCGCAGCGCGATCCACAGACGCAGATGCTCGCTACCTCCTCGCGGGTACGTACCCGGTTCGAGTTTGCGCAGGAGCAGGCGCGCTCCGACGACGGCGATGGTCATGCGCCCGATCGGCGTGATGAAGACGATGAACGCCAACAGGATCCACCACCACGAGACGGTGGGAGCCCAGCTGATGTCGACGAACCAGCCGAGGACGTTGTTCGCGATCGCCAGCCACGTCACCCACTGCAGTCCGGTGAGCGTCGTGAGCGGAACGGTGACGGCGATCTGCGCCAGCTGAGTCTTCAACGGTGTGGGAGCGACGATGCGGGGCTCCACAGTTGCGGTGGGCGCCAATTCGTCCAGATATTCGGCGAGCGACCCCAACCGTGGATGGTCGTAGAGCTGTGCGACGGTCACTTCGGGGAACCGCTCGCGCAGGGCGGTCACCAACTGAGCAGCGGAGAGGGATCCGCCGCCCACTTCGAAGAAGTCGTCGTCGAGTCCGGTGATCTGCGCGCCCAGGATCGAACCCCACAGACCGGCAACCCAGGCAGCGGTGCCGTCGAGCCCCAACGCGGCCCCGGCGTCCTCACCGGCACCGGGCAACGGCCAGGGCAACGCGTTGCGGTCGACTTTGCCCGACGTGCGCGTCGGAAGTTCGTCCATCAACGCCAGACGCGGCACGAGGGCCGCTGGTAGCTGCTCGCTGAGCAGAGCGTGAGCTGCCTTGAGGTCGAAGTCGGGATCCGTGCTCGCGATGTACCCGACGAGGAGTTGATTGCCGGCAGCCGTCTTCTTCACGGCGGCGGCAGCGCCGCTGACGCCCGGCAGGTTCTGCAAGGCGTTGTCGACCTCACCGAGTTCGATGCGCCGGCCGCCGAGCTTGACCTGATCGTCCGCGCGGCCCTGGAACATCAGGCCGGTGGTCTCGAGCCGGACCAGGTCGCCGCTTCGGTAGGCGCGTTCCCACCCGAGCGAGGGCATCGACGCGTACTTCTCGGCGTCCTTCGCGGGATCCAGGTAACGGGCCAGGCCGACGCCACCGATCACCAGCTCGCCCACCTCACCGACTGCGACGGGATTGCTCTGCGCGTCGACGACGGCAAGGTCCCAACCGTCGAGGGGGAGTCCGATGCTGACGGGGCTCTTGCCGTCCATCAGCGCGCCGCAGGCCACGACGGTCGCCTCGGTGGGCCCGTATGTGTTCCAGACCTCGCGGCCCTCGACGGCGAGGCGCTCGGCCAGCTCGGGTGGGCAGGCTTCGCCGCCGAAGATCAGGAGCCGAACGGCTTCGAGAGCTTCGGCCGGCCACAGCGAGGCAAGGGTCGGCACGGTGGAGACGATGCTGACGTCACGCGAGACCAGCCACGGGCCGAGGTCCATGCCGCTGCGGACCAGGGAACGAGGCGCCGGAACGAGGCAGGCGCCGTGACGACACGCGAGCCACATCTCCTCGCAGGACGCGTCGAATGCCACGGACAGTCCCGCGAGGACGCGATCACCAGGTCCGATGGGCTCGTCCTGGAGGAACATGCGCGCCTCGGCGTCGACGAACGCCGCGGCATTGAGATGCGTGACCGCGACGCCCTTGGGGGTGCCGGTAGACCCGGAGGTGAAGATGATCCAGGCGTCGTCGTCGGGTTCGGGTTCGCGAACCGGAGGATGTTCGAGCCGCTTCGGTGCCGTCCCCGGCTGGATACCGTCGCCGGTGATGATCGCCGCTACCTGCGCTTCACCGAAGACCAACTCGGCGCGCTCTTCCGGATCGTCGGCGTCGACGGGCACGTACGCTGCGCCCGCCGCGAGGATCGACAGGATCGCCACGTACAGAGACCGTGAACCTGACGGCATCCTGATTCCGACGCGGTCACCTGCGCCGACGCCGGCATCACCGAGCCAGCGTGCGCCGAGCTCGATCTCGTCGAGCAACTCCGAGTACGACAGTGTGGTGTCGCCGTCGTCGATGGCAGGTGCTTCCGGGTTGGCCTCGGCTGAGGCCCGCACGATGTCGATGAGCGTGCGCGGCGCAGGTGCATGCGCCGACCGTAGGAATACGGACGGAATCCCGAAAGACTGTTCCGTCTCCGACTGCGACTGGAGTGGCAAACCCGTTGGTCCTGTTCTACTCACGAAACTTAGAGTCCTGCGAACTGTCGAGTTGAAAGTCTCATGACAAGTTTGCGAGTTGGTGAACAGATATGCCTAATGCAACATGCCGAACGTGCCGGTCAGTCCGTACTGGCAGCTTGCGCGTGGCCTTCTGCCGAGTCGGCGAACTCGGGTGTGTCGAACACCTCTCCGCCCAGCGGATCGACGACCTTCGAATCCTCGGAGAAGTCGACGGCGCCGGTGTCCGGGTCGATGTTGACCGCATGGGCGGGAACTTCGTGCACCGCGACGAGCATGTGGGCGTCGGAGGGTTCCGTCGTGATCCCGTTTTGCGACGGGGTCAGACCGGCGAAGGTCGACGAGATCTTCAGATCGCGGAGCCGCTTCTCGGTGGGTTGTGGAACGTCGGTCGACGCCGGGGTATTGGTCGAAACTCGCAGGTAGCGCGGTGCCGAAGCGACCTCGTACCGGAACGCCTTCAGCATCGACAGGCACGCGAGCACCATGATGACCGAGAACGGCACAGCGGTGGCGATGGCAACGGTCTGCAGCGCGGTCAGCGATCCACTGCCACCCACGATGAGGAGAACCGCGGCGGCGGCGCCCGACAGGAACGTCCAGTAGACGCGCGTGATCTTGGACGTCTCCAGGCTGCCACCCGTCGCGAGGATGTCGATGACGATCGAGCCGGAATCCGCGGACGTGACGAAGAAGAACACAATCACGACGATCGCGAGGACACTCGAAATCGTTCCGAGCGGAAGTCCGTCGAGAAGCGTGAACAGAGACGTGTTGGTGTCCACGGCGCCGGATGCGTCGAGCATCGTGCCCTCGTTGCGCTGACGCAGGATGCCGGAGTTACCGAAGATCGTGAACCACAGCGAACCGACCAGCGTGGGGGCGAGCAGCACGCCGAAGACGAATTCGCGGATGGTGCGGCCGCGTGAGATGCGCGCGATGAACATGCCGACGAACGGTGCCCAGCTCATCCACCAACCCCAGTAGAAGATGGTCCATGCGCCCTGCCAGCCGTCTTCGGCGAACGGGGACGTGCGCAGCATCAGCTCGGGCAAGGCTTGGACGTATCCGCCGAGGTTCTGCACCCACGACTGCATGAGGAACAGTGTCGGTCCCAGAATCAGAACGAACAGGGCCAGCGCTGCAGCGAGCATCATGTTGATGTTGGAGAGCCACTTGAGGCCCTTGGTGACGCCGGAGACCACCGAGAAGGTGGCCATGCCCGTCACGATGACGATGATGGTGATGACCAACCAGTTGTCGGTCTCCACCCAGCCGAGGTAGTCGAGGCCGGCCGAGATCTGCTGGACACCGAATCCCAGCGACGTAGCGACGCCGAACAACGTGCCGACGATGGCGACGACGTCGATGGCATGGCCGATCTTTCCTTCGATGCGAGCGCGTCCGAGGAGTGGCTCGAGCAGCCAACGGATCGACAGCGGACGACCCTTGCGGTAGGTCATGTACGCCAGACCCAGACCGACGACGACGTAGATCGCCCATGCATGCAGGCCCCAGTGGAACAGCGTCAGTTCCATTGCTTGATTGGCCGCGGCATCCGTGGATCCGGCGATCTGCCCGGCGACGGGAGGAGTCACGTAGTGCGAAAGCGGTTCTGCTACTCCGTAGAACACGAGCCCGATACCCATGCCTGCGCTGAAGAGCATCGCGAACCACGAGAGCATTCCGAACTCGGGCTGCTCGTCGTCGCGTCCCAATCGGATGTTGCCGATACGGCTGATTCCGCAGTAGAGAGCAAATATCACGAACCCGGTCGCGGAGAGGATGTACCACCAGCCGACGCCGTCGCTGATCACGTTGTTGAGTGTTTCGAAAGCATCCGCGGCGGTTCCCGCGTAGATCACGGCAAAGGCGATCAGGGCAAAGATCACTATCGACGCGGGAATGAACACGGGTTTCCGTAGTTCACGCCACGCAGTTTTGACCGCAGTCATTCCACTCCTCGAACGTTCAGGCATTCACAGCGCCCGTCAGGGCGGCCACGTGTCACGCGTAGGTGGGCGTTTCGCTCACACCATCGCAGTCAAGACCGGGCTATTGCTTTGAAATTCAACGTAACGCCAAGGTTCGGTCAAACTCAACTGAGCGAATGATGCTGCACTGTCGCGAAAATTGTCGTGGGTAGACGCTGATCTTGTTGTAAATCGTTGAACAATAGCCGAATTGAGCTGTTCGTGGAACGCCGAAAGACGAATTCGATTGGTACGGTGAGCTGCATCGGTCAGGTCGACGCTCACTGATCGATCGTATCTGTCAAACTCGGTGAAACAGCCTGTCTGTCAGGTGGTTAACTCCTGGCGTGCTCGCTCGATCCCGGCAGCGAGACGCCGATACCTAACTGTGATTGTGATGGTCGCAACTATCAGTGCTTCGGGCCCTGTTCGCCTCGCTGGGCGTCGATCAGATCCATCGCATCCTTCAGGCCCAAGCCCGGATGTAGTTCGCGTAGTGCCTTGATTGCCGGAATGCGGTCGTCAGTCGACGCGAGTGCATTGCGGACGTCGTCGGCGGGTACTTCGGAGGGGGCAGTTGTCCCGTCCTGCCACGCCGGCTGCGGATTGTTCCTGGTTCGCCAGGCTTGGACGGTGTAGTAAGCAGATCCGACCGTCGCGAAAAGCCAGATCGCGAACCATACCCAATTCCAAGCTGTGGGTTCCGTGATGACCTTGTCGATGGCGCTTGGGCCGAAGAAAACGAGCAGCCAAGCCAGCGTGATCGTCTGCCACCATCGCTCGACGCGCCTGCTCGGATTCCACCACTCGGCCATCGATCGATACTCGCACAGGGGTGCTGTTTCGGTGCGACGATGGAGATCATGGAGATTCGTGATGCGGTGGAGCGATTTCGAGGGGAATCAGGGGCCTCGACGATTTTCGGAGAACCGCACCAGACCAGCGACGGAACGACGATCATCACGGTTTCGCGTCTGCATCGGCGGTGGCGCGGAGACCCCATACCGGTGCCAGTGGGAGTGTTCTCGATCCACGAGGGTGAGCCGTCGTGGTCACCGGCTGTCGATCACACCCGGGCGGCTCTGATGGGGGAGTTCATCGGGTTGGCGGCTGCCGTGATCGCGACTCTGGCCGTTCTACGTCGACCGCCCTGGCCTGATGTGACGATTCAGAAGGGGTGACCCAGAATTACGCCGATCAGCTGGAACGGCATTGCCAGGAACATCGATCCGACATAGAGCGGATAGCGAATCGGATCGCCGGCGAGGTAACCCTCGGCGAGCCAGGCCATTACGTCTGCTGATCCCATATTCGTTACTTCCCTTCGCTGTTGCGGTTCACCGATGTTTTCGGCTGTGGGAGTTGTTTTGTTACAAGCGAACTCGAACGGGAGCAGATGCGATGGCAACGTCGACGCAGCAAACGTCGTCGAGGGCTGTTGGAGGCATTTCTCGGCGACCAACCGCTTCCGCTCGCTGACGACACATCTGCGGAACCTCCGCCAGGACGCTGGACCACATGAGTCTGGGCACTTTGCCCCGTGTGGTCGTGAAATCGGTGCATTCTGCACATATCGGGTCGTTTTAGCGGCTTCTACAGTCACTGCATGACAACTACACTTTCTCTTCTTTCAGGCAAGACCGTCGTCCTGATCGGCGGCGGAACGGGTATCGGGCTGCGAGTTGCGCAGCTTGCCGTCGACGCCGGCGCGCAGGTTGTGCTCGGTGGCCGAACCGCATCCAAACTCGAAGCAGCGGCCTCGCAGCTGGGTGAAGCCGCACACTGGTTCACCGTCGACACCTCGGACGACGACTCGGTGAAAGCGTTCTTCACCAACATCCCCAGCGTCGACGCGCTCTTCACCACGGCTGCCGATTACCAGGTCGGCTCATTTCGTGAACAGAGTGTCGAGGATGCGGCGTCGCCGTTCACATCGAAGTTCTGGGGGCAGTACCGCGTCGTGCACGCTGCACTCGACAAACTGACCCCTACCGCGTCGGTGGTCCTCATGTCCGGCGCTGCCAGTGTGCGGCCACCCGCGGCCGCTGCGGCGTATGTGGCAGCCAATGCGGCAATCGAGGGGCTCGGACGCGGGTTGGCGGTCGAGCTGTCGCCGATTCGCGTCAACACCGTCGCGCCCGGAACCATCGACGGGCATCTCTGGGCTCAGCGCCCGGCAGAGGTTCGGGAGGCGGCCTTCACGTGGAGTGCAGAGAACAACGTCCTCGGCCGCGTCGGGAACGAAGACGAGATCGCACAAGCAGTGTTCTATCTCTTCACCAACACGTACACAACGGGTTCCACCCTCTACCCCGACGGCGGGTACGCGCTGCGCTAGACCCGTGCCACATGACGACTGTGGAATCGCGACTGCGTGAAATCGAGACTGTGCGAAATGCATTGTCGTAACACGAAGAAACGTCGATTCGCCCATAGGCGTGACCCCGGACACATTCGTACCGTCTTCTCCGAGAACACTTCCCAACTATTCGAGGAGTCCGTCATGAACAAAGCATCGACAACCGCCGGCGGCGGCGAGGTGTCCGACGGTGACGACTACGCGCTCACCCGCGTACCCGACGAAGCACGGTATTCGTGGTTTTCGGTGGCAGTACAGCGATTCGGTCAGGTGTCGGCACTCGCGCAGTTCCTGCTCGGTGCGACGCTCGGTTACGGTATGACGTTCTGGAATGCCTTCTGGGCATTGACAGTCGGCGCGGTGATACTCGAAGTCGTCTGTATCTTCATCGGAATCATCGGAGTTCGTGAGGGGCTCAACACGTCGGTGGTCGCGCGCTGGTGCGGGTTCGGTCATGCAGGCTCGGCGGTGATCGGACTGGTGATCGGGGTCAGCCTGATCGGCTGGTTCGGCATCCAATCGGCCGTCTCTGCATCAGGGTTGCACGGGATCATGCCGTTCCTGCCGCAATGGGCGTGGGCTTTGGCTTTCGGTCTCCTGATCACTGCAATAGTCCTGCGCGGGTTCGGCTCCATGCA
>JADGMW010000347.1_pt1 | contig 21743 bp, 19 predicted proteins | sample 8641801 | NCBI WGS metagenome assembly JADGMW01 (sample SAMN16272018, study PRJNA661076) | feces metagenome | isolation source: fecal sample from diarrhoea affected cattle A | host: Bos taurus | place: South Africa: Lokaleng Village, Mahikeng | collected 2019-09
GGCTCGGAGATCGCCCACTGGTTGTTCTGGCAGAAGAACACCACCGGCGCGTTGTTGACCGACGCGAAGACGAGCGCCTCGCTGACGTCGCCCTGGGACGTGGCGCCGTCGCCGAAGTACGTCACGACGGCGGTGTCCCGCGCCGGGTCGCCCGTGCCGACGTCGCCGTCGCGCTGCACGCCCATCGCGTAGCCGGTGGCGTGCAGCGTGTGCGAGCCGATCACCAGGGTGTACAGGTGGAAGTTGTGGGCGGCCGGGTCCCAGCCGCCGTGGTCGATGCCACGGAACAGGCGCAGCAGGTCGGCCAGGTCGAGCCCGCGGGTGTGGGCGACGCCGTGCTCGCGGTAGGACGGGAAGACGTAGTCCTGCGGGAGCAGCGCGCGGCCGGACCCGATCTGCGCGGCCTCCTGGCCGAGGCTCTGCGCCCAGAGGCCGAGCTCGCCCTGCCGCTGCAGTGCCGTGGCCTCGGTGTCGAACCGGCGCACGATCACCATGTCCCGGTACAGCCCGCGGAGCGCCTCCGCGTCGAGGTGCGCGACGCGGTGCGAGTAGTCGGGGTTCTCGACCCGCTGGCCCCCGGGGGTCAACAGCTGGACGAGCCCATCGTCGGTGAGTGGACCTGTCGTGCTCACGCGGGGTCTCCTTCGCGTGCCGGCGGCAATGGCGAAAATCGGATCGAATCGAACCTACGTGAGCGTAGGCTACGCAACCGTAGGTAGTCCCGGACGCGCAGGACAACCCTTGCCGCACGCCTTTGTCGAGATCCCACAGGACCGTGATCACCTTGCGGCCGGGAGCCCTCGGCCGCAACCCTCGCCGGGCGCGGCGGTCAGCGCGTGAAGGCCTGCGCGACCTCCAGGAGCAGGTCCGTCGCCTCCCGCTCGCCGACGCTCACCCGCACCCCGTCCCCCGTGAACGGGCGCACCAGCACCCCGGCGCGCGCGGACTGCTCCGCGAACGCCACGGCCCGGTCGCCCAGGGGAAGCCAGACGAAGTTGCCCTCGCTCTCGGGGACCAGCCACCCCTGCCCGCGCAGCCCCGCCAGCATCCGCGCGCGCTCGTCGACCACGGCCTGCACCCGGATCATCAGCTCGTCCGTGGCGCGCAGGGAGGCGAGCGCGGCGAGCTGGGCGAGGTGCGAGACCCCGAACGGCGTCGACACCGCGCGGATCCCCGCGGCGAGCCGGGGGCGGGCCACCGCGTAGCCGACCCGCAGCCCTGCCAGGCCGTACGCCTTGGAGAAAGTGCGCAGCAGCACCACGTTCGGGTGCTGCGCGAAGACGGCCAGGCCGTCCGCCGCCTGCGGGTCGCGCACGAACTCGACGTAAGCCTCGTCGAGGACCACCAGGACGTTCCTCGGCACCACGGCCAGCAGCTGCGCGAGCTCGTCCGCCCGCACCGCGGGGCCCGTCGGGTTGTTGGGGGTGCACAACAGGAGCACCCGGGTCCGGTCCGTCACCGCCGCCGCCATCGCCGGCAGGTCGAGGCGGCTGTCGGCCGTGAGCGGCACCCGGACGCCGTGGGCGCCGGCGACTCCTGCCGCGATCGGGTAGGCCTCGAAGGAGCGCCACGGGAACACGACCTCGTCGCCCGCGTCGCAGACCGCGGCGAGCACGTGGGCCAGCACCGCCACCGAGCCGTTGCCCGTCACCACGCCCGCGGGGTTGACCCCCAGGTGGGCCCCGATCGCCTCGGCCAGCTCGGTCGCGTGCATGTCCGGGTACCGGTTGACGTCCATGGCGCCGTCCGCGATGGCCGACACCACCGAGGCCAGCGGGGGGAACGGGTTCTCGTTGGACGACAGCTTGAAGGCGGCCGCCCCCACCTGGGTGCGGGCCCCGGGGATGTACGGAGGGAGTGCGGCGACAGCGGGGCGAAGGGGAACCTGGGTCACCGGCTCAGCATGCCACCGCCTGGTTGGGCCGCCCCGACGACAGCCCGGATGGCAGGATCGGGCCATGAGCTTCGTGTTGCGGGTCATCATCAACGGCATCGCCATCTGGTTCGCGACCCTGATCCTGCCCGGCCTCGTCATCGTCGGCACGGACACGCCCTGGCAGACCGTCGGCGTGATCCTGCTGATCGGGCTGGTCTTCGGCATCGTCAACGCGATCGTCAAGCCGATCGTCAAGCTGATCTCGTTGCCGCTGTACATCCTCACGCTGGGCCTGTTCACGCTGGTGGTCAACGCCCTGATGCTGATGCTGACGGCCTGGATCACCGAGCAGTCCAGCTGGGGGCTGCGCATCGACAACTTCGGCACCGCGGTGCTGGGCGCGCTGGTCATCTCGATCGTCAGCTTCGTGCTGAGCGTGCTCGCCCCGAGCCGCCGCTGACCCGTGCGATGACGGGCCCTCATCGGCTCGACGCCGGATGGACGAGCGGCCGCGGGCTCGGCACGGGAGGAGAGCCGCCCATCGGGCCGCGAGGGCCGCCCGCCTCGGCCATCGGCTGGGATCCCTGGAACTGGGTGAGGGTCGCGACGGTCCCCTCCGGGCCGAAGACCTGCTGCCCGACGGAGTCGCGCCAGGCTGTCAGCGACGGGTCGCCCTGCCCCGCCGCCTCGACCCGCTCGGCGGTCCTGGCGTAGGTGGAGATGGCGTGGGAGTCGATCAGGTCGCGGGAGGCCATCCTGTCGACGGGGTCCGTCGACGACTTCAGGTCCACCCTGACGGTGATGCGCCGCGACTCGTCGGGCGAGGGCAGCCCGTCGAGCGCGGGCACGATGTCGGTCGAGTGCTCGAGGTGCTTGGCGGTGACGCCGGGCGGGGTGGCCATCCCGGCCACCGGGGAGCCGGCGGTCAGCACGTGGGTGACGGTGTGGCGCCCGGCGGCCACGGCTCCCGCGGCGACGGCCATGGCCACCATGCCGCCTTGGCTGTGGCCGGCGAGCAGCACCGCCTCGCCGGGCTGGGCGCCCGCCTGGTCGAGCGCCTCGAGAACGAGGGCGCTGGGCCCGTCGGGGGCGCCCGCCATCAGGGACAGGTTGGTCGTGGCGCGCATCGGGTTGTCCCCCTCCGGCCCGGACCCCTGGGTGCCGGGGATGGCGACCGCCCAGCTGCGTGTCCCGTCGGGCTGGTCGAACCGCACGACGCTCACCACTCCCCGGCCCCCGGACGCGCCGTCGGGGTACGCCTCGCCGATCAGCCGGAGCAGCGCGGCGTCGTCCCGGGGGCGCTCGGCGCCCTGCAGGGTGCGGCCGGCGCCGAGCACGGCGACGGTGACCGACCGCTCGCGGAGCAGCGTCGCCAAGGGCTGCGCCACCCCGCCGACGGGGTGCCGCGGCCACAGCTGGAAGCCCTTCCGCAGCGCCTGCAGGTGGCTCGCCGCCCCGTGCAGCATCAGCTCGACGCCGCCGGTGCGGACGATGGACGTGGGCTCGGGCCATCGACCGGTGCGGGCCTTGCCCAGGAGGGCGACCAGGCCCACGCCCCCGACCATGTGGACGCCGGTGATCCAGGCGACCGGCCCCGCCAGCGGGCCCTCGCCGGCCCAGGACGCCTGCGCCCCCACGAGCCGCCGCACTGTGCGCTCCACCGCGCTCTCGGCCTGCTGGTACCCCTCGGCCGCGGCCTGCAGCGACCTCGCGAGCGCCCGGAGCGCCTCGGCCGTCTCCCCCGGCGAGCCGAGCCCGCTCAGCAAGGGCGCCAGAGTCGTCCGCGCGGTGCGCGCGGAGCCCAGCGCCTCGTCCCCCGCCCAGGTGGCGCGCTCTGCGGCGGCGAGGGCCGCTGCGGCGTCGTCCAAGCGGCGGGCGGCCTCCTGGAGCGCGTGGACGGCGTGGTGCAGGTCGTCGAGCCGCGCGACGGTGCCGCCCCATCCGCCGGACACCTCGATGCCGGGGCCGAGGTCCGTCATCGAGGGAGCCCTGCCCTCATGGCCGGCCCATCACACGGTCGAGCAGGGACCGGCCGGCCAGGACGCGCAGGTCGGCGCAGGCGGCTGCCGTCGCGCGGTCGTGCAGGACGAGCGCGGCGTGGGCTGCCGCGACGTCCCGCGCGGTGCGGGCGACGGCCTGCTGCGCCTCGTCGAGCGCGGCGCGGTATCGGGTGGCGGCGTCGGACACCCACGTGATGTCGCCCGCGGCGGTGAGCGCCCCCGCCGCCTCCTCGATGTGCCCCATCGCCATCGCCACCACCGGTGAGACGGCTGTCGCGCCGGTGAGCGTGCTTCCCCTCGTCATGGGCCCGACCGTAGGGAGGCGCCGGGGCGCCGCCGGCCTGTCGCGCATGGAGCCCTGGAGGGCGTGGAATCCCCTCGGCTTGGGGGTGCACGGGCACTAGCCTCGGCCCGTGCGTCGTCGCTCCGCGCCGTGGGGCGCCCTCGCAGTCCTCGCCGGCTCGCTGATGTTCGCCGTCAACGGCACCGTCGCCAAGCTCGCGATGCAGTCCGGCCTGAGCCCCGAGCGGCTCGTGCAGCTCCGATGCCTCGGCTCCGCGGTGCTCCTCGTCGCGGTGGCCCTGATCGTCTCCCCCCGGTCGCTGCGCGCCCGCGGCAGAGAGCTCGCCGTGCTGGCCCTGCTCGGGGTGGTCGGCGTCGCGCTGGTGCAGTGGTGCTACCTCGTGGCCATCTCCCGGCTGCCCGTCGGGCTCGCCCTGCTCCTCGAGTACACGGCCCCGCTGCTGGTCGCGCTGTGGGCGCGGTTCGTGCTGGGCGAGCAGGTCCGCGCCCGGGTGTGGTGGGCGCTCGCCGCGTGCCTGGCCGGCCTCGCCCTCGTCGCGCAGGTGGGCGACGGCATCGTGCTCGACGGCCTGGGCCTCGCCGCCGGGGCGGGAGCCGCCATCGCCCTGGCCGCCTACTACCTGCTGGGCGAGCGGCTGATGACGCGCCGCGAGCCCCTCACCACCCACGCCTGGTCCATGACGTTCGCCGCGCTCCTGTGGGTGGTGCTGCAGCCGCTCTGGACGTTCCCCGGCGGGCTGCTCGCGGAGCCCGCCCCGCTCGCCGGGCCGCTCGCCGAGGTGAGCGCCCCGATGTGGGTGCTCGTGCTGGGCATCGTGGTGCTCGGCACCGCCGTCCCGTACCTGCTGTTCCTGGTGGGCATCCGCCATCTCGGAGCGGCGCGCGCAGGGCTGCTGGGCATGTCCGAGCCGGTCGCGGCCTCGGCGGTGGCCTGGGTGGTGCTGGGCGAGGCGATGACCACGGTGCAGCTGGTCGGAGGCGCCGTGGTGCTCGCCGGCATCGGACTGGCGGAGACGTCGCGTCGGCGGCCGCTCGAACCAGTCATCGGCGTCGGGAGCGTCAGTCCCGCCTCCACCACAGCACCGTAGGACGCGGCAGCGCGAGCACCACGACCACGGCGGCGAGCGCCAGCGCGGCGACCCGCCACCCGTCCCCCGGGGGCAGGCCGCCCTCCGCGACCACGGCGGCCACCACGGCCAGCCCCTGGGCGCCCACCTGTGGCGGCAGCCCTTCGCGGGCGCCCGCGGCCAGCACCGCCAGCTCGACCCGCGTCCGCGCCCGGGTGCGCGCCGCGACGGCTCCAAGCCACACCACCAGGTGCGCCAGCAGCACGAGCAGCATCGTGGACCCCAGCGGCGGCGCGCCTCCGAGCAGCACCCTGGCGCCCACCACGAGCACCACGAGCCCGGACAGTCCCAGGCCCGGCGCGCAGGCCACAGCCAGGACGAGCACACCCAGCAGGATCGGCATCGACGCGGGCGGCTGGGGGCCCGGCCCCGACCAGGCGACGGCCAGCGCCGCCGCCGCGACGACCGCGAGCAGCAGCCGCACGGCCCAGCCGGGCGCCCACGGCCCCGTCTCGACCTCCACGTCGTCGCGGCGACGCGCGTCCGCGAAGGACCGCAGCGCGCTCATGCGGGCACCCCCGCCCCCGGGCGCCGTTGGCCGCGTCGGGCCAGCCCTGCGAGGCCCACCGCCGGGTCGTCGCGCCAGTGCACGATCTCCACGTCGAGGTCGGCCAGCCCGGCGAGCCGGTCCTCGCGGGCCAGCCGCACCAGGCGCAGCGCGAGGCGCTCCCGGTCGTCGAGATGGCCCTCGCGCAGCTCGGGGAGGACGTCCACGGCGATCACCCGGTGGCCCGCCTGACGCCACTGGCCGGCGACGCGGGAGGCCTCGTCGTCGAGGAACGTCGAGAAGACCACGACGAGGGCGCCCGAGGGGATCTGCGGGGGCCGCAGCCGCTTGGGCGGATCGCCCTCAGGCCGGGTCACGGCCAACGCGTGCCGGATGCGGTCGAGCTGGCGGCGCCCGCCGCCGGGCGGCAGGGGTCGACGGCGTGCGCCGAGGTCGTCGAGGCCCACCCGGTCGCCCGCCCCGAGGTAGCCCTGCGCGAGCGACGCGGCCGCGTGCCGGCCCAGGTCGAGCGAGGTGGCGTCCTGCGCGCGGGGGCCCTCGGCGCCACGCCAGGTGCGGGGGTCGGGACCGACGTCGTCCCGGGAGTCGACGACGAGCAGCACGACGGCCTCGGCGAGCGCGTGCTCACGGCGCACGTACAGCTCGCGCAGGTCGGGGGCGCGGCGGGCGGTGACCCGCCAGTCGATGCGCCGCAGCCGGTCCCCCGGCGCGAACTGGTGCACGTCGCGCAGGTCGCCCCCCTCGCCGGGCCGACGCGAGGTGTGGGCGCCGGTCAGGCCCCGCAGGCGCGGCGGCAGCGGCAGGTCGCGCAGCGCCGAGGGGCCGGGCAGCACCATCGCGGTGCGCCCCACCGGGTCAGTCGGCTCGCTGATGCTGGCCGCCCCGGGCCCGATCGCCTGCGCCTCGACGGTGGCGACCTCCTGCGGACCGGTGCGCACGGTGCGCACCAGCAGCGGCAGGCTGCGGCGCCCGTCGACCCGCACCAGCAGCTCCGCGACGTCCCGGCCAGCTCGTCGCACGCCGAGCAGGGCCGTGTCCGCTCCCGCCGGCGCGTCCAGCAGCACGCGCGCGCGCACGGCGGCCCCGGCCACTGGCGCCTCGCCCTCCCCTGAGCCTGGCGGCTCCTCGTCCGGGCCGTCCTGGCCGGCGCCCGCCGGCTCCGCGCCGCTCCACGCCTCGACACGCACGGTGAGCTGGCCGGACGGCTGGCGCCACACGGTCCAGGCGGCCGCGATCAGGGGCGCCGCGCCCAGCACGGCGACGTCGGGCCGCCCGAACACCCCGCCCGCGATGAGGAGCACCGCGCTCGCCACGGCGCCCGCGCCGGCCGCCCGGCTGCGGGACCAGCCCTCGCTCACTCGACGCGCGCCCGGCGCCCGGCCGCCGCCGCCACGGCCGCGTCCTGCGCGGCGGCGCCGCGGACGGTGGGCGGCACCGGCGTCCCGGTCAAGACCTCCGTGACGACCCGCTGCGGCGCGAGCCCGGTGGCCCAGGCCTGCGGGTTGAGGGACAGCCGGTGCGCGAGGGTCGCGACCCCCACGGCCTTGACGTCCTCCGGCACGACGAAGTCGCGCCCGTCCAGCACCGCGAGGGCCCGCGCGACCAGCACGAGGGCCTGCGACCCGCGCGGCGAGGCACCCACCTCGACGGCGCCGTGCGCGCGGGTGGCCGCGGCCAGGTCCACGCAGTAGCCGAGCACGTCCGGGTCCACGACGACCGCCTCGACCCCGGCCTGCATCTGGGAGAGCGTCGCGGCGTCGACCACCTGGCGGACGTCCGCGTGCTCGCGGCGGCGGGCCAGCCGGCGGCCCAGCACATCCATCTCGGCCTCGCGATCGGGGTACCCGACGGCCAGGCGCACCATGAACCGGTCGAGCTGGGCCTCGGGCAGCGGGTACGTGCCCTCGTACTCGACGGGGTTCGACGTGGCGATCACGTGGAACGGCTCGGCGAGCCGGTGCGTCGTCCCGTCGACCGTGACCTGCCGCTCGGCCATGGCCTCCAGCAGCGCGGACTGCGTCTTGGGCGCCGTGCGGTTGATCTCGTCGGCGAGCAGCAGCCCGGTGAACACGGGGCCGGGCCGGAACGCGAACGTCGCCGACGACGGGTCGAACACGCTGGACCCGGTGAGGTCGGAGGGGAGCAGGTCCGGGGTGCACTGCACCCGGCGGAAGTCCAGGCCGAGCGCGGTGGCCAGGCTGCGGGCCGCGAGGGTCTTGCCCAGGCCCGGCACGTCCTCGAAGAGCACGTGGCCGCCGGCCAGGATCGCCGCGAGGGCGACCTGCAGCGGCTCGCGCATGCCGACCACCGCCGTCCCGACCTCGTCGAGCACGGCGCGGCCGCGGGCGGCGACCTCGGGGACGGAGAGCACGGTGCTGGTCATCGGACGGTTCTCCTGGGGGATCGCGGTGCGGTAGGTCGCGTGTCGGTGGACGGCGGGTCAGCGGGTCGGCGGTCGGTCGCCCGGTGCGCCGGGGCGCCGGTGGCGGTGGTCGTCGGCAGGGTCCGGGCGGGGCCGAGCCTCTCCAGGACGTCGACCGCGTGGCGCACGTCGGCCAGCCGTGGCATCGGCAGGCTGGTGCGGGTCAGCGTGCGGTGGGCCCGCTCGCCCACGAGGTCCCGCAGCGCCGCGTCGTGCTCGGGATCCCCGAGCCGCACCCCGTGCCGTGCCAGCCGGACGGCGGCGGTCTGGCGCAGCACGCGGTGCGCGCGCTCCCCGACGCGGCGGTCACGGGCCACCATCGCCCAGGCCAGGTCCTGCACCTCGCCCCGGGCCCCGTGCCGCCGGGGCTCGTGCTCGTGCGCGGGCCGGACGTCGGGATCGGGCTCGACGCGCTCGACCACCAGCACGACGACGGCCAGTGCCAGCCCGAGGAGCGCCGCCGACTCGGCCTCGACGCCGACCGCCCACGCCACGAGGGCGCCGGAGGCGCCGACGACCAGCGGCCGCACGACCGCCCGCACCACGCGCCTCATGGGAGGGCCTCCGGCCCGGCTTCCAGCGCGAGTGGCGCGTCACGACGGGCGCGCAGGCCGTCGGCGAGCACCGCCAGGCACTCCTGGGCTCGCCGCACGTCCTGCTCGGTGACGGCTCGCTGGCTGTACCGCGCGGTCAGGTACAGGCTCAGCAGCGCACGGGTCGCCCCGGGGTCGGCGCGGGTCGCGTCCAGGACCGCGACGGTCAGCTCGCTCGCGGTCTGGGCGGGGTCCCGCGGGACACCGCTGCCCTCGGCGGCCTGCTCGAGCGCGACCCAGGCCGCGATGACCGCGTCGGCGGGCTCGGCCTGCGCCGCGAGCGCCCGCGTCGCGCGGGCGACCCCCTCCCGCAGCGCCGGCGCGCGCGCCTCGTCGGCCCCGCCCTCGACGACGAGGTCGTCCTCGGACTCGTCGGCCGCCGCACGCTCGCGCGCCCGCGCGGAGCGGAGCAGCGCGCGGATGGCCAGGACCGCCAGCACGACCACCAGGACGAGGCAGAGCGCCGCGAAGGCGATGCCGAGCCAGCCGAGCCAGCCCGGCAGGCCCCCGGCGGGCGGCATGCCCTCGGTCAGCGACTCGGGTCGCGGGGACGGGGTCGACTCGGGGCGGTCGAGCTCGAGCTCCAAGGGCGCGGCGTCGCGCAGCCGGATGCGCCACGGCCCGGCGGCGGCGGCGGCGATCACCGAGCCGGCCACGAGCAGCGACACGAGCACGGTGGGCAGCAGGCCGCGCAGCGTGAGCGGCTGGTCGTCGCCCTGCTGGTCAGAGGGGGCGTCCGTGGGCGTCCCGCGCACGAGGAGGCTCACGCCGTCCCTCGGCACGTCGCAGGCTGAGCGGGCACGCGCCTCCGTCCCGGAGCTGTGGTCGGTGGCCTCGGACCGGCCCACTGTAGTCAGTGGCCCGCGGCCGTCCGGGCCCGGACGAGCCCACGGATCGTGCGGGCACTCTGGGATGATGGCGACATGACCTCCCCCGTGCGCGTGAGCCTGGCCGACGTGACTCCCCCCATCGCCCTGGGGCCGCTGGACGGCCGCTACCGGTCCGCGGTGGCGCCCCTGGTCGACCACCTCTCCGAGGCGGCGCTGAACCGTGAGCGCGTGCACGTGGAGGTCGAGTGGCTGATCCACCTGGCGACGCAGCGCGTGGTGCCCGGGGCCCCGGAGCTCTCCGCCGCGGAGCAGCAGTACCTGCGCGACGTGGTCGCGACCTTCGGGCCCGACGAGGTCGCGGAGCTGGCCGAGATCGAGCGCACCACCGTGCACGACGTGAAGGCCGTCGAGTACTTCCTCAAGCGCCGCCTCGCGGACGCCCCGGCGGCGCTGGGCCCGGACACGGTGCTGCCGTCGGTCGGCGAGCTCGTGCACTTCGCCTGCACCAGCGAGGACATCAACAACCTCTCCTATGCGCTGATGGTGCGCGGCGCCGTCCGGGAGGTGTGGGCGCCTGCCGCGGCGGCGCTGGTGGACGAGGTCGCCGCGATGGCCCGGGAGCTGGCGGCGACGCCGATGCTGGCGCTCACGCACGGCCAGCCGGCGACGCCCACGACGCTGGGCAAGGAGCTGGCCGTGCTGGCGCACCGTCTGCGCCGCCAGCTGCGGCGGATCGACGGCGACGAGTTCCTGGGCAAGCTCAACGGCGCCACGGGCACGTACGGCGCGCACGTGGTGGCCGTGCCGGGCGCGGACTGGCCCGAGGTCTCCCGCACGTTCGTGGAGCACCTGGGCCTGACGTGGAACCCGCTGACCACCCAGATCGAGTCGCACGACTGGCAGGCCGAGCTGTACGCCGACGTCGCGCGCTTCAACCGGGTGCTGCACAACCTGGCCACGGACGTGTGGAGCTACATCTCCCGCGGGGTGTTCATCCAGACCCCGGTGGCGGGCGCGACGGGATCCTCGACGATGCCCCACAAGGTCAACCCCATCCGGTTCGAGAACGCCGAGGCGAACCTCGAGATGTCGTGCGCGCTGCTCGACACCCTCGCGGCGACCCTCGTCACCAGCCGCCTGCAGCGCGACCTCACGGACTCGACCACGCAGCGCAACATCGGCCCGGCGTTCGGGCACTCGCTGCTCGCGATCGACAACGTGCGCCGCGGCCTGCGCGCGCTGTCCGTCGACGCGGGCCTGCTGGCCCGGGAGCTGGACCAGAACTGGGAGGTGCTCGGCGAGCCCGTGCAGTCGGCGATGCGGGCGGCCGCCGTGGCAGGCGTCACGGGGATGCAGAACCCCTACGAGCGCCTGAAGGACCTGACCCGCGGTCGCCGCCTGACGGCTGAGGACATGCGTGGGTTCATCGCCGGGCTGGGGCTTCCGGACGACGTCGCGGCGCGTCTCGCGGCGCTCGAGCCGGGCTCGTACACCGGGCTCGCCGAGCAGCTGGTGGGCTACCTCGACGCCTGAGTGGCCGGGTGGTAGTCACGGGCCCACCTCCGTTCCTCACCAACCTCTCAGATATCGCTTTCTCCGTAAGGCCCCTGGTCAGCGCCCGACCGGGGGCCTTTCGGCACCTTGTGGAGGATCCGGTTCCCGGGTAGCGGCCACCGAAGTGGTCCAGATGCCATGGGCCGTCTGGGTGAGTTCTGGACACCTGCCCGGTTTCGTTGCACAATCGGGTTTCGATTCCGGAACGTCCGGTACATCCGAATTTGGCGAGGGTGCCATCGTGACCCTGATGCAGAAGGCGATCACGCCAGCTCTGACTCGCGCTCATCTGACCGTGGGTCATGACCGCGTGGCCGGGTACGTGGTGCGGGCTGAGGACGTGTCCTTCGCCACGACACCGGCCCAGCTGTTCGAGGTGCACGGGCTCGGCTACGCCGGCACGCCGTTCAGCCCGTACGCCCCGTCCATCGACGTGCTGCGCTTCGAGTCCTCACCGCAGCTGCAGTACCAGGACGTGCCCGGCTACATCGTGCCGTTGTGGTGGCTGCGCCACTCCCGCATCCCCCCGGGCGCCGAGCTCGTGCGGATCTTCGCGGACGGCACCCAGATCCTCCTGGGGCACTACGGCGACGTGGGCACCGGCTGGACCGTCACGCAGCTCGGAGCCCAGCGCCCAGCCCTGGCGTCGCTGTCCCGCTGCGTCGGCCCGGTGGCCAAGTGGCACGGCGCGTACCTCGAGGCCGACGTGGTCGACGAGGGCAACACCGTGGTGCTCGCCCTGGCGAACCCCCCGCTGTTCGAGACCGACTTCCAGCAGTCCCCCGCCGGCCGCTGGTACCGCCGCGTCGCCCGGGAAGAGGTCAGCGAGCTGTTCGAGCTGGACCTCACCGCTCAGTGGAACGGCCTCAACGTCCGCGTCGTCGACCAGTGGCAGGACGCGCAGCGCTACGTCGTCGCCCGCATCTCCCACCTGGGCGACGACATGGAGCGCGCCGAGCAGCTGCGCCTGGACCGCGTGGAGGCAGGCGTCTACGAGGCGATCGTCTACGCGGCCGAGCTGACCGACATCCAGACCAACCAAGTCGTGCCCCACACGTGGGCTCCCGGACCAGCACAGAAGGCGTGGGCCTGACCGCTCCCGCTTCCCCGAGACCGCACGCCGGGCCTGGCTCCCCCCCGCTCAGGCCCGGCGTGCGCTCGTCTGCGCGGCGCCGCTACGAGCCCAGGATCGAGTCGTCCTCGACACGGTCGCGCGCCGGCGGCTCTGCCACCCGGCGCGACGGGCTGGGCAGCTCGGGCGTCGGCACCGCGGCCAGCTCAGCCACAGCCGCCGCGAACGCCTCGGCGTCCCCACGACGCGCCGCCTCCCGCGCGCGGACCGTCGGCCCATGCAGGGCCGCCCGCGCCCGGCGACGGACCGCGCGCAGGGTCACCGCCCGCTCCTGACCGGCCTCCGAGCCTCGGGACGCCCGCTCGATGGCGCCGAGCACACGGACCCGCTGCTCGATCACCGCGGGGTTCCACGCGCGCACGCGCTGCTGGGCCTCGAACTCGGCCGCGGTGCGCCGCACGATCGCCCGGGCGGTCTCGATCGGCGTCGACCTCTCGTCCGGCGCGGCCTCGCTCACGGTGGTCAGGCTCACCAGGCGCACTCCAGGGAGGTCGCGCACCCCCGGGTCCACATCGTGGCGCAGCGCCAGGTCGATGATCGCGAGCGGCCGATCGGTCCCCGCCCGCGCCGAGGCCAGCGCCTCGGCATGGAGCACGGGGCCCGCGGCGCCGCTGCAGGCCACCACCAGGTCGACGTCGACCAGGGCGCCCGCGAGGTCACGGGTGGTGAGGGCCTGCACGCCTCGCGCCGCGGCGAACGCGGGGGCGCGGCCGCTCGGGGAGAAGACGTGGATGTCACGGCAGCCCCGCGACTTCAGGGCGGCGAGGCTCGCGCCCGCGTACGAGCCGGTGCCCACGAGCACGCAGCGGACGTCCGGCCAGTCCGGGAGCTCGTCCTCGACCAGGTCGAGCGCCACCGAGACCATCGAGCGCCCCGCGGCGCCGAGGCCGGTGGCGGCCTCCACCGCCCGAGACGTCCGGGAGGCGACCTGGAAGAGGGCCTCGAGGTCGGTCGTCGTGGTGCCGTCGCGGCGCGCGGCGGTCAGGGCGCGGCGCACCTGCCCGGCGATCTCGCGCTCGCCGACCACCATGGACTCGAGCCCGGAGGCGACCGCGTAGAGGTGCTCGGCGACGTCGGCGCCGGTGCGGACATGCACCTCGGAGACGATCCGCTCGACCTCGTAGCCGGTGTGCCGGGACACGACGACGGCCGCCGCAGCCCGGGCAGCCGAGACGTGCTCGGCGTCGACGACGTCCAGGTACAGCTCGAACCGGTTGCAGGTCGCGAGCACCACGGACCCAACGACAGACGGGCACTCGGACACGATCTCGCGTCCGACCGCATGCGTCGCGGCGGACAGCCGCTCCAGCACCGCGAGGTCGAGGTCGTGGTGACTGGCGACCAATGACATCAGCACCACGTTGACGATTGAATCATCCCGAGGAATGTCCGGCACAATCGAGGCGTGAGCCTTCCTGTGACGCATCCGCTCGTCGACGGCCGAACCAGCAATTCTCCGCTGGTCGCTGCCTATTCCGGAGAGTCCCCGGCACGCCTTCCGGTGTGGTTCATGAGGCAGGCCGGACGTTCCCTGCCGGAGTACCGCGCGCTGCGCGCGGGCGTCGGGATGCTCGAGTCCTGCCTGCGCCCCGAGCTGGCTAGCGAGATCACCCTGCAGCCGGTCCGCCGGCACGATGTGGACGCCGCGATCTTCTTCTCGGACATCGTGGTGCCGCTGCTGCTAGCGGGCGTGGACGTGGACATCGTCCCCGGGGTGGGGCCGGTCATGGGCACTGCGGTGCGCACGGCGGACGACGTGGCGCGGCTGCGGGACGCGGGCCCTCTCACCGCCGAGGCCCTCGAGCCGGTGAGCCAGGCCGTGGCGATGACGGTCGCCGCGCTCGGGTCGACGCCGCTGATCGGGTTCGCCGGGGCGCCGTTCACGCTGGCCGCGTACCTGGTCGAGGGCCGACCCTCACGCGACCACCTCGCCGCCCGGACCCTGATGCACGCCGATCCGGAGACCTGGCGGGACCTCACCGAGTGGGCAGCCGACGTGACGGGCGCGTTCCTCCGGGCCCAGGTCCTGGCGGGCGCCAGCGCGGCACAGCTCTTCGACTCGTGGGCCGGGTCGCTGTCCCTGGCCGACTACGTGGCCCACGCGGCGCCGTCGTCGGGCAGGGCGCTCGCCAGCGTGGCCGATCTGGGCGTGCGCCGCGTGCACTTCGGCACCGGGACCAGCGAGCTGCTGGCCGCGATGCGCGACGTCGGGGCCGATGTCATCGGCGTCGACTACCGCCTGCCGCTCGACGAGGCGAACCGCCGGCTGGGCGGGAGCACGCCGCTGCAGGGCAACATCGACCCGGCGCTGCTGGGCGCCCCGTGGCCGGTGCTCGAGGCCCACGTGCGCGACGTGATCGCCCGCGGCAGCGAGGCGCCCGGGCACGTGGTGAACCTGGGGCACGGCGTGCCGCCGGACACCGACCCGGAGGTCCTCACGCGCGTCGTCCGGCTCGTCCACGAGGCGTGAGCCCGATGCCCGCGATCCCCGGCCCGGCTGCCGAGCAGTGGGATGCCGTGGTCATCGGGGGCGGGGTCTCGGGGCTGGTCGCGGCACGCGACCTCGCGGCCGGAGGGCTGCGCACCCTGGTGCTGGAAGGGCGCGCGACCGCGGGCGGCGCCGTGGGTCGCCACGAGCTGGCCGGCCTGACGTTGGACTCGGGCGCGGAGTCCTTCGCGACGCGGGGCGGCGCGGTCGCCGAGCTGGCCAGCGAGCTGGGGCTGTCCGCCCGGGTGGCGCCGCCCGAGCCGCGCGGCGCCTGGGTGCAGCTGCCGCAGGGCGCGGGACCCCTGCCGCGGGCGGGCGTGCTGGGCATCCCGACCACCCCCTGGGCGCCTGACGTGCGGCGGACCGTGGGCTTGCTCGGGGCGCTGCGGGCGAGCGCGGACCGGGTCCTGCCCGCCGGGTGGGGCGCCCGTGACCAGGACGGCAGCCCGGTGACCCTGGGCGCGTTGGTGCGCCGGCGGATGGGTGGCCGCGTGCTGGAGCGGCTGGTGCGGCCGGTGGTGGCAGGGGTCCACGCGGCCGACCCCGACGACATCGCGGTGGACGCCGTGTCCCCGGGGCTGCGGGCGGCTCTCGCAGATCGCGGGAGCCTCGGGGCGGCGGTGCGCTCGCTGCGGGCCGCGGTCCCGGCCGGGTCGGCCGTGGCGGGCTTCGACGGCGGCTTGCACGTCCTGGTGGACGCGTTGCTCGCGGATCTGGCCGAGCGTGGCGCCCAGGCGCGCACCGGGTCCCAGGCGGTCGAGGTGCGCCGGGCAGCGGACGCCCCTGGGGCGGGGACCGCGGCGGCGCCCGGGACGGACGTGGCGCACACGGGTGTCGACCCGACGACGGCCCAGGCGCCGTTCGAGGTGGTCGTCGAGGACGCCCACGGGACCACGATCGTGGCGCGCGCCGACCGCCTGGTCGTGGCGACGCCTGCGGCGGTGGACCTGCTGCGGGACGTGGCGCCAGGACTGGCCGACGTCGAGCTGGACCCGGGCGCCGAGGTCACCTTGGTCACGCTGGTGCTCGACGCCCCGGCGCTGGACTCCGCGCCGCGGGGCACCGGCGTGCTCGTCTCCCCCGCGGCACGGGGCGTGCGGGCGAAGGCGCTGACGCACGCGACCGCCAAGTGGGCGTGGCTCGCCCGCGCGGCGGGTCCCGGCCGGCACGTGGTGCGGCTGTCGTACGGCATGGCGGGCGACGGTCCTGCCCCCGGCGCCCTGGCCGACGACGAGCTGGTCGCCGTGGCCCTGCGCGACGCCTCGGTGCTGCTGGGCACGCCGTTGGGCCAGGACCAGCTGGTGGCGTCCGCCCGGGTGGCCTGGTCGCAGTCGCTCCCCCGGCCGAGCGGCGCGCACCGGGAGGCCGTCGCGCGCGTCCGGGCAGCCGCCTCGACGGTGCCCGGGCTGGCCCTCTGCGGGGCCTGGGTGGCGGGCAACGGGCTCGCGTCCGTGGTCCCGGACGCCCGGGCGGCCGCGCGATCACTCGCCGGCCCGCAATAGCACCCGGAATGCCGCGCGAGAATCTCGGGAAATGTTGTTCTGACAGCACGTCACGAACGCGCCACAATTCCACGCCGATAAAGTGTTCTGACTCATTGTCACCTTCTGCCGGGCGGCGACGGGCACTTCTCAGAAGGACGCCCAGCGGCGCCCGGCTTTCGACATCCGCGCAGCCGAGGACGACACTGGACCCCATGCCCACGAAAGTCCGCATCGGCACCCGTGCCAGCGCCCTGGCCCTCACCCAGACCGGACACGTCGCAGCCGATCTCAGCCGGTCCGGCGCGGTCGAGGTGGAGATCGTGCGCGTGCGGACCGAAGGGGACCGGGTCACCGCGCCACTGTCCACGCTGGGCGGCACCGGCGTCTTCGTCACCGCGTTGCGCGAGGCGGTGATCCGGGGCGAGTGCGACGTCGCCGTCCACTCGCTCAAGGACCTGCCCACCATGCCGAGCGACGGCGTGGTGGTCGCGGCGGTGCCCCGGCGCGAGGACCCGCGCGACGCGCTGTGCGCCCGTGAGGGGTGGACGCTGGCCACGCTGCCGACGGGCGCCCGTGTCGGCACCGGCTCGCCGCGACGGGCCGCGCAGCTCCTCGCGGCGCGCCCCGACCTCGAGGTCGTGGACATCCGCGGCAACGTCGACACCCGGCTCGCCCGCGTGGCGCCCGGCGACCTCGACGCCGTCGTCCTGGCGCGCGCGGGCCTCGCGCGGCTCGGCCGGCTCGACGCCATCACCGAGGTCATCGACCCGGCGGTGATGACCCCGGCCCCCGGCCAGGGGGCGCTCGGGATCGAGGTCCGCAGCCCCGGCAGCGTCGACTCCCTAGGCGAGGACCTCGCCACTGCGCTGACCCAGCTGGACGACCCCCGCACCCGGCTCGAGGTGTTCGCCGAGCGCGCCCTGCTCAACCGGCTCGAAGCGGGCTGTGCGGCGCCGGTGGGCGCCCTGGCGCGCGTCGAGGACTCCGCGGACGGCAAGGACGCGCACCTGGTGCTCGACGCCGTGGTGATCCGCACCGACGGGACCGCCCAGCTGCGCCGCTCGGGCTCGGTGGCGCTGCACGTGCCACCGCCCTCGCCCGACGAGTCGCAGCCACCGCGGGCCCCCGGCCCCGTCATGGCGGGCATCTCCCTCTACGACAGCTTCGCCCTCGCGCTCGGACGGGCGGTCGCCGACGACCTGCTCGCCTCAGGGGCCGCCAAGCTCGCCACGGTCGGGCCCGGCTCCTCGGAGCTCGAGTGACGGCGCACGCCCAGCGGGGCCCCCTCAGCGGGCTCCGGGTGCTGGTTCCCCGCGCCACCGGGGACCCCGACCCCGTCGCCATCGCGCTGGCCGCGGCGGGCGCAGAGCCCGTGACGGTCGAGCTGATCACGACGGTGCCCCCGGAGGACCCCACCGAGCTGGACGACCTGCTGCTCGCGCTGGGCGCCCAGTACTACACCTGGCTCGTCGTGACGAGCGCCGCCACGCTGCCCGTGCTGGCCAGCCGCGCGGAGGAGGTCGGCTCGACGCTCGCCGAGCTCGTCGTCGGCACCCGGGTCGCCGCCGTCGGACCGACCACCGCCCGTGCGCTGCGGCAGGCGGGCGTGCAGGTGGACCTGATGCCCCGGGGGACCTCCTCGGCGGCCGCGCTGGTCGAGCAGTGGCCCGCGGTGTCGGGCGAGGGCCGGATCCTGGCGCCGCACGCCGACCTCGCGTCCCCCCGCCTCGTCGACGGCCTGCGCGCCCGCGGCTGGGAGGTCGACGACGTGGTGGCGTACCGCACGCTGCGGGGCGCCCCGCCCGAGCCGGAGGTCAGCGTGGCGTGGTCCGCCGGGGAGATCGACGCGGCGCTGCTCACCTCGGGCAGCACAGCCCGGCATCTGATCGAGCTGCTGGGGCCGCCGCCGCCCGGCGTGCTCGTGTGCTGCATCGGGCCCAGCACCGACGCCGAGGCGCGCCGCCTCGGGATCCCCGTCGCGGGCGTCGCCCAGAGCCAGACCCCGGCGGGACTGGTCGAGGCGCTCGTCCAGGCAGCCGCCACCCAGAATCGAGCACCGAGGTGAACCCGTGACCACACCCGAGCTGAACCTGATCGCCCCCGTGGGACGGCTGCGCCCCCGACGCCTGCGCTCCACGCCCGCCCTACGGCGCCTGACCGCGCAGACCCGTGTGCACCCCGCCAGCCTGGTGCTCCCGCTGTTCGTCAAAGAGGGCCTGCAGGAGCCGGCGCCCATCGGCTCCATGCCGGGCGTCGTCCAGCACTCCCGGGACTCGCTCCGCCGCGCCGTGGCGCAGGCCGCCGAGGCCGGGATCGGCGGGGTCATGCTGTTCGGCGTCCCCACCCACCGTGACGCGACCGGCAGCCAGGCCACCGACCCGCACGGCGTGCTCAACGTGGCCATCACCGACGCGGTCCGCGAGGCGGGCGACGCGCTGGTGGTGCAGGCCGACCTGTGCCTCGACGAGTTCACCGACCACGGCCACTGCGGCGTGCTGACCCCCGACGGGCGGGTCGACAACGACGCGACGCTCGTGCGGTACGCCGCGATGGCCCTCGCTCAGGCCGAGGCCGGCGCCCACCTGGTCGGGCTGAGCGGGATGATGGACGGCCAGACCGCCGTGGTGCGCGACGTGCTCGACGACCACGGGCACGACGACGTCGCCGTGCTGGCGTACGCCGCGAAGTACGCCTCGGCGTTCTACGGGCCGTTCCGCGAGGCGGTCGACTCCCAGCTCGAGGGAGACCGGCGGACCTACCAGATGGACCCGGCGAACCGGCGCGAGGCGGCCCAGGAGGTCGCGCTGGACATCGCCGAGGGCGCCGACATCGTCATGGTGAAGCCCGCGATGAGCTACCTCGACGTGCTCGCCGACGTCGCCGCGACGTCCACCGTCCCGGTCGCGGCGTACCAGGTGTCAGGCGAGTACGCCATGATCGAGGCCGCCGCCGCGAACGGCTGGATCGATCGTCGCCGAGCTGTGATGGAGTCGGTGCTCAGCATCCGGCGCGCAGGCGCCGATCAAGTACTGACGTACTGGGCGGTCGAGCTGGCCGGATGGCTGCAGGAGGAAAGCTGATGGGTGCAGGAAGCGAGACGTCCGCGTCGTACTTCGAGCGGGCGCGATCGGTGACGCCGGGCGGGGTGAACTCGCCCGTGCGCGCCTACGGCTCGGTGGGCGGCACCCCCCGGTTCCTCACGTCGGCGCGCGGCGCGTACGTGACCGACGCCGACGGCAACGAGTACGTCGACCTCGTGGGGTCGTGGGGCCCGGCGCTGCTCGGGCACGCCCACCCGGTGGTGGTCGAGGCGGTCCGTGAGGCTGCGTCCCGCGGGCTGTCGTTCGGCGCCCCCACCCTCACCGAGGTCGAGCTCGCGGACGAGATCCGGGCCCGGGTCCCCGCGGCGGAGCGCGTGCGCCTGGTCTCGACCGGCACCGAGGCGACCATGACGGCGGTGCGGCTGGCCCGCGGCGTGACCGGCCGCGAGCGGATCGTGAAGTTCGCCGGGTGCTACCACGGGCACGTCGACTCGCTGCTCGCGGAGTCCGGCTCAGGGGTGGCGACGCTCGGCCTGCCCGGTTCGGCGGGTGTGACCTCCGCGGTCGCCGCCGAGACCATCGTGCTGCCCTACAACGACCTCGAGGCCGTCGAGGCCGCGTTCGCCGAGCACGGCAGCACCATCGCCGCGATCATCACCGAGGCGGCCCCGGCCAACATGGGCGTGGTCCCGCCCGTGCCCGGCTTCAACGCCGCCCTGCTGCGCATCGCGCACGAGCACGGCGCGCTCCTCATCCAGGACGAGGTGCTCACCGGGTTCCGGGTCAGCCCGGCGGGCTGGTGGGGGCTGGAGGGCTCCGTCGAGGGCTGGGACCCCGATCTGTTCACCTTCGGCAAGGTCATCGGCGGCGGCCTGCCCGTCGCCGCTGTCGCCGGGCGGGCTGACGTGCTCGACGCGCTCGCGCCCCAGGGACCCGTCTACCAGGCGGGCACCCTGTCCGGGAACCCGGTGGCCACGGCCGCGGGCCTCGCCACGCTGCGGGCCGCCGACACCGCGGTGTACGGCCGCATCGACACGGTCTCCGCCGCACTGCGCGCGGCCGTCTCGGGCGCGCTCGCCGAGGCCCAGGTGCCGCACGCCGTGCAGTGGGCCGGAAGCCTGTTCAGCACGATGTTCGGCAACGCCGCCGCCACGCGCGGCGCCCGGGACTACGCGTCGGTGCTGGCCACGGACTCGTGGCGGTACGCGCCGTTCTTCCACTCGCTGCTCGAGCAGGGCGTGTACGCGCCGCCGTCGGCCTTCGAGGCGTGGTTCGTCTCGGCGGCGCACGACGACGAGGCGGTCTCCCGCATCCTCGAAGCGCTCCCCGCCGCGGCGCGCGCCGCGGCGCAGGCCACGCCTCCGCAGGGGTAGCCGGCGCCCGGGGCGCCGCGCGGAACTGACCAGTGGGTCGCGATCCGGCATGATGTCCCCCGGACGCGGAGGAACCGCGCGAACCGGACGCGAGGAGACTCCCAGTGCCGCTCATGCAGAAGGCCGTCACGCCTGCCGTCTCGGCGGCGATCCTGGACCACGGGTACGACAGGGTGTCGGGCTTCGTGCTGCGGGCGGAGGACGTGCGGTTCGCCACGACCGCTGAGCTGCTGTTCGAGGCGCACGGCCTGGGGTTCCCTGGCTCGCCGTTCCGCGCGGACGCCCCCTCGGTGGACCTGCTGCGCTTCCCGACGTCTGGGCAGCTCCGCTTCGAGGACGCCGTGGGTGGCACGGACGACGCGTCCCGCCGGAGCACGGGCGGCCCGTTCCTGGACCGGCCGCCGTTCACCGGGCTCGGGTTCCAGGCCGTGCACGGCGAGGTGGTGCCGCAGTTCTGGCTCATGCACACGCGGGTCCCGGCCGGCACGGAGCTGGTGCGGGTGCACCCGGACGGCGCCACGACGGCGCTGGCCCGGTTCGCGGACGTGGGCCACGGGTGGCAGCCCGTGGGCGGTGACGCGGTGCCGGGCCCGCCGCTGTCACGTTTCGTGGGGCTGATGGCCCGGTGGCGGGGCGAGTACCTGGCAGCGGACGTGCTCGCCGATGGCGGCATCGTGGTGGCGTCGGAGGTCGAGCCGGAGCCGGCCCTCGACGGGTTCACCGTCACACCGGGCGGGCGGTGGAGCCGTGAGGTCCCCCGCGACGAGGTCACCGAGCTGTTCGAGCTGGTGGTGACGGCGACCTGGGACGGGCTGCCGGTCCGGGTGGTCGACCAGTGGACCGGCGAGGACGACGAGCCGGTGGCGCGCGTCTCGTACACCGGCCACGACGCTGACCTGGCCGAGTCGCACAGCCTCGAGAAGCTGGACGCGGCGGTCTACGAGGCCACCGTGCCGATGAGCGCGCTGCGGGCGGTGACCCCGGGCCAGCTGGTGCCCGACGAGTGGGCGGC
>JADGMW010000350.1_pt1 | contig 21617 bp, 25 predicted proteins | sample 8641801 | NCBI WGS metagenome assembly JADGMW01 (sample SAMN16272018, study PRJNA661076) | feces metagenome | isolation source: fecal sample from diarrhoea affected cattle A | host: Bos taurus | place: South Africa: Lokaleng Village, Mahikeng | collected 2019-09
TGGCGCTGGGCCAGCTGGCGCTGCAGCTGCTTGATCCGCGCCTTCACCTCGGGTCGGCCTTCCTGGTTCTTGTGCTCTTCCTTGCGCTCCTGCTTGGTCATGCGCATCTTCTTCAGGAAGAAGAAACGCTGCAGCGGGATATCGATGAACGAGAACAGCACGAACACCAGCAGCAGCGAGATAGCCAGGTTGAAGGTCAGCGAGAAGGCACTGCCGATGGCGTTGGCAATGTCGGTGCGCTGCAGGGCGATCAGCTGCGGCGCGGCGTAGTAGAGCTGCCCGATGGCCACTCCGAGGAGCGCGGCGATCTTCAGCAGCGACTTGAGCAGCTCGGTCCAGTTCTGCGCGCCGACCATCCGCCCCAGGCCGGTGATCGGGTTGAGCTTGCTGAACTTGGGTGCGAAGTTCTTCGAGGCGAATACCCAGCCGCCCGGGACCAGGGCAAAGGCGATGACCAGGATCGGGGTGATCAGCAGCGGCAGCAGCACGCTGATGAACACCAGCAGGTTGTGGGTCAGGATCAGCTGCAGGTCGTCGACGCTCATCTCGCTCTGGTGAAAGTTGAGGTACGAGTAGCTGAACGCCTGCTCCATGCCGTTGAAGAAAAGCCCGAGGCTGAACTTGAGCACCAGCAGCGTCGCCAGCAGCGAGACCGTGGTGGCGACGTCCTTGGAGCGGGTGACCTGGCCATCGTCACGACTCTTCTTGAGTTTCTGCTCGGAGGCCTCTTCAGTCTTTTCCTGGCTGCTGTTCTGCTCAGACATCGCGTCCGCTCCGCAGGATTTCGCCGATGTTGGCCAGCAGCTCGCGGGTCAGGTGCAGGTAGGCTTCCGACAGGTTGGGCAGGGTCAGGTAGATCAGGGTCAGGCCGGCGATGATGGCCATGGGAAAGCCCAGGGAAAACAGGTTCATCGCCGGTGAAATCCGGTTCAGCAGGCCGAAGCAGAACTGCACCAGGGTCATGCAGAAAACGATCGGCAGGGCGATCAGCAGCGCGGCGGAAATCACCCAGCCCAGCGACCAGGCCACGGTCTGCAGGCCGTCGAAATGAATGCCGCTGCCGATCGGCCAGTAGACGAAGCTCTGGTAGATGATGGAGACGGTGACCAGGTGGCCGTCGATGGCGAAGAACATCAGCGCCAGCAGGATGAAGTACAGCTGATAGATGATCGACGCCGAGGACACGCCGTTCATGGGGTCGTTGAATACCGCCATGGACAGACCCAGCTGGGTCGAGACGATATCGCCAATCAGGGTGAATACGGTGAACACCAGCAGCAGCGCCAGGCCCAGCAGCAGGCCCATGGCGATCTGCTCGAAGGCGGTGAGAATGCCCTTCAGCGACAGCGGGTCGAGCGCCGGCGTGGTCGGCAGGGCGGCGGTCAGCACCACCGTCAGGGCAATCGCCAGCAGCACGCGCAACCGAATGCTGATCGCCTTGTGGTTGAACAGCGGCGCGAGGCTGAACACGGCCATGATCCGGCAGAACGGCCACCAGTACCCAAGCAGCGACTGCAGGTACTGACCGGCCTGCATGATGGGTTCGTTGCCCATGGTTCAGCCGACCAGCCGCCCGGCCTGGGTGAAGGTTTCGATGAACAGGTCGCTGAAGGTGCGCAGGATCCAGTGCCCGGCGAACACCAGCATGCCAAGGGTGATCAGCAGGCGCGGCAGGAAGCTGAGCATCTGTTCGTTGATCTGCGTGGCGGCCTGGAAAATGCTGATCAGCAGGCCGCCGAGCAGGCTCGGCACCACCAGCACGCAGACCACCAGGACGATGACATGGATAGCGTTGGAGACGAAGTGGACGGCGGCGTCGGGGGTTAGCATTGGGGCACCTGTGCGGTGGGGGCGTGTTTCGGGAGTTGGCGCGGGGTAAGGTGTCGGTGCCAGAACAGGTGGAAAATGCTTCGCAGTTTTCCACCCTACGGAAGCGGCGCTGGGCCAGGCAGTCGCGAACATCGCCATCACCACCTAGAACGGCTGAATGCTGGTGGTCAGGGTGCCCATCAACAGCGCCCAGCCATCCACCAGCACAAACACCATCAACTTGAACGGCAGCGAGATCATCATCGGCGACAGCATCATCATGCCCATCGCCATCAGTACGCTGGCGACCACCAGGTCGATCACCAGGAACGGCAGGAAGATCATGAAGCCGAGCTGGAACGCCGTTTTCAGCTCGCTCAGCACGAACGCCGGCAGCAGCAGGGAAAAATCCAGTTCCTCGAGGTTCTCGGGCACTTCTTCGCCCGCCAGCGCAACCATGGTCTCCAGCGAGGTCTTGTTGGTCTGCGCCAGCATGAAGCCGGACAGGCTGCCCTTGGAAACCTCCAGCGCCTGCTCCAGGCTGATCTCGTCGTTCTGGAACGGCTCGAAGGCCGTGTCGTGGATTTCCTGCCACACCGGGCGCATCACCAGCAGGGTGACGATCAGCGCGATGCCGATCAGCACCTGGTTCGGTGGGCTCTGCTGCAGGCCGATGGCCTGGCGCAGGATGGCCAGTACGATGATGAAGCGGGTAAAGCAGGTCATCATCATCAGCATCGCCGGCAGGAAGCCGAGCAGCGTCATGATGATCAGGATCTGCAGCTTGACGCTGAACTCCTGACCATTCTCGGTATCGTTCAGGTTGAACAGGGTGATCTCGCCGCCGGCGGCCTGGACCGTCAGCGGAAACAGGCCGACCAGCAGCAGGCAGAGCAGCGACAGGCCGCGGCGCAGTTTCATTGCGTGAGCGCATCCAGGCTGGTGCCGGACAGTTCGACGATGCGCAGCCCGTAGCTGCCGTTCATCACCACCACCTCGGCCTTGGCGAACAGGGTGCCGTTGACCTTCACATCCAGCGGCTCGCCGGCCACCTTGTCGAGCACGATGACGCTGCTGGTGTCGCACTCCATCAGCTCCTGCAGCGAGATTTCCGCCGAGGCCACTTCCAGGGTGACATTCACCGGAATCTTGCCGAAGAAGCTCAGGTCCTGGCGCGGCGCCTGGGGTGCCGGAGCGGAGACGGCAGCAGGCTCGTCAGCCGCGTCGAGGCTCAGGTCGCCTTCGTTGATGAGGTTCTCGAATTCGTTTTCGGTCAGTTGGCCGGTCATTGGGATTTCACGCTTTCAAGTGAAGTGAGGAACAGGGCGCCGTCTTCTTCGAAAACGGTCCCCCGGAAGAGCTTCTGCTGGTTGATGCGCACCTCGTAGCGATCCAGCGGGCGCACCATGACGATGTCATTGAGCTGCAGGCCGAGCACCTGGGAGAGCGGCATCTGCATCGAGGCGACCACGCAGTCCAGGCGTACCGGAAGGTGCTTGATGTGATCGACCGGGTTGCCGGACAGCCGGGAAGGTACCGGGCCGGCGAGGCGCGCGGTCAGTTCATCGACCAGATCGGTATCCAGATAAATGAAAATCGACGAGCGGCTGTTGGTCAGGTGGCTGATGTATTCGAACTCGGCCACATATTCCCAGCTGGTTTCTTCGTAATCGTTTTCATAACGCTCCAGTTCGCCGAATGTTTCACCGGACAGAATGGAGCGCGCGAAGATATGGATCAGATCCAGGCCGAGGCGATTGCGCATCCGCTGTTCCGAAGTACTGATCGGCGGTGCTTCCTGGCTGGGTACGATAGTGCCGCCGTAATAGCACTCGAGTGCTTCGGTAAGCAGTGCGCGGTCTATCGAGAAACCCGCCTTCCCCATCGCGGACCGGTAGATGCAGTCCGGAGCCTTTATATGCGATTCCTGAACATCAACCTTGCTCAGTTCGAGGTTGATCCGATAGTTGCGCAGGAAGTAGTCGGCCATCAGGCGCGGGTTCTTGTTCGTCGTTTCCTTGATGAACTGCGGAATCTTGTGATGGTGTCGCCCAAGCTTCTGCGTCTTCAGAACAGTCAGGCTTTTTTCGGGCACGCCATGATGGACTTTGGAATTGCCAGACATGTTTAAGCGGGATGTCCTGGTTGTTGCGCGGCAGGGCAAAGCCCGGGCGCACGAATATAAGCAGAATTTCTGTATGGCCAGGGCAGGTGCCGCTGCTGAAACGCAGGCACGGCTCTAGCGTGCCGCCAGTCTAGGCATGGGCGCGAGGATGAATTAAATCAAGAGGTATCAATTGATCTCTTTTGAGATCAGCTAAGCGCCCCTGATTTAATTTAAGAGGAACTGATTGGGGAAAGACCGGGCGCACTTGCTAGCGTGCGCGCAGTTTTTGGCTGGCCGGTATCCAGCGCGCGGTTGATTCCGGGCAGTTGGACAGGTAGAGCGACAGAAGTTCCGCGCCAGTTAAATTATTTTTTTCTTCGAGACGTTCGGCCGAAGTGCTCCCGAGCAAGTCAGGGTGTGCCGGCAGCAAGGTGGTCACATTGAACAGCTACATAAAGGCGATGGACTATTCATGCGAAGAGCGCCTCGCTCGCTTGCCTGTACGCAAGAAGATATTGCTCGTCGGTAATACCGCCGAGGCAGGCGGCGAACTTCTTCGCGCCGGTCTGCGCAAGGAAGGTTGCGAAGTTCTGAGCTGTACAGCCTTCGATGAACTGGAAAAAGGCGCACTGGAAGAAGCGGCACTTGTATTCGTATTGATTGGCGGTATTCCGACCCAGGCCCTTTATAGCCAGGTCGGCGCCCTGGTACAGCGTGCGCGCAATATCAGCGTGATTCCGGTCGTGCAGTATGCCGATCAGGAAAAGGCCGCGACTCTGCTTGAACTGGGCTGCGTCGATTACCTGTTGTCACCCTTCAGCGAGAACCAGCTCAGCGCGCTGTTGCGTCGCCAGGAATACGCCAGCGCCGCGCAGGAAAGTTTCGTTTCATGCTCCCAGGGCGGGCGCCGGCTGCTGGCCATGGCGCAACGCGTATCGCTGACCCGCGCGCCGATTCTGATCACCGGCGAAACGGGCACCGGCAAGGAGCTGATGGCGCGTTACATCCATCGTTTTTCGGCGCATCCCGAGGCCCCATTCATAGCCGTCAACTGCGCGGCCATCCCCGAGCAGATGCTCGAGTCGATCCTGTTCGGCCATGAAAAGGGTGCCTTCACCGGTGCGGTGACCGCTCAGCCGGGCAAATTCGAACTGGCCAACGGCGGCACGCTGCTGCTCGACGAGATCGGCGAGCTGCCCCTGGCGCTGCAGGCCAAGCTGCTGCGCGTGCTGCAGGAACAGCGCGTCGAGCGCCTCGGTGGGCGCAAGGAAATCGAGCTCAACGTGCGCATCATCGCGGCTACCAACCGCGATCTTCAGCGGGAAGTGGCCGAAGGGCGTTTCCGCTCCGACCTGATGTTCCGCCTCGATGTATTGCCGCTGCACATCACCCCGCTGCGCGAGCGCAAGGAAGACGTGCTGCCGCTGGCCCGACGCTTCATCGCCAAGTACGCACCCCAGGACGCCCATGAGGAGCTGCTGACCGCCGAGGCCTGCCGTGCCTTGCTGCAGCACGACTGGCCGGGCAACGCCCGGGAGCTGGAGAACACCGTGCAGCGCGCACTGGTGCTGCGCAACGGCCTGTTCATCCAGCCGCAGGATCTCGGCCTGGCCGCCGCGCCGGTCGCCGAGCCGGTCGTGGAAAAGCCCGCGGCGCTGCTCGCCGAAAGCGGCAAGGCCGCGCTGCGTGCCAGCGGAAAGTGGGCCGAGTACCAGCACGTGATCGACACCATCCGCCGGTTCGACGGCCACAAGACCAAGGCCGCAGCCAGCCTCGGCATGACTTCGCGCGCACTGCGCTACCGCCTCAATGCCATGCGCGAGCAGGGCATCGAGCTGAATTTCTGAACATCGAGGGAAACCAGCAATGAGCTCAATCATGCAGGTGCAGCAGGACATGCTGGGCCGGATGCAGCAGCTGGCGGAGGTCGCCGGCAGCCCGGCGATCAAGCCGGCGAACCAGGCGGCGCCCGATGCGGGCGGGCTGTTCATGGCCGCGATGCGCTCGGTGGATGCGCAGCAGCACCAGGCCAGTAGCGCCATGGCAGCGGTCGACAGCGGCAAGAGCGACGACCTGGTCGGCGCCATGATCGACAGCCAGAAGGCCAGCGTTTCCTTCTCGGCCCTGATGCAGGTGCGCAACAAACTGACCACGGCGTTCGATGACGTCATGAGAATGCCGCTGTGACTGGTTGCGAGAGCTAAAAAGTGCTGCAGAAAATCAAAAGCAAGCTGCCTGCCGGCGGCCTCCAACTCGATCCGCGGGTGACCCTCGCCGGCATGGCGGTGATTGCCGCCGCGCTGGCCGTGGCCGTGGTCTTCTACCTGTGGCGCGACAACAGTTCGTTCCGCCCGCTGCACGGCGCCGGTGAGGCCTTTCCGGTCGCCGAGGTGATGCAGGTTCTCGATGCCGAAGCTGTGCCGTACCGGGTTCACCCGCAGAGCGGCCAGGTGCTGGTCCGTGAAGACCAACTTTCCAGGGCCCGCATGCTGCTGGCCGCCAAGGGCGTGAAGATCACGCTGCCCGCCGGCTACGAGTTGTTCGACAAGGAAGAGCCGCTGGGTACCAGCCAGTTCGTCCAGGACGTGCGCCTCAAGCGCAGCCTGGAGGGTGAACTGGCGCGCACGGTGATGTCGCTCAAGGGCGTGCAGCACGCCCGGGTACACCTGGCGCAGGAGGAGAACAGCTCCTTCGTGGTCAGCAAGCGCGCGCCGAGCAAGGCGTCGGTGATGCTGCAGCTGGAGCCCGGTTACAGGCTTGCCAGCGAACAGGTCGCCGCGATCGTCAACCTGGTCTCCGGCAGCGTGCCCAACCTCAAGCCCGAAGACGTCGGCGTGGTCGATCAGTACGGTGCGCTGCTGTCCCGCGGGCTGAACGTCGGCGGTGGCCCGGCGCAGAACTGGCAGGCGGTCGAGGACTATCAGAACAAGGCCGTAGCCAATATCGAGGAAGTGCTGGCGCCGGTGCTGGGCCGTGGCAATTACCGGATCAGCGTTGCCGCCGATATCGATTTCAGCCAGAAGGAAGAAACCTTCCAGTCCTTCGGCGATACGCCGCGCCTGCGCCGCGAGGTGCTGAGCAACGAAAGCGCCCTCGATCAACTGGCCCTGGGAATCCCCGGCTCGCTGGCCAACCGCCCGGTGGCGCCACCGGCCGAAGGCGAGGCGCCCGCCGCCGAAGGCGAGACCAAGGGCGCGACCTCCATTCGCGAGGAATCCACCCGCCAGCTGGACTACGACCAGAGCGTGGTCCACGTGAAGCACGCCGGCTTCGCCCTGCGCCAGCAGAGCGTGGCAGTGGTGCTGAACGCCGGCGCCGCGCCGGAGGGTGGCTGGAGCGAGGAAGCCCGCGCCGAGCTCGAGGCCATGGTGCGCAGCGCCGTCGGTTTCAGGCAGGACCGCGGCGATCTGCTCACGCTCAGCGTGCTGCCCTTTGCCGTAGCGGACACCGCAACCGAAGCGCTGCCCTGGTGGAACGACAGCCAGGTGCATGCCCTGGCCAAGGTGGCCGTGGGCGGCCTGATCGCGCTGTTGCTGCTGCTCATCGTGGTACGCCCGGCAGTGCGCAGCCTGACCCGGGGCAATGAGCCGGCTGAAGCCGTCGCCGCGCTGGAACAGGAAGCCCTGCACGCCGGTCCGGCCCGGCTTGAGACCGAGGCGCGGGCAGCGCTTGCCAGCCCGGTTGCCAGCGGCGATGGCATCCATGTATTCGGTGAGCTCAACCCGCTCTCGGAGATTCGCCTGCCAGCCCCGGGATCGGGCCTGGAGCTGCAGATCGAGCACTTGCAGATGCTCGCCAAAAACGACCCGGAACGCGTTTCGGAAGTCATCAAGCTTTGGATAGGCCGCAATGAAAAAGACCTCAACCCAGCCGGCTGAGTCGGCGTCCGCCGCGAGCAAGGCTTCCAAGGCGCGCCCGGTGCAATTGCGCTCGGTGAGTTCGCTGGATCAGGCGGCGATCCTCATGCTGAGCATGGGCGACGATATTTCCGCGGGCATCCTGCGCAACTTCTCGCGCGAAGAAATCATCAGCATCAGCCAGGCCATGGCGCGCCTGTCCAACGTCAAGCAGCCGATGGTCTCCGACGTGATCAGCCGCTTCTTCGACGACTACAAGGAGCAGAGCAGCATCAAGGGCGCCTCGCGCACCTACCTCGCCGGCATGCTTGGCAAGGCGCTGGGCGGCGACATCACCCGCTCGCTGCTCGACTCCATCTATGGCGAGGAAATCCGCGCCAAGATGGCCAAGATGGAATGGCTCGATCCCAAGCAGTTCGCCGCGCTGATCGCCAAGGAGCATGCGCAGATGCAGGCGGTGTTCATCGCCTTCCTGCCGCCGGGCATGGCCACCGACGTGCTCGAATGCATGCCGGCCGAGCGTCAGGACGAGTTGCTTTACCGCATTGCCAACCTCAACGAGGTCAACAGCGACGTGATCGCCGAGCTCGAGCTGCTGATCGATCGCAGCCTCAAGGTGTTGTCGAGCCAGGGCTCGCAGGTGCGCGGCGTGAAGCAGGCGGCCGACATCATGAACCGCTTCAAGGGCAACCGCGACCAGATGTTCGAGCTGTTGCGCGCCCATAACGAAGAGCTGGTGGGCAAGATCGAGGATGAAATGTACGACTTCTTCATCCTCTCGCGGCAGAACCAGGACGTGCTGCAGACCCTGCTGGAAGTGATTCCGCTGGAAGAATGGGTGGTGGCGCTCAAGGGCGCCGAGCCGGAGCTGGTGCGTGCCATCCAGGGCGCGATGCCCAAGCGCCAGGCGCAGCAGATGGAATCGATCAACCGCCGTCAGGGCCCGGTGCCGCTGTCGCGGGTCGAGCAGGTGCGCAAGGACATCATGGCCGTGGTCCGTGAAATGTCTGCCGACGGCGACCTGCAGGTTCAGTTGTTCCGCGAACAGACGGTCGAGTAAGCGCCGATGAGCATCAAGATCATCAAGGGTGAAGGCCGTTCCTGGCGTCCGTTCCGTTTTCCGCCACGGGTCAGCACCACGGCGCAGGATGTCGATTCCGTCGCCGGCGATCCGGCGGCGCTGCAGCGCGCCGTTGCTGAAGGCTTTCAGGAAGGCATCGACAAGGGCTACGAGCAGGGGCTGGAGCAGGGCCGCGAAGCCGGGCATCGCGAAGGCTTCGAGCGTGGTATCGAGGATGGCCGGGCCATCGGTCGCGAAGAGGGCCGCCTGCAGGGGCTGAAGGCGTTCGACGAGGCAGCGCAGCCGCTGGATCAGCTGGTCCAGCGTTTTGAGCATTTCCGTCAGGACTTCGAGCAGGCCCGGCGCGAGCAGCTACTCGAGCTGGTGCAGAAGGTCTCCAGGCAGGTGATCCGCTGCGAGCTGACGTTGCACCCGACGCAATTGCTGAGCCTTGCCGAAGAGGCTTTGGCATCGATGCCGGACGAACAGGAGGATGTGCGCATCCTGCTCAACCCGGAAGAGTGTGCGCGCATCAGGGAGCTGGCACCCGAGCGTGCCGCCGCCTGGCGCCTGGTGCCGGATGAGAAGCTGGCACTGGGCGAATGCCGCGTGGTGACCGCCCAGGCCGAAGCCGACATCGGCTGCCAGCAGCGCCTGGATTCCTGCATGGAAACGCTCGCCGAGCACATCAAGGCGGAAGCCTGATGTCCCTTCGCGACAGTTTCCGCCTCGACGAGGCGCTGCGCTCGCTGGACACGGTGCAGCTGGCCAAGGTCAGCGGCCGGCTGGTGCGTGTTTCCGGGATGCTGCTGGAAAGCCTCGGCTGCCAGCGCATGACAGGGCAGCGCTGCTTCGTCGAGCAGGGCGACGGCAGCATGCTCGAAGCGCAGGTGGTGGGCTTCAATCGCGATATCACCTACCTGATGCCGTTCAAGAAACCCATAGGCCTGGCCGCGGGGTCGCGCGTATTCCCGGCACCGGATGACGCCAAGCTGCATATCGATGAGTCCTGGCTGGGGCGTGTGCTCAACGGCCTCGGCGAGCCACTGGACGAGCTCGGCAAGCTTGGCGGGCGTGATCCGCTGCCGACCGAGCTGCCTTCGGTGCATCCGCTCAAGCGCAAGCCGGTCAGCGAGCCGCTGGACGTCGGCGTGCGCGCCATCAATGCCACGCTGACCCTGGGCAAGGGCCAGCGTGTCGGCCTGTTCGCCGGCTCCGGCGTGGGCAAGAGCGTGCTGCTGGGGATGATTACCCAGCAGACCAAGGCCGATGTGGTGGTGGTCGGGCTGATCGGCGAGCGCGGCCGCGAGGTGCAGGAGTTCCTGCTGCATTCGCTCGGCGAGGAAGGGCTGAAGAAAGCCGTGGTGGTGGTGGCGCCCGCCAACGAATCGCCGCTGATGCGGCTCAAGGCCACCGAGCTGTGCCACAGCATCGCTGCCTACTTCCGCGACCAGGGCAATGATGTCCTGCTGCTGGTGGATTCGCTGACCCGCTACGCCATGGCCCAGCGCGAAATCGCCCTGGCCCTGGGCGAGCCACCGGCCACCAAGGGTTATCCGCCGTCGGTGTTCGGCATGCTGCCGGAGCTGGTGGAAAGCGCCGGCAACGGCAGCCACGACCACGGCAGCCTCAGCGCGCTATACACGGTGCTGGCAGAGGGTGATGACCAGCAGGACCCGATCGTCGACTGCGCCCGGGCCATCCTCGACGGCCATATCGTGCTGTCCCGCCGCCTGGCCGATGCCGGCCACTACCCGGCGATCGACGTCTGCGCTTCGGTCAGCCGCTGCATGAGCCAGGTCGGCCAGCCGCCGCACCTGGGCGCCGCGCGCCAGCTGAAGGAGTTCTACAGCACCTACGAGAAGATCAAGGAGCTGATCCCGCTGGGCGGCTACAGCCCCGGCGCGGACCCGAAGACCGACCGCGCGGTGAAGCTGGCGCCGACCATCGAGCGCTTCCTGCGCCAGGAGGTGGGTGAGGCCGCGGAGCTTGAGGCCAGCCTGACCGTCCTGCAGAACATCCTCAAAACGCCATGAAACAGCAGATCGAAACGCTCACGCGCCTGGCCAGCCTGCGCGGCAACCGGGTCAAGCAGATGCTTGGGCAGGTTCAGTACCAGCAGAACCTTTGCCAGCGTTACCGCAACAACATCACCGGCCTGGGCCGCCTGTGCGGCTTCTCGGTACCGGCGAGCACGCCGCTGCAGCGCGATAACCAGCAACGCTACAAGAGCACGCTGTACAAGATGGTGGAACTGCAGCGCCGCGAACTGGCAGTGGCGGAGCAGGCCCTGGCGCGCATCCAGCAGGAATTGTTGCAGGCCATGCGCAGCGAGAAGGTGGTCGAGCACGTGATCGACACCAAGATGCAGCAGTGGCAGCAATTGCTGCAGGCGCAGGAACAGAAGATCCAGGACGGTCTGGCGGCGCAGACCTGGTGGCGGGATCGGATTGCCTAGGTGGCTGACCGGCGACCGGGCGGCATATGGATGTCAGAGTCGGCGTGGAAACGGCCCGTCTGTCAGCCCCATCGAAAAAAGATTTAAATAATCCGCCCGAGCGGTCGCTTATCAGGCAGTAACCACCGAGTTGGAATGAAATCATGGAAATCAGCCGGCACTTCAAGCCCGCCTCCGTAACGCCCACCGAGCTGTCCTCCGCGCGCCAGGCGCCTGCTCGTCCGTCTGCCCAGCCAGCCCGTCAGGCCGAGAGCCTGCCGCTCGAGCAGATGCATGACGCCCTGCGCGCCATGCCGGAGGTGGATCTGGATCGCGTCGCCGCCATCAAGCAGGCCCTGCAGCGTGGCGAGATCGACACCGATCTGGGTCAGCTGGCGAGCAGCATGCTCAGCTACCACCGCGGGAACGATGCGTGAGCCAGCGTGACAAGCTGCTTGCGGTCGTCGACGACGATCTGCAGCAGGACCAGGGCGACTACCTCGCCCTTCGCGAACTGATGCAGGCGCAGTACGGCCATCTGCTGGCACGGGACGTGTCGGAGATCGACCAGGCCAACCTGAAAATCAGCGGCCGCGTCGAAAGCCTCGCTGCGCGCGCCGGGCGTCGCAGCAAGGTATTGGCCGCGTTTGGCCTTGAGCCGACGGCCGCCGGCATGCAGCGCCTGCTCGCGGCGAGTACTGGCGAGCGCGGTGAGTCGCTTCGCCGGCAATGGCAGCGAGTGGGAGAGCTGGCCGCAGAGTGCCAGCAGCTAAACGAGCGCAACGGCAAGCTGCTCGCGATGCACCATGAAATCCTTCAGCAGTTGCTGGCCGGCAGTCAGAGCAACCCGCTCTACACGCACCAGGCCTACTGAGACGCTTGCTCCCCCTCCTGATGCGTTCGTGTGGCAGCGACCATTCGCCGGTGCGCGACCCCTTCCTGCCCGCGTTCCTTCTCTCGATATGAGTAGCGAGCCGTAGAGGCTCCGGATTCCCACAGCGATCGGCATTCCGTTAGTTCGCTCCTCGAATCATTCGCCCGACCCTCCTTAACCGGGCCGCCTTCCGGGTCGCCTTTACAGATGGATGCTCCGCCATCGCGGCAGGCGGAAACGGTACTTCCCCGTTTCCTCGTCCAGCCGCGTAGCGGAAGCCTTTTTTCTGCATGCCCTTAGCTGAAACGCCCGTAATACGGGGCTTTCCGACCTGGCATCCAACTTGCTCTACCAGCATCAAGAGGGGACGGTAATGGCAATAGATTCGAATTACGCACAACAGATGTCGACGCAGCTGGCGACCTACGAAGTTCAATCTTCGCTGGACCGGCTCAACCGCAACGAATCCAACTACAAGGCCCAGCGCGACGCGCTCGGCTCGCTGCGCAGCTCGTTGACCACATTTAAGTCGGCCATCACCAAGCTCAACAGCAGCACCACCAGCATGCTGACCAACAGCGCAACGATGAGCCAGGAAGGTTATGCCACCGCTACGGTAGGCACCTCGGCGCAGGCGGGTAGTTACGATTTCTTCGTCAAGCAGCTGGCCAGCAAGGACCAGTTGGCGCTGCAAGGCCTGAAGGATGAAAATCTGACTGGCGCCGGCACCTTGACCATCGGGCAGGGCGGCGCTTCGTTCGAAGTTAAGCTGACGGGCATCACCACGCTCGACGATCTTGCCAAGGCGATCAATAGCGCTGCTGATAACAAGGGCGTCCAGGCCACGCTGGTGCGCAGTGAGGGCTCTGTCAATCTGGTGCTGACCAGCGAAGAAACTGGCGCTAACAAAGCCATCAGCCTGAGCGCCGCGGGTAATGCGGCCGTCGAAGCTGCCGTTGCAACTCCGGTACGCCTGTCCAGCGCGGCGGACGCGGAGGTTTACCTCGGACGCGATGCGAACGGAATCAAGCTGACCAGCACAAGCAATACCTTCGCCAATGTCATTGATGGCGTCAGCATGACGTTCACCAAGGCGCATGCGGCGGGCGAGGCGCTCACCATCGACATCGCGCAGGACAAGGCCGGCACCAAGGCCAAGGCCCAGACCTTCATCGACGCCTTCAACACCCTGATGGGCAGCTTCGATTCCCTGACCGCCAGCGGCGGTGAAAGCGCCAAGCGCGGCACCCTGGCCGGTGACTCCAGCATCCGTTCCATCGAGAGCCGCCTGAACGGCCTGCTGCGTACCGACTTCGGTGGCACCAGCCTGATCAACTTCGGCATCAGCGCCGACCGAAGCGGCAAGCTGACCATCGACACCGCCCGTTTCGAAGCGGCCGTGGCCAACGACCCCGAAGGTTTCGAGGCGCTGTTCACCGGCAAGGACAACCTGCTCGACAGCATCGACAAGACGGTCGCCAGCTACACCAGCAGCACCAACGGCATGCTGAAGAACCGCATGGACACGCTGGACATGAGCCTGCGTCGTATCGACGAGCAGTTCGAGAACCTCCAGCAGCAGTACGACACCCACTACAGCCGCTACCTGAAGCAGTTCACCACCATGATGCAGACCATGCAAAGCATGGAGCAGACCAGCGGAATGTTCTCGATGCCTAACACATCGCAAGCTCAAGCTAACGGATTGTTCTAATGAACAGCTATCACCCCAACGACAGTTACGACAGCTACCGCTCGATTGATCTGGAAGCTCGCGCAGCGTCCGCGTCGCCTTACGAGTTGGTGCTGGTGCTGATGGACGGCCTGCTCGACGAGCTGGCCCGCGCCCGTGGCCACATCGAGCACAAGCGCTATCAGCAGAAGGGCCAGTCCCTCGAGAAATGCATGAACATCCTCAACGGCCTCAACGGCGCACTCGACGAAGAGGGCGGTGGCGAGGTGGTGCAGGGTCTGGCGCGCCTCTACGAGTACTGCATCTACCGCCTCTCCGATGTCAGCGTCTCGCTGTCGCTGGAAGGGCTGGACGAAGTGGTCAACCTGCTCGGCGTGCTGCGTGAAGGCTGGGAGGGCGTCAGTGCCGCCCGCAAGTGACCGTGAGCGCCTGCTGGAGCTGCACGCGCAGCTGCAGCAGGCCTTGCAGGACAACGACTGGAAGGCCGTCGCTACGGTGGATGCCTCCGTACGTGAATGCCTTGAAGCCCTGGCGCAGCGCGGCGAACTCGACGAGTCGACCCTGGCTGCCAAACAGCTGTTGAAGCAGCTTCACAATCAGGGCCTGCAGGCCTGCGCGGATGAGTGCGAGCGCTTGCGTCTGCTGCTGCTCAATCACCTCGAGTATGCCGAAGGGCGCGCCGCCTACCAGCGGATCGACATGTTCCAAGCCGGAGACCTGCGATGATCCAGTCGACTTCACCCGTGCGCGCCGCCGCCACTGCGGCCGATTCCGCGCAGCCTGCGGTGGCCCGCTCCATCGGCGGGCAGTCTGCGGTCGACAAGGCGCAGGGCTTCAGCGAACGCATGAGTTTTGCCGCGGGCAATGGGGCAGCGCCGGCGCCGGAACAGCCGGCACCGCTGCTGCCTGATGCGCTTCCAGAAGCAGTCTTGGCGCCTGCGGCGATGCCCACGGGCGAGGGGGCCGCCGAGGGTGGCGAGCTCGGGTTGCTGGAAATAATCGAACGACAGCTCGCTGATATCGAGGCGCGCGAGGCAGCGCAGCCCGAGGCGCTTCCCGGGCTGCCGATGCCATCGTCCGTCGCCGAGTTGAACCGGACCGATGGGCGCCTGGGCTGGGCGGCGAATACGCTGCCGGCCTTGCCCGAGGCGCAGCCGGATACACAGGCGCAGGCGCTGGAGGCCGCGTTTGGCGATGGCTGGCAGGCCGGGCCTGAACAAGCCGCCAAGCCCGTCGTCGCCATCGATAGGGGCTTTGCCTACAACAACACTACGCAGGCGCCAATGGAGCGGGTCGCGGCTTCGGCCTCGCCGCTGCCACTGTCGCCGCAGGCGATCACGGTGGGCAGCCCGGTGGGCCTGCCTCTCGAGCCGCTGCTGGCCACGACCGAGCCGCTGGAAGCCGGTGAGCCGCTACTCGCCACGGAGCGCGCCCAGGCCGCATCGCCGCAGGCCCTCGAGCGTGCCCTGAAGCTGCAGGCACCCGAGGCCAAGTGGGGTGAGCAGATGCTGCATGCCCTGAGAGAAAACGTCGAACTGCAGATCCAGCAGAAGATCCAGAGCGCCACCATCCGCCTGGACCCACCGGAGCTGGGCAGCATGGAAATCCTGCTCAGCCATGAGTCGGGCCGGCTGAACGTCCAGCTGACCGCAGCGAACGCCGACGTAGCGCGTCTGCTGCAGCAGAGCAGTGACCGTCTGCGGCACGAGCTGGTCGGCCAGCATTTCGTCCAGGTCAACGTGCAGGTTGGCGCCGACAGCAGTGGCCAGCAGGGCCAGCAACGTCAGCGCGCGGCCCTGGCAGGTGACGAGTTGCCGCTCGCGGCCGGTGTCCTGGAAGACGAACAGCAAGACAGCCCGGCCGCCGCGCGTGCCCGGGATGTGTTGGTCACGGTTTGACCGCAACCTAATTAGCCAATTGTGAGTGTGTTATGTCGACGTCCCGCCTCGTACTTCTGATGCTGCTGTTCAACCTGATCACCGTGGCCGGTGGCGTCGGGGCCAGCTACTGGCTGCTCAAGCCGGAATCAGCGAATGCTACGGCCGAGGACATCCAGCCGGTAGAACCCACGCACTACGAGTTCTTCCCGGTCAACAAAATCATCGTCAGCGTCCGTGGCGAAGGTCGCGAGCACTACTTCGTGCTGGATCTCCAGCTGCAGGCCGATGCCTCTGAAAAGCCGGTTAACTTTGCGCCGGCCGAGCCCATCGTGCGCAATTCGGTGGTGAGCTACCTGTCGTCGCTGCCATTCGAGGAGCTGCGTGCCATGCAGATCGGCGAATTGCAGCAGCGCCTCGAAGTGGTGCTGTTCGACGACTTTGCCAGCAAGAATGCCGCCGTGCCGTTCAAGCACGTGCTGGTCAGCAAGCTGCTCGTGCAATAAACGGCCGCGACATGAGTGCTCCCTGCCCCATCGACTACTACGGCTCCACGCCGGCGGCGCCTTCGGTATTTGCGCCCGCGCTGGAACAGCGCTGGCTGATGCAGTACCTGCCGCTGGTCAAGCGCATCGTCCGCCAGCTGTCGCTGCAGGCCAACCAGGTGCTCGACCGCGAGGACATGGAGCAGATCGGCCTGATGGGGCTGCTCGAAGGCTTGCGCCGCTATGGCGAGCCGGACGAGCAGTTCGGCAAGTTCGCCGCGCTGCGCATCCGTGGCGCCATCCTCGATGAGCTGCGCCGTCAGGACTGGCGCCCGCGTCAGGTTCGCCAGCAGGCGCACAAGGTGCGTGACGCGATTCGCGAGCTGTCGCGCCAGCTCGGCCACGAGCCCAGCGACGATGAGATCAAGGCCTACACCGGGCTCGACGACAAGGATTATCAGGACTTCCTCTGGGCCGACTCCTCCGAAGCCATCGAGAGCCTCGATGAGCTGCTGCAGAGCGGTCACGAGCATTTTCCCGATACCGCCGAGCTGTTCGAGGAACGCCTGATCAAGGAGCGCGTGCTGCAACAGGCACTGGCGCGCCTGGACGAGCGCGAACGTCTGGTGCTGACGCTGTACTACCAGCACGAGTTGAGCCTGAAGGAAATTGCCCTGGTGCTGGAAGTCAGCGATGCCAGGGTCTGTCAGTTGAGCAAGCAGGCGATCGGCAAGGCCTGTCGCTTTCTAGGGTCTGCGAACCCTTAACCCAGAGAAGTCAGTAACGTCATGCAGAAAGTAATAGGTGCATTCATCATCATTGGTGCCGTGCTGGGCGGCTACGCCATGGCCAATGGCGACATGCGAGTGCTCTGGCAGCCGGCGGAGGTGGTCATCATCCTCGGTGCGGCCATCGGCAGCCTCATCGTAGGCAACCCCAAGGAAGTGCTGGTGGAGATGCTTTCGCAGATCCGTGGCGTGTTCGTCTACCAGCGCCGTGGCGAGGAATTCCAGCGCCAGCTGCTGATGCTGCTCTACGAGTTGCTGGAGATGGTCGACATAGGCGGGCTGAAGGCACTCGATGCGCACATCGAAGAGCCTGAGGAGAGCGACCTCTTCGTGCGCTACCCGCTGATCCTGCAGGAAAAGAACCTGATGGCGTTCATCGCCGACAACTTCCGTCTGATGGCCATGGGCAAGATCACCGCCCATGAGCTGGAAGGGTTTCTCGAGCAGGAGCTGGAGGCCATGGAACACACGCTGCTGCAGCCCTCCCGCTCGCTGCACAAGGTCGGTGAGGCCATGCCCGGCTTCGGCATACTGGCCGCGATCATGGGCATCATCATCACCATGGGCAGCATTGGCGGTTCGATCGCAGAAGTCGGCGCCCATGTGGCCGCCGCTCTGGTGGGCACTTTCCTCGGTATCTTCTTCTGCTATTGCCTGGCCGAGCCGCTTTCCAACTCCATGGGCCAGCGGATCAAGACCGAGCTCTCTGCACTGGAATGCGTGCGCACCACGCTGGTCGCGCACCTGGCCGGCAAGCCGACGCTGCTGGCGGTAGACGCCGGCCGCAAGCTGATTGAACAGGACGTCAAGCCGGCGTTCCGCCAGCTCGAGGTCTGGGTCAACCAGTACGAGGAAGAAAGGGACGCCGCATGAAGAACCGGGACAAGGGCGGCGAGCGCGAAGTCATCATTCGAAGGCGCAGCAAGAAGGGCCATGAAGAGGCTCACGGCGGCGCCTGGAAGGTGGCTTTCGCTGACTTCACCCTGGCCATGATGGCGCTGTTCATGGTGCTGTGGATCGTCCAGCCGCGCATGGAGCTGTCCAACCCCGCTTTCGGTGAGCAGGAAAGCAACCCATTGGTAGACGGCGGTGCCGGCATCTTCGACGGCTCCAGCACCTCGCCGCTGGAGCTGGACGGCATCCCGGTCCGCGCCGCGCCGGCCGAGGCAGCCCCTCGCCGTGACGAAAGCCGCGAAGAGGACGGCAGCCTGCGCTACGGCTCCACCGAAGAGCTGAAGGCGCTCGCCGAGCTGATGCGTGAGGTTGCGAGCGAAGTCGATGCGCTGGCCAACCTGGAAGTCGACGTGGTGCCCCAGGGCCTGCGCATCCTGATCAAGGATGACCAGGAGCGGTTCATGTTCCAGCGCGGCAGCGCCACCCTGAACCCGCACTTTCAAAAATTGCTGGGCGTGCTCGCCGGGGTGCTGGGCAAGGTCGACAACAAGCTGATCATCAGCGGCCACACGGATGCCACGCCGTATCGGCAGCAGAATGGCTACAACAACTGGAACCTGTCCGGGGACCGTGCGCTGCGGGCCCGTAATGCGCTGGTCGAGGCCGGCATGCCGCAGCACGCGGTGCTGCAGGTGACCGCACAGGCGGACGTGATGCCACTACGCCCCGATGACCCGCAGAACGGCGCCAATCGCCGGGTGGAAATCCTCCTGCTGACCACTTCGGCCGAGGCCCTGTACAAGGAGCTGTTCGGCGACAGCTACGGGCAGGTGCGTTTCTCGGAAGGTGGCGCAAGCTATCACGCCGAACCGGAATGAATGGCCCTGGGCTTCCGGCGCGGCTGTTCTAGTCCCGTCGCGGATGGTCGTCGGCGCAGTAGACCTGCCGCGTTTCGACGCCGTAGAGACAGCCGCCGACCTGCTCGAGGGTGACCTGGGCACCCCGCTGGCGGCCGTACATGAGGTTGAACATCAGCTCGTCGTCTTCCATTCTGGCTTCCGCTAGCCGGGTGACGTGACGCTCTTCGACAAGCAGCCGGACTCGCCCGAGCAGGTCGGTTTCGACGCGACCGCTGGCTTCGGCGATCAACGCCGCGTTGCGGGTCAGCGAGTGGAAGCGGCCTTTGTCGAGCACCAGGGTCTGGCTGATGGAAATGACCCGGCCATCACTGAGCAGCACCTTGCCGCTGGAGTGGTAGCGGCCGTCATGCACCGAGTAGAACTTGCTGCTCGCGCCCATGGCAACCAGTGCCGCGACCAGCGGGGCGGACACGGCCATCAGCCCCAGCAGGAGCTTGCCCACCCGGCGAGATCTGTTGTGTGCACTCATCCCAGACACTCGTTCAGATGCTCACCTTCGAGGGTTCGCAGCCGATCCTGGTGGACCTTCAGCCAGTTGACCCGGCCGTCGTCCTGCGGGCAGCGAAACTCGTAGAAACCCGGCGAGAGGTGGATGACCAGCCGGGCCGGCTGCTCGCGCATCTGGCTGATTTTCGCGACCAGGGCCTCGGTGTCGTTGATCAGTGACTCCCGCAGACGCTTGTCGGGCTCCACATAGAGCACCTCCAGCGTGCCGAGCTGGCGCGCATGGGTGAAGGACGCCTCAGGCGCAAAGTCCATCCGTAGCGTCCCCCATGTACCCAGCGTGGCGAGCAGTGCCAGGGCAACGCCGGTCAACCATGCCCGGCGCCGCGGTCGGTGAGCGGGTGGCGGCGCTGCCGGAGGCAGGGCGCGTGCGACAGGGGTCGGCAGTTCGAGCACAACGGTGTGCCTGGCAGCAGGTGCCTCAGGCGGTGGTGGGGCGGTAACGGGCTGCGCACTGTGCAGGTACTGCGGATTGAAAAGATACCCGCGGCGAGGCAGCGTCTGGATGATCTGGTTGCGGCCGTCGAGCAGGATCTGCCGCAGCGTGTAGATCTGCTGGCTGAGGCTGCCCTGGCCCACCACACGGTTTTCCCAGGCATAGCGCATCAGATCCTCGCGCGAGACCACTTCACCCGGCGTTTGCAGCAGGCGTTCAAGCACCCGGCTGCCGGAAAAGCCCAGGTCGATGGTCTTGCCACCCTCTTCGTGGTTCAGCTCCAGCTGATATAGCGCGCGATCAAAGCGGGCGGTACAGCCGTCCCGGCCTGTTTTCAGCAAGGGGCAGATGAAGGCATCGGTGGCCGAAGAGGTCGGAGAGGTCATGAGCACTTGGAAATGATTAAGCTGAACGACATTCCGGAATGACCGGGATTCGCATGAGGCGGCGGCATATTGGCGTCGTTTTTTTAAGCTGGCAAGGCAGTTCGACCAGAAACTGACCGAGCGGTCCCGATGGAAGGGAGTCGGACCGGAGGCGATTCGGCTAAATTTCGGCCGTGCGGATCGGTCGAGCGAGCTTGATCGAGAACGACCTGCATGCCGTTAGAAGAGCGTGGGGAGGGCGCTTTCAACGAAAAAGCCCCGAACCAGTCGGGGCTTTTCGAGGCCGGTCGTTGCGACCAGCGATGCTGCGTAACGCTTAGCCGAGCAGACCCATGACCAGGCCTGGCATCTGGCCGGCTTGCTTGAGCATGGAAATGCCCGACTGCATAAGCATGGAATTCTTGCTCATGGAGGCGCTTTCCAAGGCGAAGTCGGCGTCCATGATCCGGCCCTTGGACATGTCAGTATTGTCTTTCATGTTGGCCAGGTTGTTATTGGTGTGGTTCAGCCGGTTGATGTTGGCACCAAATGCCGACCGCATCTCGGCAATGCTGTTGAGCAGCGTTGATACGTTGCCCATCGCGGTTTGTGCTTCGGTGGCATTTGTCATAACCGAACCGGAGGCAGTCTGGACTGCGCCGCTGACCGCGCCTAGCTGGGTAGACAGGTCCAGGTCCAGCTTTTCTGCGCTGTCAGCGCCGATCTGGAAGGTGATACTGCCTGTGAACTTACCGGCTGTGGCTTCAAACAGCTTCTCGCCAGCGTACTTTGTGTTATCCATGATGTTGTTGAGCTCTGCGCTCAGCTGATCATACTCGGATTTCAGGGCGGTCCGATCGGCGACACCGTTGGTATCGTTCGCAGCCTGAGTGGCCAAATCCTTCATGCGTTGAGCGATATCGGTCATCTCGGTGAAGGCGCCTTCTGCGGTTTGCAGCAGAGAAGTCGCATCCCCAACGTTGCGCATAGCGACAGCCATACCACGGCTCTGGGCGTTCAGGCGAGTGGCGATCTGCAGGCCGGCAGCGTCGTCGGCCGCGGAGTTGATGCGTAGACCAGTGCCCAGTCGCTGCTGGTTGGTGGCCAGGGCGTTGTTCGACTTGTTCAGTGCTGTGTTGGTTACCAGCGAGGAGTAGTTAGTGTGAATGGACAGGGCCATGATGAATTCCTTCGTGCTAAGTGGGCTGTAGGAGCTGGCTTGACTGCCTGCTGAAGGGGTAAGGCGACAGCTCTTTGCGAAGGATTAAGTCCTGACGTCAAAAAATTTAGGTTTCTTCTGGGATATGGTGCCTGCGGTCGCTCAGGCTTATTCCGTAAAGCTAGCCGGGCTGACCGTTCGAGGTTTTTTCAGGCTTTCGAGTCGATCGTTGGGCCGCGTTCGCCGCGAGGGCGCGCCTCCCACAGGTTTTAGGCTGCTCGTAGCTGTTTGAGGGGTTCTGATGCGGCGCGGTGGCGGTAAGCGTTTGCGTCGCTGGGTAAAAGCCGAGCTG
>JADGMW010000352.1_pt1 | contig 21539 bp, 20 predicted proteins | sample 8641801 | NCBI WGS metagenome assembly JADGMW01 (sample SAMN16272018, study PRJNA661076) | feces metagenome | isolation source: fecal sample from diarrhoea affected cattle A | host: Bos taurus | place: South Africa: Lokaleng Village, Mahikeng | collected 2019-09
CGCACCGCGCCGCCGATGACCAGCGCCGCCAGCGTCAGGGCGCCCAGCACGGCCGCCCCGATCCGGGCCTTGCGCGGCCCCGGCCCGGCCAGCGGCCCGAAGGCCGAGACCGCCGCCACCGTGACCAGTCCGAGGCCGTAGACCCCGACCAGCGAGGCGAACTGCGACGCCGGTGATCCGGCTGCCCAGCTGGCCCCGGCCGGGTTCCACGGGAAGCCGGTCAGCACATGGCCGCGCAGCCATTCCAGCAGTCCGAACAGGCCGGCGAAGACCAGCGCCCGGCCCACCCCGCCCGGGTTGAAGCGCCGGTACAGGGCCGTCGCCGCGCCCCAGAACAGGCCGAGACCGATCGGCAGCAGACTGGCCGCGAACGGCGCCATCCACGCCTGGGCCGGATTGACCAGAAAGGCCTCGGCCACCCACCAGCAGCTGACGAAGAAATAGGCGAAACCCGCCAGCCAGCCCATCCAGAAGCCGCCGCGCCCCGTCGCCGACCGCTCGGCCAGCAGCATCAGCAGCGGATAGCCCAGCAGGCCGGGCAGGACGCCGAACGGCGGATGCGCCAGCGCCGCGCCGGCGCCCGCCAGCAGCGCCAGGGCGATGCGGCCGAAGCGCAGGATCAGGCGGTCGCGCCGCGAGGCGGGGTCAAGCTTGAGCATCGGCCCTGTATGGGTCGGCGACGCCCAGACTGGCAAGGATGCTGCGCTCCTCCGCCTCCATCTCCTCCGCCTCGGCCTCGGCCTCGTGGTCGCGCCCCAGCAGGTGCAGCACCCCGTGCACGGTCAGGTGCGACAGGTGGTCGGCCAGCGACTTCCCCTGCGCCTCGGCCTCGGCCGCGCAGACGCCATAGGCCAGCACCAGGTCGCCAAGATGCGGCGCCGCGCTCTCCGCCGCCGGGAAGGACAGCACATTGGTCGGCCGGTCCCTCTCCCGGAAACGCGCGTTTAGGTCCTGCACCGCCGCATCGTCGGTCAGCAACACGACCACGTCGCCCCCAACGCCTCCGAGCGCGGCCGTCGCAGCCCGATCCGCCACCGCGGCGGCGTCCGGCAGGGCCGCGGTCCAGGCGTCGTCCTCGACCTCGACCTCGATCACGCGCCGGATCCCATCAGTCGGGGTCTTCCAGATCCGCCACCGGACGGTGCCTGGCCGCGTCGGCGTCGTAGGCCCGCACGATGCGCTCGACCATGGCGTGGCGGACCACGTCCTGGGCCTGGAAGCGCTGCACCCCCACGCCCTTGACGTCCTCAAGGATGCGCAGGGCGTGGCGCAGGCCGGAGTCGCGCGGGTTCAGCAGGTCGATCTGCGACGGGTCGCCGGTCACCACCATCCGCGCCCCCTCCCCCAACCGGGTCAGCACCATCTTCATCTGCAGCCGCGAGGTGTTCTGGGCCTCGTCGACGATGATGAAGGCGTGGGCCAGCGTCCGCCCGCGCATGAAGGCGATCGGCGCCGCCTCGATCTCGCCCTTGTCGCGCCGCCGCCGCACGTCGTCGGGGCCGAGGATGTCGTTCAGCGCCTCCCAGATCGGGGCCAGATAGGGGTCGACCTTCTCGTTCAGGTCGCCCGGCAGGAAGCCCAGCTTCTCGCCCGCCTCGACCGCCGGCCGGGTGATCACCAGCCGGTCGACCTGTCCGCGGCGCAGCAGCGAGGCGCCATAGGCCGCCGCCAGAAAGGTCTTGCCCGTCCCTGCCGGGCCGACCCCGAAGGTCAACTCGCACTTCGACAGCAGGTCCAGATAGTTGGCCTGGGCCGCCGTCTTGGGCGCGATGGCCCCGCGCCGCCCGACCGGCAGGGCGATGGCGTTGGGCGCCACCGTCCCCTGCCCCGCCCGCGGCTGCGTCGCCGCCGCCCCCAGCGCCGTGCGCACGTCGGCCTCGGTGATCTGGGCCCCGGTCGTCGACCGCGCCGCCAGCGTCTCGATGACCCGCTTCGCCTGCGCCCGGTCGCGCGTCGAGCCGTTGATCGTCACCCCGCCGCCGGGCGTCTCGACCAGAACCTTGAAGGCGTCCTCGATCAGGGCGACGTGTCGGCTGTTGGGCCCGACCACCGCCCGCAGGGCGGCGTCGTCCAGGGCCAGGAACTCACTCTCACGCGCCATGCGCACTCCCCAAGCCGTCGTCCTCGGGCTTGACCCGAGGATCAGATGTCGTGCGCCTCGCCGAAGAGGACGGGCCCTCTGTCGCGGGCCGATCCGAACCCTCTAGCTGCGGATGGTCGGATCCCCGGGTCGAGCCCGAGGATGACGACGCAGGAGAGAGCAGCCGGCCAGTCAAGGAATTCTGTTGTCCCTTCAGGATCTCCACCGGAACGATCCGGCCGATCAGATGATCCGCGTCCTCGACATGCACCGATTGCAGCCACGGCGAGCGGCCGATCGCCTGGGCTCCGTGCCGGCCCTTCTTCTCGAACAGCACCGGCACGGTCATGCCCGCCCGCGAGGCGTTGAACGCCACCTGCTGTTCTGTCAGCAGCGCCTGCAGGGCATGCAGCCGCTGGCGGCTGACCGCGTCGGGAACCTGCGCCGCCATGGTCGCCGCCGGGGTGCCGGGGCGCGGCGAATACATGAAGCTGAAGGCCGAGGCGTAGTTGACCCGCCGCACCAGATCCATGGTCTGTTCGAAGTCGGCGTCGGTCTCGCCCGGGAAGCCGACGATGAAGTCCCCCGACAGCGCCATGTCCGGCCGCGCGGCGCGGATGCGCTCGACCAGCTCCAGATATTTCGTCCGTCCGTGCTTGCGGTTCATCAGTCTCAGGATGCGGTCCGACCCCGACTGCACCGGCAGGTGCAGATACGGCATCAGCGCCTCCAGCTCGCCATGGGCCGCGATCAGGTCGTCGGACATGTCGTTGGGATGGCTGGTCGTATAGCGGATGCGGTCCAGCCCCGGGATTTCCGCCAGGGCATGGGCCAGCCGCGCCAGGCTCGACGGCTTTCCGTCCCGCCCCTCGCCGTCATAGGCGTTGACGTTCTGGCCCAGCAGGGTGACCTCGCGCACGCCGCGCGCCGCCAGCTCGCGGGCTTCGGCCAGCACGTCGGCGGCCGGCCGCGACCACTCCGCCCCGCGGGTGTAGGGCACCACGCAGAAAGTGCAGAACTTGTCGCAGCCCTCCTGCACGGTCAGGAAGGCGGTCACCCCCTCGCCGCCGCGCGGAACCTGCAGGGCGTCGAACTTCTCGTTGGGCGCGAAGTCGGCCCCGATCCGCTCGCCCCGCGCCCTTGCGGTGCGGGTCAGCAGTTCGGGCAGCTGGTGATAGGCCTGCGGTCCGACCACCAGGTCGACGGCGGGCTGGCGGCGGATGATCTCCTCGCCCTCGGCCTGGGCCACGCAACCGGCCACGGCGATGGTCATGCCGCCGGCTTTCGCCTCCTTCATCACCCTCAGCTTGCCCAGTTCGGAATAGACCTTCTCGGCCGCCTTCTCGCGGATGTGGCAGGTGTTGAGGATGACGAAATCGGCGTCCTCGACCGTGTCGGTCGGGGCGTAGCCGAGCGGGCGCAGCACATCGGCCATGCGCTCGGAGTCATAGACGTTCATCTGGCAGCCGTAGGTCTTGATGAACAGGCGCTTCGGTTCGGCGCCCGCCGCATCGGTCTCCGGCGGCGACACAAGGGTCTCGGTCATGCAGGGCTTTTAGTGCGCCGGCGGCGATCGCGCCATGCCCGCGACAACGTCCCCCTTCGGTCCCCGCACGGCATCGGCTAGGCTGGCGCGGCTCAACGGAGGCTCCTCATGTCGATCACCGGTCCCCAGTCCAAGGCCGCCCGCGCCCTTGTCCAATGGCCGCGCGATCACGTCGCCCGCCTGTCCGGCCTGACCGTCGAGCAGCTCCGCGCCTTCGAACGCGGCCGTATCCATCCCGGCGAAGAGGGGGCGGCCCGCCTGCGCGCCGCGCTCGAATCCGGCGGCGCCCAGTTCATCGACGAGAACGGCGCGGGCGTCGGGGTGCGGCTCAAGTTCAACAGCCGTGACGTGCGCGCCCTGAACCGTCTCGAGAACGAGGGCGGCGCGGTCTCCGACGACGACGCCAGCTAGACCGGATCGATATCGTCCGGGTCGACCCGCGCGGCCCGCCGTTCGAACACCAGGCCCTCGCGGCTGGACGGCTCCGCCCCCGGGATCGGCTTGCCGTAGAGCTCAAGCTTGTGGCCGACCAGTTCGAAGCCGAGGCGTTCGGCGATCTCGGTCTTCAGCCGCTCGATCTCGGCGTCGAAGAACTCGATCACCTCGCCCGAGCGGGTATCGATCAGATGGTCGTGGTGGTCGTCGCCCGCCTCCTCGTAGCGCGAGCGGCCGTCGCCGAAGTCGTGCTTCTCGACCACCCCGGCCTCCTCGAACAGGCGGACGGTGCGATAGACGGTGGCGATCGAGATATGCGGGTCGATCGACGAGGCGCGGCGGTACAGCTCCTCGACATCGGGATGGTCCTCGGCGCTGGACAGGACGCGGGCGATCACCCGCCGCTGCTCGGTCATGCGCATGCCGCGCTCGGCGCAAAGTTTCTCGATCCGGTCCATGAGGACAGGATAGGCCGACCGGCCGGACTAGGGAAGCGCCCCGGCCAGGTCGCGGGCCAGAAGCAGGGCGTCGCGCCGCCCGCCGTCGACGCCGGCGTAATAGCCCGGCCGCCGTCCGGCCTCGACGAATCCGGCCCCGGCGTACAGCGCCCGCGCCGCGGCGTTGTCTTCGGCCACCTCCAGGAAGACGCGCGTCGCTCCCAGCTCCAGGGCGGCTTCCAGCCCTTCCCGCACCAGCCGGGCCCCGACCCCGGCCCGCCTCGCCGACGGCCGCACCGCCAGGGTCAGGATCTCGGCCTCCCCGGCCACGGCGCGCATCAGGATGAAGCCGTCCGGCGCCGCCACCGGGAACACGCCCGGCTGCTGCAGCAGGGCGGCGATCGCCGCCGCGCTCCACGGCGTCTCATGCGGCCCGGCGAACGCCTCGGCGTGGATCGCCGCCATCGCCGGCGCCAACCCGGCGGCGAATTCGGCCGACGGACCCGTTGCGCTCATGACGCCGGCGGCCGCGGCTGGCCGGGCAGCCGGCTCGGCGGGGTGGCGTCAGGCGCACGCAGATACAGGGGCCGCGGCGGCGCTTCGCGAGGGTCCGCCGCGGCCGTCAGCCGGGCCAGCGCCTCGGGCGACGGTCCGGCCAGATCGGACACCACCGCCCCCTCCGCCGCCGTGACGAGCCCGGCGCCCGAGCCCACCAGTCGCGCCCCGGCCCCGAGGGCCCGCGCCCGTTCGCCCGCCGCCTCGATCGACAGGGCCTCGGCCGCGCCCAGCGCCGCCCCGTCGCGCCAGAAGCGGGCGTAGACCTGGCCTCGACGGGCGTCGATGAGGGCGGCGGTCGCCCCCGCCCCCTCGACGGAGGCCGCCAGCGCGTCCAGCGTCGAGACCCCGACCACCGGCCGGCCCAGCGCTGCGCCCAGCCCCTGGGCGAAGGCCAGCCCGACCCTCAGGCCGGTGAACGATCCGGGCCCGACCGTGACCCCGATGCGTTGGACGCCGGCAAAGCCGCCGGCCTCGGCCACGGCGTCGCGCGCCATCCCGGCCAGCCGCTCCTGGTGTCCCCTGGCCATGGCCTCCGAACGCAGCCCCAGCGGCCGCACCAAGGCGCCCTCGACCCCGAACACCCCGGCGCTGCACAGGCCCAGCGCCGTATCGATGACCAGCACCCTCACGCCGCCGCCTCCGCCCCTGGAGTTGCGCCCGCCGCGACCCTCAGTCGTCGCGGGCGAGCGCCCGCACAACACGCGCCAGCGAGCGGCGCAGCTCGCGGTCCTCGATCAGTGGCCAGGCCGCCGCCACCGCTCGCCCGTCTGCCGTCGCGGTGATGCGGCGCAGGTCCTCCCAGCCGCCGTCGCCGCGGCCGCGCACGGTATCCACCGGCGGAAAGAAGGCTTCGACCGAGGTGGCCAGCACCGTCGCCACCCGATGCAGGCGCGAGGCCGAGATGCGGTTCTGTCCGGTCTCGTATTTCTGCACCTGCTGGAAGCTGATCCCCAGCTTCTGCGCCAGCGCCGTCTGCGACAGGCCCAGCGCCGAACGGCGCAGGCTGATCCGCGCGCCGACATAGGTATCCACCAACTCCGGCTCGCCGATCCTGGGCATGGCCTCGCTCCCTCTGCTCCCGACGGAACAGTTTCATGGAAACGGGAATCCTGCAACCATTTCGTTTCATCTACACATCCAGCCGGGCGATGACCGCCGAGACCCGGCGCGTCGCCGCCCGGTCGATCCGCTCCTCGACGCCGTCGACGCCCCGCACCATCAGGGCGTCGGCGTCGGCGCCCTCATAGAGGCGCACCCGCGTCTCGCCGTCGGTCATCTCGATGACGCAGCCCTGACCCCGCCGCGGCCAGCGCTCCGGTTCGTACTCCAGCACCACGCCCGAGGCCGCCCACGGCGCCAGGTCGTCATTGGACAGCTGCAGCCGGCGGGTGCGGCCGGGCGGCCCGGCGAAGGCCCGCCCGCGCGCCTCCAGCCCGGACGGCGGCGGTTCCGGCGCCGCAACGGCGGGCGCCCCCAGCCTGAGGGCGAGGTCCTCGGGGGACGATCCGATGGCGGACGTCAGGCGGCGCTGCACGTCGGGGCGGAACAGCCCCGGCCGCTTGCCGGCCTCGTACAGGCCCCAGCCCTGGCTGGTCATGCCCGCCGCGGCGCCCGCTGCCGCCTGGCTGAGTTTCGCCTCCTGGCGCAGGGCGGCGAGCGCCTCGCCGAGGCGCCGGGCGTCGCTGTCGCTCTCGAACCGGGGCATGGGCCCATTGTGGCGCAGGGCGCCCGGCGAAGCGAGGACGGATTTGTTTCAGGCTCGCCCGTCCGTCCCCCGGTCGCCGGCGGAGAGACCTTCAGCCGCCTAGATCACCTGCTCGACGCGGGTCACTTCCGGCACATAGTGTTTCATCATCTGCTCGACCCCGGCCTTCAGCGTCGCCGAGGACGACGGGCAGCCCGAACAGGCGCCGCGCATGCGCAGGGTCAGCACTCCGCTCTCCAGATCGAAGGCGTCGAACAGGATGTCGCCGCCGTCCTGGGCCACCGCCGGGCGGATGCGGCTGTCCAGCAACTGCTTGATCTCGGCGACGATCTCGTCATCCTCGACCTCGGTCCCGGCGCTGTCGAGAGCGCCGCCGCGCATCAGCGGCGCGCCCGAGACGAAATGATCCATGATCGCGGCCAGGATCGGGGCCTTCATCTGCGCCCAGTTCGGCCCCGCCGCATCGCGCGTCACCGAGACGTAGTCCGAGCCGTAGAACACCCCCGCCACGCCCTCCAGCTGGAACAGGCCCTCGGCCAGCGGCGAGGCGTCGGCCTCGTCGATGGTGCGGAACTCGCGCGGCTCTGAGGAGACTTCCCGGCCCGGCAGGAATTTGAGCACGTTCGGATTGGGGGTGGGCTCGGTCTGGATGAACATGGCCGGTAAGTGCGCCCGGCCGACCGCGGGTTCAAGGCGCCGCGACGTCGCGTCCTGCTGCACAGCCGCCGGTCGTCGCCATGCGGGCCCGCTAGGCCAGGTCGTCGATTTCCTTCTCGGTCAGCTCGCCGGGCACGATGGTCACCGGCAGCTTGCGGCCGGTGAAGGCCGCGCCCTGCTTGACCACCCCCGCCACCAGCGGCCCCGGCGCTCCGGCCCCGGCCGCCAGCACCAGGATCTTGATGTCCGGATCCTCGCCCACGACCTTGCGGATGCAGGCCTGGGGCTCGCCGCGCTCGATCAGCAGCATCGGCGTCGAGCCGGATTTCTCCGCCGCCTCGCCGGCCCAGGCGTTCAGGGTCGCCTCCGCCTCGGCCCGGGTCTGGCGCTCGATCTCCTCGCGCACGCCCGACCAGTGCGCGTCCGAGGCCGCCGGCGGGATGATCCGCAGCATGACCACATGACCGCCGGTCGACCGCGCCCGCCGCGCCGCATAGCGCAGCGCCGCCTCGAACTCCGGACTGTCGTCGACGACGACCAGGAATTTGCGCGGCATCGACGGTCCTCTCCCTCAGACCCGGCAGGCTAGCAGATCACGGCCCGGGGCGCGAAACCCCGGGCCGTGATCCAGCGGCTCACGTCGCCGACGATGCGATCTCGCGGATCACGCTGTTGGCGATGGTCAGCTTGGCGAAGGTCCAGCCCGAGCCCGAAGCCTCGATCTCGTCGACCGAGGCGCGCACGCCCTCGACCGTCGCCAGCCGCGGCCCGATCCAGCGGTCGACGGCCTCTTCGGCCGCCTTCTCCGTGGCCCCGACCGAGGCATCCGCCGAGCGCGCCACCGCCCGGGTCAGGGCCAGCTGCTCGTTCATCAGGTCCTCGATCAGGCGACGCACCGCCAGCCGGTCGAAATGGTCGGCTGAGGGCACCGCCCCCGCCGCCGCCCGCAGCCGGTCGAAGTCGAAGGCCGCGCCGACCTGGTGGTACAGGGTGGCCATGGCCGGTTCCGACCAGCCGGCCTCGCGGGCCAGGTCGCCGATGTCCGCCGTGGCCACCAGCGGCCGCAGCATGGCGAAGTCGCGGGCCATGTCGACCGGGGCGCCATAGTCGGTGAAGGCCGCAATGCGCGCCTCCAGCCGGCCCTGTTCGAAGCGCGACAGCACCGCGCCCCCCGCTGAACGCAGCGCGTCGGCGGCGGGACGATAGGCCTCGATCAGGCCGTCCACCGTGGCCCCGTCGCGCATGGCCCGGCGGGCCAGCCAGAAGGTCTGGCGGCGCAGCACGGTCGAGATCTCGCCATAGAGGGCGATCTGCGCCTCGGCCGGGATCTTCAGGTCGAGGGCCGAGACCTGGTCCCAAGCCTCGTCCAGCCGGAACACCTGCCGCGCCGCCTCGAAGGCGATGACCATGGCCCCGGTGTCGCACTGGGCCGACAGCCGCAGCCGCTCGGGGAAGGTCGCCCCGCACATGTTGACGATCTCGTTCGACAGCACCGTGGCGATGATCTCGCGGCGCAGCCGGTGGCGCTGCATGTCGGCCTCGAACTTCGCCAGCGGCCCCGGGAAATAGCGGACCAGCGTCTTCCTGAAGAAGGGATCGTCCGGCGCGCCCGTGGCGACGATGTCGTCGAACAGCTCCAGCTTGGAATAGGCCGTCAGTACGGCCAGCTCGGGCCGCGTCAGCGCCTGTCCCGCCGCCTTCATCTCGGCCAACCTGAGGTCGTCGGGCAGGCCTTCGACCTTGCGGTCCAGCTTGCCCTTGGCGCCCAGCCACTGCATGAACCGCTGCTGCGCATCCAGTGCCGCGGCGCCCTCGACCTGCTGCAGGGTCAGGGCCAGGGTCTGGTCGTAGTTGTGCACCAGCACCTTCTCCGCCACCTCGTCGGTCATCGAGGCGAGCAGGGCGTTGCGGTCCTTCGACTTCAGCGCCCCCGAGGCGATCGCCGCCCCGGTGAGGATCTTGATGTTGACCTCGTGGTCCGAGGAATCGACCCCGGCGGAGTTGTCGATGGCGTCGGTGTTCAGCCGCCCGCCGTCGCCGCCGGCGCCGCGTCGCGCATAGGCGATGCGCCCGGCCTGGGTCATGCCCAGGTTGGCCCCCTCGCCGATGACCAGGGCCCGCACCTCCATGCCGTCGATGCGGATGGCGTCGTTGGCCTTGTCGCCGACCTGGGCGTCGCTCTCGTGGGCCGCCTTGATGTAGGTGCCGATGCCGCCGAAATAGAGCAGCTCGGCGGGCGCCTTGAGGATGGCCTGCATCAGCGCCGCCGGGTCCATGGCGTCCGCCTCGATGTCCAGCGCCGCCTTGATCTCGGGGGTCAGTTCGATCGACTTGGCCGAGCGCGGGAAGACTCCGCCGCCACTGGAGATCTTCGCCTTGTCATAGTCCTGCCAGGTCGAGCGCGGCAGTTCGAACAACCGCTTGCGCTCCACCCAGCTGGTCGCCGGGTCCGGGTCGGGGTCGATGAAGATGTCGCGGTGGTCGAAGGCGGCGACCAGCTTGATGGCCTTCGACAGCAGCATGCCGTTGCCGAACACGTCGCCCGACATGTCGCCGACGCCGACGACGGTGAAGGGCTCGGTCTGGATGTCCTTGCCCATCTCGCGGAAGTGGCGCTTGACCGCCTCCCACGCGCCGCGGGCGGTGATGCCCATCTCCTTGTGGTCGTAGCCGACAGAGCCGCCCGAGGCGAAGGCGTCATCCAGCCAGAAGCCGTAGTCGGCCGAAATGCCGTTGGCGATGTCCGAGAAGCTGGCCGTGCCCTTGTCGGCGGCCACCACCAGATAGGGGTCGTCGCCCTCCCACATCACCACATCGGCCGGATGGGCCACGGCCCCGTCGGCGAGGATGTTGTCGGTGACGTCCAGCATGCCCGACAGGAAGGTGCGATAGGCCCGGATGGCCTCGGCCTGCTGGGCGTCGCGGTCGCCGCCGGCGCGCACGATGGCCGGCAGGTTCTTGGGATAGAAGCCGCCCTTGGAGCCGACCGGCACGATCACCGCGTTCTTGACCTGCTGCGCCTTGACCAGGCCCAGCACCTCGGTGCGGAAGTCGTCGCGACGGTCGGACCAGCGCAAGCCGCCGCGCGCCACCGGCCCGAAGCGCAGGTGCACCCCTTCGATGTGCGGGGCCCAGACGAAGATCTCCCGGTAGGGCTTGGGCAGCGGCGCCTCGTCCAGCTCCTGGGTGGCGATCTTGATGGCGATGTGGGTCTTGGGCTCGCCGTCGGCCCCGGTCTGGAAATAGTTGGTCCGCTTGATCGCCTGGATCAGCCGCACCATGCGCCGCAGCGCCCGGTCGTGGTCGAGGCTCTTCACCTCCTTGAGCAGGGCGAACAGCTTGTCCGACAGTTCCGCCACGGCCGCTTCGCGGGCCGCGGCGTCGCCGCCCACGGCCGGATCGAACTTGGCGTGGAACAGCGACAGCAGGCCGCGCGCCACCGCCGGATACTCGCGCAGCGCCTCCTCCTGCACCGCCTGGCTCGGATCAAGGCCGGTCTGCTGACGATAGCGGGCCAGGGTGCGCACCAGCGCCGCCTCGCGCCAGCCGACGCCCAGTTCGATGACCAGCCGGTTGAAGCCGTCGCTCTCGGTGCGCCCGGTCCACGCCGCCGCGAAGGCCTGTTCGAACGGTTCGCGCACGTCGTCGAAATGCAGGTCGCCGCCGCGCGGGTCCTCCAGCAGGAAGTCGTGCACATGGATCTGCGGATCACCCAGCGGCGACAGGGCGTGGCCCCATTCCTCCAGCGTCTTCAGCCCCATGTCGGCGAGGATCGGCAGCACGTCGGACAGCGGCACCGCCGCCCCCCGCCGGTACAGCTTGAAGCGGAAATTCAGCGGCCCGTCGCCCTCGCGGCGGAAGGCCCGCACGGCCACCGGCTCGCCGCCGTCGTTGAGCCCCGAGGCGTTCAGCCGGTCCAGCGCCCGCAGGTCGCGCACCGCCTCGTCGGCGTTGTAGCGGTCGCGGTAGCCGGCCCCGAAGGCCCAGGCCCAGCGCGTGCTCAGCGGGCCCACCTGCACGTCGTCGACGCCGGCCCCGCGCAGGGCGCTCTCGAAGCGGTCGACCCAGCCGCGCCCGGCCTCGGCGATCTCGGCCTCCAGCTCGGCCGGGTCGGGGTCCAGGTGATCGCCCGGGGTCACCCCGATGATGTAGTGGATGCGCACCAGCGGCTGGTCCGACAGCTGCGGATACCAGGCCGACACCCGCCCGCCCCAGGCCCTGGCCAGGATGCGGCCGATGCGTTCGCGCAGGCCCGGGTTGAAGCGCTCGCGCGGAATGAAGGTCAGCACCGAGACGAAACGGTCGAACGGGTCCTTGCGGGTGAAGCTCTTGATCCGCGGCCGGTCGTGCAGGTGCAGTATGCCCAGCGCGATCTCCAGCAGCTCGTCCTCGCTGATCTGGAACAGCTCGTCGCGCGGGTAATTCTCGAGGATGTTCTTCAGGCGCTTGTGGCTGTGCGAGCCCGACACCTTGCCCGCCCGGGCCAGGGCGTTCTCGACCTTGCGGCGCAGCAGCGGCACCTCGTTGGCGGTCTTGTCATAGGCCTCGGCGGTGAACAGGCCGACGAAGCGGGTCTCGCCCGAGGGCTTGCCGTCCGGCCCGAACCGCTTGACCCCGATGTAGTCCATATAGGCCCGGCGGTGGACCCGCGAGCGCGCATTGGCCTTGGCCACCGTCACCGGCTCGGACAGGTTCAGCTGCTTCTTCATCGACCGGGTCAGCACCGCAGGCTCGTTGGCGCGGCGCAGCACGGTGCGCTCGGGATCGGCCAGCACGCCCAGCCCCGCCCCCGACTGCGACAGCGGCGCCTCGGCCTCGTAGCCGCCGTCCCTGGTCCGCGGATAGTCGTAGTCGCGCGCGCCGAGATAGACGAAATGATCCGCCTCCAGCCAGCGCAGGAAGGCCAGGTTCTCGGCCAGCACGTCCTTGTCGACGCCGGGCACCCCGGCCTCCAGATGGGCGATCGAGCGGGCCATCAGGGCGGTCATGGCCGCATGGTCGGTCACCGCTGCGCGCACGTCCGCCATGGTCGCGGCCAGGCTCTCGCCGAGGGCGTCGCGGCGCTCCTGCGGGGCCGGCTCGATGATGACGATGATCAGCGAGGTCCGCACCCCGTCGATCTCGACGATCGGGTGGAACATCGAGCGCACCGTGACGCCGGCCTCGGCCAGTTCGCCCATGACGCTGTCGACCAGGAAGGGGCGGTCGTCCTGGATGATGGCGATGCTGTCATAGCCTGCCGCCCGGCCGTCGGCGCCGGTCAGCGGCCCGAAGGTGATCAGGGCCGCGTCGCCGGGCTTGCGCCCCATGGCCGACTTCCACACCGCGGCCAGCAGATGGGCCAGGTCGGCGCCGCCCAGGTCCGGCGTCTCGTCGGCGACATAGTCGTCGTGGGCCTGGGCCAGGAAGGCCCGGGCCGCCTCGGGGTGCGCGCCGCCGCCGCCCGCGACCGCGGTTTCGAAGTTCGCCTCCAGCGCCTCCAGCGAAATGGCCTGAGGAACCGTGGGGGCGGACGCGCCGGACATGGAGAATCTCTTTGAGGACACGGCCCCCGGGGGGCCGCAGAAGGCGTCGCCAGACTAGGCCGCTTCGCCGCTTCGGCAAGCCGCCCGTCCCGACCCCGGTCCCCTAGGACAGGCAAGGGGTCTGGGGAAGCCGCAAAACGCCGCAGCGCGCGCCTTCCGGCCTGGTTTCCGGGGTCTCCCCGCGGCGCAAATGACAAGGCCGCCGGACTTTCGTCCGGCGGCCTGTTCGGACCGGCGCCCAGGAGGGGGAGGGGTGGCGCCGATCTCGGCGCCGCGGCTTTGGGGGGAGGGGACCGCGGCGACAGGGCTGAGATAGGGGCCGGTTGTGGCCAATCAAGGGCGGCTCAGCCCCCCCGCCCGCCCTTCGGCTGCGGCGGGTTGACGCGGCTGCGGGCCGGTTTCGCCGGCCCCGGCTCCTCGGCGTAGGGCTCGCCGTCGCCGGACAGCAGAATGGCCATCCAGCGCGACCCCTTGAACTCCGCCAGTATGGCCATGGCCATCACCGCCAGCGGCGTCGACAGGAACATGCCGACCACGCCCCAGATCTTGCCCCAGAAGGCCAGCGACAACAGCACCACCACCGGGTCGATGTTCTGGTTGTCGCCCTGCATGCGCGGCTGGATCACATTCCCGCTGATGAACAGGATGGTCTGCAGCCCGATCAGCAGGATCAGCGCCGGGCCGTAGCTTTCGAACTGGACCAGGGCGAACAGCGGCGGGGCCAGGCCGGCCACCGCCCCGCCCAGCACCGGGATGAAGCCGACCACGAAGATGACGAAGGTCCAGAACTCGGCGTTCGGCAGGCCCACGGCGCGCATCAGCACCCAGGCGCAGGCGCAGATCAGCGCCCCGGTCACCGTCTGCACCCACAGATAACCCTCGACGCCGCCGCGCACCCTCTGGAACACCTCCAGCGCCTCGCCCCGCGCCGTCCGCTCGGGGAACATGCCGACCAGCTTGCGCCGGAACCCCGCCTGCGAGGCCAGCAGGAAGGCGAGGTAGATCAGGACGAAAACCGCCCCCATGACCACGCCCTGGGCCTGGCGGGCGACGATGGTCAGATAGCTGCCGACGTCGATACGGGCGATCAGGTCGCTGACCGTCGGCGGGTCGTCCATACCGGCCACCCGGTAGGCGTCGCCGATGATCTCGTCGAGGCGCGGCCCGATCCGCGCCGCCACCCCGGTCGACTCGTCGAAGAAGCCGGCCGCGCCATAGACCACGATGCCGATCGAGGCGAAGAAGCCGACGATGACCACGACCAGGGCCGCCGCCCCCGCCAGATGCGACGGCACCGGGGTGCGCGATTCGATGAACCGCTTCACCCCGTCGATCATGATCATCAGAAAGATGGCCATGGCCAGCGGCGTCAGGATGTCGGCCAGCCAGTAGACCGCCCAGCCCACAGCCACCACCGAGATGGCCACGACGGCGTTTCGTCCGACGGTCGAGGTCGGCAGGCTGATGGGCGGTTTCATCGGCATATGGTCAAGGTCCCGCGGGTCTCCGTCAATCGGCCTTGAACCGCCACGCCGGCCGGTAGAGCATGAGCGCCGAGCCTGTTCAGGAGTTCCCCATGGCAAACGCCCCCGACGCCGCGCCCGGCCTGTTTCTCGGCCAGTCCTCCGACGGCGGGGCCGGCAAGGCCGAGCGCCTGCTGTTCCACCGGGCCAACCGCCACGGCGTGGTCGCCGGGGCCACCGGCACCGGCAAGACCGTGACCCTGCAGATCATGGCCCAGGGCTTCTCCGACGCCGGAGTGCCGGTGTTCTGCGCCGACGTGAAGGGCGACCTGTCGGGCATCGCCGTGCCGGGCGCGCCGAACGACAAGCTGCTGGCCCGCGCCGAAGGCATGGGGCTGACCCTGCAGCCCAGGGCGGCGCCGACGGTGTTCTGGGACCTCTATGGCGAGAAGGGCCACCCGATCCGCACCACGGTCAGCGAGATCGGCCCCCTGCTGCTGGCCCGCATGCTCAACCTCAACGACGTCCAGGAAGGCGTCCTGTCGGTGGTCTTCCACGTCGCCGACACCGAGGGCCTGCTGCTGCTCGACCTCGACGACCTGCGCGCCCTGCTCGTCCACGTGGGCGAGAACGCCGAGCGCATCGGCCGCGAGGTCGGCCACGTCGCGCCCGCCTCCATCGCCGCCATCCAGCGCTCGCTGCTCCAGCTCGAACAGCAGGGCGGCAAGGCCTTCTTCGGCGAGCCCGCCCTGCGCCTCGAGGACATGATGCGCACCGGCCTGGACGGGCGCGGCCAGGTCAACGTCCTCGACTCGACCCGGCTGATGAACAGCCCGCGCCTCTACGCCGCCTTCCTGCTCTGGCTGCTGTCGGAACTGTTCGAACAGCTCCCGGAAGTCGGCGACCCGGACAAGCCCCGCCTGGTCTTCTTCTTCGACGAGGCCCACCTGCTGTTCGACGACGCCCCCGACGCCCTGCGCGAGAAGGTCGAGCAGGTCGTGCGGCTGATCCGCTCCAAGGGCGTCGGCGTCTATTTCGTCACCCAGAACCCGGCCGACATTCCCGACAGTGTCCTGGCCCAGCTCGGCAATCGCATCCAGCACGCCCTGCGCGCCTACACCCCGTCCGAACAGCGCGGCCTCAAGGCGGCGTCGGACAGTTTCCGGACCAACCCCGCCTTCGACACCGCCGAGGCCATCCAGTCGCTCGGCGTCGGCGAGGCCCTGGTCTCGACGCTGGACGCCAAGGGGGCCCCCAATGTCGTGGCCCGCACCATGATCCGCCCGCCCGACAGCCGCCTCGGCCCCGCCACCGACGCCGAGCGCGCCGCCGTCATGGCCGCCAGCCCGGTCCGCGGCCTGTACGACACGCCCGTCGACCGCGAGTCGGCCGAGGAGATCCTGCTCGCCCGACGCGGCGAGGCCGATCAGGCCGCCGCCGACGCCAAACTCGCCGAAGCCCGTGCAAAGGCCGACGCCGCCGCCGCGAAGGAGGCCCAAAAAGCCGCCGCCGCCCGGGCGAGGGAACAGGCCCGCGCCGACCGCGAGGCCGCGCGCGCCCGCGCCCCGGCCCGCCGCTCCCGCGAAACCCCCATCGAGGCCGCCACCAAATCCGTCCTCCGCACCGCCGGCAGCACCCTCACCCGCGAAATCCTCCGCGGCATCCTCGGCGGCATGCGGCGGCGGTGAGCCTCACCTCTCCGTTCGCGAAGGCGAACGGGGAGGACAGATCGGCGCGCTGGCGACGATCAGGCGGGGGCGGCGCGGACGGCAGTGGGTTGGCGCCTGGCTGGCCGAAGCCTGCGCCGCCCCCGCCTGGTCGCTGCTCCGCATCGACCTGTCCTCCCATCGGCCTTCGCCGATGGATAGGTGAGCCGGGCGCTGTGCTGGCAATCAGCGGATTTATAGTCGGATTGTGGAGGCGATCTCCGGCCTTCTCAGTCACTTGGCTGTTTCCAGGACCAATCTTCCATCCGGATAAGCCGGCGGGCGCATATTGCGGCCTATCCTGTCGCCCCCGGCAGGCGACGGTCTTTGACAACCGCTTCCCCGCCGTGCCGCCCGAGGCGCGCCGATGTAGACTCTGCCGACTCTGCCACACCGTTTTTCGGATTTCATCCGGGTAAAACCCGGCCGTCCGCTACGCCCGCGGAACCAGCCGCCACATCCTCAGCGGATGCCGCACCGCTCCGGCCTCCTCGCCGGCCTCGCGACCGCGGCCCATATAGAGGTCGGCCCGCACCGGACCCCGGATGGCCGAGCCGGTGTCCAGCGCCACCGCCAGGCCGCGATAGCTGCCCCGCGCCCCGACCAGGTTCCCGCCGTCCGCCTCGATCCAGACGAGGTCGCCATAGCGCCAGTGGTCCGGGTCGACCGCGACGGCCCGGCGCGCTGTCAGCGGAACGCCCGCCGCCCCGGCCGGATGGCCGCCGTCGTCCTCATCCAGCCGGAAGAAGATGTAGCGCGGGTTCAGGGCCATGACCGCCCGCGCCTCCGCCCCGCGATGCGCCGCCAGCCAGGCGCGGATGGCCTCGCCCGAGGTTCCGTTCGGCGGCAGCAGGCCGCGCGCGGCCATCGGCCGGGCAATGCCGACGAAGGGCCGGCCGTTGTCGGCGGCGTAGGCGGCCCGCGCCTTCGACCCGTCGGCGAAGGTCAGATAGCCCGAACCCTGGATCTGCAGAAAGAACAGATCCTCGGCGCGCATCCACGCCAGCGCCCCGGTCGGCGGGCCGGCCTCGATCTCGGCCCGTTCGGACAGCACCTGGCCGCGCGTCCAGCCGGCCGGCGGGGCCAGCACCGGCATGTCGAACACCGCGTCCGGGCTTCGGCGGGCCTCGTACTCCGGCGCGAAATAGGCGGTCAGTAGCCCCGGCCCGCCGTCCGCGGTGCTCGCCGGGACCACCGAGAAGCCGCTCTCGAAGAAGGCCCGCGCCAGCGACGGGGTCACCGGCCGGGAGGTGCGGCGCAGCTGCCGGGCGCGCTCACACTGGCTCTGCGCCGCCGGCTCACGGGCGACGCCGCAGCCCTCGGCCCAGGCCTCGAAGGCGGCCAGGTGATCCTCCTGGTCCCAGCCGGGCAGGACGGCGGGGCTGACTTCCGTCAGCGGCGGCGGCGGGGGATCGACGGGCTTCGCGGGGGGCGGTTGAACGGGGGCGACCGGCGGCGGGGCGGGCGTGGCGCAGGCCGCCAGCACCAGGGTCAGCGCGGCGGCCAGGACGGCGCCGATCCTCCCCGCACGGCTCATGCGGTGGCGGCCTCGGTGCGGGCCAGCAGCCAGTTCGGGTCGCTGGCCCCGAGGGTGCGCTCGAAGGTCCAGACCTCGGCCACGCGGCGCTCCTCGACCTCGGCCTCGGCGTCCGGCTCGCCGGCCGGCCTCACCCGGTTACGCAGCTCGGCCAGGAAGCGAACCTTGGCGACGGCGCGGTTGTCCTCGGCGGTGGCCAGCTCCAGGTCGGCGCGGGCGGGGTGGACGAACTCCGTCTCCTCGGTCTCGCCGCGGGCCTCGCGGGCGGCGATGCCGGCCTCGAAGGACTCCATGACCTGCGCCGTTAGCAGGGGTTTCAGCGTCTCGCGGTCGCCGGCCGCATAGGCCTGGACGATGGTCTCGTGGGCCTGCCGGGCCCCTTCGAGGAAGCGGGTCGGATCGAAGTTCGGATCGCGCGCCCTCAGCCCCGCGATCGAGGCCAGGGTCACCGCGTCGAGCGTCGCCGCCCGCGGGGCGGCCCCGTCGGCGGCCGGCGCGGCCGGGGCCGGCGGCTGGGCGCGGGCGTCTTCCTCGGGCTGACGCCCCACTCTCTTGCCCAGCACATTGTAGAGCTGGAACAGCACGACGGCCGCGATCACGGCGAAGATGACGATCTGGATCTGGACCGGCACGGGCATTCCCTGACTGGCGCCCCGGAACGCCGGGCGCGACGAAACGACGATTAGGGGCTGATATGGGGGGGCGCAAGGCGAAGGACGCCCCCCGCCCGCTGCGGCCGATCGCCCGCCCCCCGGGCGCGCGAGCGCTCCGCCTCCGGGCGAGCGTCGTTGCCGCAACGGGGCTTGCATGCTAGTCGCCCCGCCTTCCGGGCCGCTCCGCCGCGCCCCTCACGCATCCAGACAGACGACCCGCCATGACCGACGCCACGCCCGCCGACGCCAACATCCCGACGCCCGCCGAGAACGGCGGCGAAGCCCCCGCCGGCCCCGGTTTCCGCATCCTGGCCCAGTACGTCAAGGACATGTCCTTCGAGAACCCCAAGGCGCCCGACTCCCTGCGCATCGAGGGCAAGCCGGCCATCGATCTCGGCGTCGAGATGAACGCCCAGGGCCGCAAGGACGGCCTGTTCGAGGTCGAGCTGCGGCTGACCGTCAAGGCCACCACCGACGCGATGACCGTGTTCAACATCGAGTTGCTCTACGGCGGCCTGTTCGCCATCTCCGGCGTGGCCGAGCAGGAGATCGAGCCGATGCTGCTGATCGAGTGCCCGCGCTACCTCTTCCCGTACGCCCGGGAGATCATCTCCCGCGCCACGGCCGACGGCGGCTTCTATCCGCCCTTCATGCTCGATCCGATCGACTTCGCCGGCATCTACATGTCGCGCCAGCAGCAGATCGCCCGCGGCCCGGCCGAGCCGGCCAGGGCCTGATCCGTCAGGCGGCCTTGTCGGAGGCGCCGGCGAGGCCGTAGGCCGCCCACAGCGAGCGGTCCTTCAGCGTCGCCGCGAGGAAGGCCAGGTGCGCCGCCCGCTCGGCCTCGGTCGAGCGCGGCGCCAGCGGCCGGGGGCGGGGACCGTAGCCGCCCGCCGTGGCCGCGGCCTGGGCCGTGACCGACCGCGCCGACGACAGGTCCAGCCGCCGTTCCTTGCCGCCCTTCAGCTCCAGATAGACCTCGGCCAGCAGGCGGGCGTCGATCAGGGCCCCGTGCAGGGTGCGCTCGACCAGGCTGATCTTGAACCGCTTGCACAGGGCGTCGAGCGAATTGGCCATGCCCGGAAACCGGACCTGGGCCAGTTTCAGCGTATCGATCCAGCGCGTCTCCTCGATCAGCTCGTGGCCGCACATTCCGCACTCGTGGTCGATGAAGGCGCGGTCGAAGGCGGCGTTGTGAGCGATCACCGGCGCCTCGCCGATGAAGTCCATCAGCTCCCTGACCACCTCGCGGAATTTCGGGGCGTCCCGCACCTTGTCATCGGTGATGCCATGCACCCGGATGGCGTCCGGCGGGATCAGCCGCTCGGGATTGACCAGGCGGTGAAAGGTCCGGCCTGTCGGCAGCAGATCCTCGATCTCGATACAGCCGACCTCGATCAGGCGGTCGCCGGTCTTCGGGTCGAAGCCGGTGGTTTCGGTGTCGAGAACGATTTCGCGGGCCATGGCCCTTATTGAATCGGTTCGGGGCGGGGCGAAAGCCCGCGCCGGGGAGATGTCCAGTCCGGGGCCAGAACCGTCCCCACGATTTCACGCACCCGCGCCCGCGCCGCCTCCAGCCCGTGCCCGGTGTCGACGATGAAGTCGGCCCGCCGCCGCTTCTCTTCGTCGGGCGTCTGCCGCGTCAGGATGGCCTCCAGCCGCTCGCGGGTCATGCCGGGCCGGGCCAGCACCCGCGCCGCCTGCACCTCCGCGTCGGCGGTGACCACCACCACCGCGTCCACCGCAGCGTCCCCGCCGGTCTCGAACAGCAGGGGGATGTCCAGCACCGCCAGCCGCACCCCGCGCCTCGCGGCCTCGGCCAGGTCCGCCTGCCGGTCGCGCAGCACCAACGGATGGACGATGCCTTCCAGACGGCGGAACGCCGCCTCGTCCTGCCCCAGCGTTGCGGCCAGCCGCGCCCGGTCGACGGCCCCGTCGACCACCACCCCGGGGAAGGCGTCGCCGACCGGCCCGACCGCGGCCCCGCCCCGCGCATACAGCCGGTGCACCGCCTCGTCGGCGTTCCAGACCAACGCGCCCTCGTCGGCGAACATCCGCGCCGTCGTGGTCTTGCCCATGCCGATGGAGCCCGTCAGGCCGAGCACGATCATGCCTCGCCCTCCAGAGCCGCGAGCGCCAGCGCCCGCACGTCGATTCCGGGCGGCTCGACCCCGAACAGGGCGGAGAACGACGGCCGCGCCTGGCCGATCAGCATGGCCAGTCCGTCGACGGTCGTCAGCCCCCGCGCCCGTCCCGCCGCCAGGAACGGCGTGATCAGCGGCCGGTAGGTCATGTCCATCAGGACGGCGTCAGGCCGGAGCGCCCCCACATCGATCTCCGGCGGGACGCTGAGGGCGTTGACGATCAGGGCCGCGCCGGCCGTCGCCCCGGGACCGCCGACGACGCCGCCGACTTCCGCCGTCAGGGCCTCGGCCCGGGCCGGCGTCCGGTTCACCACCGCGACCTCCGCCCCCGCCGCCGCCAGCGCCGCCACCGCCGCCCGGGCCGCCCCGCCCGCGCCCAGCACCACCACCGGCTGACCGGCGACCTCCAGTCCGGCCGCCTGCTCGGCAAGGGCGGCCATCAAGCCCGCTCCGTCAGTGCTGTCGGCGATGACCCGCCCCGCCTCGAAGAGCAGCAGATTTGCCGAGCCGCAGGCCGCGGCGGTCGCCCCGACCTCGTCCGCCAGCGACAAGGCCGGCGCCTTGTACGGCGCCGTGACATTGAGGCCGCGCAGACCTCCGCTCCGCCCCCGCTGCACAAGCGCCCGGAACCGCTCCGGGGTTTCGGGGCCAAAGGCGCCGTAGCGGGCGTCCAGTCCGGCGGCCAGGATCCACGCCGTATGGATCAGCGGGCTCAGCGAATGGCCGATCGGATGGCCGGCGACGCCGGCTTCGATGGTCATGTCGGCAGCACCCCGGCCCGGCGCAGCTCGGTCAGCACCGGCCACAGCGGCATGCCCAGGACGGTGAAATAGTCGCCCTCGACCGCCTCGAACAGCTGCGCCCCCGGGCCCTCCAGCCGGTAGGCGCCGACCGATCCCAGCAGGACCTCGCCCTCCCCGGCGAGGTAGGCGTCGAGAAAGGCGTCGGAAAAGTCGCGCATCCGCATCGTCGCCGTGTCGACGCCCGACCAGACGACCTGGCCCTTGTGCGCCAGGGCCGCTCCCGAGTGCAGCCGGTGCGTCCGCCCGCGCATTTCGGCGAGCCGGGCCCCGTCGCTGGCGGCGGCGCGGGC
>JADGMW010000222.1_pt1 | contig 21404 bp, 22 predicted proteins | sample 8641801 | NCBI WGS metagenome assembly JADGMW01 (sample SAMN16272018, study PRJNA661076) | feces metagenome | isolation source: fecal sample from diarrhoea affected cattle A | host: Bos taurus | place: South Africa: Lokaleng Village, Mahikeng | collected 2019-09
CGTCGGCGAGGCGGGCGATCATCTCGACTCCGCGCGGGTTGCGGGTGCCGTGGGCGACGAGCAGCAGAGCGGGATCGGTCATGGCTCAGGGTCCTTCCGGATCGACCGCCAAGCGGTAGCCGCGCTTGACCACGGTTTGAACGATCGACGGCGCTCCGAGGGCCGACCGCAACCTCGCGACCGCCGTCTCCACCGCATGGGTGTCTCCGCCGCCTCCGGGAAGCGCGGCGAGCAGTTCTTCGCGGGAGACGACGCGTCCCGGCCGCGACGCGAGCGTCCGGATCAGCGCCATCCCCGCCGGGGCCAGACACCGGGTGGTGTCGTCGACCATCACGCACCGCCCGCGCATTCCGAGGACATGCCCTCCGGCTTCGATCCGCACGGCGCGGCGCGGAAGTTCCTCGGCGAGGTGCCGCGCCAGCGAGCCGAGCCGTGCACGCGAGGGCATCGTCACCGGCACCTCGAGAGCGACGAACGGCGCCGCGGTGACCGGGCCGACGCACACCGCGGCGACACCGGTGCGAAACCCTCGCAACATCAGTTCGAGCATTCCGGTGTCCTTGGCGCGCATGAGCATCGAGGCCACCGCCGGTGCACTCGTGAAGCTCACCGCGTCGAGTCCGTAATCGGCGACCTGCTCGATCATGCGGTCCAGCGTCGCGGGATCGTCGGGCGGAGTCCACCGGTAGACGGGGACCGCGACGACATCCGCACCCGCGGCCCGAAGCGCTTCGCACACATCCGTTCCCGGCTCCCACTCGGTGCGCTCACCGTGCAGCTGGACCGCGATCCGGCGGCCCCGGACACCTTCGGCGAGCAGGTGTTCGAGCACCTCGGCGGACGACTCCGACGCCGGTGACCATTCCTCGCGCAATTCCGCGGCGCGGATCGCCCCGGTGACTTTCGGTCCCCGGGCCAGGATGCGGCTACCCGCAAGAGAGCGCGCCAGATCGTCGGAAAGCCCCCACCCGTCCGCTGCTCCCATCCAGCCGCGGAATCCGATCGCGGTCGTCGCGACCGTGATGTCCGGTGGGCCGGCGACGATGCTGCGGGTCACCCGCTCGAGTTCGGTGTCGTCCGAGAGCGGGATGATGCGGATCGCCGGTGCGTGCACCACGTCGGCGCCGCGCCGCGTGAGCAACGTCGCGAACTCGTCCGCACGTCGCGCCGCCGTGACTCCGACGGTGAAACCGCGCAGCGGCGTGTTGTCCTGGTTCACGAAAGCTCGGCGCCGGTCGCCGGACCGTCGTCGGAGCGCGCGCTGGTGAGGTGGCTGTGGACCTGCACGACACCCGCCCACACTCGCACGTCGTAGACCGGCAACCGCACCGACGGGTCGTCGAGGCAGCGACCGTCGTCGAGCGAGAACACCTGCTTGAGAAGGGGTGAGGCAAGGGTGGGTTCGCCCGCGCGGTCCCCGACGATGCCACGGGACATCACGGCGGCGCGGCCGAACGGATCGAAGTTCCCGACCGCGCGCAGCGTGCCGTCGTCGAGCAGGAACACCGCGACCTGTTCGCCCCCGCGCAGCAGGACGGCCACTCCGCGGCCGGGAATCAGGTGGCTGAGCGGACAGGCCGACGTCCATTCCAGGCGCCCGTCGAACACGCTCTCACGCGTCGAACCCCCAGCGGTATGCGACTCGATGACGGTCATGGGATGGTCCCTCCTCGAAACTTCCGTCCTGGCATTCTGTGGCCCCGGTGTTTCACGCGCGTTACCCACCGATTCCCTCCACGTAAGCAGGCACGTCACGCGGACGCATCCCGCCCGATCTTCGGCATGCCGACCAGGACGGGTACCTTCCGCTTGCCGGAGTCGTCGAATCGGATGGTCGGGTCCGGCTGCTCCGGGGCATTGACGAAGGAGACGAAACGCGCCAGCAGTTCGGGATCCTCGAGCACTCCCGCCCATTCGTCCTTGTACCCGGCGACATGCTTTGCCATCGCGGCTTCGAGTTCGGCGGCGATGCCGAGGCTGTCGCCGCACACGACGTCCTTCAGGTGCTCGAGCCCGCCGTCGAGCGCGTCGAGCCAGGGCGCCGTGCGCTGCAACCGGTCGGCGGTGCGGATGTAGAACATCAGGAACCGGTCGATGTACCGGACCAGGGTCTCGTCGTCGAGCCCACCGGCGAGCAACTGCGCGTGCTTCGGGGACTGCCCGCCGTTACCGCACACGTAGAGGTTCCAGCCGTTTTCCGTGGCGATCACCCCGACGTCCTTACCTCGCGCTTCGGCGCATTCGCGCGCGCAACCGGAGACGCCGAACTTGAACTTGTGCGGCGCTCGCAAACCGCGGTACCGCATTTCGAGATCCACCGCCATCCCGACCGAATCCTGCACGCCGTACCGGCACCAGGTCGAGCCGACACAGCTCTTCACCGTGCGCAGCGATTTACCGTAGGCCTGCCCGGACTCCATCCCGGCGTCGACGAGCCGTTTCCAGATCGCCGGCAGTTGCTCCACCCGGGCACCGAACATGTCGATGCGCTGGCCGCCGGTCATCTTGACGTACAGCCCGAAATCGCGCGCGACCTCCCCGATGACGATGAGCTGTTCGGGGGTGCACTCACCACCGGGCATCCGCGGCACCACCGAGTAGGTGCCGTTCTTCTGGATGTTGGCGAGGAAGTGGTCGTTGGTGTCCTGGAGCCCCGCCTGCTGACGATGCAGGATGTGGTCGGAGTCGGTGGACGCGAGGATCGACGCGACGACGGGCTTGCAGATGTCGCAGCCCCGGCCGGTGCCGTAGCGCGAGATCAGTGCAGAGAAGGTGCGAATCTGCGTGGCTCGCACGATCTCGAACAGCTCGGCGCGCGACTGCTCGAAGTGCTCGCACAGTGCCTTCGACATCGGCACGCCGGAACTGCTGAGAAGTTGTTTGACGGTCGGGAGGCACCCGCCGCACGTGGTGCCGGCGTTCGTACACGCTTTGACCTGCGCGATGTCGCACGCCCCGTCCGCAATCGCCCCGCAGATCGCACCCTTGGTGACGCCGTTGCACGAACACACCTCGGCATCGTCGGGAAGCGCTCCGGCGCCGGGCTTTTCACCTGCCGGGGAGATGAGCGCCGCCGGATCGCCCGGAAGCTCGCGGCCGACGAGCGGACGCAACGTGCCGTACGCCGACGCGTCGCCGACGAGAATTCCGCCGAGCAGCGTCTTCGCGTCGTCCGACACGACCAGCTTCGCGTAGGTTCCCTTCGCCGAGTCGGACAGCACCACCTCGAGCGCACCGGGCGTGACCCCGTGCGCGTCGCCGAAGCTGGCGACGTCCACACCGAGCAACTTGAGTTTGGTCGACAGATCCGCGCCGGGGAATTCGGCGGCGCCGCCGAGCAGTCGGTCGGCGACCACCTCTGCGGTGCTGTACCCGGGAGCCACGAGCCCGTAGCAGGTGCCCTCGACGGCCGCGCACTCTCCGATGGCATAGATCGCGTCGTCCGTGGTGCTGCGGCACCCGAGGTCGGTGAGAACACCGCCGCGCGCGCCCAGGTCGAGACCGGCGTCGCGAGCGAGCGTGTCCTGCGGGCGCACTCCGGCGGAGAACACCAGCACCGCGGCGTCGATCGTCGATCCGTCGGACAGTTCGACGACGAGACCGGAAGGCCCCTCGGTGATTCCGGCCGTGCCCACCCCGGTGTGCACCGTGAGCCCGAGCTCGGTCACGAGCCGTTCGAGGACCCGTCCGCCGCCCTCGTCGACCTGCAGCGGCATCAGACGCGGCGCGAACTCCACCACGTGCGGAGACATTCCCAGCCGGCGGAGAGCGTTCGCGGCCTCGAGCCCGAGCAGGCCGCCGCCGACCACCACACCGACCGGGGCGTCACCGTGCACGGACGCGGCGTCGGCCGCCGCCCGGATGCCGTCGAGATCGTCGAGCGTGCGGTAGACGAAACACCCCGGCAGTGCGTTGCCGGGGATCGGCGGCACGAACGGGTAGGAACCGGTCGCGAGGACGAGCGCGTCGTAGGCCAGCACGTCACCGGCATCGGTGGTCACCGTACGCGCCGCCCGATCGACCGACACGACGCGGGAAGAAACCCGAAGATCGACGAGAGGGTCTGCCGCATAGTCGTTTCCGGCGAGCGCGAGTTCTCTGCGATCCCAGGTTCCGACGTACGAGGACAATCCGACGCGATCGTAGGCGGGGTCCGGTTCCTCGCAGAGGACCGTGATCTTCCACGCGTCGTGCTCGTCGCGGGAACGCAATGCCTCCACGAAGCGGTGCCCGACCATTCCGTGTCCGACGACGACGACGTTCTTGCGGCTCATGGGAAGTCTCTCTCTGTTCGTGCAGGCGGATCGGTGTCAGACGGTGGCGTCGGACAGTCGCGTCGCCGGGGTCACCGGTGCGGTCGATGTGGGTGCGGACGACTCGACGGGTTGCTGCGGGCGGCGAAGGAAGACGACCCACGTCACCGCGATGCAGACGAGGTAGAAGATCGCGAAGACCCAGAACGCCATGGTGGCGGACTGTGCCTCGCCGCCGTACGAACCGCGGAAGACGAGGTTGATACCGACGCCGCCGAGTCCGCCGATGGCACCGGCGAATCCGATGAGGGCGCCGGACATGCTGCGCGACCACGCCGCCTTCTCGGCACGATCGGCACCGGCAAGGCCCTGGGCCTTCGCTTCGAAGATCGAGGGGATCATCTTGTACACCGAGCCGTTGCCCAAGCCGGACAACAGGAACAGTGCGATGAACCCGAGCACCATGGCCGTCAGGACGCCGCCGGACGCTGCGCCGGCGCTCGCGTCGTCGAGGGTTCCCGCCACGATCAGTACCGCGGCGGCGAGCGCCATACCGACGAATGTGTACATCGTGATGCGGCCGCCGCCGATACGGTCGGCCAGTTTCCCGCCGATCGGACGCGAGAGCGAGCCGAGCAACGGGCCGATGAAGGCGATCTGGGCGGCGTGCAGAGCAGCCTGGGCGGGTGTGTCGCCGCCGGCGAGGAAGTTGATCTGAAGCACCTGGCCGAACGCGAAACTGAAGCCGATGAAGGAACCGAACGTGCCGATGTACAGGAAGGAGATAACCCACGAGTCGCTGAACTTCAGCGCGCGGCCCATGGCGCGCAGGTCCGCTTTCTGGTCGCCGAGGTTGTCCATGAACAGGGCCGCACCGATCGCGGCCGCACCGCACAGCACCAGGTAGACGGCGCAGACGATCCACGGTTCGGTATTGCCGACGGTCGCGATGACCAGCAGGCCGATAAGCTGAATCGCCGGCACCCCGATGTTGCCGCCACCCGCGTTGAGCCCGAGTGCCCAGCCCTTGAGTCGCTGGGGGTAGAACGCGTTGATGTTCGTCATCGACGAGGCGAAGTTACCGCCGCCGACGCCGGCAAGCGCCGCGACCAGCATGAACGTGCTGTACGAGTGCCCCGGGTTCAGCATCAGATACAGCGCGCCCATGAGCGGGACGAACAGCACGAGCGCACTGAAGACGGTCCAGTTACGGCCACCGAATCGTGCGGTCGCCACGGTGTAGGGAATGCGGAGCACGGCACCGACGAGCGTGGGCACCGCGACGAGGAAGAACTTGCCCGCGGCGTCGATGCCGTAGATGTCGGTGGGCATGAACAGCACCATGACCGACCACACGGACCACACCGAGAATCCGACGTGTTCGGCGATGACCGACCAGATCAGGTTTCTCTTGGCTATCTGCTTGCCGCCGGACTCCCACGCCTCGACGTCTTCGGCGTCCCAGCTCTCGATGTAGTGCTTGCGCGCGAATCTCTCTCGGAGAGTCTCGTTCCGGACCGAATCCGCCATGCCGGCCGCCCTTCTCAGGTGTGTGATGAACCCAAGGTAGGCAACGGGTGTTGCCGCGGTGCTGCCCGCGATGACCGTCGCGTCAAGAGATGCTCACCCGGTGACGGGCGACGGTGTGAGGTGGCGGTAACCGATATCAGAGAAGGAATCGGACCAGGTCGGCGGTGTGCGCCAGCCCGGGGAACGCTTCTTCGGTGGATCGGGGGTGCAGCGCATGGACCGCGAGCCGGAACATCACGGCGCGCAACAGCATCTGCGGCCACTCCGGAAGGTCTTCCCACCGTGCGATGAGACCGTCGTCGGCGCCGCCCCACGACAACGCGTCGACGACGGTCACCGCGGCCGCCCACGACGCGGGACGCCAGTAGGGCGTGATGTCGGTGAGGCCCGGCGCGGCTCGTCCCGCGAACAAGACGGTGCCGAAGAGATCGCCGTGCACGAGTTGGTCGGGCAGGTGCACCGGCTTCCGGAACGTGGCGAGCTGCCCGATGAGGTCGAGGCTCTTGAGTCCGTCGGGGGTGACCGTCTCGGGGGCACCCGCAGCGCGCGCGGTCCGCAGCGGCACCGTTTCCCACGCCGCGCGGTCGGCCGCGACGAACACGTCGACGTCCTGCCACGGTGCCACCGGTGGCTGCATGAGGAAGCGCGGGCGCTCGAGTTGTGAGGTCGCGACGTGCAGCCGCAGCGACAGCGAGACCACCTCGTCGTGCCGGGGTTCGGAAGTTCCGACGATGTACGTGTCGGCGCGCCATCCGGACACCACGTAACGCCCGTCGGTCGAGCGGACGGGCCGGGCGAGCCGTACTCCGTCGACGGTCAGCGTCTCCCTGATCTTCGCGGACCACGCCGCGCGGGCGTGGTCGGCGACCCGGGACAGCACCACGTCTCCACACCGGAAACCGCCGTCCCAGTCGGCGCCGAGGGCGACCGGCTCGACGTCGCGAAGGCCGAACGTAGAGCACACGTGCTGCGGTGGTTCGAGTGAGCTCACGCCCACACGGTACCGGCGTACCCTGCCGGGTCCCGGGAGGCACTCCGCTGTTTTCCGGTCACAGCTCGGCGACAACGGGCCGGAGGATGCGGCAACGGCCCGGCGCCGGCGGTCAGTAGACGGGCAGGGAGGGATCGATCTGCTGCGCCCACGCGAGTACACCGCCGCGAAGGTGGGTGGCATCGGAGAACCCCGCGCGCGTGAGCACGGCGAGCGCCTCCGCCGACCGCACGCCCGTCTTGCAGTAGAGGACGATCGGCCGGTTCTGCGGCAGTTCGGCCAGGGCCTCGCCCGACAGGATGCGGCCCTTGGGAACCAGCCGGGCACCGTCGATGCGGACGATGTCCCACTCCACCGGTTCGCGGACGTCGATCACTTCGACGTCGCGGCCCTCGTCGAGCATCCTGCGCAACTCGCCCGGCGTGATCGTCGCATCGGCGGCTGCCGCCGCGTTGTCCGGGACGACGCCGCAGAACACGTCGTAATCGATCAGTTCGGTGACCGGTACGCGGCCGGGATCCCGGCGCAACGTCACGGTGCGGAACGACATCGCGAGTGCGTCGTAGATCATCAGCCGTCCCAGCAGCGGCTCACCGATCCCGGTGATCAGCTTGATGGCCTCGGTCGCCATGATCGTGCCGACGGTGCCGGGCAGGACACCGAGGACACCGCCTTCGGCGCAGGACGGCACCATGCCCGGCGGCGGCGCCTCGGGATACAGATCGCGGTAGTTCAGGCCGCGCCCGCCGGGAGCGTTCTCCCAGAACACGGACACCTGGCCTTCGAAACGGAAGATCGATCCCCACACGTACGGCTTGCCGGCGAGCACCGCGGCGTCGTTCACGAGGTAGCGGGTCGCGAAATTGTCGGTGCCGTCCACGATCAGGTCGTACTGCTCGAACAGAGCCACCGCGTTGCCGGAATCGAGGCGGGTCGGATGCAACCGCACGTCGACGTGCTCGTTGATGGCGTTGATGCTGTCGCGGGCACTCTCGCCCTTCGCCCTGCCCACATCGGAGCGGCCGTGGATCACCTGCCGCTGCAGATTCGACATGTCGACTTCGTCGAACTCGACGATGCCCAGGGTGCCGACACCCGCCGCGGCCAGGTACAGCAACACCGGTGAACCGAGGCCGCCCGCACCGATGCACAGCACCTTCGCGTTCTTGAGCCGCTTCTGTCCGGTCACACCGACGTCCGGAACGATCAGGTGCCGGCTGTATCGGGCGACCTCGTCACGATCGAGGTCGGCAGCCGGTTCCACCAGCGGTTGCAAGGCGCTCGGATCCACCGAGGGCGTCGATACGGTCACGGATACTCCTCGGCCGGCGGGACGGTCGTGGTCCATTGTTCCACCGCTCACAGTCGCGGCGGCGTCACGCCCTCGGGTACGGCCACGGGTTGAAGCGGCACCGCAGCCCGTCGGCCGGCACCACCCCGCCGGGATCGAGCCGGGCGATGTCGTCGTTGTTCGTGCCGAAGGTCTGCTGCATCATGATCGGCGCGAGACCGTCCTGCACCCCGCACCGCTCGTGCTGAGCGAAGCCGATGGCGTGCCCGACCTCATGATTGACCAGGTACTGGCGGTAGGAGCCGAGGTCGCCCTGGAAGGCGACCGCTCCGCGAACCCAGCGCGCTTCGTTGAGCAGGACCCGCCCGAGCGACGGATTGAAGCACGACCCTTCGAGCCGGATGTCGTACCCGCATCCCTCCCGGATGGTCATCTGCGAGGTGAGCGAGATACGGAAGTCGGGGGTGCCGACGTCGATCCGGCGGAAAGCGAACTGGGGATCACCGACCCAGCTCCGAGGGTCGGCGAGCGTCTGGTCGACCAGGAGTCCGAAGGCGTCGTCACCGCCGTAGCCCGCGGTGTCGATCCCGTCCTCGACCTCGACCGTGTAGGTGAAGGTGCGTGCCGCCTCCGAGCCCACTCGCGCGGTCGTGCCGGGCAGCACTCGCCACCTCTGCGCACCCCGCTCGGTGAACGGTCCGCCGTCGGGAAGGGTGCCGGACGCGAGATCCGCCGGGAACAGCCCGTCCGCCCGCGGCGCTTCCGCGACGATCTCGCCCGCGTCCACCATGCTCTGTTCTTCGGCTGCGCCGTCGTCGCCGGTTCCTCTGAACGCATCCCACAGCACCACGACGGTCACCACGACGAGCACGGGCACCACGTACGCGCGCCATCCGTATGTTGCGACGAACTTGCCGAGCCGGCTCTGCTTCCGGACCTCTCGGACGGGCCGGGGCCTGCGCGGTTCCCGCGCCGGGTCGTCTCCACCCACCGGGTCCCACTGGGCTCGCAGCGGCTGGTACGCATCGCGCCTGGATACCCGCGACGCACCGGAAGTGCGGCGCGGTTCGGACGGGTGTCGCGGTTCGGGAGGTTGCCGGGAGCCGGACGGCGGTCGCTGTGCCGGGGAACCGGATGGCGGGGTCCGGGTGGAGTCCTCCGCGGACCCGTTCGGTCGCACTCCTCCTCGGTCGATCACGGTTGACAGAATGTCACATCCACGAGAATCCGACGGGCGGTCCCGGCAGTCCTGCGGAGCGGGCGGGGAAAAGCGGATACTGGGCGTGGGGCCGACCAGGAGAAAAGCGCGGCGGCCTGTAACCTGCAAGGACGATCGAAGCCGAAGTGGCGCTGCTCACTGTCGGCGAAAGTGCGCAGACTGGAGCAAGCATGACCGAACTGGCCGACCGGGCATCCGGCCGCGGCAACAACGGCAACAAGCGTGGTGCCCGGATGCCGAGGGACGAACGGCGTGCCCAGCTGCTCGAGGCTGCGAGTGAAGTGTTCGTCACCCGCGGTTACCACTCCGCCGGCATGGACGAGATCGCCGAGTGCGCGGGTGTGAGCAAGCCGGTGCTCTACCAGCATTTCCCCGGGAAGCTCGAGCTGTATTGCGCCGTCCTCCAGAACTATGTGGACGTCCTCATCAACGGGGTCCGGCAGGCGCTTCGGTCCACCACCGACAACCGCCAGCGCGTCCGCGCCGCCGTCCAGGCGTTCTTCGACTTCGTGGACAACGACAGCCAGGGTTTCCGGCTGGTCTTCGAATCGGACCTGATGGGTGAGCCGGAAGTGTCCCGCCGCGTGGAACAGGCCACGGAAGCGTGTGTGGACGCCGTGTTCGACCTGGTCAGTCACGATTCCGGTCTCGACCCCTACCGTGCGCGGATCCTCGCCGTCGGGCTGGTGGGCACCAGCCAGTTCACGGCGCGTTACTGGCTCGACGCCGCGCGGCCCATCCCGAAGGACGATGCCGTCGATACGACGGTCGCGCTCGCATGGGGCGGACTCAAGCACGTCCCGCTCCAGCCCGAACTACGGCTGCGCTGAGGAGGCCGTCCCGGCCGGCCGCACGTCGCGGACGCAGCCGGGAGAACAGCGATACGGCGAGAGGCCGGGGCGATGTCGCCCCGGCCTCTCGCCGTATCGGTCCCGTGGTCAGATGGCTGCGAAGCCGACCTTCCCGATGGTGGAGGGGCCGATCTCCACGTACGCGATCTTCGCCGCCTGCACCAGAACCTTGCGGCCCTTCTCGTCGATGAGAGCGAGCACGCCGCTGCCGTTGCCGCTCAGTGCGTCGGTCACAAGCTTTTCCACCTCGTCGTGCGTCTGGTCGCTGACGAGGACGAGTTCACGCGGGCTGTCCGCAACGCCGATCTTGACCTCCACTGGGGACCTCCGAAATCTCAGGCTGTACTGCTTGTCACCGCCAGGCTAATGCAGTCCGAGCACTGCCATCCGCTTGGTGTGCTCGACCTGCATCCGGTCGAACAGGGCGGCAATGCCGGCGAGGTCGCCCGAGGTGAGAATCACCAGTTCGGCAAGCTCCTCGTTCTGGGCGAGCACGTACTGGGCCTGCGTGATGGCTTCGCCCAGCAACCGGCGCCCCCACAACATCAGGCGGTCCTTCTGGAGTGGGCTTCGTTCCACGACTTCACGGACTTCGCGCACCACGAACTCGGAGTGCCCGGTCGCGGCGAGCACGTCGCGCACCACCGCGGCGACCTCCGGGGCGAGCCGGTCGGCGATCTCACAGTAGAAGTCGGCGGCGATCCCGTCCCCCACGTACGCCTTGACGAGGGATTCGAGCCACGTCGACGGGGTGGTGGACGCGTGATAGGCGTCGAGAGCCTGCCGGTACGGCTCCATCGCGGCATAGATCTCCACACCGCGGTCGGCGAGCGCCGCGTGCAGCGTCTCGAAGTGACTCATCTCCGCCGCTGCCATGCTCGCAAGGGCCACACGCCCCCGCACCGACGGGGAGAACTTGGCATCGTCCGCGAGACGGTAGAACGCGGCGATCTCGCCGTAGGCGATCACCGCGAACAACTCGGCGACGCCGGGATGGTCGGCGGGGACGAGGGTCGGGCTGGATGATGCTGTGGACGGCGACGATTCGGCTCCCATGACGACAAAGCGTAGTACTACCTCGGCGAATCCGCCGGAACCGGTACAATGGTCCTTGAAGTTCGCGCTTCGAGCCGCTGAACGCAGCCCGCGAGCTTCACCGATAATGTGCGCGCACCCGACCGCGGATCGCCGCGCTTCGCCGAGCTTCTGACAACGCTCGTGCTGAGGCGCAGGCCGGTCCCCTGCCCGACCTCGTGCGTGCGTGCCGAGACCAGGAAGGCCGGACCCCTGAGCAAGATCACAATCGACCACGAAGACGACGCGACCGAAACGACCGTCTCCGCACAGCTCGACTCCACCCACGTTCCCCCCACCTTCGGAGAGCTCGGCGTCCGCGACGAAATCGTCCGGGCACTCTCCGAGGTCGGCATCGACCGTACGTTCGCAATCCAGGAGCTCACACTCCCCCTCGCCCTCGCAGGCGACGACCTCATCGGCCAGGCCCGCACGGGCATGGGCAAGACCTTCGGGTTCGGGGTTCCGCTGCTCAACCGCATCACCACCGACGGTTCGGGCACCACGACCCTCGACGGCACCCCGCGTGCGCTCGTCATCGTCCCGACGCGCGAACTGTGCGTCCAGGTGACCGGCGACCTGGTGAGCGCCGCGAAGTACCTGCCCGGCAGCGGCAAGAAGGGCCTCGAAGTCCTCTCGATCTACGGCGGACGCCCGTACGAGCAGCAGATCTCCCAGTTGCAGAAGGGCGTCGACGTCGTCGTCGGCACCCCGGGCCGGCTCCTCGACCTCGCCAACCAGGGTCACCTGATCCTCGGCAAGATCGGCGTGCTCGTCATGGACGAGGCCGACGAGATGCTCGACCTGGGCTTCCTGCCCGACATCGAACGCATTTTGACGATGGTGCCCGACAAGCGTCAGACGATGCTGTTCTCGGCCACCATGCCGGGCCCGATCATCACGCTCGCCCGCACCTTCCTGAACCGCCCGACGCACATCCGCGCGGAGGAAGCCGAGTCGTCGGCCGTGCACGAGCGCACCCAGCAGCACGTCTACCGTGCGCACGCGCTCGACAAGGCCGAACTCGTCGCGCGCGTGCTGCAGGCCGAGGGCCGCGGCGCGACCATGATCTTCACCCGTACCAAGCGCACCGCACAGAAGGTCGCCGACGATCTCGTCGAGCGTGGCTTCGCCTGCGGCGCCGTGCACGGCGACCTGGGCCAGATCGCACGCGAGAAGGCGCTCGACAAGTTCCGCGCCGGCAAGATCGACGTGCTGGTCGCCACCGATGTCGCGGCACGCGGCATCGACATCGACGACGTCACCCACGTCATCAACTACCAGTGCCCCGAAGACGAGAAGACGTACGTGCACCGCATCGGCCGTACGGGTCGCGCGGGCCGCACCGGCATCGCGATCACCCTCGTCGACTGGGACGACATTCCCCGCTGGCAACTGATCGACAAGGCGCTCGGCCTCAACATGCCCGATCCGGTCGAGACCTACTCCAGTTCGCCGCACCTCTTCGAGGAACTCGGCATTCCTGCCGGCACCACGGGGCGCGTGCACAAGCAGGCTCCGGCGCGGTCCGCCGAGAGCGAGCCCGCCGAACGTCGCCCGCGTGAGGATCGCGAGGAGACGGCGTCCCGGCCCAAGCGCAACCGCGTGCGCCGCCGCACCGTCCGCGGCAAGGCGTCCGACGGTGACACCGCTGCCGCCTCGGGCGCCGACGCTACGGAGCCGAAGGCGTCGAACGGCCAACAGAAGGACCCGCAGGCCGAGGGCGCATCCGAGCGCGCCGGTTCCGACGCACCCGCTTCCCCGGCACGGCGTCGTCGCCGTCGTCGCGGCAACGGCGCCGCGGGCCACGACACGGCCTCACAGGACGCCCCGAACGCGGACACCGTCGCGGCATCGCCGGCTCAGTAGGACCCGTGCTCGCGCCGGAGCGCCGCACACGCACGGATCTGCTCGTCGCCGCCACACTCGTCGTCACCGTCCTGGTGGCGGCGAGTGTCGTCTGGCTACGGTCCGATGCGCGCGGCACCACCTCGATCACGTGGGACGAGCCGGTGTCCGCTCCCCCTCACGCCGGCACGCTGCCCGACACCCTCACCGAGGTGTGGCAGGCGCCCAGCGGGGCCACGTCGGCGCCCGTCGCGCTCGGAGGCACCGTCGCGACGGCCGACGCGAACACGGTGGTGGGCCGGGATCCGGTCACCGGCGACGAACGATGGCGGTATGAGCGCAACCGCCCGCTGTGCGCCGCAACGGGTGCGTGGGGTTCGGTGATCTCGGTCTACCGCGACGCACGCGGCTGCGGGCAGGTCACCGCGCTCGACTCGGACAGCGGAGCGCGCGGGGCACAGCGGACCGGTGACGCAGACGAGGAGATCCGGCTCATCGACGCCGGCTCCCACGTCATCGCACTCGGCGACACCCGGCTCGAGATGTGGCGGTCCGACCTCGTGCGCACCGTCGAATACGGGTACGTCGACGCCCCCGTCAACCCGCGGGCCCAGCCCCGGTCCGGCTGCGAACTACTTTCCGCCGACGCCGGGACGAGCCGTCTCGCGGTACTCGAGCAGTGCCCGAACGAACCGGCCAATCGGCTCACGTTGCTGGACCCCACTCCCGACGACAGTCAGAAACCCGAGCAATACGCGTCGTCGGTGCTGCCGGAAGCGCAGACCGGAGCAGGCGCCCGCATCGTCGCCGTGCTCGGTGAACGCACCGCTGTGTACATGCCGCCGGGACCCGGCGGCGGCCCACGCATCGCGGTGTACGACGGCTCGGGCGCACTCGTCGACACCCACGACCTCGGACGTGTCGCCGGCAACGGCACCGCACCCGCCACCGAACAGGAGGGGGTACTGGTCTGGTGGACGGGTCTCGACACGGTCGCCCTCTCCCCCGAGGATTTCGCACCGGCATGGACCGTCGAGGACACCCTCGGGACCGGAGCGGCGATGGCCGGCTCACTGCTCCTGCCGGTCGACGACGCGGTCGCGGCGGTCGATCCCGCGTCCGGCAACGTCCGGCGGCGGATTCCCGTCGAACGAGGCGACGCACCGGACGTGGACGTCGCGGTCACCGGTGAACTCGTGCTCGAGCAACGCGGAGACCAGGTCGTCGCGCTGCGCTGACGACGCCGGGGTCAGTCCAGCGTGGGCAGAGCGGTGCCCTTCGACCATGACGCGAGCAGGTTCTCGGCCAGTTCCCGGTAGGCGTCCGCGCCCTTGTTCTTCCGACCGGCGAGCACGGTCGAACCCGATGCAGACGCCTCGGCGAACCGCACGGTTCGCGGGATGGGCGGCGAGAGCACCGGCAGGTCGTACCGATCCGACACGTCGGCGAGCACGTCACGACTGTGTGTGGTCCGCGAGTCGTACAGCGTGGGAAGTGCGCCGAGGAGTTCGAGTTCGGGGTTGGTGATCTGCTTGATCTCCTGGACCGTCCGCAGAAGCTGACCGACGCCACGGTGGGCGAGCGTTTCGCACTGCAGCGGGACGAGGACGGAGTCTGCCGCGGTGAGCCCGTTGAGGGTGAGGACCCCGAGGGACGGAGGGCAGTCGACGATCACCACGTCGAAGTCGTCCGCGACCGTCGCCAGTGCGCGTTTGAGGGTGTACTCACGGCCCGGCTTCATGAGCAGCATCGCCTCGGCACCGGCCAGGTCGATGGTCGCGGGCATGAGCGTGATGCCTTCTCCCGCCTCGACCAGCACCTCCTGCACCTTGGTCTCTCCCACGAGGACGTCGTGCACCGACTTGTCGAGCCGGTCCGGGTTGTGGCCCAGGGAGAAGGTGAGACATCCCTGGGGATCGAGGTCGACGAGGAGCACCCGCTGTCCCAGCGCGGACAGGGCGGCCCCCAGCGACGCGACGGTGGTGGTCTTGGCGACGCCACCCTTCTGGTTTGCCACTGCAAGTACGGTTGTCACGGGTCGATCCTCGCGTATTCGGCGCTCCGGTGTGCGGTAACGACGCGGCATCTTCCCGGCACATCGTGCAGACCCCTCCGACGCTCCCGAAAGGCGTACCGCCCGTGATCCGCAGAGTCCGTCCCGACGATGTCGACGCCGTTACCGGCCTGATCTACGACCTTGCGGAGTACGAGAAGGCCCGGCACGAGTGCACCGTGACGACCGAACAGATCCGGTCCGCGTTGTTCGGTCCGGAACCGTCGGTGTTCGGCCATGTGGCGGAAGAGGCGGACGGCACCGTCGTCGGGGTCGCGCTGTGGTTCCGGAACTTCTCCACGTGGGACGGGGTCCACGGCGTGTACCTGGAGGACCTCTACGTCCGGCCGGAGCATCGCGGCGCGGGACACGGGCGCGCGCTGCTCGCCGCACTGGCCCACGAATGTGTGGAGCGCGGTTACACCCGGCTGAGCTGGTCTGTGCTGAACTGGAACGAGCCGTCCATCGGTTTCTACCGGTCGCTGGGTGCGGTCCCTCAGGACGAGTGGACGACGTTCCGTCTCAGCGGTGACGCGTTGCGCGAGCTCGGCGCCTGACCGGCCTTCGACGCGGCCTGGTTCAGTGCTCGTCCTCGGGCACGTAGTCGCGGGCGAGCCACCGGGTGGTGGCGGGGCTGAAGAGGAGCACGAGCGCCGGCACCACGATCAGCCCCATGAGCGCACCGAGAAGCACCTGATGGGAATCGGTGAGGAGCGACCACACCACGGGCAACAGCAGCAGCTGCGCGACGACAGCGATCGAACGTCCCCAGTGCGCGCCGCGCAGGAGCGCGATGCCCGCGGCCAGGACGCCGCCGAAGAGGATCGACAGCCACAGCGCGAGGCCGTAGCCGTTGCTCACCGACTGGTCGTAGTTACCCGAAAATGCCCGGATGACCGAGTACACCGCGAACCCAATGGCGATGACGCCTTCGAGCACGACGAGCGACCCGGCAACCTTGACGGTCGACGGGGTACGGGTACGAGGTGTTTCAGTGGGCACCCGACCAGCGTAGTGGACCGGCGCGATAGCACTTAGGCTGATGCTCCGTGCGTGCCCTGCTGATCGTGAACCCGAACGCGACGACCACCACTCCGGCCGGTCGTGACCGGCTGGCTCACGCGCTGTCGGGCAGAACGCAGCTCACCGTGGCGCATACGACGCACCGGGGGCATGCCGCGGACCTGGCCCGTTCCGCGCACGCGGACGGGATGGATGTCGTCATCGCTCACGGTGGCGACGGCACCGTGAACGAGATCGTCAACGGCCTGCTGGGGCCTTCCCCCCACCGTGGTCCCGATCCGACGCTGCCCCGCCTCGCCGTGGTGCCGGGCGGATCGGCGAACGTGTTCGCTCGCTCCCTCGGGATCGCACCGGACCCGATGGAGGCGACGGAACAACTGCTCGCCCTGCTCGCCGATCGCACGGCCCGCCGCATCGGGCTCGGCCACTGCGACGGGCGGTGGTTCGTATTCAACGCGGGGCTCGGTCTCGACGCGCAGGTGTGCGAAGCGGTCGATCTGAGTCGTCTCAGCGGCAAGAAGGCGACGAGTTCGCGGTATGTGCGACATGCGATCACGCAGTTCTTCGCGTCGAAGCGGATCGAACCGGCACTCACGCTCGAAGTGCCGGGGCAGGATCCGGTCGCCGGGGTGTATTACGCCTTCGTGTCCAACTCGAGCCCGTGGACCTTTCTCGACAGGCGCCCGGTGCACACGAACCCGGGTACGTCGTTCGGCACGGGCCTCGGGGTCTTCGCGATGGCGACGATGCGGGTCGTGCCGAGCCTTCGCGTCGTGCGGCAGTTGCTCGCGAAGCAGGGAGATCCGTCGTCTCCGTATCTGTTGCGCGCGGACGACGTCACGCACGTGCGCGCACGGTCGACGCGACCGATCGGTCTGCAGGTGGACGGCGACTACCTGGGGCTTCGCACCGATGTGGAGTTCGTGTCCGTGCCTTCGATACTCGAAGTCGTCGCTCCTGCACAGTGAGCAGCGTGCTCGAATGTTGTGATTCTGCTTACTTTTCGGCCGAACAGGTGTAGAAAGAAGGATTGACGAATGCTTCGCCCCTTCGTCGGCGTGAGCTTCCACACGGTCGCGGTCGATTCTCTTGACTTCACGCAAGTTCGTGAAAGCATTCACAAGTAACCGCGCGGAAATACTTCGCGCCGCAAGCGTGAACACGCACAGACAATCATCCGGTGCACAGCACCATCGAAGGAGAGTAGAAGCATGGACTGGCGCCACGAAGCCATCTGCCGCGACGAGGATCCGGAACTGTTCTTCCCTGTGGGCAACAGTGGACCGGCTCTCGCGCAGATTGCCGATGCCAAGCTCGTGTGCAACCGCTGCCCCGTCACCGCCGAGTGCCTCTCGTGGGCCCTCGAATCGGGTCAGGACGCCGGCGTATGGGGCGGCATGAGCGAAGACGAGCGACGCGCACTCAAGCGCCGCAACGCCCGCACCCGGGCTCGCACCACGGTCTGACGATCGCGACTTGTACGAAGGCCCGGCCCCCGAGGGGACCGGGCCTTCGTACGTCGTAGGTGTCTCGCCGACAACGTGGATCAGGTTCCGGCAACCTTGCCGAGTGCCAGTCGCAGGCGCGCGTCGGTTCCGCCGGTCTCGTTCGCGGCCAGGTCGAGCGTGCCGCCGAGTTCGGCAGCGACCAGCGTCCGCACGATCTGCAGCCCGAGACGGTCGGAATCTTCGAGACGGAACCCCTCCGGCAGGCCTTTGCCCTCGTCCCGCACGACGACATCGAGCCACCGGGCCGACCGGTTCGCCCGGACCGTCACCGTGCCGTGAACACCGGGGTCGAATGCGTGCTCGACGGCGTTCTGCACGAGTTCGGTGAGCACCATCACGAGCGGGGTGGCGCGATCCGCGGGGAACACACCGAGGTTTCCCTCACGGCGCACCCGGATCTGGCTCCCCACCGCCGAGACATCCACCACGATCGGGATCAACTGGTCGAAAACACCGTCGAGGTCGACCTCTTCGTCGACCGACATCGACAGGGCTTCGTGCACCAGCGCAATCGACGTGACCCGGCGCACCGCTTCGCCGAGCGCCTCTTTGGCCTCGACATTGCCGGTGCGCCTCGCTTGCAGCCGCAGCAGCGCCGCGACCGTCTGCAGGTTGTTCTTCACCCGGTGGTGGATTTCCCGGATCGTGGCGTCCTTGCTGAGCAGGGCACGGTCACGGCGCTTGACCTCGGTGACGTCGCGGATGACCACAGCGGCGCCCTCGATGCGGCCGCCGGGCGACAGGACGAGAGCACGGATGAGCACCGTCGCTCCGCGCGCCTCCACCTCCATGCGCTGTCCCAGCCGTCCGTGCACGGCCCCGCTGAGATATTCGGAGACGTCCGCACTTTCGAACGGATCCGTCACGAGGGAGCGGGTCGTCTCGACGAGGTCCTGGCCCAGCAGATCGGAATTGAATCCCATGCGGTGGTACGCGGACAACGCATTCGGGCTGGCGTAGACGACGCGGCCCTCACGGTCGAGACGGATGAAACCGTCACCGGCGCGGGGGCTGGACTTCGTGTCGGACCGTGCTTCCGGAGTGGGGAACGTTCCCTCGCTGATCATGCTGTAGAGCGCATCGGCACATTCGAGATATGCCGTCTCGAGCGCACTCGCCGAGCGCCGTGACACCCGCGCGGCGTCCCGGCTCAGTACCGCGACCACCTGCCCGGCCCACCGCACCGGCACGGCCTGACGCAAATGGATCGAGTCGCTGGATCCGCGACGGACCGTGACGATCTCGCCCGATTTGAAAGCCTTACGGACATAAGGATGTTCGTCGTCGGACACGACGGTCCCCACCGCATCCTCCGGGATGACGGTCGAGGCGGTGGTGGGACGGCACTGCGCCACACACACGATCCCGTCGGGCGCGGCATCCACCCACAGCAACACGTCCGCGAACGACAGGTCGGCGAGCAGTTGCCACTCCCCGACGACGCGCTGCAGGTGGTCGACAGCGGCACCGGGAAGATCGGTGTGGGTGGCGAGAAGGGCACTGAGGGTGGACACGGAGGCCGCCTTCTTGTTCAGGAGATGACCGCGATGAGATCGCCCTGCTGGATCACATCTCCCACGGCGACGCCGACCGACGTCACCGTGCCCGAGGTCTCCGCGAGCACCGGGATCTCCATCTTCATCGACTCGAGGATGACCAGGGTGTCGCCTTCCGCGACGACCTGTCCCTCGTTCACCACCACCTCGAAGACCGTGGATACCATCTCGGCCCGTACGTCCTCTGCCATCGAACACCTCATTCCGCGAACCGGACGGTGGACCTGCCGACAGGACCACTCGACCGCACGTGAAACACTGTAATGAAAGAGAAAGGAGATCCAACCATGGGTAAGCGAGGCCGCAAGAAGCGTAGCCGCAAGGGGAACGCCGCCAACCACGGCAAGCGTCCCAACGCCTGAGGCGTTCGGAAACACGGAAGGACCGGAAAGCGTTGCTTTCCGGTCCTTCTTGCTCGGGGGGCCGAGTCGGTCAGTTCTGGGCGTCGCGGTGGTGGTGCACCACCACATTCCGGCGGATCTCCAGCACCAGGCGTTCCCGCAGTCCCGCCGGCGCATGCTCTCCGCCACACTTGCGGCTCAGCAGGGACTTGATCTTCTCCTCGATGCCGTAGGCCTCGAGGCAGGCACCACAGTCGTCGAGGTGCCCCTGGAGTCTCGCTCGCGCATCTTCGTCACACTCGGAATCCAGCAACAGATACACGTCCGCAATGACCGCAGAGCAGTCCACCCGCTCGAAGTCTGTCGGCTCGCTCACTGCGAGACTCCCTTCCTGTTCTTGCTGTTCTCGCTGTTCCCGGACGGTTCACCCGCGCCCGGTTCCACATCCACTGCCGCATCGACTCCACCGCCGCGATTGAAGCCGCGTTCGCGAGCCACGTCGCCGAGCAGGCCACGCAGTTGCTTGCGGCCGCGGTGCAGGCGCGACATCACCGTCCCGATCGGGGTTCCCATGATCTCGGCGATGTCCTTGTACGGAAATCCCTCGACGTCGGCGTAATACACCGCCATGCGGAAGTCTTCGGGGAGTTCCTGCAACGCCGCCTTGATGTCGTCGTCGGGCAGCGCGTCGAGCGCCTCGACCTCCGCCGAACGGAGCCCCGTCGACGAGTGCTCCGCGGTCGCCGCGAGCTGCCAGTCGGTGATCTCGTCCGTCGGATACTGCGCGGGCTGCCGCTGCCGCTTCCGGTAGGAGTTGATGTAGGTGTTCGTGAGGATGCGGTACAGCCAGGCTTTGATGTTCGTGCCTTCACGGAAGGACGCGAACGCGGAAAACGCCTTGATATACGTCTCCTGGACGAGATCTTCGGCGTCGGCCGGGTTGCGGGTCATCCGCAACGCAGCACCGTAGAGCTGGTCGAGCAGCGGCAGTGCCTCACGCTCGAACCGTTCGGCCAATTGTTCGACAGACTCCTCGACCACACCGATCCCTTCACCGACGTTCTCCGTGAAGGCTACCGGTCCTGCCGTAGCCGGACGGGGCGGGCAAAGGATTGCCAACAGGGTCTCCGATCCTCGAGCAACAGCGGTCGCGCCGGCGGGCACGTCCGAAGGGGTCAACACACCGCATACCGGACTTGTTCCCGACGGGCGGCGAGTCGGCGCGCGGGTCGGCTGGTCGGCGGCGGTGTCTCCGCGGCCCGAGTGGATCGATGACGTCGGCGAGGACCGGATCTCGACATTCGGCCGTCGGAGTCCCCTGACTACCCTTGCCCCGTGACCCTCCGCATCCATCGCGCCGATTTCTCCGACCCCCGACTGGCCGCATTCCTCCAGGCTCATCTGGACGAGCTCGCCCCGACTGCGCCCCCGGAGAGCAGGCACGCCCTGGACCTGTCCGGTCTCCGGCAGCCGGGTGTACGGCTCTGGGTCGGCGAGTGGGACGACGGAATCGCAGCGACAGGTGCCCTCGCCGCACTCGGGCAGGAGCACGAAGAGGTCAAGTCCATGCGCACGGACCCTCGCCGGCGAGGAAGCGGGGTGGGCCGGGCGATGCTGCGCCATCTGCTCGGCGATGCCGCCTCGCGGGGTGTCCGGCAACTCTCGCTGGAGACGGGAAGCACGGAGTTCTTCGCTCCGGCGCGGGCACTGTATGCCGGTGCGGGCTTCGTCGTCTGTGGGCCCTTCGGTGATTACCGGGACGATCCCCACAGCGTCTACATGACGTTGACTCTGCCGCTTCGGACGCCGGCGCCGAGTGCGCCTTCTTTGCTCACGAAGCGGGCGCCGAACCCCGAAGGGTGCGGC